>Ga0207675_100001989_pt1 | contig 20380 bp, 19 predicted proteins | sample KBSSwiS42_FD_184305 | JGI IMG/M metagenome (GOLD analysis project Ga0207675, IMG submission 184305) | Switchgrass rhizosphere microbial communities from Kellogg Biological Station, Michigan, USA - KBS Switchgrass S4-2 (SPAdes) (version 2) | ecosystem: Host-associated > Plants > Roots >...
GACGCGGAACTCCTTCGGGTTGAACTGGCGCGCCTCGCGCAGGATCTCGCGCAGGATGTCGTGGCAGACGCTGCGCGCGGTCTTCACCTCGCCGCGGCCCTGGCACGTCGGGCACGGCTCGCACAGCAGGTGCGCAAGCGATTCGCGGGTGCGCTTTCTCGTCATCTCGACGAGGCCGAGCTGGGTGAAGCCGCTCACGGTGACACGGGTGCGGTCGCGCGCGAGCTGCTTCTTCAGCTCGGCGAGCACCGCGGCCTGGTGCTCCTCGCGCGCCATGTCGATGAAGTCGATGATGATGATGCCGCCGAGGTTTCGGAGCCGCAGCTGGCGCGCGATCGCCTGCGCCGCCTCGAGGTTGGTCTTGAAGACGGTGTCGTCGAAGTTGCGCGCGCCGACGAAGCCACCGGTGTTGACGTCGACCGTCGTCAGCGCCTCGGTCTGGTCGATGATGAGATAACCGCCCGACTTCAGCTCGACGCGCTTGCGCAGCGCCTTCTCGATCTCGTCGTCGATCGAGAAGAGGTCGAAGATCGGCCGCTCGCCGGCGTAGTGCTGGAGCTTGTCGACCGCGCTCGGCGTGTACTCGCGGCCGAACGCGGCGAGGCGCTCGAACTGCATCCGCGAGTCGATCCGGATCGTCTGTGTGCGGTCGTCGGCGAGGTCGCGCAGCACCCGCTCCGCCAGGCTCAGGTCCTGGTGCAGCAGCGTACCCGGCGGCGACTTGAACGAGCGCTCGCGCACCCGTGCCCAGGTCGTGCGCAGGTAGGCGATGTCGTCGGCGAGCTCGGCGTCGCTCGCCTCGGCGGCGTTGGTGCGCAGGATGAAGCCGCCCTTCTCGACGCCGGCGTCGGCGCCGCTGGCGGCGCGCGTCTCGAGGTCGGCCTGCGCGAGCGCGGCGAGGCGCGCGCGCAGTTGCTCGCGCAGCTCGGGCGAGCCGATCCTCTGCGAGATGCCGATGTGCTCGTCCTGCGGCAGGAAGACGAGCAGCCGCCCGGCGATCGAGATCTGGGTCGACAGCCGCGCGCCCTTGGTGCCGATCGGGTCCTTGATCACCTGCACCGTCAGCGTCTGGCCTTCGAAGACGATCCGCTCGATCGGCGGCGGCACGCCGTTGCCATGCTCGGCGCGCGCGGTGCCGCCGTTGACGTAGACGTCGGCGATGTGCAGGAAAGCGGCGCGCTCGAGGCCGATCTCGACGAACGCCGACTGCATCCCCGGCAGCACGCGGGCGACCTTGCCGATGTAGATGTTGCCGACGCGGCCGCGCTCGAGCTCGCGCTCGATGTGGAGCTCCTGCACCGCGCCGCTCTCGACGACGGCGACGCGCGTTTCCTGCGGCGACCAGTTGATGAGGATGTCTTGCATCGCCGGGGGTGCCGCGCTCAGGGTCGGACCGCCACCCCCGCCCACTCGAGGAGAACGGCCGTCTCGTGCAGCGGCAATCCCATGATACCGGTGTAGCTGCCGTCGATCCCCTCGATCCACGCCGCCGCGGCGCTCTGGATCGCATACGCGCCGGCCTTTCCGAACGGCTCGCCGCTCGCGACGTAGCGCGCGATCCGCTCGGGCGCGATCGCGGCGAAGCGCACGCGCGAGACGTTGACCGCGAGCCGCGAGCGCCCGTTGGCAGCGACGGCGACGGCCGTCAGCACGCGATGCGTGCGGCCGGCGAGCAGCGCGAGCATTCGCGCAGCGTCGTCGGCATCGGCGGGCTTGCCGAGGATCGTCGTGCCGACCGCGACCGCGGTGTCGGCGCAGACGATCGGCGCCGGCGCGAGCTTGCGCTTCGCGTGGCGCGCGATCGCCGCGCGCAGCTTGGCGCGCGTGACGCGCTCGACGTAGTGCGCCGGAAGCTCGCCGGCGCGAGTCGCCTCGAGCGCTTCGACGTCCTCGCCGCCGTCCGCGACGAGCAGCTCGTGGCGGACGCCGATCTGCTCGAGCAGCTGGCGCCGCCGCGGGCTCTGCGATGCCAGGTAGACGAAGTCCGCTCGGGCCACGTCGCTCACTCGCGGTGGTAGGGATGGCCGGCGAGGATCGTCGATGCGCGATAGAGCGCTTCGGCGACGACGACGCGGACGAGCGCATGCGGCAGCGTCAGGTCCGAGAGGCGCAGCGTCTCGTCGGCGCGCTCCTTCAGGGCAGGATCGAGCCCGTCCGGGCCGCCGATGACGAGCGCGGCGTCGCGGCCGTCGCGCTGCCACGCCTGCACGTGCCGAGCGAATGCCGCCGACGTCACGCGCTCGCCGTGCTCGTCGAGCACGACGCGGCGCATGCCGCGCGCGATCGCGGCGTCGATCCGCGCCGCTTCGGCGGCCATCGCCTGCGCCGCGGTCCTGCTGCCGCGCGGCTCGGCCTTGACTTCCTTCAGCTCGACGCGGAGCTCCGGCGGCATCCGCTTGACGTAGTCGGCGAACGCGGCGGCGACCCACGCCGGCTGGCGCGTGCCGACCGCGACGACGACGATCCTCATCGCGAGCGCCGCGCGACCGGAGTCGACGCGCGCAGGCCGCTCAGCGCCGCGCGCCCGAAGATCCGGCGGCGCGTGGCCGCCGCGGCGCCGCCGGCCGGGCCGCCTTCTTCGCCGGCTTCGGCGCGGTCTTCTTCCTTGCCGCCGCCTTCTCGCCGCCGCCGCGCGCGCTGCGCCGCGCCGGCGCGGGCTTGGCGCGCCGCGGCTGCGCATGGCCGTCTTCCCTCGCGGGAGCCGCGCTCGGGCGCCGCTTCTGGCTGTCGATCTTCATCCGCACGGGCTTGTCGCCCCACAGCTCCTCGAGGTGGTAGTACTCGCGGATCGCCGGCTGCATGACGTGGACGACCGCCTGGCCGCAGTCGACGATGATCCATTCGCCGTTGTCCTCGCCTTCGGTGCGCGGCGGCGGCTCGCCTGCCGACTTCACCGCGTCGCGAACGCTCGCTGCGAGGGAGCGCGTCTGCCGGTTGCTCGTTCCCGACGCGACGATGACGCGTTCGAAGAGCGGGGACAGATGCTCGGTGTTGAAGACCTGGATGTTCTGGGCCTTGACGTCTTCGAGTCCATCGACGATGACGCGCTGCAGCTTGCGAATGTCCATTCAGCTCCTGGTGAAACGGTGCCCCCATGCTCACTGCGTTCGCTGCCCCCCGAGGGGGCGGCAACGCCCTTGGGGCGGCCCGGCGGGCGTTGCGGCCCGCCATGGCGTTCAGCGATACAGGCGGTGGCGCTCAATATAGCTCGCGACCGGCGGCGGAACGAGACTGGCAATCGACTCGCCCGCCGCGACCCGGCGCCGGACCTCGGTCGACGAGACGTCCATCATCGGCAGCTGCACCAGCTGGTGCGGCACGTTGGCGATCTGCGGATTGTTCGCGGCGACGACGTCGGGACGGTTCGCGATCGCGAGCGTCACGCGCGCGACCAGCTCGCGCCAGTCGCGCCAGGTGTGCAGCCCGGCGTACTGGTCCTGGCCGAGGATGAGCACCCAGGTGCTGTCGGGCTCGGCGGCGGCGAGGTCGCGCACGGTGTCGAGCGTGTAGCTGACACCACCGCGGCGCAGCTCGGTGCGATCGAGGGCGAAGCGCGGCTCGCCGGCGATCGCGAGTCGCACCATCGCCTCGCGGTCGGCGGCGGGAGCGAGCTTGCGCGACTTCTGCGACGACTTGCAGACCGGGATCCAGCGCACCTCGTCGAGCTGCAGTTGCGCGAGCGCGAGCGTCGCCAGCGCGACGTGCGCGTTGTGCACCGGGTCGAAGCTGCCGCCGAACAGCCCGACGCGCTTCATCCAGGGCCCTGCTCCGGGCCGGCCCAGTCGCGCGGCCGCAAGAACTCGCTGTAGAGGCGCGCCTCGGGAGTTCCCGGCGCAGGCCGCCAGTCGTAGCGCCACGTCACGACCGGCGGCATCGACATCAGGATGCTTTCGACGCGGCCACCCGACTGCAGGCCGAACAGCGTGCCGCGATCGAAGACGAGGTTGAACTCGACGTAGCGGCCGCGCCGGTAGCACTGGAAATCGCGCTCGCGTTCGCCGTACGGCAACGCACGGCGGCGCCGGACGATCGGCAGGTACGCCGGCAGGAACGCGTCGCCGACCGCCTTCATCAGTGCGAAACCGTTGGCGAAGCCGCCCTCGGCGTAGTCGTCGAAGAAGATGCCGCCAATGCCGCGCGGCTCGTTGCGGTGCTTGAGGAAGAAGTAGTCGTCGCACCACGCCTTGAAGCGCGGATACGTGTCGGCGCCGAATGGCGCGAGCGCGTCGCGCGCGGTGCGGTGGAAGTGCACCGCGTCTTCCTCGAAGCCGTAGTACGGCGTCAGGTCGAAGCCGCCGCCGAACCAGACGACGGCGTCCTTGCCCGGCGGCAGCGCGGCGAGCATGCGCACGTTCATGTGCGCTGTCGGGACGTAGGGATTGCGCGGATGGAAGACGAGCGAGACGCCGAGCGCCTCGAACGGCGCGCCGGCCAGATCGGCGCCGCGGTGCTGCGTCGCCGACGGCGGCAGCGCCGCGCCGCGGACGTGCGAGAAGCCGACGCCGCCGCGCTCCAGCAGCGCACCGCCCTCGACGAGGCGCGAGATGCCGTCGCCTTCGAGCTTGCCGCCGGGCTCGCGCTGCCAGCGATCGTCGAGAAAGGAATCGCCGCCTTCGCGCGCGAGCGCGTCGACGATCGTCGCCTGCAGCGCGAGCAGATGGCTGCGAACTGCGGCGATGTCCATCACGGCGTCAGGCGGCGCAGCGCCCGCTGGCCGATGTCGGTGCGCCACTGCGCACCGGCGAACGAGATCTGCTCGACCGCGTGGTACGCGTGCTGCTGCGCCTGCCGGGTCGATTCGCCGAGCGCCGTCACGCAGAGGACGCGGCCGCCCGAGGTGACCGGCGAGCCGTCGCGCAGCGTCGTGCCGGCGTGGAAGACCTTGACGACATCGCCCTTGCCGTCGCCGACCTCGGCGGCGTCGCCGATGCCGGAGACGATGTCGCCTGTCTTCGGCGTTCCCGGATAGTTGGCCGCCGCCATCACGACACCGAGGGCAACGCGGCGGTCCCACTGGAGATCGATTGCATCGAGCGGATGCGCGTCGCTCGGTGCCGTCGCCTGCATGAGGAGGTCGAAGAGGTCGGTCTTCAGCCGCATGAGGATGACCTGCGTCTCCGGGTCGCCGAGGCGGCAGTTGAACTCGACCGTCTTCGGCGTGCCGTGCTCGTCGATCATCAGGCCGGCGTAGAGGAAGCCGACGAAGGGGCGCCCTTCGGCGGCCATTCCCGCGATCGTCGGCAACACGATCTCGTGCAGCGCGCGCTGGTGCACGTTCGGCGTCACGACGGGCGCGGGCGAGTACGCGCCCATGCCGCCGGTGTTCGCTCCGGTGTCGGCGTCGCCGATCCGCTTGTGGTCCTGGCTGGTCGCGAGCGGCAGCACGCGGCTGCCGTCGCAGACGACGATGAAGCTCGCCTCCTCGCCGTCGAGGAACTCCTCGATCACGACGCGACTGCCCGCGGGCGCCGCGCCGCCGAGCATGGCCTCGATCGCGGCGTGCGCCTCGCTGCGCGTCGCCGCGACGACGACGCCCTTGCCGGCGGCGAGGCCGTCGGCCTTGACGACGATCGGCGTGCGCGCGTCGTCGATATGCGCGTGCGCCGTTGCGGCGTCGTCGAACACCTTGTACGCCGCCGTCGGAATCGCGTGCCGCTGCATGAATTCCTTGGCGAACGACTTCGAGCTCTCGAGCTCGGCGGCGGCACGGGTCGGCCCGAAGATGCGCAGTCCTTTGGCGCAAAAGCGGTCGACCGCGCCGGCGGCGAGCGCCGCCTCCGGGCCGACGACCGTGAGATCGATCTTCTCGTCGACCGCGAACTCGGCGAGCTCGTCGAGGTCGGTGATCGCGACGTTGCGCACGCGTGGCTCGATCGCCGTGCCGGCGTTGCCCGGCGCGACGAAGATCGTCTTCAGGCGCGGGCTCTGCGCCAGCTTCCAGGCGAGCGCGTGCTCGCGACCGCCGCCGCCGATGACGAGCGCCTTCATTGCGCCCTCACGCTTCGAGCTCGGCGTTGTGGTAGACCGCCTGGACGTCGTCGAGGTCCTCGATGACGTCGATCAGCTTCTGCATCCGCGCCGCGTCCTCGCCGGCGAGCGCGACGACGTTCTCGGGACGCATCGTCACCTCGGCGATCTCGGGGACGAGCCCGGCCTTGGCGAGCCCCGCCTGCACCGCCTCAAACTCGGCCGGCGACGACAGCACCTCGATCGAGCCGTCGTCGCCGGTGACGACGTCGTCGGCGCCGGCGTCGAGCGCCGCCGCCATCACCGCGTCCTCGTTCGTGCCCGGTGCGAAGACGAACTGGCCGCAGTGGCGGAACTGGAACGCGACCGAGCCCTCGGAGCCGAGGTTGCCGCCGTACTTGCTGAACGCGTGGCGCACCTCGGCGACGGTGCGCACGCGGTTGTCGGTCATGCAGTCGATCAGGACCGCGGCGCCGCCGATGCCGTAGCCCTCGTAGCGGACCTCCTCGTAGCTCGTGCCTTCGAGGTTGCCGGTTGCCTTGTCGACGTTCTTCCGGATCGTGTCGGCAGGCATGTTGGCCGCCTTCGCCTTCTCGACCGCGAGCCTGAGGCGCGGATTCATCGCGAGGTCGCCGCCGCCGTGGCGCGCCGCGACGACGATCTCGCGGATCAGGCGGGTCCAGATCCTGCCGCGCTTCTCATCCTGGCGGCCCTTGCGATGCTGGATGTTGGCCCACTTGGAATGACCGGCCATGTCGCTGCTGCGTGTGCGCTCGTGAATGGGAAAGCGGGACGATTCTAGGCGGCGCGCCTACACTGCCCGGCATCCTCCGCTCGCGCGCGACGACCATGGCCGAACCCATCCTGCTCGCCAGGCACGACAGCACCGAGTGCTTCCTCCTTCCGCAGATGGCGAACCGGCACGGGCTCGTCACCGGCGCGACCGGCACCGGCAAGACGGTGACGCTGCAAACGCTCGCCGAGAGCTTCAGCGCGCAGGGCGTGCCGGTCTTCCTCGCCGACGTCAAGGGCGACCTCACCGGCATCTCGCAGCCGGGCACGGTGAGCCCCAAGCTCGCGGCCTTGCTCAAGGAGCGCGGCATCGAGCCGAAGCCGCCTGCCGCGTGCCCGGTGACGCTCTGGGACGTCTTCGCCGACGCCAAGTCTGCGGCCGGCCATCCGGTGCGCGCGACCGTGAGCGACATGGGGCCGCTGCTCCTCGCGCGGATGCTCGACCTCAACGAGACGCAGACCGGCGTGCTGCAGCTCGTCTTCAAGATCGCCGACGACAACGGGTTGCTGCTGCTCGACCTCAAGGACCTGCGCGCGATGCTGCAGCACGTCGGCGACAACGCGGCGCAGTTCCAGACCAACTACGGCAACATCAGCGCGGCGAGCGTCGGCGCGATCCAGCGCGGCTTGATGCAGATCGACGCCCAGGGCGGCGACCGCTTCTTCGGCGAGCCGATGCTCGACATCGCGGACCTGCTGCAGACAGCGCCGATGAACGGCAAAGCTCAGGGGGTCATCAACATCCTCGTCGCCGACCGCCTGCTGACGAGCCCGCGGCTCTACGCGACGTTCCTGCTCTGGATGCTGTCGGAGCTCTACGAGCATCTGCCCGAGGTCGGCGACCTCGACAAGCCCAAGCTCGTCTTCTTCTTCGACGAGGCGCACCTGCTCTTCGACGAGGCGCCGAAAGTGCTGCTCGACCGCATCGAGCTCGTCGTTCGCCTGGTGAGGAGCAAGGGCGTCGGCGTCTTCTTCGTCACCCAGAACCCGCTCGACGTTCCCGACTCGGTCCTCGCCCAGCTCGGCAACCGCGTGCAGCACGCGCTGCGCGCGTTCACGCCGCGCGATCAGAAGGCGGTCAAGGCGGCGGCGACGACGATGCGCGCCAACCCCAAGCTCGACATCGAGAAGGCGATCGGCGAGCTCGCGGTCGGCGAGGCGCTCGTCAGCCTGCTCGACGACAAAGGGCGTCCCTCGGTGACCGAGCGCGTCTTCGTCGTTCCGCCGGCGAGCCGCATCGGGCCGATCAGCGACGACGAGCGCAAGGCCTTGATCGCCGGCTCGCTCGTCGCCGGCGTCTACGAGAAGGCGGTCGATCGCGAGTCGGCGTACGAGAAGCTGACGAGCCGCGTCGTGACCGCGCCCGCGGCCACGGCCGGCGGTTCGACGCCGGCCACCGCGGGCACCGCAGGCACGCCCGCCGCAGGCGGCGGCATGCTCGACGGCCTCAAGGACGTCCTCTTCGGCTCGACCGGTCCGCGCGGCGGCAAGCACGAAGGTCTCGCCGAAGCGGCAGCGCGATCTGCCGTGCGAACGATCGGCTCGAGCGTCGGCCGCGAGATCATCCGCGGCGTGCTCGGCGGCATCCTCGGCGGTAGCTCGCGTCGACGCTGAGGACCGAGCGCGCAAAGTCGCGGCCGGGCAGCGGCTGCCCGCCCGCGGCTTTGCGCGCTAGCTCTTCCGAAATCGGCGGCCCCTCAGATCCCGCCGTACCACTCGTAGCCCTCGTCCTCCCAGTAGCCGCCCTTGCCGCCGCGGATGTCGGCGAAGCTCGTGACGAGCTCGATCGAGCGGACGTACTTGGCCTGCTTGTAGCCGAGCTGGCGCTCGACGCGGCAGCGCAGCGGCGCGCCGTTGGTCACCGGCAGCGGCTTGTCGTTGAGCTCGTAGGCGAGGATCGTCTGCGCGTGGTGGGCGTCGTCGAGGTCGATCGACTCGTAGTAGCGCGAGTCGCGGCCGTCGAGCGAAGGACCTTCCATCGAATCGAAGCAGCGGAAGACGACGAACTTCGCCTCGGGCTTGGGCTCGACCATCTCGAGGATGCGGCCGAGTTGCACGCCCTTCCACTTGCCGATGCAGCTCCAGCCCTCGACGCAGTCGTGGCGCGTGATCTGGGTGCGCGACGGCAGCGCGCGCAACTGCGCGAGCGTCAGCTCGACCGGCTTGGCGACGAGGCCGCCGACCTGCAGGCGATAGTCGGCGAAGCCGCCGTTGCGCAAGGCGACGTAGTCGTCGTCGCTCGGGCTCAGCGTGCCGTTGCCGCGGAAGGTCTGCGCGACGTCGCGCTCGCTGAACTCCTGCGCCATCGCCGAGCGCGGCGCGACGACCTTGGCGATCGAGCGATTGAGGTGCTCGGCGCTTTGCAGCGTCTCGACGAACGCGTCGTTGCGCGACAGGCGATCGCAGCCGGCGAGCAGCGCCGACCCGGCTGCGGCGACCGCCCCGCGCAGCAGGTGCCTGCGGTCGCGGTCGCGCGCGCGCATCAGGGTGAACGTCTTCTTCACGGCTGCACCTCCTTTTGCGCGCGCTGCTCGGGAATCGTGAACCAGCCGGTGATCATCGAGCGCATCTCGTTCCAGACGCCGGCGATGAAGACCTCGGCGACGTGGACGACGACGAAGAGGAGGAGCCCGAACGCGGCGAGGAAGTGGAGCGTGCGCGCCGACTGGCGGCCACCGAGGAAGTCGACCCAGCCGGTGAAGACGGTGTTGAGCGTCGGCGACAGCGCCAGGCCGCAGATGACGATGAGCGGCAGCAGGACGAAGATCACGATCAGGTAGGTGAGGCTCTGCAGCACGTTGTAGCGCGTCGCGGCATCGCCGGTCGGGTGCTTGAACTTGAGGTGATCGACGATCGAGCGGCCGATGTTCTTCAGCTCGTCGCGCGTCGGCACGAGGTCTTTCGTCAGATGGCGGCTGAAGAGCGTGTAGAGCACGTACGCGATGCCGTTGACGACGAACAGCCACGCGAAGAAGAGATGCCAGTGGCGCGCCATCGCGAGCCATTGCGGGCCGGGGATCGTCGCCCACGACGGGAACGCGCGCGCCGTCGGCCGACGATCGGCGCCGGTCGGCGAGAGGCCGAGGACGCCGGTGGTGTCGAACTCGGTGCCGCCGATCCGCGTGTAGCCGACCGGGCCGTTCGGCGTGTTGCGCGCGCCGAACGAGATCCACGGCGTCGCGAACGACGACTCGTGGCCCCAGTAGAGGGCGGGATGGGCGTTGAAGATGTTGAGGCCGCTCATCAGCAGCACCGTCATGCAGACGACGTTGACCCAGTGCATGACGCGCACCGGCAGGCGGTGGCGGTAGACGCGGCGCGCCGGGCGGGCGACGATGGCGGCGGGCGCAGGCGTGGTCGCTTCGATGTCCATGCAGGGCTCTCCGTGGCAGATCCGCAGTCGCAGCGGACGCCGCAATCCTTACAGCCGCCGCTACGGAATCGCGGACGTGCGGATCTGCGGACGGCTCAGGATACGCGCCTCGTGCTCGACATCGACGACGACGCCGTTGGCGGCAAAGCCGGCCGGCGACTCCGGATCGAGCACCGCGACCGCGAGGTTGGCGAGCGGCTGCTCGAGCGAGACGTAGTAGCTGCCGACCGGCACGTCGAGCAGCGTCGGCAGCAGCTGCACCTTGAGCCGCGTCGCCGCGCCGGGATTCGACGCCGCCGCGTCGGGTCCGACCGGCTCGCGCCCGACGAGGCGGTAGCTCTCGCCGCGCAGCTCGCCGAGCTCGTCGAGGCGCTGCACCTCGATGCCGAGCAGGCGCAGCCGCCGCACCGCCTCGCCCTCGCTCTCGGCGAGCCAGTAGCCGCACGGGCGCGGCCTCGTCTTCAGCGCGCGCAACTGCAGCGCCGACAGCCACGACACCGTGAGGCGGCGAACGTCGCCGGTCGTCGGGTCGAGCATCGACGTCGCGTACTCGCTCGGCGTCGGCGCCGCCTCCAGCACGACGTCGCCGCGGCACGCGAGCGCCGTCGTCTCGCGTTCGACGAACTGGCGCAGCTTGACGAGGTCGTCGGCGTGTCGCGCTGCGCTCGTCAGCACGTTGTGGACGGCGGTGACGTGGGTGTAGACGCGCCGCTTCAGGTCGACGCGGCCCATGCCGCCGCCGCGCGTCTCGACGAGCAGGCTCACTGCGTTGCGCAGGCCGCCCGCGTTGCGTCCGACCTGCGGGCCGACGCTGCCCATCGTCAGCGTGCGATCGGCGGGATCGGCCGACATCGTGAAATACCAGTCGACGGTCAGGCCGGCGCTGCGCAGGCCTGCGATCAGCGGAACGCGGAACCACTCCTCGGCGGCCTTCGTCACGAACGTCGGCACGTTGGGCACCGTCGCGTACTGGATCAGCGCATCGAAGCGCTGGACGCCGCCGAACTTCGCCGTGAACGCGGGGCTGACCGGGTACTCGTGGAGGTCGAGGACGACGATCGGCGCGACGTCGACGAGCAGCTTCGCGATCGCGCGCGCTTCGGGAGTGCTCAGCAGCAGGTGGTCGCGGTTGATGTCGCTGCCGTCGGCCGCGTTGCGCGTGAACGCGGTCGCGCCGTCGGGACTCGCGCGCGGCAGGACGACGACGTCGACGCGCTCGAGCACGTTCGCGAGCCGCTCCGCGGCGAGCTCCTGCGCCACGACCATCAGCGCCTCGCTGCCGGCAGGCTCGTCGCCGTGCTGCCCGGCGAGGAGGACGACCGTCGGCCGGCGCGCGATCGCAGGCGTCGCCGGCGGGCGCGTGAACGCGATCGCTTCGATCGCCTCGCCGGACTGCGAGACGCCGAGCGAGAGCACATTGACGTCGGTCGCGCGCTCGCCGAGCGATGCGCCGCGCTGCAGACCGCGCAGCAGCGCACCGAGCTCGGCATTGGTCGTGAAGGCGGTGCGGCCGGCATCGAACGCCGGCGTCGCGAAGCTGACCGCGGGCTCCGGGAAGCGCGCCGCGATCGCGGCGGGAACGCTCGGCGTCGGCAGCGGCGCGACGACGACATTCGACGGCGAGCGCACCGGCGATGCGATCGCCGCGGCCGCGGAGGCATCGCGGGCGGCGCTCGCCGCGACCGCGGGCGAGGTGGCGTTGCGCGGCGGCGGTGGGACGTTGGCGGTGACCGGCGTCGGCGGCGCGGGCTTGCGCATCGACGGCGGCAGCACGGACTGCGGCACCGCGCACGCGCCGAGCATCGCGCTCGCGACCAGCGCTGCCGTCCGGCAGCGCGCGCACTGCCGATCGAACGGGAACATCCGCCTCTCCTCCGCACCGTGCGGTCGAGGCCAATATAGCGGCGCCGCTCGGCGCTCGCGTTACGGAGGGTCAGCGCGATGGGCGGCGCGGGATGCGCACGCCGCGATCAGGCGGGTTCGCCGTGCTCAGTGGCGCCAGTGGTCGTGCCGATCCCAACCACCGCGCGGGACCGGCGCCCAGTGGCCGCGGTGCGGCCCCCAGTAGCGATAGCGCGGCGCGACGACGACCGGGGGACCCCAGTAGCCGACGCGGGGAACGACGTAGGGATACGGCGTGACGTACGGCTCGTCATAGACGATCGGCGCGGGCGCGTATGCGGGCGTCGAGTAGACGACCGCACCGGGCACGACGCGAACCGGCGCCGGTGCCCATGCCGGACCGCTGGTGACGACGGTCGCGACCGGCGGGACGTTGACGCCGACCGACCAGCTGACGCCGCCAGCCTGAGCGGCGGTGGCGGCGAAAAGCGCCGCGGCGGCGGGGACGAGCAGGAAAAGACGCTTCATGGCTGGATCCGGGGACAGCGCACGCCGATGCGTGCATGCCCATTGAACGGCAAGATGGGGGCCGGCCGTTGACCTCGGCGCGTTGCCGAAGGTAAAGCTTTGCTGCCCGATGCACCAGCGGTTCCGCGGGCGCAGCGACGGGCGGTCGGGGGACGCATCCTAGAATCGGCCGGCTTTCGAATTCGACATGAGCCACCCCAGGGAAGCCGCCGCACCCCCCAGCAACTTCCTGCGCCACATCGTCGAGCGCGACCTCGCCGAGGGCACCTACGCCGGCCGGCGCTTCGCCGGGACGCCCGGTGACGCGGCGCACCACGCGTCGGCGCCGCTCGATCCGGCGCGCATCCGCACCCGCTTTCCGCCCGAGCCGAACGGCTACCTGCACATCGGCCACGCGAAGAGCATCTGCCTCAACTTCGGCCTCGCCGAGGAGTACGGCGGCATCTGCCACCTGCGCTTCGACGACACCAACCCGGAAAAGGAAGAGCAGGAGTACGTCGACGCGATCGTCGATGAAGTGCGCTGGCTCGGCTTCGACTGGAATGCGCCCGAGCCGGCCCTGGCCGGCGAGCCCGGTGACCCGGCGCGGCCCACAGAGGCGACGACGAGCCACCTCTACTTCGCGAGCGACTACTTCGACTTCATGTACCGCGCCGCCGAGGCGCTCGTTGAGGCCGGCAAGGCGTACGTCGACGAGCGGAGCGCCGAGGAGATCCGCAGGGCGCGCGGCGATTTCGCGACGCCGGGCACCGACAGCGCGTACCGCGACCGGACGCCGGCCGAGAACCTGGCGCGGCTGCGGGCGATGAAGAACGGCGAGCTCGCCGACGGCGCCGCGGTGCTGCGCGCGAAGATCGACATGGCGAGCCCGAACATCAACCTGCGCGATCCGGCCCTGTATCGGATCAAGCGGGCGACCCACCACAACACGGGCGACCGCTGGTGCATCTACCCGATGTACACGTACGCGCATCCGATCGAGGACGCGCTCGAGAACATCACCCATTCGATCTGCACGCTCGAGTTCGAGGACCAGCGGCCGTTCTACGACTGGCTGCTCGACACCCTCGCCGAGCTCGGACTCCTCGCGCAGCCGCGCCCGCACCAGTACGAGTTCGCGCGCCTCAATGTCAGCTACGTCATCACCAGCAAGCGAAGGCTGAAGCAGCTCGTCGACGAAGGGATCGTCGACGGCTGGGACGACCCGCGGATGCCGACGATCTCGGGGCTGCGTCGCCGCGGCTACACGCCCGAATCGATCCGGCTCCTCTGCGAGCGCGCCGGCACGAGCAAGGCCGGTGGCTGGACCGATTACGCGAGCCTCGAGCTGGCGTTGCGCGACGACCTCGACCCGAAAGCGCCGCGGGCGATGGCGGTGCTCGATCCGCTCCGGCTCGAGCTCACCAACTGGGCCGAGACGTTCGGTGGCGACGCCGCGCACCGCGAGCCGTGCCGGGCGCCGGTGCATCCGCAGCATCCCGAGCTCGGCACGCGCGAGATCCGGATGGGCCCGACGCTGTGGATCGAGCGCGACGACTTCGCCGAAGTGCCGCCGAAGGGCTTCTTCCGCCTCTATCCGGGCAACCGCGTTCGCCTCAAGTACGGCTACGTGATCGAGTGCAGCGGCGCCGAGAAGGACGCGAACGGCGTCGTCACGAAGGTGCTGGCGACGATCGTTGCGGACACCAAGAGCGGCACTCCCGGCGCCGACGCGGTGAAGGTCAAGGGCACGCTCACCTGGCTCGCGGCCGACGACGCGATCGCCGCCGAGGTGCGTCTCTACGACCGCCTCTTCGTCGACCCGCAACCCGATGCCGGCGGCAAGGACTTCAAGGCGAGCCTCAACCCGGCGAGCCGCACGATCGTCTCCGGCTACGTCGAGACATCACTGCGCGACGCGAAGCCGGGCGATCGCTTCCAGTTCGAGCGTCACGGCTACTTCGTCGCCGATGCGGTCGACCACGCCGCCGATCGGCCGGTCTTCAACCGCACGACGACGCTGCGCGACACCTGGTCGCGCTGAAGCGAATCACATCGGCGGCGCGAAGCCGTTCCTGCCCGCGGCCACGCGGAGTGCCGTCGGCTGGCCGTTGCGCATCTGAGCAGTGACGATCACCTTGGCGCCCGGAACGAGCAACGAACGGTCCGCGGGCTTGATCGTCACGATCGGAACACCTTCGGGAACGACGATCGTCTGCTCGCCGTCCTTGTAGCGAAGCTTCATCTCGCGGCCCTTGGCGCCGTGGACGACCTCGGTCACGGTCGCGTTGGTCATCGTCGACCCCGGCTGTAGGTCCCACGGCGAGTGGCCTTCGCCGGTGCCGCGCATCGCTTCCGGGAATACGAGCACCTCGAGCGCCGACAGCTTGCCGTCGGCGCCCGTGACGGCCGCGGTGCCGATGAAGGCGCCCGACTGGATCATCGTCGGGTCGACCGGCATCACTTCTGCCACGGTGAGGTTGTCGGCGAGCGCGAGCGTGACGGTCTCGCCGCTGCGCTCCTTGACGACGAGCGTCGTCGGATCGACCTTCTCGATCGTTCCGCGCAGCCGCATCGACGTCGGCGATCCTTGCGCGAGAACGTTGGTGGCACAAAACGCGAGCGCGAGCAGCAGGGCCTTCTTCATGGAGGACTCCTTCGTGGCCGGACGGTCAGCCGTTGTAGCGCAATCGCGCGCGCCGCGTCGCTCGACGAGAATCACCGCATGCGTCGTCTCGGGTTCACCGCCCTGCTCGCGGTCGCGCTCGCTGCCTGCGGCGGCGGTGGCGGCGGCAGCGCCTCCGAGACGACCGTCACGCCGCCCGGCACGGGCGGCGACACGACGCCCTATTCGAGCGCAGCGACGGGCTCGCTGGCGGCGTCGGCCGAGACAGCGATCGTCACGGCGCACACGATCGCGACCGCAGCCGGCCCGCTCGCCTACACCGCGGTCGCCGGCCACCTCGACGCCCGCGATCCGAAGAGCGGTGCGACCGAAGCGTCGATGTTCTACGTCGCCTACACGCAGCCGGGCGCGGCGCGGCCGCTCGTCTTCTTCTTCAACGGCGGTCCGGGGTCGGCGACGGTGTGGCTGCACCTCGGCTCGTTCGCGCCGCGGCGCATCGTCACCAGCGCGCCGTCGCTCGCGGTGCCGCAGCCGTTCCAGCTCGTCGACAACGCCGAGACGCTCGTCGACGTCGCCGACCTCGTCTTCGTCGACGCCGTCGGCACCGGCTATTCGACCGCGGTCGCCCCGTATCTCAACCGCAGCTTCTGGAGCGTCGACGGCGACGCCGCCGTGATGCGCGACTTCATCGCCCGCTACGTCGCGGTGAACCAGCGCCAGGCGTCGCCGACGTTCGTCTTCGGCGAGTCGTACGGGACGACGCGCGCGGCGGTGCTCGCCGAGCTCATGCTCGCCGCCGGGATGCGGCTCGACGGCGTCGTGCTGCTGTCGTCGGTGCTCGACTACAACAGCAACTGCGACGTCTTCGATCCCGGCCAGGCGAGCTGCCAAGGCTTCCTGCCGAGCTACGGCGAGGTCGGCGCGTGGCACGGCCTCAGCTCGCCGCAACCGAACGACGCCGACGCGTTCGCGACGACGTTGCGCGGCTTCGCCACCGGCGTCTACGGTGCCGCGGTGGACGCCTTCGTCGCCAACCGGACGCCGGCGCCCGCCGGCGTCGTCGACCAGCTCGTCGCGCTGACCGGCGCGCCGCAAGCGCTCTGGAACGCGAACTTCGATCTCGATCCGCTCTCGTACCGCAGCCTCGTCCTGCCGGCCCGGCTGATGGGCCGCTACGACGCGCGCATCGTCGCCGCCAACGGCAGCGCGCTCGCCGCCTCCGGCGATCCATCGGCGGCGCTGATCACTGCGCCGTTCACGGCGGCTGCGCAGTCGCTGCTGCGCGACGAGCTCGGCTATGCCGCGACCGCGCCCTACACGCTGCTCGCCGACGCGATCTCGACGTGGGACTTCCGCCACGACGGCAGGGCGCTGCCCGACACCATCCCCGACGTCGCCGCGGCGCTGGTGCGTTCGCCGGCGCTGCGCATCCTTTCGCTCGCCGGCTACCACGACCTCGCGACGCCGTTCCTGCAGACCGAACTCGACCTCGATCGCCTGGGGCCGCAGACGAACGTCTTCAGGCGCGTCTACGTGGGCGGCCACATGGCCTATCTCGACGACGGCACGCGCCCCCGCTTGCGCGACGACGTGCGCGCGTTCGTGCGCGGCGAAGCGATCCCGGCGCAGTCGCTGCCCGGGCCGCGACCGCTGGGTGCGGCGTCGACGGCGCGCGTGCAGGCGGCCGCGCTGCCGGTCGTGCCCCTCGATCGCAGCGCGCTCGCGCAAGGCGGCGACCCGGTCGTGCCGCGCGCGCTCCGCGTCGCACCGCAGACGCCGTCCCCGCGCGGCGCCCAGCTCGCCGAGCGCGTGCGCGCGAAGATCGCCGAGCGAAACCGCGACGTCTACCGGTAGACGTGCTCGCCGCGGTTCGCCTTCCAAGTGTCCTCGAAGTGGCTCGCATCCTCGTCGTTGCGAGGACGCACGGCCATCAGGATCCCGCCTTCGCGGATGCCCTCGTCGTACACCCGAACGCGCTCCTCGGGGATGCCCCAGCCGATCAGTGCACCGATGATGCCGCCCGTTGCCGCACCGGCGCCTGCCCCCGCGAGGGCGGCGGCGAGCGGCCCGGCGATGACGAGGCCGAGGCCCGGCAACGCGATCGTCGTGCCGACGGCGGCGATCGCCGCTGCGATCGCACCGATGCTGCCACCGATCGCGCCGCCGATGCCGGCGCCTTCGGCCGCCTTGGTACCGAACACGCTGTCACGCGTCTCGGGTCCGGTGAAGTGGCGCCGACGCGTCTCGTCGGACATCACGACGTTGACGTCGTCGCGGCCGTAGCCGCGGTCGGAGACCGACTGGTACGCGCGCTCGGCGCTGTCGCGGTCGCGAAAGAGGCCGGTGACCATCGGTTCGTTGCTGTCCATGCGATCGCTCCTGGGTCGTGTGGAGACCGGAGGATCGCGCCGGCTGCGTCGCGACCGAAGCGGAAGCGACCGCCGAACGCGGTCGTCATGCCGGCGCTGCCGGCGTCGGCGCTCTCCTACGAGCGCTGCGTCTCAGCCGCGCTCGCGCGCCGGCCGGAGGAAGTGGCGGACGAGCGGGGCCGTCAGCATCAGGCACGCCGACGCGGCGAGCGCCATCGGCAGCATCGAGCCCGTGGCGTGCATCGCCCAAGCGCCGCCGAGCAGGACGGCGTGGCCGGTCGCGTAGAGCTTCACCGGCCGCGCCAGCGCGGAATTCGTCGTCTTGGCCATCGTTCACCTCCCGACGGCCGAGTCTGCCAGCCGATCCGCCCGTTCACGCAACATGCATGCCGGAAGGGAATCGACAAAGCGTGCACTGTTGGCAACAGGTCGCAACCGGCGGGGCGGCCGGTGCGCGTCATTTCTTGGTCTGCCAATCCTTGAGCGCGGCGAGCGTCTTTTCGACGTGGCGGCTCGGGTTCAGGCTCTGGTAGTTGTAGACGACCTTGCCGTTCGGTGCGATGACGTACGAGACGCGGTTGGCGTAGTCGGGGCGCGTCTGCATCACCGCGTCGTACGACTTCATCACCGACTGCGTGCTGTCCGAAGCGACCGGAAAGCGCCCTTGGCACGCCTGCACCGAGAACTTGCCGAGCGTGTCGATGTCGTCCGACGAGACGCCGATCACGGTCGCACCGAGCGCCTCGAACTTGGCCATCGACTCGGCGAACTCGTGTGCCTCGATCGAGCAGCCGACCGAGAACGCGGCGGGAAAGAAGTAGAGGACGACCGGGCCCTTGGCGAGCGAGTCGGAAAGCTTGAACGTGTACACCTTGCCGCCGAGCGCAGCAGGGACGGTAAAGTTTGGCGCTGCATCTCCGACATCGAGCGCTGCGTATGAAGCGAATGGAACCAGCAGCAGGATGGACGCAAGACTCTTCTTCATGACCGCCTCCGCCGAGTCGCATCGGCGCTCTTCATCTTACGAGAAAGGCCGCGCGGTCGCCGCCCGGCTGGCGGCCGCTGCGCTCGTCGCCGCCGCGACACTGCTCGCAGGCTGCGGGTCGCTGCCGACCAACGTCGGCAAGATCGACACCCTCGCGCTGCCGCCCGATCCCGAAAGCCCGCTCGTCAAGATCGCCGCGGCGTCGTCGCCCTCGCCCGAGGAGACCGGCGTTCGGCTGCTGCCGCTCGGCGCGTATTCGCTCGACACGCGATTGCAGCTTGCGCAGCGCGCGGCGACGTCGCTCGACGTCCAGTACTACCAGTTCGAGAACGACTCGACCGGCCGGCTGCTGCTGGCGGCGCTGCGCGACGCGAGCCAGCGCGGCGTTCGCGTCCGCCTGCTCGTCGACGACCTCTACACCTCGCACTCCGACCCGCTGCTGCGCGGGCTGGCGTCGTTCCCGAACGTCGAGGTGCGCCTCTTCAATCCCTTCTGCTGCAACCGCTCGGCCGGTGCCGGCGGCCGCTACACGGCGTCGATCTTCGACTTCGGGCGGCTGAACCACCGCATGCACAACAAGATGTTCATCGCCGACGGCGTGATGGCGGTCGCGGGCGGGCGCAACATCGCCGACGAGTACTTCCTGCGCGCGCACGACGCCAACTTCATCGACATCGACGCCTTCGTCATGGGCGCCGTCGTGCGCTCGATGTCGGCGATCTTCGACCGCTACTGGAACAGCGAGGTCGTCTACCCGATCGAGGCGGTCGGAGAGCCGCTCGGCGACAAGACGGCACGCGCGAAGGCGTTCGACGACGCGATCGCGGCGCAGGCGTCGATGGAGCCGATCGAGCTGCCGTCGACCGACCTCCTCGGCTACGGCCCGCTCTCCGACGACCTCGATTCCGGCCAGCTCGGCCTGGAGTGGGGCCGCGCGCGCGCGTTCTCCGACCCACCGGAAAAGCTCCTCGCGATGTCGCCCAAGGTCGCGTTCGAGATGAGCGTCACCAACGACGTGATGATGGAGGTCTGGCAGGCGAAGAACGATCTCGTGCTGACGTCGCCGTACATGATCCCCGGCGAGCTCGGCATGCAGTCGTTCCAGAACCTGCAGCGCGACAAGGTCAAGGTCACGGTGATCACCAACTCGCTCGCCGCGACCGACGAGCCGCTCGTCCACACCGGCTATTCGCGCTACCGCGCGCGGATGCTCGAGGCCGGAGTCGATCTCTACGAGCTGAGCCCGTCGCGCGCGCAGCACACCAAGCGGCTCGGCACGTTCGGCTCGTCGCTCGGGCGGCTGCACGCCAAGACCGCGGTGATCGATCGCCGGACGATCTTCATCGGCTCGATGAACCTCGACCCGCGATCGGCGAGCACGAACACCGAGTTCGGGATGTTCATCGAGAGCCCGGCGCTCGCCAAGGAGCTGCTGCGCGTCATCAACATCAGCAAGCTCGAGGGTGCGTACCGGGTTCGCCTCGAGCCGGGCACTGCGCAGCTGCAATGGCTGACGACCGAGGAAGACAAGGAAATCATCCTCGGCGTCGAGCCGGAGTCGAGCTTCTGGCTACGCGTGCACAACATGCTGCTCGGCTGGTTCGTTCCGGAGCAGTTGCTGTAGAAGCACGCGTTGCGCGGCGATCGTGTCGCCGTGCCTCACGGGATCGGGACGGCAGGGCACCCTGCTTTGCTCCATGTCCCCCGGGCCTGGCCTGAACGGCCGGCCCTCCTCCTCTACTTCCGCAGGGCGCCCTGCCATCCCGATCCCACCGAGCAGCACGCGCAACGTTCCGTGCGTCTCGGTTCGGGCGTGGGTGGCGGGTGGCCGATTTCCGGAAGTAGAGGAGGAGGGCCGGCCGTTCAGGCCAGGCCCGGGGGACATGGAGGAAATCGGCCACCCGCCGCCCACGCCCGCG
>Ga0207675_100001992_pt1 | contig 20367 bp, 12 predicted proteins | sample KBSSwiS42_FD_184305 | JGI IMG/M metagenome (GOLD analysis project Ga0207675, IMG submission 184305) | Switchgrass rhizosphere microbial communities from Kellogg Biological Station, Michigan, USA - KBS Switchgrass S4-2 (SPAdes) (version 2) | ecosystem: Host-associated > Plants > Roots >...
CGCTGCCTTGCGGATCCAGCGTCACCAGCAGCAGCGACTCGCGCTGGAAGCCCAGGTTCACGTTGCGAAGACTCGACAAGTGCGCGACAAACAGCGCGGCCGCGCTCAGCAGCACCACCGACAACGCCACCTGCACGACGACGAGGCTCCTGCCAACGAGCCGACGCGAGCGCGTTTCCGCGGCCGCTCCGCTCTCGCGCATCGATTGCGCGGGCGCGAACGCGAACGCGCTCCAAGCCGGCGCCAGCCCGAACAGCACCCCGGTGACCACGCCGACGATCGCGGTGAAGAGCAGCACCTGCACGTCGGGCTGCACCTGAAAGTCGACGCGTTGCGGCAGCCCGATCATCCGCCCGGAGGTCACGATGCGCACGAGCGCGGCGACGCCGAAATAGGCAAGGGCGATGCCCGGCAGGGTTCCCGCCGCCGAGAGCAGCAGCGATTCGGTCAAGACCTGACGGACCAGCCGGAAGCGTCCTGCCCCGAGCGCCACGCGTACCGCCATCTCGCGCTGGTTGGCGGCGCCGCGCGCGAGGAGCAGGCTCGCGATGTTCGTGCAGGCGATGAGCAGCAGGAGCCCGACCACCGTCATCAGCGCCAGCAGCGGTCCGTCGTAGTGATTTCGCAGCGTCGAGAACCCCGCGCCGGCCGGCTCGACGCCCAGCCTGGCCTGCCGCCAGCCCGGATTCGTGCTCATCCGCTCGAGCTCTTCGATCCGCGACCGGTTCAGCACGTCCATCTCCGCCCGCGCCTGATCGATGGACACGTCCGGCTTCAGCCGCGCCATCAGCTTCAGCGCGAACTGGTCGCTGAGCCGGCGACTCGGTTGCGGCGTCCCTTTCATCCCGAAAGGCACCCACACCTCAGGCCGCGTGCCCACCTCGAGCCCGAAAAATTCGCGCGGCGTGACGCCGATCACGGTGACCGGCACGTCATCGAGCACGATGCGCGTGCCGAGCATCGCGGGATCCAGGTTGAACCTGCGCGCCCAGTACGACCAGCTCACGACCGCGACCGCCGCGTCGGGACCGGTCTGGCCGTCTGGCAGATCGATGAGACGGCCGATCGCCGGCTGGATTCCGAGCGCCGGAAAGAACCTCCCCGCGACATAGGCGCCGTCGACCGGTTCCCTGTCGAATCGCTCACCGCTCGCCTGAAACCGGGCATAGGACAGGCCGAACAGGTCGGCGAAGACATGGTTCTGGTCGCGAAAGCGTTCATAGAATGTCGGCGAGAAGCCGTTGAAGTCCGGATCGCCGGGATACCTGCTGAGAAGCTCCACCAGCGTCTGCGGCTCGCGCACCGGCAGCTGGCGCAGCATCACCGTGTTGATCAGGCTGAAGATGGCGGTGTTGGCGCCGATGCCGAGCGCGAGCGACAGCACGGCCACGGCGGCGAACGCCGGCGAGTGGCGAAGCTGGCGGAAGGTGTATTTCAGGTCGGCGCCGACTTCGTCGACGAGGCGCAAGTGCAAGGGCGTTTCTCGGCGCGAGTCTTGTTCACCCCTCCCGGCGTGTCAAGGTGTTCTTGTCTGTATACGAAATCATATATATACTCTCCAACATGCCGGACCGCCCTCGAAGCGTCGAACGTCTTCTGCCGTTGAAGCCGAAGACCCTGCACATCCTGCTGGCCCTCGCCGACGGCCCGCGCCACGGCTACGGCATCATGCAGGAGGTCGCCGCCCGCACCGACGGCCATGTCCGCGTCTGGCCGGCGGCGATGTACGGCACGCTGCGCGAGCTCGAAGAGCTCGACCTGATCGCGGAGTCGGACAAGCGGCCGAGCGACGATGACGAACGGCGGCGATACTTTGCGCTGACGCCGCTCGGCAAGCGCGTGCTGAGCGCCGAGATCCGCCGCCTCGAAGCGATCGTCGGCCACGCGCGCGCCAGCCGCGCCCTGCGCAGGACGGCGCGCGCATGATTCGCGTCTACGGCCGGCTGCTCGGGCTGCTGCGCGGCCGCGATCCGCACGAGCAGCGTGCGATCAAGGAAGACGCGGAGCTGCTGCTCGACGCCGCCCGCGCGCGCGGCCGAGGCGCAGTCGCGGCGACGTGGATCGCGCTGATGTGGGACCTCCTGATCGTGGGAACGGGCCACGATCTCGCGCGGGCGGTTCGTTCGCTCGTGCGCGCGCCAGGATTCACGCTCACGGTGTCAGTCCTCCTCGGCCTCGGCGTGGCGGCCACGACCACGCTCTTCGCGCTCATCGACGCGGTGATCCTCAAACCACTGCCGTATGCCGATCCGGAGCGGCTGGTGATGGTGTGGGAGTCGAACGTCGCGCGAAACCGTGTGCGCGAGGGGCCGTCGCCGGGCAACGTCGAGGATTGGGTGGCGCAGAGCGAGGCGTTCGAAGCGCTCACTGGATGGTGGACCGCGTCGGCCACGCTGCGCGGCCGCGACGGCAGCGCCCCGGTCACCGGCGTCCAGGTCACCAACGGCTTCTTCGAGGTCTTTCGCCGCGCGCCGCTCCTGGGCCGCACCTTCGCCGGCGACGAGTACCTGGGCAGGCCGTCGATCGCCTCGGGCCGCACCGGCGGCCAGGAACCGATCCTCGTGTTGAGCCACCGCCTGTGGCAGACGCTCGGCGCCGATCCCGCGCTCGTTGGCGGCACCGTCTATGTCGAGGGGCGCAACTGGCGCGTCCTCGGCGTCATGCCTTCAGACTTTGCCGTGCCGGACGTCGGCGCGGCGTTCTGGACGCCATGGGATATCCGCGAGGCCTACCGCGGCGCGCGCTTTCCCGACGGCCCGCCCCGCGACTTCCGCTTCCTGCGCGTCGTCGGCCGGCTGAAGCCCGGCCTCTCGCGTGAGGCGGCGACCGAGCGGTTGGAAGTCCTCGCGGCGCGCATCGCTGCCGACCATCCGCGGACCAATGCCGAGTGGAGCGTCCGGCTGGTGCCGCTCAGGGATGAGCTCGTCCGGTCCAGCCGCGCCGAATTGCTGCTGGTGTTCGGCGCCGTGTTCTGTCTGCTGCTGCTCGTCTGCGCCAACGTGGCGAGCCTGGCGATCGCGCGACGCACGGCGCGCGCACGCGAGCTGGCGATTCGACTCGCGCTCGGCGCCGGCCGCGCCCGCATCGTCAGAGAGCATCTGGCCGAGACGGCGCTGTGCGCACTGCTCACCACGCTCGTCGCAATCGTGCTGACCACGTGGTCGCTGGACGCCGCAATCGCCTTTGCGCCGCCGGATATTCCCCGGCTGCACGAAGTCGAGGTGAATGCCGGCGTCGTGTGGTTCGCGATCGCCGTCGCGCTCCTGGCGACCGCGATCGGCGTCGTGCTTCCCGGCGTTCGAAGCAGCTCACCGCCGATCGCGCCGGCACTGAAGGATGGCGCGCCGCTGTCGGGACATCGAGCGAGCCGGGTGCGACGTGCGCTCGTGGTCGCCGAGATCGGCGTCACCGTCGTGCTGCTCGTCGGCGCCGGACTGCTGGCGCGCAGCTTCGCCGGCCTGCAGCGCGTCGATCCTGGTTTCGATGTCCGCAACCTGCTGGTGTTGCGCATCGCGCCCGACGTCACGAGGTACCGGGGCGCGCAGGTGACCGACTACTACGGCCGCGTGCTCGACTCGATCCGGGAGCTGCCCGGCGTCGTGTCGGCCGCGGCGGTCACGGCGCTGCCGATGAGCACGATTGGCCAGGACTTCTATCGACCGTATTGGCTGGAGGGGGCGCGTCCTGAAGGCAACGCCGTCCCGCAGGCGAACGTGCGCATGGCGACGCCTGGCTACTTCGATGCGCTTGGACTGCGGCTCGTGTCAGGGCGCGAGTTCTCGGCGCAGGATGCGCCCGGCGCGCCGGCCGTCATCATCGTCAACGAGAGCCTGGCGAGAAGCGCGTGGAAGGGCCAGGATCCGCTGGGCCGCACGCTGATCCTCGACTACCAGAACGGTCCGTCGCCGCGCCAGGTCGTCGGGGTGGTGCGCGACGCGAGGTATCGCGGCCCGCGCAGCGAGCCGGCGCCGGAGCTCTTCATCCCGCACGCGCAGAATCCCTATCTGGTGATGAACGTCGTCGCGCGCACGACGATCGATCCTGCCGCGCTGGCCCAGAGCGCGCGCGCCCAGGCGTTGAAGGTCGACTCCGATCAGCCCGTTCACTCGGTGACGACCATGGAACGGCTGATGGACGACACGCTGCAGGAGGATCGATTCGCGATGCTGTTCGTCGCGCTGTTTGCCGTGGCTGGCTTGATAACCGCAGCGACCGGCATCTACGCGCTCCTGGCCTACACCGTCGCCCAGCGGCGGCGCGAGATCGCCGTGCGCATGGCGATCGGCGCGTCATCGTCTTCAGTGGCCCGGTTGATCGTGATGGAGTCGCTGACCCTTGCGCTGGCGGGCGCTGTCGTCGGCGCGATCGGCGTGGCTGCCGTGAGCCGGCTGGCGCGATCCGTTCTCTTCGGGATCGCACCCCAGGATCCGCTGACGCTGGCGGCCACCGCCGCCGTTCTCCTCACCGTCGTCCTGGCGGCGAGCTGGCTGCCGGCGCGGCGCGCGGCGCGGATCGATCCGGTTCACTTCATGAAGGAGTGATCACAGCTCGTCGGCGCGGATGGTGATCTTCTTCCGCAGCCACCGCAGCTTCAACCGATCGAGCACGCCGGTCCGCTCCGCGCGCGCTTTCTTCACCGCCGGCCGCGCGGCGCGGCTCGGCGAGACGCGGGGGCTGGTCTCGCGCGGCGCGGCGGCCGCGGGTTCGGGCGGACGCGCGGCCTCCCCCGCCGACGAGCCGGTCGGCTGCGCGGCTGGCGCGGTTCCAAGCGCCGCAACCGGCGACGGCACGCTCGCGCGGTCGTTCTCGCGCGGCGTCGGCACAGTCCGCTCGGTGGCCGGCAGCGCGGCGCGCGCCGGCGCGGCGATCGGAACCGGCTGTGCCGCGGGTTTCGACGTGTCGCTGCGCTGCATGAACTCGCCGGCCGCAACCAGCATCAGCCCGGCGCCGAGACATGCCGCGACGGCGGGGACGGTCCGCGTCGCCGGCGGCACCGGGGGCGGCAGCGCCCGCGACGCCTGCTGCTGCGCCGCACGCTGCTGCGCGTAGAGCCGGGCGTCGGCTTCGCGCAGCGCGCGCCGCAGCTCGGTCGCGCTCGCGCGCGGCTGACGACGATCGGCGTGCGCCAGTGCCGCAAGGCCGCATGCCGACTCCGCCCGCTGCAGCAGCCGCCGCACCGCTTCCGCGCGATCGCCGCGCTCGTGGCGCGCCAGCGCTTCCGAGAATGCGTCGAGCGAATCGAATGGCGGGACGTCGACCTCGAGCAGCGCGCGCGCGATGGCGTAGCGCAGACCGCCCGGCACGCGCGGCGAGCCGGCCGGGAGCAGCGCATCGAGAAAGATCGCGATCTCCGAGATCGCCGGCGTCGAGCCACAGCCGCTGCACGACACGGTGCCGTCGGCGTTCAGCACCACGGTTGCGGCGGTCGGCGGGCCGTAAGGCGGTTCGAGCCCCGCCGGAGCGCCGCTGCCCCGCAACGCCTGGATGAGCTGCTGCGCGACGGCGACGGCCTCGCTCGCTTCCAGCTTCAAGCCCGCGTCCTGCAACTCGGCAATCGATGCGGTCGTCGTCATGCGCGACTGTGGCTGCCAAAGGTGGGCCACAGCAGAACCGCATAAACGATGAAAATCACGCGGAAAACCGCGCGTGGATAACGTCGAGCTGTGAAGAAAAAAGGACGGCCGCGCCGTTATTGCACGGTGCCGTTTGGATTGGCGACGCTGGCTACGGCTGACGTCGCCAGCGCGCCGATCGCGCGATCGCGCGCCGCTTCGAAGGCCGCCATCTCGCGCGCCGGCACCGGATCAGCCGGCGGCATCGCCCGGTGGGCGGTAATCGGGTTGATGAACGCCCCGTTTTTCATCAAGCGGTAATCGAGATGGGGGCCGGTGGCCAGGCCGCTCGATCCGACCCGGCCGATCGTCTCGCCCTGCTCGACGCGCGCGCCGGCGCGGACCGCGATCGAGGAGAGGTGCAGGTACTTGGTCTCGAATCCGTTGGCATGCCGCAGGTGGACGACGCGGCCGCCGCCGCCGTTGAACCCCGCCGACACGACGACGCCGTTGGCCACCGCCACCACCGGCGCTCCCGCCGGCGCGCGGTAGTCGACGCCGAGGTGCGCGCGCACCTCGCGCAGCACCGGGTGGAGACGATGAGCGGAGAAGCCGGAGGTCACCACCGGCTGAAACTTGAGCGGCGAAGCGAGGAAGAAACGCTTCATCGACACGCCGCGCTCGTCGTAGTAGCCGGGCACGCCGCCCTCCGGCGTGAAGCGCACGGCGCGGATGCGGCGTCCCGCGTTGACGAACTCGGCGGCGAGAATCGGACCATAGCCGCCAAACTGCTGATCCTCGCGGAACTGCTTCTCGACCGACAGCTCGAACCGATCGCCGGGCTGGACTTCGGTGGAGAAATCGATCTCGCCGCCGAATATGCCGGCCAGCGCCAGCGTCAGATCGATCGTCTCGCCGGCAGCATCGAGCGCGGCGACGAGCGACGGGTGCTCGCTGTCGATCTGCCCGCGCACCACTTCGACGCGGCGGGTCTTGGGGATCGGCTGCACCTCCGCCACCAGGTCGGTGCCCGGGCGAGGATCGGGCCGGAAGACGCGAAGGATGCGATCGCCGTCGATCTCGTACTCGAGCCGTTTCACCAGCCCCTGCGTGGTCTTCACCAGCACGTAGGGCTGGTTGACGCGCACCTTGCGCAGATCGAACACGCCGGTGACGCGTGCGACCAGCGCGGCGACATCCGACGCGACGATCTCGTTGGTGCGGAGGATCGACGCGAGCGTGGCACCTGCCGTCACCTTCGCCGACACCATCGTCGTATCCGCGGCCAGCGCGATGTCGCGCGCGAGCGAGCGCGCGGACAGCGCCGGGGGCGGTGGCGGTTCGGGGCGCGAGGCGCACGCCGCGCACACCCCAGCCATGCCGACGACCAGTGCGAAGACTTTCACCACGGGTATGATCGGTATCGGCCGCACCGACGAATCCTAACAGCTCTGCCGCGAAAGTTTCTGGTAAAGTCCCGCCGAGGTCTCAGCCCATGCATTGCCGCCGCACCCTCTCCGCCACCGCGCTGATCGCGACGCTCGTCAGCCTGCCGCTCGCCGCCGACTGGCCGGTCACGGAGAAGCTCGATCTCGACGCGATCTACCGGATCAAGGAAGAAGGGCTGCAGCGCTCGAAGGTGATGGAGCTCGAAAGCTACCTCACCGACATCTATGGTCCGCGCCTGACCGGCTCGCCCAACATCAAGGAAGCGGCCGACTGGGCGGAGAAAACGATGCGCGACTGGGGCGTGTCGAACGTGAAGCGGGAGACCTTTCCATTCGGACGCGGCTGGCAGAATCAACGCTTCGTCGCGCACGCGCTGACGCCGCGCGCCTATCCGCTGATCGCGTACCCGAAAGCCTGGACACCCGGCACGAAGGGCGCGGTCACCGGCGAAGCGGTGATGGCGGTCGTTTCGACCGAGAAGGACTTCGACACCTTCCGCGGCAAGCTGCGCGGCAAGTTCGTCCTCGCGACGCCGCTGCGCGACGTGCTGCCGCAGTTCGAGCCGCCGGCGACGCGCTACACCGAGGCGCAGCTCGCCGACCTCGCGAAGCAGCCGGCGGCCGGGCGCGGCCGCGGCCGCGGCAACGCGCCCGACGCGGCGTTCGTGCGCAGGCGGACGCAGTTCTGGATCGACGAGGGCGTCGCCGCCGTGATCGACGCCAGCCGGGGCGACGGCGGCACGCTGTTCGTGCAGAGCGGCGGTTCGCGCGACGCGAAAGATCCGCCCTCGCCGCCGCAGGTGGTGCTGGCGGTGGAACACTACGGCCGCATCGCCCGCACGCTCGACAAGCAGATTTCCGTGACGCTGCAATTCGACATCGACAACCGCTTCTACGACGACGACCTCGACGCCTTCAACATCGTCGGCGAGCTGCCGGGCAGCGACAAGGCGGACGAAGTGGTGATGCTCGGCGCGCACTTCGATTCGTGGCACACCGGCACCGGCGCCACCGACAACGCCGCCGGTTCGGCGGTGATGATGGAAGCGATGCGCATCCTCAAGGCCAGCGGCGTCCGGCTGCGGCGCACCGTGCGCATCGGCCTGTGGGGCGGCGAGGAACAGGGGCTGCTCGGATCGAAGGCCTACGTGAAGGCGCACTACGCCGATCCGGCGACGATGCAGCTGAAGCCGGAGCACGGGAAGTTCGCCGGCTACTTCAACGTCGACAACGGCACCGGCACCATCCGCGGCGTGTATCTGCAGGGCAACGAAGCGGTCGCGCCGATCTTCCAGGCGTGGATGGAGCCGTTCAAGAACCTCGGGATGACGACGCTGGCGATCCGCAACACCGGCGGCACCGATCACCTCTCCTACGACGCGGTCGGCCTGCCCGGTTTCCAGTTCATCCAGGACGACGTGGAGTACGACACGCGCACCCATCATTCGAACATGGACGTCTACGAGCGCGTGCAGGCGAACGACATGATGCGCAACGCGGTGATCGTCGCCGCGTTCGTCTACAACACGGCGAACCGCGATGAGAAGCTGCCGCGCAAGCCGCTGCCGAAGCCGGCGGCGCCGGCGGGGCGGAGCACGTCGCAGCAATGATGGCGGGGGCCGAGTAAACTCGGCCCCCACAGACGTGGGCGCGGTCCCAAAAATCGGCGCGTTCGTGATCGCGGCGGCGATGTTGGCGTCGGCGCCGCCGCGCCTGCGCGCGCAGCCGGCTGAATTCGATCTCCGCGCAGCGAGCGAGTTGCCGCAGCTGCGCACCCTGCTCGTCAGCTGGCACGGACGGCTGGCGGCCGAGTATCACGCACGCGGCGTCAGGCCCGACGCGCCGGCCAACGTCAAGTCTGTTTCCAAGAGCATCATCGCGGCACTGGTCGGCATCGCGATCGAACGCGGCCTGATCAAGGGCATCGCCGAGCCGATCGTCACCTACTTCCCCGAGTTGCGCCGCGACGCCGACGCCCGGAAGCCCGCGATCACGATCGAGGATCTCGTCACCATGCGCGCCGGGCTCGAATCGACGAGCGGGCGGAATTACGGCGCGTGGGTCCGCAGCGGCAACTGGGTTCGCCACGCGCTGCGCCAGCCGATGGTGAGCGAACCGGGCGGCGCGATGGAGTACAGCACCGGCAGCAGCCACCTGCTGTCGGCGATCCTCACGAAAGCGAGCGGCACGAGCACCTGGCAGTTCGCGCAGGAATCGCTGGCCGCGCCGCTCGGCTTCCGGCTGGCGATCTGGCCGAAAGATCCGCAAGGCATCTACTTCGGCGGCAACGAAATGCTGTTGACGCCGAAGCAGATGATCGCGATCGGCGAGCTCTATCTTCACCGCGGCCGCGTCAACGGCCGCCAAGTCGTGCCCGCTGCGTGGGTCGATGCGTCGTGCGTGCCGCGCACGACGTCAGCCTGGGACAGCGATCGCCGCTACGGGTACGGCTGGTGGATTCAGGAGATCGGGCCGGCAACGGCCTGCTTCGCGTGGGGCTACGGCGGGCAGTACATCCTCGTCTTCCGCGACCTCGACCTCGTCGTCGCCGCGACGTCGTCGACCGCGGTGAGCGAGGAGCGGCGCGGGCACCGACGCCGGCTGTTACAACTGATCGAAGACCGAGTGCTGAGGACGATTCGATCCGGGTCGGCTAAAACCTGAACCTAACCAACCCACCCGACCCACCGCGAGCGAAGCGAGCGACCCCAACCCAACCGACCCACGCGACCCAACGCGCGCGCAGCGCGCGACCTCGCGCTACGACGACCGGCTGTGTTTCTGCGACCACGCGCGCAACTGGTCCCGGCGCTCGCGCGCGTCCGGTATCTCATCGAGCTGGTCGGCCGGCCACGGCAGGCGATAGGTCCAGTTCTCGCCGGTCACCGTCGCCGGCTGGTTGATGCGATCGCGCCAGCCGAACACATCCTGAATCGGACAGAGCAGGAGATCGGATGCCGATGCGAACAGCGCCTCGACGAGGACGTCGCGCACGACCTCTTCGTACGACGCGTTGAGGATGTCCTGGCCTGATGCGAGCTGCTGGATGAGCGGCAGGTCGGCCACCTTGCGGCGCTCGTCTTCCGCCGCGTGCTCCCACCAGATCGCCAGCGGCTCGGTGTCGTGCGTGCCCGAGGCCGCCACCGACACGCGCGGGTACTCCTTCGGGTCGCGGAACGGCTGGCCGGGCGAGTGCCAGTGGCGCTCCCAGCGGAACACGCGGTAGCCGGGAATCTCGAGGCGCGCCAGCGACGCGCGCACGAAGTCGGGCACGGTGCCGAGATCTTCGGCAATGATCTCGGCGCCGGCGCTGCGGAAGAGATCGAGCAGGCGCTCGCCGAGCGCCTGCTGCGACGGCTCGTCGGGCGGCGTGAAGAACCCGTCACCGCCCTGCTTCGATTTTCCGTAGGTGCGGTAGAAGCCGACGAGGTGATCGACGCGGTAGCCGTGGAAGAGATCGGCGCTGCGGCGCGCGCGCTCGCGAAGCCACCGGAAATCCTCCTGCGCCATCACATCCCACTGATAGAGCGGCATCCCCCAGTCCTGCCCGGTGGCGCTGAAGGCGTCCGGCGGCGCGCCGACCGAGACATCGAGCCGGAACTGATGCTGCCGCGCCCAGACGTCGGCGCTGTCGCCGTCGACCATGAACGGCAGGTCGCCGAACAGCTCGACGCCGTGGGTGCGCTCGCGCGCGCGCTGCCATTGCGTGCCGGCAATCCACTGCAGGTACTGGTAGAAGACGACCTCGTCGGCCAGCTCGCGGCGCGCGCGGTCGATCGCCGCCGGCTCGCGACGCTGCAGCTCAGCCGCCCATTCGGTCCACGCACGCTCGCCCTCGCGCGCGTGCAGCGCACGAAACAGGCTGTAGTCCTCGATCCACCACGCCTGCTCGCTGCAGTAGCTGCGCAGCGCGCGTGCCCGCGGCGTGTCGCGTCGCCACTCGGCATCGAGGAAACGCTCGAACGCGGCGCGCAGCGACGCATATTTCAGGCGGCGGACGGTTTCATACCTGATGCAGCGGCCGCGCCGCAGGCTGGCGAGCGCCTCGCGGTCGTCGGGCGACAGCGCCGCTTCGCCGCCCAGCGCATCGAATTCAGGCACGTCGGGCACGCGGATGAAGATCGGATCGATCGCCATCGCGCTGATCGCGGAGTAGGGAGATTTCTGGCCCGGTGCCATCTCGTTCAGCGGCAGCATCTGGAAGACGCACTGGCCGGCGGAAGCCAGCCATGCCGTCATCGCTTCGACGTCGCCGATGTCGCCGATCCCCCAGCTCGTGGTCGACGGACACGAAAACAACGGGATGAGCAGCCCCGCCCGGCGACGGCCGCTCAACGGACTCATGCGGATGTCGGGCTGCAAGCGAAGTGCCGCAGGACGCGCGCGAGCGCGTCGCCGAACAGCGCTTCAGGTGGGAGGAGGCTCACCACGAGAAACGATTCGCGCGGGAAGTCGAAGAAGTATCCGGGATGCACCAGCACACCCTCGGTGGTCAGGAGCCGCACCGCGAGATCTTCCTCCGGTTCGAGCGACGGCACGTGCATCACGCCGTACCAACCGCCGCTGCCTGGCACCACTCCGCACGCCGGCGCGTGCGGGAGAAGCGTCGTCAGCTGGCGGTAGTTCGCCGCGACGCGCGCCGCAATCTGCGCCCGCACCGCCGCGCCGCGTTCGAGCAGATCAGCCGCCGCCACCTGCACCGGCGTCGACACCGCCAGGTAGGTGTCGCACACCAGCTCGAGCCGCGCGAGCGCGGCGTCGACGAGCGCATCAGGGCCGGCCACCGCCATCCACCCGAGCTTCACCTGCGGCAGCCCGATCGACTTCGACAGCCCGCCGAGCGAGAAGACGAGCACATCGCGACGGCCGAGGACGTCCGCCCTCCGGCTCGCGGCGCCAGGCTCGAGCTCGTAATCCGCAAACACCTCGTCGGCGACGATCGCGATGCCGCGCGGCGCGCAGATGGCGGCGAGACGGTCGAGCTCGGCCGGCGTCAAAAACGATCCAGTCGGGTTGTTCGGGCTGACGATGAGCACCGCGCGCGTGAGGGGCGTGAGCGCGCGCTCGAGGCTGGCGAAGTCGATCGACCATCGCGCGTGCAGGTCGAGATCGTACGGACGCGTCTCCACCAGATCGAGCCGCGACAAGTGATCGAACAGCGGATAGCTCGGTCGCGGCACCAGGACCTCGTCGCCCGCGTCAGCCAGCAGCTTGAAGAGCTGGGAATAGGCGTCGCTCGTGCTGGCCGTCAAGACGATGCGATCGGGCGGCACTGAACGGTGCTGGCGCTCGTAGTCGCGCGCCACGGCTTCACGCGCGTCGCGCAGCCCGAACGGCTCCGGCTCGTAGGCGAGCGCGCGGCTCGCGGCAAGCGGCCGGAGCAGGTCCGCGGGGTACTCGAAGCCGGCGCGCGTCGGGTTCGACAGCGTCAGGTCGACAATCGGCAGCCGCTGCGCGCGCCGCTCGGCGATTGCCGCGCTGAGGCGGTTGGCGGCGAGGTTCGCGGGGATGCGTGAGGAGAACACGGGCGTCTACGGGATGATCTCGATCCGCTCGATGACGTCGCCTTCGAGCACCTGATCGACGACGTCGATGCCATTGAGCACCTGGCCGAAGACCGTGTAGTCGTGATCGAGCCGCGGGTTGTCGACCAGGTCGATGAAGATCTGCGCGTCGCCGGTGTCACGCCCGCGCGTCGACACGCCGACCGCGCCGCGCACGTGCGGCCACAGCCCGACCTCGTCGCGCATGAAGCGGGCGTCGCCGACGTACTCGTTGGCGCCGGGGCTGCCGCCCTGGATGACGAAGTTCGGCACGACGCGGTGGAACGTCAAGCCGTTGAAGTAACCGGCCTCCGCCAGCCGCGCAAATCGCAGCACGGTGGCCGGCGCCTGCGAGGTGAACAGCGCCAGATCGAACACGCCAATCTGCCGCATCGTGATGCGGGCGCGCGGCGACGCCAGCCGGCGCAGCTCGTCCTCGTCGAGGTCGGATTGCAGCGCGATCTTCGGGTCGGCGCCGACGTCGACGCCGAGCGACGACAGCGTCGCGCGGATGGCGGCGCGCGCGTCGTGCGAGTTGTCGCGGCCGTCGGTGAGCAGCCGCTGCCAGGCGGCGCGCAGCGCCGGCACCGCCGGCTCGTGGTTGGGCGTTCCCTCGAGCGCCATCGCCGCCGCGCGGACGATCTGGTTGCCGCCGCGCGCGACGCCGGCGATGTACACCTCGTCCGCCTCGTGCCCCGCCAGCCGCCGCAGCGCGTCGACCGCCGCCTCGCGCACGTTGTCGTCGTCGTCTTTGCCGAGCGCGTCGAGCGCGGCGCGATCCTTGAGCAGCGCCGCCGCGCGCGCGGCGTACATCCGCAGCTGCCAGATGCGCGATCCCGTGAACTGCTTCAGCGCCGCAGCGCCTCGTTCGGGCGACGCGGCGGCGAGCGCCACCAGGCCGTGCGCCGCGCGATGCCACCCGCGCGCCGATCCGGCATCGGACAGGTCGGTCACCGTGCGCTCGAGCGCCGCCACGGCATCGGGAAATTCGCCGCAGGCGCCGAGCTGATCGAGCGCCAGCAGCGCCACGTGCGTGTCGCGATCGGCGGCGGCCGCCAGCGAGACGACACAGGCGTCGGCGTCGTTGCGCAGGCGCCGGGTGCGCAGCGCCTCGAGGCGGACAATCGGCGAGTCGTCGCGGGCGCCGGCGGCGAGCGCCGCTTCGGCCGCGGCGGCGCCGATCGACGGCGCGACGCCGCCGGCGGGCGCCAGCGCGCGCATCGCCAGCCGGCGGACCTGGGCGTCGGGATCCTGGGAGGCGGCCGACATCACGCCGTCGTCCACGGCGCCGGCCGCGATCAGCGCTTCGAGCGCGAGACGACGGACGCGCGCGCCGGTGAACGATTCGCCGCGACCCGGCGTGGCGAGGTGGCGCAGCAGGTTGATCGCGTCGCTGGAGGGAGGGGCGGTTTTTCGGTGCTGGCGCACGAGCGCCTCGAAGCCCTTCGCGACACCGAGGCGATCGGTCACCGAGGCGGCGCGGCCGGCCATCTCGACGAGCGCGCGCTCCGCCGCTTCGACCTGCGCGGCGGTGGTGTATGGCAGCCGGCCGATGGTCTCGCAGATGACGCCGCGCACGTCCGCTTCGTCTTCGGTCTTGAGGCGCGAGGTCAGCGGCGAGACGGCGGCGTCGATCGCGGCGGCGGAGGGCGGCGTTTTGTCGCGCTTCCATCCCTGCGCCGCCTGGCCGATCGCGTTGGCCGCCTCGGACCGGACTTCGGGCAGCGGATGGCGCAGCGCCGGCACGATGTCGGCGATGAGCGCCGGCCGTTCGAGGCGCCCGAGCGCGCGGACGGCGAGGCGTGCGGTCTGCTCGTTGCCGCTGCGCGCGCCCGAGCGCAGCACGGTCAGGTCGCGGGCGGACGGCGCGCGGCGATCTTCAGCGTCGAGGATCGCGACGCGGCTCGAGGTCGGCTGCGCCGACACGCGGAGACCGCAGAGGGAGCAGAGCACGCAGAGGCAGAGAACCACCCTCTTCGCGAGGACTGCTTTCTCCGCGAGCTCCGCTTTCTCTGCGAGCTCTGCTGTCTCTGCGATCGCTGCGCGAGCGAAGCGACGCATCACGCACGCAGGTGGCGCGTGGCCGCGGAGTACTCGAGCATCTGCGCCGTGAGGTCGAGGGGATAGGAGATGTGGACGTCGCGAATCTCGCCGCCGGCGCCGCCAATCGCCTCGAGCCGCGGCATGACGAAGCCGGTGTAGGAGGGCAGCTGCAGCCGATCGACGCGCGCGACGACCTCGTCGCGAAGCGCCGCGTCGAAGTGCACGCCGTAGGTGTCGAACAGCGCGCGGGCCGCCTCGTAATCGCCCTGCCCCTTGATCCGCTGCACCTCGGCGAGGAGCCGGCCGACGCCGGCGCGGAACTCCACCGGGTCGGTCATCACGTAATACGTCTTCCCGTCGCGCCGCCGCATCTCGATGGCGGTGGTATTCGCCATCAGCCAGCGCACGATCATCTGGCGGTTGCGCATATGGTCTTCTTCGATCTGCGTGCCCTCGCGCACGCGCCGCAGCTGCACCAGCGCGTTGCGCGTATAGGACTCGTACTCGGCGCGCACCACGTCGGCATGCGACTCCGCGTCGACCAGGCCGAACTCGACGAGTTGCGGATCGGCGATGAAGTAGAGCGCCACCAGATCGGCGCGCGATTCCTCGATCGCCGAGAACTGCTCCTTCAAGGCGACTTGCGGGTTGCCGTTCAGCCGCTCGTCCACCTTGCCGGAGCCGTGGCCGATGACCTCGTGCATGTTGGTGGTCAGCTCGCCGGCAAACGCGCTCCAGCGCGTCGCACGCGCCGCTTCCTCCGGCGTCCACGAGAACTCGGTGCGGAATTCCGGCAGCGTCGATTTGTCGTAGGCCTCGTTGACGTTCGACAGCGACACCGACTTGCTGCCGTAGCGCTCGCGAATCAGCTGGTCGTTCGGCAGGTTGATGCCGACCGGCGTGATCGGGCCCGACTCACCGGTCTCGATCACCACGTCGATGGCGTTGGCGGTGACGCCGCGCACACCCTGCTTGCGGTACTTCGGGTCCCACGGCATCCGATCCTCGAACCACTGCGCGTTCTCGGCGATGGTCCGGATCTGCGTCGTCTTCTCGCGGTTGACGTAGTAGACGATCGCCTCCCACGCGCCCTTGATGCTCCGCGCGTCCATGTAGACCTCGACGAAGCCGTTGATCGTGTCGACCGGCGACGCCTTGTCCTGCACCCAGGCGATGTCGTACGCCTCGCGCGCCGCGTCCTCGCCGGTGCGGTAGAAGGCGACGAGCGCGCGCAGCGCATGCGCCATCGCGTCGGTCGCGTACGGCAGCGCCGCCTCGAGGTGGCCGACTATCGCGCCGATCTGCGCGCTGTAGCGTCCGCCGACGCGGTACACCTCTTCGACCAGCCGGCCGTCGCGCTTCACCAGGCGCGAGTTGAGCGGGTGCTCTTCCTTGAACCCGTCGAGGTCGGCCATCGTGACCCGTTCGTAGAGGTTGTTGGCGCTGGCGGCGAGGATGTCGGCGCCGCCCGGCGGCGTCTTGCTCGTCACTGTCGGGTCGACGTCGGGATCGAAGAACATCGGCCGCAGGCGCTCGAGCAGCGCGTCGAGCGACTCGCCGGGGCGGAGCGGGAAGCGCGCGCCGTTCCGGGCGGCGGTCCGGGCGGCGGCGGCGAGCGCCTCAGGCGTGCAGGCGAGCACGAACTTGCGCGCGGTCAAGTTGTTATGCGGGCCGCTGTTGATCCAGAAGAGTTTGGTATAGCGCTCGATCTCGCTGAAGCTGTCGCGGTCGATCCCCGCCGGATGGGCGACGATCGCCTCGAGCACGTCGCGCATCTCGAGGTTATGCGCGTAACGCTGGTCATAGAAGATGTCGCGGCCGGCGATGGCGGCCTGCGTCAGGTGCCAGATCAGAATTTTTTCGCGCAGCGGCAGGTCGTGAAAGCCGTCGGCGTAGACCTGCACCACCGCCGCTTCGCCGATGCGTTCGAGGAGATATTGGCGGTCGGCAGCTGGCGGCGTCGAGGTTGGGAGCGATGCGGGAGCGGGCGTGATCGGCGCGGACATGTGATCGGTAGCCTACATCAGGGTCGGATGCCCTCGCGCGCGACGGCGGGCGCCGTTTCGGTGGAAATGGGCGCAAAGATGAGCTTTCAGCCGCTCGTCCCGATCCCCGGTGCCGCAGACGGTGTCGCAGACCGTCTCCGACCCCGTCTCGGAGACCGTCTGCGACCCCGTCTCCGAGACGGTCTGCGACACCGTCTGCGACACCGTCTGCGACACCCGCGGCAGTCGCGGTAAAGCGGTGCCCCACGACGACCTAGCGGCCTCGGATGACAATCGGAGACATCAGAATTCCGGGTGAAAGATCATTGCCCCGGATGCCCGAACAGGATTATCGTGTGCGGGACCAAATCCCTCTCCACAGGGTCGTTTCCCGACCCGACGAGGTGATCCTGCAATGGACGATAAGAAGATGTCGGACGAAACGTCAGAATCCGTCTCACGCCGCGGCTTCATCAAGGGCGTCATCGCTGCGGGGGCCGTGGCCTCGTCCTCCGCGTACCTGTTCCGCACGACGCCGGTGCTCGGCCAGCCCTCGGCGCCCGGATCGGTCGAGCGTCTCATCACGCTCTCCGTCAACGGGCAGGAGCGCCGCGTCGACGTGATGAAACAGGAAACCCTCGCCATGACGCTCCGCTACAAGCTGGGGCTCACGGGAACCAAGCTCGGGTGCGACCGCGCCGAATGCGGCGCCTGCACCGTGCTCATCGACGATGTGCCGCACTACTCGTGCTCGGTGCTGACGCACACGACGCGCGGCAAGAAGATCGTCACCATCGAAGGGCTTGCCGATCCCGCCACCGGCAAGTTGAGCGCCGTCCAGCAGGGCGTCGTCGACGAACAGGGCTTCCAGTGTGCGTTCTGCATGCCCGGCTTCGTGATGGCCGCCACCGGCTACCTCAAGACCAACCCGAACCCGTCGCGCGCCGAGCTCGCGCACGGCGTCTCGGGCAATCTGTGCCGGTGCCAGGACTACGACAAGATCCTCACCGCGCTGATGAAGGGCGCTGAGCACATGAGGAACGCGTAATGGCTGACAACAAGCTGATCGGCCAGAACTACACGACGCCCGATCTCGTCGCCAAGGTCACGGGCAAGGCGAAGTACGCCGAGGACTACCGCGTCGAGGGGATGCTCTTCGCGAAGATTCTCTCCAGCCCGATGCCGCACGCGCGCGTGCGCCGCCTCGACACGAGCAAGGCGCTCGCGATGGAGGGCGTGAAGGCGATCCTGACCGCCGACGACATGCCCGGCGCGGCCGCCGGCGCGACGCTCGGCGAAGGCGTGCAGGCCTCGGCGCAAGCCGAGCGCGGCCTGACCAACGAGCCGCTGTATCACGGCGAGCCGATTCTCGCCGTCGCCGCCGTCGACGAAGCAACCGCCGCCGCGGCGATCGAAGCGATCGAGATCGATCTCGAGCCGCTGCCCTTCGTCGTCGACGCGCTCGAGGGCCTGCGGCCCGGCAGCCCGAACGCGCGCGCGCAGGGCAACGTCTGGATGCGCCCCGCCGCGCCGCCCGCCGCGCCCGGCGCGCGCGGTCCGTCGAACGCCGCCGCCGGCGCCGACGCCGCCGCGCCGCGGACCCCGACACCGACCGGCCCCGCCGGCGAGCAGCGCGGCACCGCGCCTGGTGCCGCTCCAGCTCCGGCGCAAAGCGCCAACGCGCAGGGCGCGCAAGCCGGCCGCGGACGCGGCGCGGCTCCCGCAGCCCCCGCGCCGCCGCAGATCGCGGTGTGGAAGTGGACCGACCAGGACTTCGCCGACGCGCCGGCCGGCCAGATGCCGATGGGCAAGCCGACCGACGAGTGGACCTTCGGCAACCTCGAGGAGGGCTTCAAGAAAGCCGATCTCGTCCTCGAGGAAACCTTCATGACGCAGTCGACCGGCCACCAGCCGCTCGAGACGCGCACGGCGATGGCGCTGTGGCAGAACGGCAAGCTGTATCTGCACGGCTCGACCCAGAGCACGGTGCAGACGGTCGCCTCGGTGGCGCGCTGGACCGGCGTCACGCCCGACAAGGTGTACATCATCAGCGAGTACACGGGCGGCGGCTTCGGCAGCAAGATCCCGGGCTCGATCTTCATGGCGATCCCGGCGCTGCTGTCGAAGAAGGCCAACGCGCCGGTGATGATGCGCATCACTCGCGAAGAAGAGCACTTCATCGGCCGCGCACGCCCGGGCATCCTGGCGCGCGTGAAGATGGGCTTCCGCAAGGACGGCCGCATCACCGCGATCGACATGTATACGGTCCAGGACAACGGGCCCTACGACGCGCAGGGCGACTTCCGCTCGGCGGGCAACTCCGTGTCGCTGGCGTATCAGCCGGAAACGATGCGGTGGCGCGGCGTCACCGTGCTCACCAACACGCCGCCGAAAACCTCGCAGCGCGCGCCGGGCGGCATGCAGGGCGTCGGCATCGTCGAGCCGATCATCTCGAAGGCGGCCAAGAAGCTCGGGCTCGATCAGGTCGAGGTCCGCAAGATCAACGCCCCCGCCGGCCACGCGCCGTTCGGACCGGCCACGGCCAGCGGCAAACAGGCGTATGTCACCAGCGCGTTCGTCAAGGAGGCGCTCGACAAGGGACGCGACCTGTTCCAGTGGGAGGCCAAGAAAGCCGCGCTCACCGCGAAGCGGGCGAGCGGGCCGAAGCGCCGCGGCATCGGCGTCGCGGTCAGCCCGTACGCCGGCGGCTCGATCGGCTTCGACGGCCTGTTCATCATCAAGCCGGACGGCCGCATCCAGTTCCAGTCGGGCATCGGCAACCTCGGCACGCACTCGATGTTCGACGTGCACCGCGTCGCCGCCGAGATGCTCGGGGTGCCGTGGGAGCAGTGCGACGTCGTCTACGGCAACACGACGAAGAACCTGCCGTGGACCTGCGTCTCGGCCGGCAGCCAGACCGCGCACGCGATGACGCGCGCGGCGCATGCGGCCGCGACCGACGCGATCAAGAAGCTGCAGGAGATCGCCGCGAAAGCACACGGCGGCAACCCGGCGGCTTACAAAGTGGCCAACGGCCGGGTCTCGGGCCCGGGCGGCGGCATGACCTTCGCGCAGGCGGCGCAGAAGGCGATCGAGTACGGCGGCAAGTTCGACGGCCACGAGCTGCCGGCCGACATCAACGCCTTCACCAAGACCTCGGCGACGGCGCTCGTCGGCCAGGGACTGATGGCGGTCGCCAAGGATGCGTATCCGCGCGACGGCCAGACGCAGTCCTATGTCGTCGGCTTCGCGGAAGTGGAAGTCGACATCGAGACCGGCGCCTACCACGTCGAGCACTACACGGCGATTGGCGATGTCGGCATCGTGCTGAATCGCCGCAGCCTCGGCGGCCAGCTGTATGGCGGATCGATGCTCGGGCTCGGCCACACGCTGAGCCAGAAGTGGGCGTACGACCACCAGTACGGCGTCGCGCTGGCGCGGCGGTTCCATCACAACAAGCCGCCGACGATCCTCGACGCGCCGAAGACCTTCTCGTGGGCGGCCGTCGAACTGCCGGATCCGGAGACACCGACCGGCATCCGCGGCGTCGGCGAACCGCCGGTGGGCGCGGCCTACGCGTCGATCATGAACGCGCTGCTCGATGCGCTCGGCGACGAGGCGTTCCGCCGCTCGCCGGTGACGCCCGACATGCTGTTGACCGCGATCGAGAACGGCGGCAACCGGACACACGATCCTTTGACGGCCCACATCTGACGATGACATTGCGGATCGCGGAATGCGGATTGCGGATTGATTGGCGGATTGAATCCGCAATCCGCAATTCGCAATCCGCAAT
>Ga0207675_100001994_pt1 | contig 20360 bp, 17 predicted proteins | sample KBSSwiS42_FD_184305 | JGI IMG/M metagenome (GOLD analysis project Ga0207675, IMG submission 184305) | Switchgrass rhizosphere microbial communities from Kellogg Biological Station, Michigan, USA - KBS Switchgrass S4-2 (SPAdes) (version 2) | ecosystem: Host-associated > Plants > Roots >...
GCTGTAGCCTGCCTGCGCAGTGAACTGCCAGCGCGCTTCCGTATCCGACGGCCATACCGGCAAGGCGGCGTACCGATGGTCCATCGCCACTTCGACCAGGTGCTCAGAGACGAATTCGATATCGTGGGCGCCGGCCGCGGTGACGGGTCCGCAGCAACCGAGCAACGCAAGCACAACCGGGCGACCCTGCTTCACTCGACGGCCGGCGACGTGCGTGGATGGTGAACTCATCGTGCGGATGCTGGTCCGTCAGTGCCCTGCGACGGCAAAGAAAATTGCGCAGCAGCAGGCCAACAGCCAACGGGCTGCCATAGGGGCACCCAGCACCCGTGAGACGCCCGCCGGTCGCGAGATCAATCGACCGACCATGTCGTGGCGCCCCTGAATCTCCAAACTGGCGGCTTCGTCGAAGGTTCTGGCCGTGGCGTTCGTCTAACGAAATACCAACGATCAGCCTACTAAGGAGAACCTTCATGGCCACCGCACACGCCGGCTACCCGGGCCTGGGCAGCGCACGGATCAGCCCCCTCACGTTGATCGGGCTCGCGGTCGGGACGGCCTTGAGCATCAGCGCCGCAAGGGCGTCCGTCATCGGTGACCTGATCGCTCAGGGCAAATACTGTTCGGCAACCGCCCAGGCGATCCGTCAAGCCTGCGGGCACCAGACGCAGGATGACTATCTGATTGCATTCGCCATCTGCATCAATGAGTCCGACGCCCAGGATCGTGCGGAATGCTTCCAGGACGCTCGCGACACCCGCACCGAGGATCAACAGCTCTGCCGCGACCAGCTTGCGGGACGTATCGATGCCTGCGGCGATCTCGGGGAGGAGCGATACGACCCTGAATTCGAGGCGTTCAGATTCGACCGTGACTTCACGAATCTGACCAACCCGAACCCCTATTTTCCGCTCGGTATTGGCAACCGCTGGGAGTTCCGCAGTCAGGATCAGTCCACCGTGGTGGAGGTCCTCAACCGGACGAAACTGATCGACGACGTACGCTGCATCGTGGTCCGCGACGTCGTCCACGAGGAAGGCAAGCTGATCGAGGCCACCAACGACTGGTACGCGCAGGCGAAGAACGGCAACGTGTGGTATTGCGGGGAGGAAACGGCGGAATTCGAAACCTTCAGAGGCGACCGTCCGCAACTGCCGGAAGTCGTCACTATTGATGGATCGTTCAAGGCGGGACGTGACGGCGACAAGCCGGGCATCATCTTCCGCGCCTCCCCGACGGTCGGGGAAACGTATGTCGAGGAAGCGTCCCTCGGAAATGCCGAGGACGCGACGCTTGTGCTGTCCGTCGACTACGCATACGGCAAGGACCCCGCGCTCGACAGGTTGGTTCCGCGGCGGCTCGCGCAGTACCTGTGCGCCGGCGATTGCGTGGTCACCAGGAACTTCTCGCTCCTCGAACCGGGCGTCGTCGAGCGGAAGTACTATGCACCGGGTATCGGGGTCTTCCTCGAGGTCGAGCCGGATTCAGGTGAGGTCGTGCGGCTCGTGAAATGCAATGTCGATCCACGCTGTGCGGCGTTGCCGCAACCGTGAGTCCGATGGGGCGCGCCGACGACAGCGGACGCTATTCTGCGGCGAGGTAGTCGGCCAGCGCCTTGAGCTGCGCGTCGGTCAGGTCGCTCGGGACAAACGCCGGCATGGCTTTCAGTCCCTGTCGGACGATCATCCGAATGTACGCGCCGGGAAGATCATCGCGCTCGGTCAACAGCGCCTTGTCCTTACCGCGCGTTCTCGCAAGCTGCAGCGTGCCCGTCGCTTCGTTACCAGGGCCGTGGCAATGGACGCAGTGCCTGTCGAAGACCTCTTTGCCCGTCAGGTCGGCAGCCGCGGCCGGCACGCTCGCAGCGAGAAATGCGGCCGAGGCAGCCACGGCGATCGGCTTCATGCCTGTCTCCCGTCGCGCAGGTGTTTCGGCCAGATCCCGGACTTGCCCGGCGCCAGGATGCCCTTCGGGTCGAGGGCATCCTTGATGCTTTGGTGCATCTTCATCAGCGCGTTGTCGTTCCACTTGTAGGTGCCGGCGATCGCGTCCATGTACCGGATGTGGGTTCGGTATTCGCCGTAACCCTCGGCAGCGGCTTCCTGCACCAGCACGTTGAACAACTTGTCCAAACGCTGGCGCTCGTCGGGGTTGGTCTTGTCGTAGACGATGACCGTCACGTGATGCAGTTCCCGGAAGCCGATCGCGAGCAGACCCATGTAGTCGAATCCATATTCGCGCACGCGTCCGCTCACCATCCGGTATTGCTTCAGGGCGTCGGTGCCCGTCGTCGGGGACACCGGGGAGAAGCCGATATGACCGCCACCGCCAGCCCAATTGAGAAAATTGAACTCGGTCAGCTTGGGTATCCCGCGCATGGTCTCGGCGCGGTGAATAAGAATGTCGGGCCGTCGCTTGCGGTCTTCCGGGAAGTAAAACTTTGCGCCGGGCACCTTGGCGAAGGCGTCGCGAATCACCGTCCACAAAGCATCCGCGATCGGCGGCGGCCCGTACAACGCACCGCAGAAATTCCACATGCCGATTTCCTGGTCGACCATGATTTTGCGCGCGACGCTGTCCGGTATGGGACCGGCACCTGAGTAATACTGACTCTTTGTCGAGCTGATCGCGGCGTCCAGCACGAGGCTGCGGATGGTCGCCGCGTTCTGGATGACGTTGTTGAGCCGCAGCGGTCGCAGGATCTCTATGACCTCCGCGATGTCCTCTTCACGTTCGAAGGTGATCATGTACGGTCGGTAGCCGGCGGGCTCCGGCATGAGCCAGATGCCCATCTTGGTGACGATGCCGAAATTCGACTGCGAGAAGATGCCGTCCACGTACGGGCCGAAGCCGTACTTGAACAACTGCCAGGTGTTGTTGCCCGGCATTGCGCCCATCCCGGTCCGCACGACGTCTCCGTTCGCCAGCACGACCTCCATTCCGCACTGCATCATGAAGTGATCGCCGTAGGGCGTGTAACCGACGCCATGATCCAGCGCGTTCCCCATCACGCTGCCCCACCCCGGATCCGGAACGTCCAGCCACAGCTTCAACCCGTGCGCCTGGAGGTAGTTGTACAGGTCGAAGTAACTGACCCCCGGTTCCACCAGCGCGTAGCCGAACTTTTCGTTCACCTCGAGGATGCGGTTCATCCGACTCATGTCGAGGACGACCGACCCCGACAGGACGGGCGCCGCGCCGCCATAGGCGAAATTCTTGCCGCGCGAGACCGGCCACAAAGGAACGCCGGAAGTGTTGGCCGCCTTGACGATCTCCTGCACCTGCTCGGTGGATGAAGGTGCGACCGCGGCATGGGCCTTGTAGCGCGTGTCGTCGTTGGATATCGGGTAGGGATCGTGGTAGCTGACCATCTGCTCGCCGGTGAACACCCACTCCTTGCCGACGATCTGGCTGAATCGCTCCAGGGTCGCGGCCATTGCTTCAGCGCTTACGCCGGGCGGGAGGGGTTCTGCCATGACACCGTGCCGTTCTTGAAGTGGTTGTCGGTACGTATCGTCCAGAGGTGCAGATCCCGGTCGATCCGGCTGACCTGTGCATCGACCGTGACCTGGTCGCTAAGAAGGATCTTCAGACAGAAATAGAAAGACTCGGTGGTGACACCCTTAATCGTCATTGGCGCCGTGAGACCTGCTCGCCCGAGCCCGTCGGTCCAGATTGCGGTGATGTCACTTTGCACCGGTGTCGGCTCAGTGGCGCCGCACATTTCGCCAGCCAACCGTCGAGCCTCGGCAAAACGTTCGTCGAAGAAGAAGTAGTCCCACGCAGGTTGATCCCGGCCCGGCACATATGCAGGCGCTGAGATCACCGCAGTTGGCAGAAGCAGCATGCCGGCCTGCACAAAGTGTCTTCGGTTCACGATCAGCATCGTAGTTGGAATCGAAGCGGATAGGAAAGCTCAAAGATCCAGACCCAGGAAGATCGCTCCCTCGATGGGATTGAAGACGTAGGGCTCGATCGGGGTGAAACCCAGGTCGTAGTACAGGTGCAGAGCGGACGTCATGCTTGGTAGCGTGTCCAGGTACATCGATCGATAGCCGATGGCGCGCGCTTCTTGGAGGATGCGCTCGGAAAGACGTCGTCCCAGATGCTGTGCCCGAACGTCCGGATGAATATAGAGACGTTTCATCTCGCAGACGTTGTCGTCGATCGGTCGCAACGCGGCGCAACCCACCGCCCGGTCACCGTTCCAAGCCAGCAACAGACACCCTCGTGGAGGGGAGTACTTCCCCGGCAAGGAGATGAGTTCTGCCTCGAAGTCCTGAAAGCCAAGGTCGATTCCCAGACTTTCCGCGTACTGCCGGAACAGCAGGCGTACGACCGGCAAGTCTGCAGGCAGATCGGCGGTTCGGATATCGGGCGCTGGACGGGGCAGCAGGAAACCCCCATAAGGGGGTCCCCTGCTGCCGGCGGTCATTGCCAGGTCAGAATCTCACGGCGCGGAACAGTTCTCCGGAACGGCGAACGACTCGGTGATCGTCACCACCTTCCCGGTCAAATCACCTCGCGCACCGACGCCGACGCCGAACTGCGCGAACGCCTCCCACACGAGACTGCAGTCTGATGGCGTCGAACCATTTGCGACTGAGGCGAGGATACCGTCCCGCATGTTCTCGTACGCAGGCTTCGATGGCGTGAAGTTCATACCGTCGATCACATAGCTGAAGAGCTCATCGCGACGACTAGGGCCGAACAGCTCAATCATCCTCCACACGATGGCCGCGTAGATCTCGCCGTCGTTGTGCACCTCAAGGCCCGACGGGAGCCCAAAGTCACCATAGGTATTGGGGTAGCCGGCATAGGGGAACCGCCGGAATCCGACCGGGCTGCTTGTTCCGTACTCGCCTACGCGGTCGTCGCCGTTGATGAGCATCGCGATACCGTCGGAATTGCCCTCGCCGATGGCACCCGCGATTGGGCCGCTCATGTGACCGATCATCCGCCAGCTGAGACCGTGGCCGTACTCGTGGTAGACGATGTCGGAATCGAGGGCCGAGTCGATCTGCAGCGGTAGGACGGCAAGTCTCCGCTCGGTCGCGTTGGGCGACGGGATCGCTTTCAGATCAGCGCCATTGTTCTGGCTGATCATCACCGCGGGTATGCGCACCTGCTGTGCCTTTGCCCCTGCGCCCATTGTGACGGTCGCCGTGCCACCCTGGTTGTTCGCGACGATCACCGCGATGGCCCCGGCGCGCTGCGCGTTAAATACCTTGAGGCTGAAGTCGCAAGCGCCCCGGTCGATCAGCGCAATTCCACCCGACACGGAAGACGTGATAGGCGTACAGCCGTTGGCCGGCTCGGCGACAACGACATCGCCCGTGATCCCCGTCGTATCCAATTGCGGCCCGAATGCGGCGGGCGATGCACCGTAACTCACCGTGACCGGTGAATTCACTACGACTTCATGCGTGCCGCCGGCACCCGTAAAAAGGTACATCTGCATCCGCGGCCTCGAGCCATCCGGAGGCGTCGCGAAGTTCGCATTGTTGGTGCCACCGCCGTCCTGTGCCTCGGCTCGCACCGGATCCTCGCCCACGCCGCCGTTACCGAAGTTGTCGATCTGGAAATTGCCCGCGGCCTCGTCAAAGCCATGCCGGTACAGGATGTCGTGAATCGAGTTGTTCAGGTAGAACAGGTTCTGCACTGAGACTTCGTTGTTGTGCCCCGCGGTGGGCTCCAGCGTGAGGTCGGCGGCGGCCAGGAAATCGCCGGTGGTTACTGGCGTGCCGCCCTTGTCGGGTTGGCCGTTCTCTATGGTGTCGAGATACGCGTTCACGTTGTTGCCGGCGATATTGATCGTCGACTGTGCGCCGTTGCCGAGCCAGCCGACCGGCGACTCGTCATTACCGGCACCCGGTCCGTCGACTACGGTCTGCGCATCCTTGCCCGGATCTTCCAGGAAGACGTTGTAGCTGTCGGTGGCGGTGCGGGACTCGATGTCGAGCACGCGCCCATTGCCATCCACGATCGTGTGATGCAATGCGTTGCTGCGTGAGGTCCATGTTTCGACCAGCCATCCGCGCGCGGACCGGCCGTCCGCCATGGGCAGCAGCACTGCCGTCGCCCTTGGTGCACGGTGGAAATACGCCCCACCGTTGAAAAGGCTGGTGTTGCCCTTTTTGCCCGCAGGGCTCAGGACCAGCGAGGTTTTGGTCGGGTGCACCGCCGCCATCGCAGCCCGCACCGCCTGCCCGGCGTTGATGCGACTGGGCGTGGGGTTAGAAACCGCAACCGTGCGATCGATGACATGCACAAGCTCGCCGCGCGCGTTGATCGCCGCCTTGACGTAGGCGCCCTGCACCGTCAGGCCATCGACCACCTGCGCCATTTGCAGATGCGTCACGCGGTTTGCGCCGGTTGATTTGCCCGTGGTGCGCAGCGATGAAATCACCGCGGGCGAGCGGCCTCGACTGCGCAGATATCCCGCCACAATCGTTTCCGGCGTAGCGCGAGAAGCCGCCGTGAGCGGCTTTCCGGCGGCAGCCTGCGTAATGCGCGCGGGGCTGCGATCCAGCTCGGCCGCGCCGGCGGTGACTACAGGCGTCGCTGCCAGAATCGCAACGACGAGATGCTGTCCAAACAGCTTTTTGATGTTCATCTATCCTCCAATGTTCCCTTCGAGGAATGCCTTCGGTCGCACAGCACTGCGGACCGCGGAATGTGGCTGCAAGCCTACGACTCCCCGCCAGCTCCGTCGAGCATGCAAACTGCAGCGAGGCCTGCTAAATAAGGGACGCCGAAAGCGCCACTCTTTCGCGGCCGATCGACTATCGCCTTATGTAAAACGATTCACGTGAGCCGCGCGCGCTGCATCAGCTTGCTGAATTGCTGCGACGAGTGATACCGGTATCACTCGAATGGGTAATGATTTTGACTCCCGTACCCCCGATCGAACACCGCACACCGTTGCACCCTGTCTTGTTCCCAAGTCCGCGCTTCTGCAGCACTACGTGGATAAGATCGTATGTAGATTGCTATACGACTGACATTGCCGGGCCTGTGACCCAGGCGGAGTTCATCGAGGCCTTCTACACCACGCCAGTATTCCGGCTGGAGCGACTGATCCTGAGGTGGGCGGTTTCGAAACCTTCAGCGGACGACGAGGCCAGAGCGTTGGCCACGGGTCATTCTGACTCGTTCGCTGTGTGGATAGTCGAAGGACGGACGGGGAATCAGTTGTTGCTCTGCGATTTCCTGGGGCGTACGCGGTCGTGGCTGATGGCCGAACCGCTTGAAGTCGCAGGCAGCGCGCGAACGCGACTGTACTTTGGGTCAGCGGTCGTCCCTCGCGGAACCACGAGGCACGGACAAGCGCGGCTTGAGTTTCGCTTCCGCGCGCTGCTCGGATTCCACAAGCTTTACTCGCGCGTTCTTTTGTCTGCCGCGAGAGCGCGATTGACGAGACAGCGGGAGTGAGCCTTCAGGCTAGTGCGAGCTCAACAACCTCCGACTGCTCCGCCCCTGTCTCGGGGCAATGGCCCGTCGGCAGTTCATACGGTTCGCCTTCGAGCAATGCGAAGTGAGCGTTCCAAGCGGATTTGTCGTCGTCCGCCACCATCGTCTCGTGCGGTAGCCAATAGGCCAGCGCCGATCGGAGTCGCGTTATCTCGACCCGGAGTTCGTTCACCAGTTCGTTGCTTGCCACCACGCACCCCCCTCTGACCGCATGCCCGGCACGGTCCGGACTACACAAGATGTAGTGGCAAGCCTATTTGGACGTCTGGGGTACGTCAATCCCTGTTCGATTCAAGCTGCCGAACATCTGACGTAATGATTTCAATAACTTGAGCTCTATTCAGCGACTGGCCCGGGCGAGAGCCATTTGACAGATTGGTTGACACAGGACCCCCATATCTTGTGTCTGGCGCGCCCGCGGAATTTGCTCAGACATTGAGCTCGATCGGCTGGTGGGCGATCTCGTAGCGACGGTTAACCATCGAGGCGTTTACGTACGTGGTGCCATTCAGGCACGTGATTCCGGCGCTCGCGTGGATGTGGCCGAAGCAGTGGAGGCGAGGGTGCAGGTCGAGCAGGCGGTGGTGTAACTCCCGGCAGCCGCAGTTGCGGCCCGCGGTGTTCCGATCGAGGACGCCGTACGGCGGGGTGTGGGTGATGAGGATCTCGACGTCGTTCGGTATCAGCTCCCATCGCCTCCGCAGCGCGTCATCGTCGAGGTAGTAGGCCCAATCCACGAGCTCGGGTGTCCAGGGCGAGCCGTAGAAACGCACGCTGCGGTACTCGTGGACCTGGTCCTGCAGGTACTCGGCGTTGCGGAGGACGGGACCGCCGCGCTCGGCCCGTGCCTGCATGTCGAAGTCGTGGTTCCCGCCGATGCAGAGGATGCGCTCGAACTCCTGTTGTCCGAACCAGGCGTCCAGGCGATCGAGGTCGTCGGGGTGACCGCTGAAACCGTTGCCGCTGTCGCCACAATGGATGAGGACGTCGCCGCGGAGTGTGCCGAGTTCGTCGTGCCGGCCGTGGGTGTCGCTGATGATGACCAGTTTCATGGAGTCCTGTTAATGCCCGGACGTGCCGTCGCCCGTCAAGACTTCGCGACGATCCATGGCGGGTCCGCCAAGCGTCGGCTAAGGTAGTCACGACCTTGTTAGGGCCTTATTGAGTTCTGATTCGCAATCGCAAACATGGACGCGTCAATGTCCGCAGAGGTGAGAGACGCAGAAGAATCCGAGGTCGATGAGCTGGCCACGGTCTGGTACCAGGCCTGGCGAGACGGGCACGAGTCTGTCGTGCCGGCGGAACTGACCCGACGCCGTACCCGGGAGCGTTTCCGGGACAGATTGAAGGCCGCGCTCGCGAAAGTCCGCGTGGTCGGGCCGGTTGGTGCGCCCGTCGGATTCTCGATGCTCAAGGGCGACGAGCTGAATCAACTCTTTGTGTCGGCGCGAGCGCGGGGCTCGGGTGTTGCTGCGGCGCTCATTGCCGACGCCGAGGCACGACTTGCCGCAAGTGGCGTCGAGACTGCGTGGCTCACATGCGCGATTGGCAATAACCGCGCGGCGAGATTCTATGAGAAGTGCGGATGGCATCGCTCCGGAACGGTCGTCGAGGAACTTGATACTCCGGAAGGAATCATGCGACTGGAAGCGTGGCGCTACGAAAAACATCTGCGCCAAGTCAGAAACGATCAATAGCGTCGTCAGAGCAAGTCCGACAGGAGTGCGACATGGTGCCGGTACCAGTCACTCGAAAAGCGCTCATCAGGATCGGCGAGCCGTTTCCGGCGCAGAAACTCCGGCATCTGGGGATAGCAGCGCAGCAGCTGGTCGCGGCGCGCAAAGCGATGGTACGTCAAAAAATAGCTGCCATCGGATTCAATCGCGCGGTCGATGAGTCTCTGAAGGTCGAGCCGGGCGCGGTCCAGGCCGGTAGCGTGATGATCCACATGCAGGTTGAAGATGACGCACGCGTAATCTCTCTTGGCCCAAGCCAGAAAAGCATCCTCGTCCTTGTTGATCAGGCGGATGGTGCCGTAGATGAAGTCGACCGCATGTCGAAGAAAATCCTCGCGAACCGCCGCCATGAGCGCGATGAGCTTGGCGCGTGGCACATAGACCTCCGTGATCATCTCCGTAGCGGGCACCTGCGCGCCCAGATGCGCGTCGAGAGGGCGGTGATAGTCGTCGAGATAGATGTTGATCTGGTGCGTGTCGTTCCAGTAGAGCTGGCCTGTCGAGCGCAGGTAGAAGTCCGTGAACTCCGTGAAGGCCTGGCGCTTGTTGACGTGTGAGAGGTACAGGAGTCGCCGCCAATCAGCCTGATGCAACCGCAGCTGATTCGATGGGATGGGGCGGTCGTTGTCGACTGGACGGTAGCAGGAGAACACGCCGTCAACGAGAAATCCTGGCGAGTCTGGGTCAGTAGCGAACTGGAAGTCACCGTAGATGTAACCGTCCCGAATGCGCGCCTCGAAAGCGCGCATCAAGGCAGGCATGGTCAGGAGCTGGACGACGCGTTCGACCTTCTGCCTGCGGACCAATTGCAAGCCGACCGACACCACGACGCCGAACAGGCCGTAGCCGCCGACGACCATGCGGAAGAGCTCAGGATTCTGCCCGCGTGAGCACGTAACGAGTTCCCCATCGGCGCATAGCAACTGCAACGAGACGACGTCCGCCGAGAATGGCGGATACGTGAGGCCGCGACCGTGAATATTGGCCGCAACGGCACCGCCGATCGTCAGTGAATCGGCGCCGGTCTGCTTCTGCCTGATACCCCACTGCAGTGCATTTCCCGACTGTCTCGAAAGGTAGCCACGCATCAGTTCGGGCCAGGTGGCGCCGGCCTCGACTGTGATCAGTCCTGCGTCCTGATCGAAGTCCAGGATGCGGTTCATGCCGCGCATGTCGAGGGCCATGCCGCCCTGCAGAAATTGCTGACCGCCCATCGCATGCCGACCGCCCGCGATCGAGATGCCGAGTCCGCGCCGCCTTGCCTGCTCGACTGAGCTCCGTAGAGCGACCAGCGAATCCGGACGCCGCTGCAAGGCCGGAACCGCTCGGTTCAGACGGGCGTGTACGTCGTTGAGTACCGTCCGAGCTGTACGATTACCTGCGGCTGCCTGGTCTACAACCGCGGTTGCGAATTCCGATGTGCTGCGCATGGCCTCGCTCCTGTGGGTGCGAGGCCACGCTAGACTGGCGCCGATGGAATGCAATACGATTTGGTTTTCGTATCGATCTTCGCTACCTGCGGGAGTGGTAACTGCGCCCTCCCCCGGCGCGGGAAAGCCTTCCATGGATGAAACGCGACAACTGGTGGACACCTTGAAGCGCTGCCTCAAGATGCGGGGGCTGACGTATCGCTCACTCGCGGAACGCATCAATCTCAGCGAAGCGAGCGTGAAGCGCATATTTTCGGAGCGCAGTTTTACGCTCAGGCGGCTCGAGCAGGTCTGCGGAGCACTCGAGATCAGCGTGGGTGAACTGGTTCGAATGGTTGAGCACGGACGCACTCGTCCGACGACCCTGTCCCTGGAACAGGAGGAGGCCCTTGCCCGCGATCAGGCGCTGCTCAGCTTTTTCTATCTGCTCCTGAACGGCTGGACGGAGCCGGACATTCAGCGCGGCTACGAGTTCGAGGAGATGCAGATTCGGAAGCTGCGCGCCCGGCTGATTGAACTTGAATTGATGGAATCATTACCCAGGGGCAGACATCGACTGCGGGTTGGTCGCCAGATTTCATGGCGGAAGGACGGTCCCGTACGTGCGGCCTATGAACGGCAGGTCAAAGCCGAGTTTCTCCAGGCCGATTTCACGGGCCAGGCAGATTTCTTCGGCTGGCAGCCCGCCGAACTGACTGCGGCGTCCATCGAAATACTGAAGCGCAAGCTGTCACTTCTCCAGCAGGAATTCCTCGACATGGTTGAACTTGATTCGACCACTACCCAGAGGCGGCACAGCACGGCCCTGCTGCTTGCGTTTCGACCCTGGGTGTTCTCCCTGGTGGCCGTCCGTAAACGGAAAAGCGCCGGCGTCGCACGACAAATGACGCGCAATTGAGGCAGAATCACACCGCCAATCGCCGGCAGAAGGCACCAGCCGAACTCCCTTTGATCGCAGGCCATGAGCCTCAATGACCGAAGGCACCACCCGCATTGAGGCGTTCAGCGATGGCGTGTTTGCCATCGCGATTACGCTGCTCGTCCTCGAAATCCGCCTCCAGCACGCCGGGGCCGAAGGAAGCTTGCTGGCCGGTCTGCTGGCGCTCTGGCCGTACTACTTCGCGTTTGCGCTCAGCTTCTTCGTCATCCTCGTCACGTGGATCGCCCATCACGACGTCATACGGCTGGTCGGTGTGACAAGCCACCCGGTACAGCTCGCGAACGGCTTCGTACTTTTTTATGTGACGTTCATCCCGTTCCCCACCGCGGTGCTGGCGGCTCACCTGACTGGACCGGAAATCACTACGGCAGTCACCTTCTATTGCGCAACGTTCGTCGTCGGCAGTGGCGCATTCAACGTGTTGGTCGCGACGATTGCGCGCTGCCCGGGGGTCAACATGGAGGCCGTCCGGCGAATCCGCCGCGGCTTTCGGATCACTTTCACGATATATGTCGCCGCAACGCTGATTGCGCTGGTAGCGCCGTGGGTAGCGCTCGCGCTAAACGTCGCCGTGCGTGTGCATCTGCTCCGCATCCGGTATCAGGCGGCAAAGCAGGTGCCCTGACCGGCAGTTCAGACGTTCGGCGACCACTCCTCCAAGGCGAAGGCGATCGCGGCATCGAGCGACATCGATCGCCCACGAGCAAGGGCCTCTTCCGATCGAGTACCGAGCTCGTCGCGGACCGGCGCGACCCATTGTTCGATCTTGGCCCTCAACGGCGGGGGGCAAGCGACGGCGTACCGCGACCGGACCATCTCCGCGGCGCCGGTGAGTGTCATCGCCCGTTCGGCCTGCGACTCATGCGCGGCCAGCGCCGAGAAGCATTCGAGGTAGAGACCGATCGTCCAGGTGTCTCGAAGCTCGCTGGAGAGGGCCAACGCCTCGCTCCACCGCCGTCGTGCCTCGGCCACGTCACCTTTCTCTAACGCGATGAGGCCGAGACCCAACCTCAGTCGGAGCGATGTCAACCTGTCACCCAGCTCGACGAGGAGGTCGACCGATTGCCGGAGCAACTCGGCGCCGCGAACGAGATCGCCGAAGGCGTAGTACTCGATGTAGCCGAGATACCCGAGGGAGAACCCTTCGCCGGGTCTGTCTCCGACCTCGCGGGAGAGGGAGATCGCTCTCTGAAGATGCTCTCTCCCCGAGACGCCAGACCCGATAGAACCGACGGCTTCCAGCCGTCCCAGGTAGCTCAATCCCGTCGCGAGGCTCTGCAGGTCCTGCCCTGCCTCAGAGAGCTCGATGCTCTGTTGGAGCAGCCGACGGGCGTCGTCGATCTCGCCCTGCACGGAGGCAAGGAGCCCGGCGCCGTTCATGGCCTTCAGGCGACCCGGTGTGTCGACGGCGCACGCTGCCAGGAACCGGTCGAGGCAGTCCCGTCCTTCCCTCACCACGCCGCGAGTGAACCAGTAGCCGACGAGGTCGGCCGCGAGGCGCAGCCCGAGTCCCGGATCTTCTTCCTGGGCCCACGCGAGCGCGGCCCGGAAGTTGTCGAGTTCCTGGTCCAGGCGCCGCAGCCACTCGGACTGCCCTCCGCCGCGCAGTGCACGTTCCCCCTCCTCGGCGAGTCGGAGGTAGTACTCAGCGTGACGTCGCCGGATCCCCGAAGACTCACCTGCCTGGCTCAGCCGCTCAGTGGCGTACTCACGGATGGTCTCGAGGATCCGGTACCGTGTCCGGCCGCCCGACCGGTCACCGGAGTTGACCAGGGACTTGTCCACGAGGCGTGCCAGCACGTCGACGATATCGTCCTTGTCGAGATCCGCGCTGGCGCAGACGGCTTCGGCCGCCTCCAGGCCGAAGCCGCCTGCGAACACGGAGAGTCTCCGGAAGAGGGCGCGTTCGACATCCGTCAGGAGCTCGTGGCTCCAATCGATGGTTGCTCGGAGCGTTTGTTGGCGCGGCGCTGCCGTTCTGCTCCCACCCCGCAGCGCGCGGAACCGATCCTCGAGCCGCGAGGCGAGATCCTCCAGCGACATCACAGAGATGCGCGCGGCGGCCAGCTCCAAAGCCAGCGGGATCCCATCGAGTCGGGAGCAGATCCCTGCGACCCTTGCTGCGTTCTGCTGGTCGAGTCGGAACGACGGATCCGCCAGGGTCGCTCGATCCACGAACAAGGCAACGGCCTCGGACCGCAGGAGCTCCTCGACCGCATCCGAACGCTCGGCCTCCGGCAGGGCAAGCGGGCTGAGCCGCCACACGACCTCCCCCGGAACCTCCAGGAGCTCCCTGCTGGTGGCAAGGACGGTGAGGACTGGGCATCTCTGGAGGAGCACCTGAACCAGCTGTGCACAGCCTTCTACCAGGTGCTCGCAATTGTCCAGCACGATCAGTGCCCGCAGCGACCCAAGGTGACGCGACAGTGTGACCTCCAGGGCTTCGTTTGCCGATTCGCGCAGCCCGACGACTGTCGCCACGGCATGCGGCACCAGCGAGCGGTCCGAGAGGCCGGCGAGCTCGATGAACCAAACTCCTGCGTTGAAGACCTCCGAAACGCTTGCGGCGAGCTCGATGGACAAGCGGGTCTTTCCCAGCCCGCCGGCCCCCGAGATCGTGAGCAGTCGAGCCTTCAGTAGCCGTGCCTTCGTCTCCTCCAGTTCGCGTTCACGGCCGATGAACCGCGTCAACTGAGTCGTCAGGTTAGTGGGAGTCGCGGCGAGCGGCGGGTTGCTGGGAGTCGCGGCGAGCGCACGCAATGCCGGGAAGTCAGCAGGTAACCCATCGATGGCCACCTGGTAGATGTGCTCCGGGCCAGGAAAATCCTTCAGACGGTGTTCTCCGAGATCCCGTAGCTCGGCGCCAGTCGGCCGGTCGTCCTTGAGAAGGGCCCAGGTGCATCCGGACATGAGCACCTGCCCGCCGTGCGCTGCTGCCGCGATTCGAGCGGCTCGATTGACCTCGATGCCTTCGTATCCCGCGCCGGTTGCGGACGCCTCGCCGGTGTGCAGGCCCATCCGAACTCGGACGGGCGCACTCTCGGGCCAGTGGTGCGCGGAGAGTCCCCGCTGGCCCTCGACGGCGGCGGCGAGCGCGTCCTTTGGGCTTGCGAATACCGCGAAGAAGGAGTCACCTTCCGCCCGGATCTCTCTGCCACGATGTTTACCGTACGCGTCGCGGAGGATCCCGCGCTGCGCCTGCAGGAGGTCGGAATAGTCCGACCTCAGTGCGGAGGCCAGCTGCGTCGACCCCTCGATGTCGCTGAACAGGAAGGTCACAGCTCCGGTCGGCAACTCTGAAGGAGAGGCGACGGCGGAAGCGCGAGGCGCGCGCCCTTGATCGAAACGCTCGGTCAAGAGCATCGCGAGGTCGTCCTGTATCAACCCACGCAACTCTGCTGCAGTCGAGAAAGGCTTGTACGACACGCCGTCACTCTGCACTCGATCGAGCAACTCCTTCAGCCGCGGCTCACGCTCGGGCGCAGCAGACTTGATATAGATGAGCTTCGGTTTATCGCCCGAAAGCCGATACTCATCTTCCAGTCCGGAGATCTCCATGTCGGGGGCGGTCCAACCGTAGAGCTGCCAGTAGATACCGATGAAGATATCGCTCTGCTCGAGGTAGGCTCGATAGAGGTCGCGCGGGGGATGGGGCCGGGCGCCCATCTCGAACATCACCGGCGAGAGGCGTAGCGCGGTGATAGCCTCACGCGCGCCAACGCGCTCTTCAATCAGCTCCTGCAACGTCGAACTCACGAACACGCGCAAGCGCTGATCGGGGGTCCGGATCACCGTCTCCTGCGATTTGTTAGACATGGGCCGGTTCCATCCTTACGCCCCGTCGATTTCGTCAGCTGATCATGTAGACCTTGCGAACCGTCTCGCGCACGCGACACGTCCCTTTCCAACCCCTCGGAAAGAAGGCGGCCGTGCCCGGAACGACCTCGATGACATCACCCGATTCGTGGGTGTAGGTGCACCGGCCGAGCAGGAAATGGCAGAACTCGTCACGCGTCACGTGACAGTTCCAGTAGCCCGGAGTGCAGATCCAGATGCCGGTTTCGTTCTCGCCGTGCGCTCCCCTGCACAGCACGAGACCGGATGTGCGCGACTCCCCCTCGATCATCGTCGGGATTACTCCCCAGTCCTTGAACGGTCCGGCGTAGCGCTCCGGGTGAAAGACGTGCGGAGCGCTGGAGTCGAGTTTTGCGTCGTCGTCAGTCATCTTGCCATCACCTTGCGAGCGCGATCTCCCGCCCGGGCGCCGCGCCGGCCGGGGACAATTCTGCGACGCATGAGCGCATCAATCACGCTGGCCGCCTTCGTGGGTCCGTGCCTCGACCGCATCGTTTTCGACGCCTTGCGCAGCCTCGCCCTCATCTTCTGGTCCGTGAGCAGTGCCATGATCCTGGACCGCAACTCGTCGTCGGTCCAGCCGTAGCGATCGAGCTTGAGTCCGTGACCCGTTTCCTGCACGCGCATCGCATTGTCGTGACCGTCCCAGACGTAGGGCATGATCAGCGCCGGCTTGCCGAAGTACAGGCATTCCGTGAATGAGTTGTTTCCGCCATGGTGGATCACTGCATCGACCTGCGGAATCACGGACGGCTGCGGAAACCACCGGTCGACAATCACGTTCGGCGGTACGCTGCTGTACTGGTCGAGGTAGTCGCCAACGTTAACCAGCGCACGTACCGGCATGCGGCCGATCGCAGCGATCAACTGCTGCAGCAGATCGATGTCACCGGCGCCCAGCGATCCGAAGCTCACGTAGAGCAACGGCTTGTCCTTGTTGGCCTTGAACTCGGGAATGACGTAAGGCGGCTCCTTGCGCACGCAGCCCTCGAGGTACTGGAATTGGCCCGGCGGCAGCCTGTGTCGACGCCTGAACCTGACCGCGCTCGGATAGAGCAGCAAGTTCATGTGCGGACTCGGCTCGAAGAACTGTCCGAGCGGATACGATCTTTCGCCCACGGATTTCAGGAATGCGTTGAACTCGTCGTGAATCGGCTTGATCACTTCCTTGAAGCGCCTGCGATATTGCGCATGACCCTTGCGGTCCGTAGCGCCGCATCCTGAAAGATGCGGTGGAATGTCCGGGTCCTCGATTTCGTTCTCCGAGCACGAGATGATGCGCACCCACGGTCTGGCCTTCTCGCGCGCGTGACGCTTGATGGCTGGGAACAGGATCACGTTGTCGACGCAGATGACGTCGGGCCGCACGCGGTCGAGCACTCCCGGCAGATCCTGTTCGGCCCACTTCGCCGACTCAACGATCATGCCCCAGCAGTCTTTCACGTAGTTGTCGATCTGCTCGTAAGGCGTCTTGCGGAAATTCGGGACGTGGCCGTTGATGAAATCGACCCAGAACCTCGCCATCTCCTCGGGCGGAAGCGGCTGCGAGAGATTCACGGGATGCGCTTCGAAGCCATAGCCCCGGTACACGTCGAGGAACCCTGGGTCCGATAGGAACACAACCTTGTGACCGAGCCTTTCGAGCGCTTGTCCGATACCGACGGAGTTCAGCGCTGGTCCGAACGCCGCTTCCGGGAACAGTGCGATGACCTTCCGGGGTTTCACCGTTCTGTGCGACGCCATCTTCACCTTACGGGTCGACTTGCCCGCGGCAGTTCTCGTCCTGGTTGCCGTCCTGGCCATCCTCACTCCTGACCTGCCGCGGTATCGGATCGCGCCTGCCAATCCAAGGTGTCAATTCTCTCTCTGGATGTCATCATCGACGTCGTAGTCTGTCCGGAAAGGACCCTTGGCGGAAGTGGCGGCCGGGAGCGGCCAACGCCCAAACCTGCCATCGCTGGAGAATGCAAATGACCGCCACTCGGCCCCGCCACCGGCGCGATCGTTCGCATATCGCGCGAGTTACCAGCCGTGAAGAGCTCATCTACCTGCTTTCGCGCGCCTCGGAATTGGAGCACGGGCTGGCATGCATCTATCTCTTTGCGGCGTTTTCCCTCAAGAACGACGTCTCTGAAGGCGGCCTGACTCCGGTTCAGGCGGAGATGGTCCGCCGTTGGAAGCGCCGCCTGTCCGGCGTTGCCGTAGAGGAAATGCTGCACCTCGCCCAGGTCTCAAACATGCTGACGGCGATCGGTGGCGCGCCGCACTTCAAGCGCGCCAATCTCCCGATGCCGGCCAATGCGTTTCCCTTTGGCATCCGTTTTTCGCTGGAGCCGTTTTCGCAGGAGACGATCGAGCGCTTCGTGTGTTACGAGATGCCCGAGGCCGGTGTTCTGACGCCCGAGCAGGAGAAAGTCTATTCGGTCATTCGCGCCCGAATCATCGAGGCCGAAGGGGGCGGACCGGTCGACTCCATGGCTGGCGGAGCACCGATCAGCCTGGGTACCGGTAGACGCGCTGCCGTCAGCGAGCCCTTCGAGATCGACTTCCAAACGGTGGGCGAGTTCTATCACAAGATCGAGACCGGCTTCCTGCATATTCCGGAGCACGAGTTGTTCATCGGGCCGCGCGAAGCTCAGGCCAGTGCGCGTTACCTCGATCTCTCCGGCGAACTGCTCGCCGTCGTGGATCGTGCCTCTGCTTGCAGCGCGATCGACATGATCATCGAGCAGGGTGAGGCTCCCTCAGCAGCCCATCCCGACGCCCACTTCGTCGTGTTCGACACGATTCGAATGGAATATTCGCGCGAGCTGGAGGCCGCCCAGGGTCGAGGCGAGGCGTTCGATCCGGTCCGCCCGGTGGTTTCGAACCCAATGACTCGCTTCTACGACGACACGTCTGGCGGGACAATCATCAGCGACCCGCTTACGCACGAAGTAGCAGAACTGTTGAACATCTCCTACGACACGATGCTCCTGATGCTGCTACGGTTCCTCGCGCACACCGAGGAGACCGAACCGGAGCTCGAACATCTCTCACGCGCAACTCTGCGGATGATGACGACCGTTCTGCGACCACTCGGTGAAGCCCTGGCGATGATGCCGATTGGAGATCCACGGCTGCCTGGAAGGACGGCGGGTCCCGGCTTTGGCTACAACCGCGACGTTCACCTGCTGCCACACAAGACGTCGGCATGGGTGTTCTTTGCCGAGCGCTTGAGAGGGCTTGCAGTTATGGCTGCCGCGCTCCGTAAGCGCGTCGGCGTACCTCGCCAGGTGGACGAGGCGGCCGCCGCGCTCGAGGATCTGGCAACGCAGTTCGCACCCTCTGATCGCGCCTGGAACCGCGCTGCCGAGGTCAAGCAGTTCGCTCGGATCGATACCGGCAAGGCACCAGCGATCACTCCGGAGCTGAACGGGCCGTATCTCGTGACCAACGTCGAGAACCTGGTGAACTCCAAGGGCGAGCGCCTGCAAGCCCGTCCGAGGATGGCGCTATGCCGCTGCGGTGGCTCGGCGAACAAGCCATTCTGCGACGGAACGCATGCCCGCATCGGTTTCACGAGTGCGAAATCGCCCGAGCGGGTGGCAGACCACCGTGACACGTACACTCGAGAGGCACTGACCGTGTTCGACAATCGCGGTATCTGTCAACACTCCGGGTTCTGCACGGACGCGCTGCCTTCGGTATTTCGGGTCCACACCGAACCCTTCATCGACCTCAGCGCCGCAGACAAGGAAGCGATCATCCAGGCGGTGCGGAAGTGTCCCTCCGGTGCGCTTAGCCACGCACTCGACGGTATCGAACACCGCGATCAGGAGCGTGAGCCCAAGGTCACGGTTTCCAAGGATGGCCCATACCGCATCACTGGAGGTGTGGAGATCCCCGACGAGCCACGGGCGGAGGGCGCCTCAACCGAACATTACGCGCTGTGCCGGTGTGGAGGGTCGAAGAACAAGCCCTTCTGCGATGGTACGCACTGGTACATCAAGTTCCGCGACGACAAGAACTGAAGTACCGTTTACCGCTAGCGGGACTGATCGACCCCGGACCGGCTCCAGACGTCCAAGATGTACGCAACCTGATCGAATGCACCAGGGTCCACGCGGGTGATCCCCCGAAACGGCTCCTCCAGCGCCACGATCGAGAGCAGCACGACCGCGATTGTCATCGCGAGGGCTGAGGTCATCAAGACCTGGGCCACGGCGCTTCTCGTGCCGAAGAGGAAGCTGAAGCCAATCGTAACGCCGCCGGCGCCAAGCAGCGCGATCCACATCACGGCGGGTATTCCCTCCGATCGGCTGCTCAGCAGGCGCAGCCGGCGCTGATCGCCCAGCTGGCTCAGCCTCGTGAGCGACTGCGCATACCAGATCCTTTCGTGATCATTCTGCGGCTGGAACTGCTGGTAGGTCCGCCACAGCTGGTTGTACATTTCCCAAGTTTCAGGACTGTACATTTCCCAGGTTTCAGAATTTGACGTCCGTTCGGCCATGGCCGGCCATTCCTTCTCCACCACGAGCTTCGCGTAGGCGCGGAGCTGAGTTTCCAACGTTCTCCGCGTGTCGTCGGGAAAGGCTTGGGCATGGCGGTACAGGTCGGCAAGCTCGTTCGCTTCCTGGTCGACGCCGGCCTGTGCCTTATCGAACTGCTCCCAGACGATGATGGCCGTGAAACCAAGTAATACGGCGTACAGAACCCCGATCACGGCATAGATGAAGCCAGCCACCTCGTTGTTGAGCTTGAGAATCTCCACGCTGACCCAGCGCCGTGTTAACAAGGTGCCCGCGGCCGCGAGCAACACCGTCGCCCCAACGAGGAGGCTGCTCCACAACCACGCTAGTGACATCACCGCACCTCCTGCTTCCTCGGATGCCGGACGGAAGGGTAACGCGTGGAGAGACGCGATGGCCAGAGCCCTACTCGCCG
>Ga0207675_100001995_pt1 | contig 20351 bp, 22 predicted proteins | sample KBSSwiS42_FD_184305 | JGI IMG/M metagenome (GOLD analysis project Ga0207675, IMG submission 184305) | Switchgrass rhizosphere microbial communities from Kellogg Biological Station, Michigan, USA - KBS Switchgrass S4-2 (SPAdes) (version 2) | ecosystem: Host-associated > Plants > Roots >...
CGAAACACACACCTATCTCGCGTCACGCGTTAAAGAATTAGTCTCTGAATCAAAAACGGCTGCCGAAGCAGCCGTTGTTTTCGAGAAATGGTCGGGGCGAGAGGATTCGAACCTCCGAGCTCACGGTCCCGAATTGTAAACCGCGCAAAAACGTAAGTTTTCGCCTTTGAATAAGTTGCAGCCACTAAGGTTTTACTGGGGTTTTGGCGTTTCTTCACATTCGCTCCCATCGCGTAGCGCTCAAATGCTGTAAATTCTGTCCACAAGTTGGCCACAATTTCTCGTCTCGGATCATCGAAGGATCTGCTCCCGAGCGCTGCTCGAGACCAGCGGCCTTTACCACTCCTTCTCGAGCCGCTGCCGCCAGTACTCGCGCCGCCTTTCAATCTCCTTATCGACATTATCGTCGTCTGCGTAATCTTCGTCAGCCGCGGCGTCTTTGGAGTCTTTGTCTTTGGCGGCTTTGCTGTCCTTGCTGTCTTTGACGTCGGCGTCTTCCTTGTCATCGCCGGTTTGTTCGTCCAGGTACTCCTCGCGACGATCGAGCCGACGCTCGATGCGCTTATCCCAGTACTCGCGCCGCCTATCATAGTAGTCGTCCTGTGGCCGCGCGACGCCCAAGCCGACGGCAGCTTTGCTGTCCTTGCTGTGTTTGGCGTACGCATCTTCGTTGTGGGCGGTGGTTTTCTGATCCAGATAGTCCTGCCGTTCCTTAACGACCGCTTTTGCAGTTGGGCTAACACGGGCTGCGATCAGTATTGCAATCCCTGCCATGCCAATGATCAGAACAATGCTCCACAACGACAATTGTTTCTTAATAAATCTCATTTAGGCCTCCTTTACTTGATCGGTTTGATCGATTTGAAAAAGGCCTCGATGTTCGCCTTTTCGGCCTTCAGCCCTTCGGTGTCGGCCATGCATACTGCGATACCGACCCTGCCGGACGGGGTTTCGAAGAGGACGACCTGGGCATCGAACACCTGCGATTTTCCGTCCTGCATTTTCATCGTCCCGGTGTGCTCCGAGTACTTGGCTTTCATTCCATTGACCTCACCGAGGTACGCCGGTTTCGTCTCCCTGGCATCGGTGATCAGCGTTCTGGCCGTGGCCTGGACATATTTATAGGCCTGGTCAACTGTCTTCACGTCTTTAATGACCCAAACGCCGAACCAAACCAATCCGTTCGATGCGGTGCCGGAGATGCGCTTGGAAGCCGGATTTCTCGGGTTTGGTCTTGACTCAAACTTCCATCCGTCCGGCATGCGTACCGTGAACAGCGGAGTATCGTTGAGGCTGTAAGCGACCGTCTGGCTAGTTGCCGGCTGTACTGCCAGCAAACCGAACACTAGAATAAATAGAAACTTTATCTTCATCGTTGTCCTCCTTTTGCATTACTGCTTCGCTGTTTCCGACCGTCTTCAAACTTTCATAACGCCCCCGCAACGGTGCCGAGCAAGGGGCAGTAGTTTTCGATTTCGCACCAAAGTTTACCCTTGCTCGATCGCTCGTATCCGGAGCGGTCGCTCCTTTGAATAATTGTGCGGCGAAATTCCAGGGGGTCGAATTTGTGGACACATTCATACTGTTGGAAGTGGCGAAAAAAGACACTGTAAGTTTTGACAGGTATGATCTGAAGTTGGGGAGATCGTGGTGTGAGTAGACAATCTGGCGGCCGTCGGGCGACCAGTGGGGCGAGTGTGCCGGGGTTGTTGGTCAACCGCCTCAGGCCCGAGCCGTCCGCGTTCATAACGCACAGCTCGATCCTTGGATTCACGCTTCCTTGTACTGGGGGAGCCTTTCATGCACATGAAGAGAATGTGTTTGCCGTCGGGCGATCAGGCGGGGGCCCGTTCCATTCTCTACATGAAATATTTTTGTCCACAAATTGGCCATGCAAAGAAAATGCGGCTGCCGCAGGCGACAGCCGCAACTTATTCTTGCTTTTTGCTTTAAATGGTCGGGGCGAGAGGATTCGAACCTCCGACCTCACGGTCCCGAACCGTGCGCTCTACCAGGCTGAGCCACGCCCCGAATTCAGTGTGCGATTCTAGCACAGCCGAGAGCAGAAGGCAGAAAGCAGTAGGCAGAAAGTACCGGCGGGGCAGGAGGCAGAAGGTTACTCTTGAATCTGACGCCGTGCTCTCATGCTTTGCTCTTAACCTTTCGCCCTTTGCGCTTCGCCCTTTGCATGTCTTAAGTGCCGCCAAATCCACCACGCCGCGGCGAGCACAATTACGATGCCGATCACAAAATCGAACCGATGAAACAGCGTCTTCAAACGCGGATCTTTGTCCCATTGCTCGCCAAGTTTTTGGCCGACGTACGCGAGGCCAAGACACCAAGGCAACGAACCTGCAAAGGTGTAGATGACGAACTTCTTCAGGTTCATGCGTGCGATGCCGGCGGGAAACGCGATGAAGGTGCGAATTGCCGGCAGCAGGCGGCTCACGAAGACAATGACTTCGCCAAATCGATCGAACCAACGATCGGCCAGATCCAAATCGTGTCTTGAGACGAGGACAAACTTTCCGTATTTCTCGATCAGCGGGCGGCCCCCATACATGCCCACCCAATAAGCGGCGAGCGAACCAACCACGCACCCAAACGCGCCCGCGACGGCGACCAGCCAAATGTTGAAACGTCCGGTGTAAACGAGGTAGCCGGAGAACGGCATGATGATTTCTGACGGCAGAGGGATACACGCCGACTCAATCGCCATCAGCAAAACGATCCCACCGTAACCAAGCGTTGAGATCGTTGCGATGACGAAAGCCGTGACGAGTTCGAGTATTTTTCCAACCATACGAAGCAGGAAGAGTCAGTTTTCAGTTTCAGTTGGTTGTCGGTTTTTTGGTTTCTGGCTCACTGCTTTCACCGCTGTCCCCATCCATGTTGACCAATAAGCGGCACAAAGGCGCATGAGCCGTGCTCTTCGAGTTTGTGTCCTGCTTCTGTTTTGATCATGCGGACTAAGCGTTGACTCTCACGCGTCTCGCCGATGGGGATCACCAGGCGTCCGCCAAGGTTCAGTTGCGCGATGAGAGGCTCAGGAATCAGCGGTCCGCCGGCCGCGACGAGAATCGCGTCGTAAGGCGAGTGCGCCTTCCAGCCGAGCGTGCCGTCGAACGCTTTGACGGTTGCGTTGTAAATACCGAGAGCGCGAATCCGTGATTGTGCTTCGCGCGCCAGCTCGCCAATTCTTTCGATCGCGTAAACCTGTGAAGCGAGTTGCGCCAGCACTGCCGTCTGATACCCCGAGCCGGCACCGATCTCTAACACGCGACTCTGCTTCGTCAGCTCAAGCAGCTCAGTCATGCGCGCGACGATATACGGCTGCGAAATAGTCTGATTGAAATTTATCGGCAGCGCGTTGTCATCGTATGCCCGCCCGCGCAACGCTTCGGTGACGAAAAAATGACGTGGTACTGAGCGCATCGCGTCCAGCACCCTTTGATCGTTGATGCGGTAGTGGTCGCGAAGGCGCTCGACCATACGCTCGCGCGGGATTCGAAGTTCAGCTTGTAAAGGTGTCGTCTGTGACGGTGTGAAACTCAATTGTTTGCGGATGTGGCTAACTCTGCAAGACTTCGAGTGACGCCAGGTAATTCCACGATTCCAATGACGACAAGAGGGCGTGATCAGTCATGTCGCTCTTCAACGGCGTGATCGAGACGTAGCCTTCTTCGATTGCGCGATAATCGGTTCCGTCCTCCGCATTCGATCGAAAGTATTGCTCGCCAATCCAGAAGTAAGGTTTGCCGCGCGGATCGATGTGTTCAGTGATTACGGGACGCGCATTTTTGATTCCCTGCCGCGTCACCTGCACGCCTTTGATGTCCCCTTGTGGCACGTTCATGTTTAGCAGAGTGCCATCGGGCAGTCCTTCGCTGAGAATCTTTTTTGTAGCCAGCACAGCAAAGCGCGCTGCTTCGGTAAAGTCGAAGTGTTCGCGCGCAACGAGACTGACGGCCAAGCCGGGCACGCCGAGAATCGTAGCTTCCAAAGCGCCGGCGACTGTTCCGGAATAGGTAGCATCGTCACCGAGATTCCCGCCGTGATTAATTCCTGAGACACACACATTCGGCCGCTCGTCTTCTTCGAGGATCTTGTGCAACGCCAATGTCACGCAATCGGTCGGCGTGCCATCTACGGTCCAATGACGACTGTCGATCTGGCGAATACGCAACGGACGGGCGAGGGTAAGACTGTGCGAAGCGCCACTCATCTCCGCCGCCGGGGCGACGACGTAAACGTCACCCATCTCCCGCAGGGCCCGTTCCAGCGTTCCGAGTCCGTCCGAGTGTATGCCGTCGTCGTTCGTTAACAGAATTCGCGTCATTGGGAAGCTACGATTATATTCCAGTTCGCTCGCACAGACCCGCCCGGAACGTTTTATTAAAACGTAGCGAGCCAGTCGGTTTTTCCGTGGAACGAATCTGGTAAGTCTCGCTCTTTCCGCTACGACTTATGTAGTCGGGCGAGGACGCGGACGAGCTTTCTTCTTATTGCGCTTGCGCGCCAGCGCGGATTTCAGTTTTGCCTTTTGTCCGGGCGGCATAAAAAACGCGTGCTTTTTCGCGTCCTTGATGATCTCCTCGGTCATCACCTTGCGCTTGAAGCGGCGCAGCGCGCTTTCAATCGACTCGCCGGGATTAACGTTAACTACTGCCATCTATCTCTCTCTTCCTTCTTAAATGTCTTTCCGAACCGTTATTTAACACATTCAAATCGCCGTTGGTCAAGCAGACAAGCGAAACCCCGCGAGCTGGAACGCAGCCCGCGGGGTTTCAACTATTGATGAAGATTACACGGTAACAACAGCTGCGCTCTTCTTGCCGTTGAGACCTTTAATCTGAACGGGCTTATCGCCGTTATCGGTCGTGATCTGCTGCTGCTTCATTACCATTTCCTGATAAAGCTTGCGCATCGCGACCATCTCTTCGTGCGCCGTCTTCGGGCCTTCCATATGCGGTTTATTCGGGCGCGCAAGGTCTACTTCGCTCAGGATTAGGTTATGCGATTTGTCCGTCAGGTCGACCTCCCTCCCACGTGCGAAAATCTCGTGGCGGCCATGATCTTCATACCACTTGGCCACGGTCGCGTTCTGATGCATGTGCTCAATGATATTCCGCCAGCCGATACCTGTGTTGTATGCGCAGAAGCTGATCTCGCCTTCCTGAGTGCCGTAAGGGATGATGCACATTTCGGTGCGGCGGAAGTCGTAGTTGAAGAGGTCCTGGAACCACATGCCAGCAATGAAAAGGAAGTTCCAACGATCTGAGCGGCGCTTGGCAATGTCTTCCGTGCTGCGGCTACCGTCAACCTTGCCGTAGTCCTTGCCGGTGAGACCGAATGATTTGTCGAACTTCTTGAAGAGTTCGTAAAGGTTGAAGTGCGTCGGCGCATTTTGTGGCCGGTAATGCTTCAACAACGCAAGACCCATCATGAGATTCGACATCCACTTGCCGCGAGCGGCGTCCGTAATCTTGCGCATGTCTTTCACCAGACCCGGAATATCCAGGAACGCGGGCACCGGACTCATTTCCCTGGTTTCCTTGTCGATCATGACCGCGGTGCCGACGCCGCAGTTCGGGTGACAACCGCAGGAAACTTGTCCCCATTCAGACTCGGGGCCATGCACCAAATCTGCGAAGTCTGCGAATGCGCCCATCAACGACAGCGGGAACCAATCGCGCGTCGGCTCAGTAATGCCGACTTGATTCTTGACGTCATGCGCAAGGTGCGAAAGCGTGTACCGCTGCTGCAGCCGGCGCTCCGGCGTAATCGCTTCATCGCGGCCAGTGAACGAAACCGGCTGGAACGAGAGGAACGCAATCTTCTTCGGATTGTCGAGCGCGAAACGAATGATTGCTCCAACCTGGTCGTTGTTAATTCCGTTGACGAGCGTCGTCACGAGAACGATCTCGACACCGGCTTCGTGCAGGTTGTTAATCGCGCGCAACTTCACATCGAACAGATTGCCGACCTGACGATGGCTGTTGGCATCGTTGCCGATACCGTCAAACTGAAAGTAAACGTAACGGAGGCCAGCCTCTGCCGCCTGCCGGCAGAACTCTTTGCTCTTCGCGAACTCAATTCCGTTCGTCGCCGCTTGCACCGAGTTGTATCCGACTTTGCGAGAGTACTTTATCGCTTCAATGAAGTGCGGCGAGATTGTTGGCTCGCCACCGGAGAACTGAACCGACATCTGGCGACGCGGCTTAATCGATATCGCGTTGTCGAGAATCTCTTTGATCTCATCCATGCTCAGCTCATGGACGAACCCAACCTGGTTCGCGTCCATGAAGCATGGATCGCACATCATGTTGCAGCGGTTCGTAAGATCCACCGTCAAGACCGCGCCACGACCATACTTCACTGTGCTGGAGCCGTGGTTGTGCAACTTCTCATCGTTGTGAGCCTCGATATCGCGACCCGGAAACATGGTTTCGATGTGCGTCAGAAACTTCGAGTCGATGGCCATCATGTCTTCGAAGTGCCCGTGATTCGGGCAATCCTTAACCATCCAAATCTCGCCGTCGCGTTCGATAATCTGCGCTTTGATCTCACCAACCTTCTCGTTGATCAAAACAGACACATCCTGCTTGCCACTCAGAATGTTCTCGCGCGCTTCGATTACACAGTTCGGGCACAACGAGTCAGTTACTCTGGGCCAGCCGAGCGTCGGTTTCGTCTTCTGCCAGGACTTCAGCAGCGGCTTATCTGACCACTTTGGTGTGAAAGATGGGTTAGGCTTGTATTTGTTGACAACTTGGATGGCATTGAACAGGCCACCGGCGACCATCGTTAGTCCGCGTTCTGCGTGTTTAATTGCTTTCATTTAGATATCAGGCTCCGTCAAGGGGTGCACAACTCCGCTTTAAGACTTCGCAACACACGTGCCCTACGTGTTCATTTGACGTATCCCATTGGAAGCATTCGTCTTAGAGCACGATTCTCGAATTCTCTCCGATTGCCGCGGGCGCGCCACCACGACACTTATCAAAAGGTCCGCTGCATTTCGACACGCCAACCACGCATGCTCGGGCCAAGTCGAGTTTCCGTTCGCCGCGCGTTCGCCAAATTAAGCGCTTAATCGACGGTAGTTTATGTAAACGTTGAGGTTACGTTGCTAAATCGTTGTGGGAAAATGGTATTGCGTCGATCGCACGTCGCTGTTAAATTCGCCCCACTTGCGCGTAAGTCATTGTGACGCAAGGGATTGAGGGCTCTCATTGCACAGTATGTTGGGGCGAACGGCCTTGAAGAGCCCATTATCTAGTGCAAAACCGGTTTTTCGGCAATATCAGCGAATAAACAACAACATCAGATGACCTCAAAACCGAAAACCCAAGTTAGCAGCCAACGCTCGCCAGCGCGCGTGACCGCACGGCGCAAAATGGCGTCGCTTCGCGTCACCTGCCAGCGGAGGTTTTTTCGAGTCGTGGTGAATCAAGGGCGGCAAGAAAACTCGTTAGCTACTGCCGTAGCAGGTCAAGGAAAGCTCAGAATCGATTGAGATGGTGGAGGTGCTCCTTTGAATCGCGTTCCAAGCTCTTATCGCTTTAGCGCTCGGCCACTGAACCGAGTTGCAATTTCACAGTTCGAACCGGCGTCAGTTCTCCGAACTCACGTCACTACTTTCGACGGTGTTGCGCGGGGCGCCGTCGCTTTCGTTCCTTCCTGGATTTATCTCGGAATGATTTTGCTCGCAGCTTCCGCGATCTGCGTGACAGTGAATCTGCGGGGCCACGCAGAAGCCAGATCGGCAGCACGTCAATTTGAGCAACTGGCAACAGACACTGACGCGATGAGGAAGTCCAACGCGAAACTCGAACTTCAGGTGCGTCAAATCACAACAGACCCGGCAATTATCGAATCGGCTGCGCGCGCACGTCTTGGTATGGTCCGGCCGACCGACATCGTCGTACCGATAAAGTCTCAATCAGCAACAAACTTAGCAACACTGTCTTTTGTCCGCTAATAGCACCCGCTTTACCCTGCTGCTTCTGTCTACGATTTCGGGTCCTACCAAAACCGCGCGGCTGCAGAAGATCGCAGCCGCGCTCTTCTTTTTGTCTTCTGGCGAAGGACTATGGTGTTTGACAGTGAATATCGCATTCACTAACATCAAAATCTCGTTAAGCAAACGTTCATATGGCAACTACAGACATCCCCAATGCCCAGTCCGGATCTGCCACTCCTTCAAAGACTAAGGAGCGCAAATCGAGTTTTCGCACAGTCTCGCTTGACGAGATCAATCGGCTTTACACACCCGAAGACATTCGCGATGTCGATTTAGCAACCGACATAGGACAGCCCGGTGAATTCCCGTACACGCGCGGCATTCACGCGACGGGTTATCGCGGCAAGCTCTGGACGATGCGGCAGTTCGCCGGTTTCAGCACGCCCGAAGAAACCAATCAGCGATTTAAGTATCTGCTCAAGGAAGGTCAGACCGGTCTTTCCGTCGCCTATGACTTGCCCACACTGATGGGCTATGACGCCGACTCACCACTTTCCGAGGGCGAAGTTGGCAAGTGCGGCGTCGCCGTCTCTTCTCTCGCTGATATGGAGACGCTGTTTGACGGAATTGATCTCGAACAGGTCACGGTATCACAAACGATAAATGCGCCCGCTTCGGTGTTGCTGGCGATGTATTTGGTAGTGGCTGAGAAGCAGGGGGCCGATTGGCAGAAGATATCCGGAACACTGCAGAACGACATTTTAAAAGAGTACATCGCGCAGAAAGAATGGATTTATCCGATTCGTCCGGCGATGAAGCTCGTTATCGATACCTTCGAGTTTTGCGCCGCGCATGTCCCTAAGTACAACCCAATTTCCGTGAGCGGTTATCACATCCGCGAGGCGGGAGCAACGGCGTTGCAGGAACTTGCATTCACTTTGCGCGACGGAATTGAATACGTCGAATGGGGAGTGCGGGCCGGCCTCGATATCGAAAAGTTTGTGCCGCGAATTTCATTCTTCTTCAACGCGCACAACGACTTTTTTGAAGAGGTCGCAAAGTACCGTGCAGCGCGCAGGCTGTGGGCGCGAACCATGCGCGACCGGTTTGGCGCGCTCAATGAACGGACGTTACAGCTTCGTTTTCACACACAGACGGCGGGCGTTTCGTTGACCGTCCAGCAACCGCTTAACAATGTCGTGCGCGTAGCAATTCAGGCTCTCGCAGGCGTGCTCGGCGGTACGCAGTCGCTGCACACTGACTCGTACGATGAAGCACTCGCGCTGCCCACGGATCGGGCGGCGCTGCTGGCGTTGCGCACGCAGCAAATCATCGCGGAAGAAAGTGGCGTCGCGAACACAATCGATCCGCTGGGCGGCTCGTACTTTGTCGAGGCACTCACTGAAAAGATGGAAGACGGCGCGCGCGACTATTTTGACCGCATCGACGCGATGGGCGGTATGGTGGAAGCCATCGAGCGCGGCTTTCCGCAACGAGAGATTCAGGATTCCGCCTATCAATATCAGAAGGCGCTCGAGGCTGGCGACCAGACGATCGTTGGGGTCAACAAGTATCAGATGGAGGAAGAATCGACTGAAATTCCGATTCTGGTAATTGACGAATCAGTGCGTCAGCACCAAATCGACAGGCTCGAACAGACCCGCGCGCGGCGTGACGATGGCGCGGTGGCGAAAGCCCTCGATAGTGTTCGCAAAGCCGCACAAACCGGAGAGAACACGATGCCGGCAACGATCGAAGCGGTCCGGGAATACGCAACCCTTGGCGAAATCTGTTCAGCACTCCGCGATGTTTATGGCATCTACGAAGAACCGGCGATCTAACTTCATCAGCTCTTCACAACCATGGCTCAACCGGAAAGAAAAATTCGCGTCCTCGTCGCGAAGCCAGGTCTTGATGGTCACGATCGTGGCGCAAAGGTGATTGCCCGCGCCTTACGTGACGCCGGGATGGAAGTGATTTATACGGGCCTTCGGCAAACTCCCGAAATGATTGCGGCGGCGGCGTTACAGGAAGACGTGGATGCTGTCGGAGTCTCCATCCTGAGCGGGGCCCACAACACACTGTGTCCGCGTATCGTCTCACTGCTACGCGATCAAGGGATGAATGATACGCTGGTAATTCTTGGCGGAATTGTGCCACAGGAAGACATCCCCAAACTGAAAGACCAAGGCGTCGCCGAGATCTTTCTGCCGGGAACGTCTACTCAGGACATCGCGAAATTCATCCGCGAGAATGTAAAACCTCGGGAATAATCTTCCGGATTTAGTCCCAGTCAATTAGCTGTCTTATTCAGGAATCGAGCGACGCCTGCGCGGCAATCCTCCGTCATGCGCGCCGTCGCGTTGACGTCGACGCCGGCCGCTAACGCTTCTTCGAAAGCCATCGCCTCGCTGGAATAAAAGAGTGATTTTGACAAAGCCAACGCCGACCGGCTGAGCTTTTGAAAACGGCCAGCGAAGTTCTCGACCTCAGTATCAAAGTTTTCAGTGCTTAACAGGTGATTGACGAGACCGATACGATTGGCCTCCTCAGCGCTGACTTCACGACCTGTGGTTATTAGTTCGAAAGCGAACTTGTCCGACGCGCTTCGACGCAAGATTGCCATCACCATGGCCGGGACGAATCCAAGCTTCACTTCAGGAAAACCGAAGCGCGCCGAATTCTCAGCAAGCACAATGTCGCACGCGAGCGCGAGCCCAGCCCCCCCAGCGAGCGCGCGACCACGAACCGCGGCGACAACAGGTACTCGCACTTGACGCACTAGCAGAAATAATTCAGCCAACGACTGGGCATCCGAAAGGTTTTCTGCGACCGAGGCCTGTGAAATCTTCTGAAGCGCGGACAGGTCCGCTCCCGAACAGAAATCCGCACCTGCTCCGCGCAGGACAATGCAATGAACTGTGTCATCGTTGTCCGCACCTCTCATCGCCGTCTTCAAATCCGCAACGAGCTCGTCGTTGAGCGCATTTCGCTTCTCGGGACGATTCAGTGTCAGGAACGCCACCGCATTTCGAACTTCGAACAGAACTGTTGGTGTCGCTGTCATCTTTTTAACTGAGTCCGAGTCGCGCTGCCTCGTCGTCGCCGATTTCAATTTCCATTCGCAGCAGCGCCGTGGAAAACGTTTTGCCTTGCGCGTCCGTCATCAACGAAAGTGTGCCACCGCCGCCCAGGCTTTCATGCAGTAGAAAATTAAGCGCGCCGAGGTTCGGGAGCTCATATCGCTCGACGTCGCCTTTGCAAATCCCGCGAAAATGCTCTTTTACGCGAGCCGCGGTAACTTCACGCACGAGTAGCGGATAGATCTGATCTCGTAAGGCGATCAGCCCTATATTCGCCGTGTCGCCTTTGTCGCCCGACCGCGCGTGTGCCAGTTTCACAAGTCGAATTCTCAACTTCTCTCGCCCTCTCGTCCTGAGCTAGTTTGTCAGCAACTCGACTCGCGGCGTGATTTCAGTTTTCGGAATCAATGCCGGCCAGTACGCGACAATCTCTTCAACTTTGGGTCGACCACCCGCAAAGCCTGTGACTGCAGGAGGTCCCGTTAGAATTAGCGGCGCAATCTCTTTTGTGAACCGCTCGATGGCCGCGCGATCGTTTCCGCGCACGCCGAACCGCAGTTGCACCTCTGCCAATTCGCGCGAAGGTTCTCCCACCAGCGGCCCGTGCGTCGCGTTCGCACCGACAAACTCAGTCAGCACCTGATCGAATTTCAATCCAAGACGCTCGAGACGTGCTCGTAATACTCGATCGGCGGCGCGCGCTTTCTGGTAAGCATCAGGCCACGCATATACCAGCGTGCCAACTGCCTTGAACCCTGCCGAATAACTGATTGAGACCTTCAACGAATCAGTAGAGGGCCCGCCTTTGATTCCAAAAACCCGCACGCGATCCGAACCATCCTCCGCGAGGTGAATCGTCGTGAAATCAGCGACGCAATCTGGTGTGATGTACTCGTGCGGATCGCCCATTTCGTAAAGGAGCTGTTCCTTCACGGACGGAACATTCACGCGACCACCAGTTCCTTCGTGCTTCGTAATGACGAATGTCCCATCAGGCGATGCTTCCGCGATGGGAAAGCCGACGTTGGCAAGATCAGGAATGTTCTCCCAATCGTACTGGCAGTTTCCGCCCGAGCACTGCGCACCGCATTCAATGATGTGGCCGGCGATTGTTCCAGCCGCCAAACGATCCCAGTCATCGGCCGCCCAGCCGAATTCGTGAATCAGTGGGCCGAGTGTCAATCCCGTATCGGTCGCGCGCCCGGTAATCACGACATTTGCGCCTTGGCTTAGTGCCTCGACGATGGGGGCCGCACCGAGATACGCATTGGCGCTTTGAATTCGATTTCGTACGACGGCGAGTGGCTCGCCCGTGTCGAGATTGCGCAGTTCAATTCCCCTCGCCAGCAGCTCGTTAATACGATCGAGAATGTCATCACCCGTCACGATTCCGATTCGGACCTGGTCGCCGAGTCCCAGCTCAATCGCGACATCGCGCACGGCCGCTGCGCAGCCCGGCACATTCACTCCTCCAGCGTTGGCGACGACTTTTATATCGCGTTCGACACTCGCCGGCAGAATCGCCTTCATCAAAGGCACAAAGTCGCGGGCGTATCCGGCGTTCGGATCGCGCGCCTTCTGCTTTTGCATGATCGACATCGTCACTTCGGCCAGGTAGTCGAGCATGAGATAGTCGATCGGCCCGCCCTCCACCTGGCGCACCGGCGCGTCGGGCAGGTCACCCCAGAATCCTTGTCCTGCTGCGATGCGAACTCTCTCTTTCATCACAAAGCGTCGTTAGACGAACAAACACGGAGCCAGGAGACAACAGACTACCGAGCGCCGCGTCTGATCTGCGGCGTTACGGCATTTTTATAACCCAGCTCCGTGCGATTAAAGTGAATCCCTCAGTTACTGCTGAGGTGGATTCGTTGTTGTAGCAGCCGGAGCGGCCGGCTTGTGCGTTCTGTGCTTACGCGGGCGGCCCATTCCGCCACCGGTAGTGAACATTATTTTTTCGGGCTCGCCGGGCACACTCATCAGCGTTAAGCCATTGCCCATCTTCTTCGCGCGCAGCGAATGTGCATGGTTCGCACCTTCGGGCATAACCGTGACCGCTGTGTAGCCACACGTTGTCACCGCGACGATGCGTCCCGAATGCGTGTTGTTGCCGGCATTCATCGTAAAGTTGTTGCCGGTAATCGTCAGCGTCGCGTCCATCGCTGCGTCATCGCCCATTTTCATTTTGCCCGTATATGTGCCCGAAAGATCCGTCTGCTCCTGCTGATTCGGATCGCAACGGCCTTTGCGCGGCATCGCAGCTGGAGTTGTTTCTGTCGTCGCAGCCGTGTCAGTCGCCTCCGCGGCTGGTTTCGGCTTCGGCTTGTGGCGCCGGGGTTTCGACGAGTTGGTATTCGCGGGCGCCATCGTCGTCGACGAGTTGGAATTTTGCGCAGAGACGATGAGTCCGGTGCTTATTAACGCTCCGAAAACTGCGATCATAACTGCTAACACAAAAGAGTAGGTGTTGCTCTTTCTCACGGTTGTCCTCCTTACGTTACTTCCTTCAGGAATACCGAAGCGCAGAAAGACTGTGCATCGGATCTTCGCTCACTTACGTTAATGATGCTGGTACGACGAACTGTCCTAAATGAGGCCCTGAATAATTCAAACTCACCCGCAATGCAAGTTCCAGCGCGGCGCGCGTCTCTTCCGGAGCGATTACGGCATCTACGAAACCTCGCGCCGCGGCGTACTTCGCGTCGAGCTCACGCTCGTACGTTTCGCGAACTTTGCGCATTTCGATTTCTAACTCAGGCGTCGGATCCTGACCATTCCTCTTCAGACGCTCCAGTTCGCTTCCGAAAACCGCCTGGACCGCCGATTCACCTTCCATCACTCCCATTCGCCCGGTCGGCCAACTGAAGATGAAATTCGGATCAAAACCCTGACCTGCCATCGCATAATACCCCGCGCCCGACGCGTGATTCACCGTCAGGACAATCTTCGGGACGATGGCGGTGGCCATGGCTTCCACGAAGCGCGCACCCGCGCGAATAATTCCCGAATGCTCGGCTTCCGCCCCCACCATGAAACCGGACACATCCTGAACGAATAAGAGTGGCGTCCCGTGACGATTACAAGTGTCGATGAAGTAAGCGACCTTCTCGGCTGATTCGGTGTAGACGATTCCCCCGAACCGCGGTGCGCCCCCCGACGGATCGCGAAACATTCCACGCGCATTTGCAATCACGCCAACTTGAATTCCGCCGATGGTGGCGTGACCGGTAATAATCTCTTTTGCGTAATCCGTTTGAAACTCATCCAAACGTCCCTCATCCAAAATGCAATCGAGTAATGTCCGCATGTCGTACGGCTGACGATGATCTTCGGGAATGATATCGTAAACGTCTTCTGCGGGACGCTTAGCACTTGGCTTTGAGGCTGCAGACTGGGGACTGGAGACTGGTTTTGTCCCAGTCTCCAGTCTCAAGCCTCCACCCTCTGATCTGGGTAACTCAGAGATGAATTCGCGGATCTTGGCGATCGCCTCTTTGTCATCCTTCATTCGATAGTGCGCCACGCCTGACAATTCATTGTGCGCGCGCGCACCGCCCAGAGTTTCATTGTCGATCGTTTGGCCGGTTGCGCCTTTCACCAGATTGGCGCCACCTAAACCCATGAACGATGTGCCTTCGACCATAATAATGACGTCTGAGAGCGCCGGCAGATACGCGCCCCCCGCGATACACGGCCCCATCACGGCGGAAATCTGCGGCACCTTCAAATACCGCCGCATGATCGAGTTGTAATAGAAAATGCGAGACGCGCCGTATTGCCCCGGGAAGACGCCACCTTGGTAAGGAAGGTTCACACCGGCGGAATCGACGAGATAAATGATCGGAATCCGCGAGCGCATCGCGATTTCCTGTGCGCGCAGAATCTTTTTGATCGTTTCGGGCCACCACGAGCCGGCTTTGACCGTTGCGTCGTTCGCGACAACGACTACCTCCCTGCCCGAAACACGTCCGACGGTGGTGACAACACCGGCGGCCGGCGCTCCACCCTCATACTGGTCGTACGCGACGAGCAGACCGATTTCCTGGCTAAACGAATCCTTGTCCAGCAACAGATCGATTCGTTCACGAGCGGTGAGTTTTCCCTGCTTATGCTGCTTATCAACGCGTTCGGCGCCACCACCGAGACGCAACTTCGTCTCAAGCTCGCGTAACTCACTCGTTAGTTCGCGCAGCCGTGATTGCTTTGGCCTGTCAGCTTTTGTGGTTAACGGTGGCGTTTGGATTTCAGAGACCAACGGCTCCTGACTACCGGCTCCCGCCTCCCGCTTTGAAAGCGGGCGGACCTTGAAACCCGAAGTAGGTACAACTTCAGATTCTCTTTCAGCCATGCTGCGTCTCTGGGAACGATTGCTGTCGAAAAAATATCACAGTCAGTGAGTATCGCGCCAATTTACGCCGATCTCGCCCACAACTGACGAATCAAGGCGCGACTGTTTGTCTTGGCCGGAATGCCTTCGACTAACAATACCCGATTGCCGCGAAGTTCAATCGCAACATCGCCTTCAGAAGTCCGGGCCGACCATGCGGTCGCACGCTGAGAGATCACGCGCGCATCCGCATATCGCAGAGTGGTACGCTTCACATACGCGTCAAAGAATTCCCGCGCGTCTTTTTCCGTATCCCACGCCGACACTGAAACGTAAGTGCTTTGGCCCGTCGTGTTCTCGTAGGTCGCGTAACGATCGCCGGCCCACCCTGCGGCAGCCTGCCTTGAAGTCGATGGTGATTTCAGAAACTCATCGAGGATCAGATAGAAGCTCCATTCACCGTTCACATCCGCGTCAATCCGCCGCCAGCCGCGGCCAAGTGACAGACGCAAATCGGGCAGCGAAACTTTCACCGGTGCTTCGTGAATAAAATATTTCGGCGGATGAAGTATTTGTTCGCTTGATTGCGGCAGCGTCTTGAACGCCCGCGAAACGGCCGACCAGCCGCCGTTCTGATACAGTGCACGTGCCCACGTCAGTCCCTCCTGATACGGAAACAACAGGGTTTCGCGCAAAGCACGCGGAGCTTTCTCCAACTCCTGGCTCGAGGTGTCCGCCGCCATGAACGATTTGAGAAAGGTCAGAGCGCGCACCGGATTACTTGAGACGTAAAAAGTCATCGCGAGTGTGGCATCACCTTCGATCAAAGCATGGGTGGCAAGTTCCGCGTCTGAATCGCCTTTCGGCCACTTTTCAAATCTGCGCAGATTAAAGTGCTGGTCCTGAAGCGCATGGGTCAGCTCATGCGCTATGATCGGCTTCTGACCATCGACGTCGATCCAATCGGCGAGATGAAATTGCTGCTCTTTGGGATCGTAGTAGCCGGCAACTTGTTCCGTCAGCAAGCGCACAATCAGCGGTCGTAAACTAAAATTCGCCGGCACCAGACCCAGTCGCTTGAGTGTCACTTCTGAAGCATGAACATCCGCGTCAGTAGTTTCACGATCGAGATTAGCGACAATCATGTGTTCGATTTCGGCGCGAGACTGGGCTGAACTCTGAACTGGATGCAGTACTGCCAATTCGCGCAGTTGACTGGTTTCCTGCAACACCTCGTTCGTTGCTGCAACCAACGCCGCATTACGGGCGGCGCTCGCCGTCTCAGTTCCCGGTGCCGGCTTTTGCGCGGAGGTGTCGATGACCGCAACCGAAGAAATTGCGAGAATACAGACCAAAATCGCCAGGGCTGCGGCCGACCTTTTTGCCGTCGCCGTGCGACGAAATACACGTTCTGAACTTTTCTTTGACATCATCGTGATTCGCACTTATAGTCCGCTAAAGATTCCAAATCAGACAATTGAGAGTTTAACTCACCGGCCGCTGCTGGTGGAACAGGTGTTTCGGAGAATCCGTTTTTGATGAATCCAGCACAGGACGACGACTTCGAGCACTGGCACGAAGCTTCTCTGCGCGTACGCTACGCCGAAACGGACAAGATGGGCGTTGTGTATCACGCAAACTATCTCGTTTGGTTTGAGATTGGCCGCACTGAGTATTGCCGTGCCCGGGGGTTTTCGTACCGCGACATGGAAGAAAGCGAGAATGCTTTTCTGGTTGTCGCCGAGAGTTACTGCCGCTACAAAGCGCCTGCCTATTACGACGACGTGCTTATTGTGAGAACTCACATTACCGAGTTGCGCCGCCGGTCTCTGCGTTTTGGTTACGAAATCATTCGCGAGTCAGACGGAGTGGTCATCGCTGAAGGTGAAACCGGCCACGTCGTCACTGACGGTAACGGCCGTGTGCGCTCGATGCCCACCGGCTTTGCTGAACTCCTGCTCGCACCGCCGCTGGAAGCTGACGAAGACGAAGGCGAACTCGTGCCCGAGATTTCGCCGGAATGAATCAGTCGGCTGTGAGCAGTGGGCAGTGGTGAATTCTTTTAAACCGCCTTCGGCGGTTCTAAAAACTCGATTACCCACCGCCCGCCGACCCCTGACCCTACGGCTCGTGACTCAAACTAATCCTTTCAATCGATCTTGCGCGTCCGGTTTCTTCATCCACATCGACCACGACTGCGCAGATGCGCACTTCGCTTTTTGAGTGATCGGGCTTGCGATGTATCGGGGACATGAAGCGATGGATAATGTCACCCTTCTTCATGCCAATGACGCCGCCGTAGCTTCCCGTCATGCCGACATCCGTGATGTAGGCGGTGCCTTCGTGCAGGATGCGCTCGTCAGCCGTTTGCACGTGAGTGTGGGTGCCATAGACGAGTGAGGCTCTGCCGTCGAGGTGCCAACCCATGGCGCTTTTTTCGGAAGTAGCCTCGGCGTGCATGTCGATAATTCGCACCTTCACATTCGCATCGAGTGAATCCAGCAACTCGTTCACAATACGAAACGGATCGTCAGCCGGCGCCATGAAGACGCGGCCGAGCAGATTAATCACGGCGACACGCGTTCCATTCGCCTCGCCAACCCACATTCCCTGTCCTGGCGTCGTCGGTGGATAATTCGCCGGCCGCAAGAGCTTCGGCTGTTTTTTGATGTAATCGATTACCTCGTGTTTATCGAAGATGTGATTACCCGAGGTCATCACGTCGACACCCGACGAGAACAGCAGCTCGGCAATCGCAGGCGTGATCGAGAAGCCACCAGCGACGTTTTCCGCGTTGATGATCGTCAGGTCGATTTGATGTTGTTCTCTTAGGTCCTGCAGACGATCGAGCAGCGCCGCGCGGCCCGGCTTGCCAACAACGTCACCGATGACCAGTAGCTTCATAGGAACGTGAATCGTAAATCGTGAATAGTAAAGAGACAAAAACCGCAAACCGCTCTGTAAAATCGCGAATAGAAGAGTCTATTTACGATTTACGATTCACGATTTACGGCTTCTAATTGGCAGAAGGAGCACCGCCGGGCCGTTCCGAAGTCGTAATTGAACCTGAGTAATCAGGTGGGTGGCCTTTTTGTCACCGCAAACTCTCGGCGTCTCTTTACGATGAAGAAACGCACTAGCTCGCGATGTCGGCCTCCCTTGTGAACGACGTTGGCTCAATCATCGTAAGTCGGTGACGAACCCCGCAGAAGTTTTCCTTCTGCCGCGACGGATACTACCACAACGGAGCCAGTCTTTGTTAGTAAACGATCTGCCGGCGAGCTAAACGAACCGAGCGGGTCCGCAGCACCTAATCGCTGTTGATGGCATGGAACATAAAGATTAGAAAAACAGTGCCGGCGATGATGGCGACAATGGCAATTTTTGCGCCCGTGGACATATTGTTTCGGTGTGTGGGTTGCGGAAACTGCTCGGCTGGCACCTTGAGTTTTCCGGCCTTCGCGTCCGCTACGAGCCTTTGTACATCAGCGCGCAATTTTTCATTTCGCTTCGCGTCGGTGCTCGCCGGAACCGGTGCTGTGGTTGTCGTGGCCTTGGTTTTTTCAGGTTCAGTTTTACCCTGCGCCATGACGCAAACGAAGCAAATTAGCGTCGCGACGATTCCGCAGGTGACGATTTTTTTCATTTGCGATCCTCCGCGTAGGGGTTGAGCGCTCACAGAACGCAGCGCGATTCGCAGTGGAGATCCCTGACCTCATGAACAATGATGATGGCGATCACGACCAGGACAATGCCCGCAACGATCGCAATCTTCGCGGTCGTCGAGAGATTGTTGCGTTGGGGCATCGGAAATTGTGAGGTTGCCGGGGCGCCCTTTCTTCCGGCCTTTGTTTCGGCGACCATTTTCGTCACATCAGACTTGAGTTTTTCATTGGACTTCGCAGTCGATGCAGCGTCAGGGTTAATTAGAAATTGATTTGTTGTCTTTGACTGCGGCGATGATTGGGCGAATACCATCGTGGCAAGCGAGATTATCATTACGCACGCGGCGGCTGAACGGGCGACAGTTCGTTTCATCTTTTTACTCCGCGAGCAGAAAGGGCTAGTGCGCAGCTCGCTCAATGTTGCGTGCTGGTTTGAGAAGACGATCCAACATCTCGGAACATTCCAGGCTCCGCGTCGCAAGTTGTTCGTCAACCTGCTCAGTCATTTTCCTGAGCTGATGCAATTCATCGGCAATATACAGCGCGGCAAGAATGGCGACTTTGCGCGAATCGACGGTCAGAGTCCCGGACGAAATTTCGCGCATGCGCTGGTCCACGTATTCGGCCAGTTGCTTGAGATACTCGGGATCGCCGTCTGAGCGAACGGTGTAGGCCTGGTCATAAATCTCGACTTTAATCGTCGGTGAAGACGTCGCGTCGTTGCGATCGATGCCAAAGGAATCTGCGCTCATCAGCGGACGGCCTCCACAATTTCCGGATCGATGGCGGCAATCGCATCCATAATCTTTTCCACTTTCGCGCGAATTAGATCGCGTTCAGCTTGCAGGCGCTGCACTTCGGAAGCAAGCTCTTCATCGGTACCGCCCCCGCCTTTTTTGTTTGCGAGCTTCCGCTCAAGCTCTTCCTTCTCCTGGCGCAGCGTCTTGGTTAGTTCAATTGTGCGATAAATCTTGTCTTCGAGGTGTGAGAATTTTTCGAGTCCGTTCCAAGCGACCATCGTTTATCTCCGCTCCGGCGCGTTGAAGTCGGCTGATTATCCGTCGTCACGGGCAAGAGCGCAAGGAAATATTGGCTCAAGTTTCAAGTCTCAGGTCTCAGGTTCAGGTTCCATGAGACTTGAGACTTGAGACTTATCGAATTTCAGCATCAAACTTCTGCTTGAGAGTGTCGACGACCGGCCAGTGAATTTCATCGACCTCTTCGTCGCGCAGGGTACGATCGTCAGCCCGATACTCTATGCGAATCGTGACTGAACGCTTGTCGTCCGGAATTCCCTCACCTTCGTAAGT
>Ga0207675_100001998_pt1 | contig 20337 bp, 13 predicted proteins | sample KBSSwiS42_FD_184305 | JGI IMG/M metagenome (GOLD analysis project Ga0207675, IMG submission 184305) | Switchgrass rhizosphere microbial communities from Kellogg Biological Station, Michigan, USA - KBS Switchgrass S4-2 (SPAdes) (version 2) | ecosystem: Host-associated > Plants > Roots >...
TTTTCGGCATGCAAAGCCGCCGACTGCTGCGCAGCGGTCTGTTTGCCGTCCACTTGCTCGCGGATGGAGTTAAGTCGCGCGACTTGTTCTTCTTCTGCCGCCGTCAGCGAAGCCAGTTGATCGTGCAGCTGCTGTTCTTTCTCCGCGAGCTCGGTGGCACGAGCTCTTGCTGACTGCCGCGACTGCTCTTGTTCCTGCAATCGCGCCTCGGCATCTGCGATCCGCTTCTGCTGTTCAGCTTCGGCGACGGCCAGCGCTTCGATTTCCGCATGCAGTTGAGTTTCTTTTTCGGCACCGCGGCGCAACTCGGTCTCACTGTAATTTCGTGATTCCTCGAGGGCGCGCAGATCGATTTCGACTTGCTCGACGCGACTGGCATCCTGCGTTTTCACTTCATGAAGATCGCGGATCTTCGCCAGCAACTCTTTTTCTTGTTCAGCGCTCTGGTTGATTTCATCGTCGAGTCGAGAGCAAGCCTGGACCTGAACTGCCAGTGCGGCATGAATTTCATCCAGCCGGCGATTCTGCTCCTGATGCTGGTCACGCAAGACATTCAGCGCGGAAACCAATTGCTGTTCCTGCTGCACCTGCTTTTCAGCATTTTCTTCCGCCAGCCGGCGCGCTTCTTTGAGCTCCGGAATGCGCGCGTTCAGCTGTGCGATGCGTGCGTGATGTTCCGCTTCAGCGTGCTCAAGCGAAGCGATCTCTTCGTTTAAGCGCTGCTCTATTTCGCCCTGTGCTTTTGCCTGAAGTTCCGCCTGTTGGCGCGCCTTGGTTGCTTCGACAAATCGGGATTCCACATCCACGATTCGCTTCAATATGTCTTGTTCAGATCTTCGCGACTCGTCAGTTTGCGCAATCAACGAGTTCTCTTTTTCACTTAGCTGGGCAAGTTGAGATTCAAATTGACGAAACGCCTGCTCTTGTACGGCGACACGCTCTTCGACCTGTTTGATTTGGTCGACCTGCTCGCGCTCTTGTTCACTCAACTTCCTGACCTGTTCGTCGAGAGCCTTTTCTTTCGTTGAGAGGGCGACCGTCTGCGCTTCCATCTGAGAGCGCTTTATTTCGTACTCGGCCAGCCGCCGTTTGTAATCTGACGACACCCGCTCAAATTCATGTTGTGAGCGCTCGAACTCTTCCTGCGCTTGCAACGCGCGAACTTCGACTTCAGCCAGCCGTGTACTTTGCTCGTCGCGGTCTTTGTTTAGGGTCTTGATTTGGCCGAGCAGTGAGTGTTCTCGCTGCGTGCGTTCCTGGACTTCGGCGCGTGCTTTCGCACGTTCGGCTTCAAGTTCAGTGAGTCGTCGTTGTTCGCGTTCCGCCCCAAGTTGTTCTTCGATTTGCGCTTTGAGATGCGCTTCTTCCTGAGACTTGAGGCGTACTTCAACCTCGCTAACACGCTGCAATGTCTGCTCTTCGGCGACGCGTAACCGCTCAATTTCAGCTGCAGTCTCGTGTTCTTTATTTCGCAGTTCCGCAAGTCGCCGTTCGGCTTGCTCGCGCGTTTGTTCACACTCGCGCAGTTCGTTTTCAAGCTGAGCAATCGTCTCACGCTGCGCGACCGCCTGCTGAGTTAACACGGCAATTTCGTTGCGGATGTTCTGTTCCTGCCGCGCGAGTCCTTCCGCCTCAACGATCTGTTGCTGTCGCAGACGCTCCTGGTCGGCGACGGCGGCTTTAGCTTGTTGGATCTTCTCAGCGTGCCGTTTGCCGGCCTCTTGAAACGCATCGATTTCTGAAGAAAGTTGGCGCTCAGTTTCGGTGTGCTGCCAGACCATCTCTTCGGCAGCTTTACGGTTGGCTTGTAGTTGCGTGACGCGGGCGGTCGCCGCTTCAACCAGTGCCTGCTGTTCGTCAACAGCTTTATTGGCAGCTTCGAGTTCAGTATTAAGCTGACGAAGTCTTTCGTCGCGCTGCTTTCCAGCTTCTTCGGCGCAATGTTTCGCTTCGAGTTGCGAGAGAATCTCAGCTTCGATCTTTTTCAGACGTTCAATCTCTTCCCGCTCGGCGGTCTGGAGTGTTTTGAGTTCTGCTGCTAGCCACGACTCGCGCTCGGTGTGTTTCTTTGTTTGCGCTTCCGCGGCCTCGCAGGCGGCCACCACTTGACTTAGACGTTCCTCAGCTTCGGCGATGCGCTTCAGCTGATCCTGTTCGGCGCGTTGAAGTCCATCGATTTCTGCGTGCAGCAGTTGTTCTTTGCGAGCCGCTTCCAGTGCGGCTGCCTCAGCAGCCTTCCGCACGATCTCGAGCTCAGCCAGCCGCGCAGCATTTTCGCGTGCTCGTCGCTGGCCTTCGGCTTCAATCGCCCGACGTTGTTCCTCTGCGGCTTGGCGTTTTGCTTCTTCTTCGGCTTGACGTTTCGCGAGTTCAACTTCGCGGCGTCGTCGCTGGAGGTGCTCTTCGGCGCGTTTAAGTTCTTCTTCCTGTTCGCGAAGAAAATCGTGAGGCACAGCCGTCGTGGGCCGGGTTCGCGCCGCCGACCGGCGGTCCAGCCGCGCGGCCAGATCAGGCAGATTCAGGGCACGGTCATCGTGCGCGTCTTTTGTAAATGCCTGACGCGCTTCGCCCAACTGCTCCAGATTTCCGCCGCTTAGAGCGGCCGTCAGCGAGTCGGCGAGCCACTGCTGATCAATTGCGTCACCTTGGAAATGCTTTGGAGAGTTAGTGGGCTCGGGTGAATTCGGGGCTGGTAAAGAGGATTTCTGCATGATTGTATTTTTCCATCTGTCCGAAGATGGCTTGTGAAGTTGCGCTCTGAATTCGGCCCTTGCAGGTTGCTGCAACAGTTAAGTCCGTTCGAGGACTTGCGTTGTCGCTTGCAAGGGAGGGAAGGACGGCGGGTTACGTCCGATAAGCCTGTTCTGAGCGACGACAGGCCGGTTTTCATTCTCGCCCATCGGTTGTCATCCGGTCAATACAATTTTCTGGAAAGGTTTTTCACCTATCCAGAATTGGCTTTTCTCACAATTTCAGCCCATTTTTGAATGAGTTTCGCGATTCCTGGATGGTTTGGCGATGGTCCCAGATCAGCAGTGGATGAGTATGAAGACGTCATAAAAGCGCGTAAACAAAAGTAGAGTCCCGATGACAACGCGCATCTAGTGGGGATGCGCGCTGTCATCAGGCGGTTTATCGGAATGGCGTGCCGCGTCAAAACATCAGAACTGCGGGTCGGGTGGCGGCGGTGGCGGCGGTCCCATTCGTCGCATCTGCTCATGCCTGTCGGCAAGCTGTGCCTTCTGTTCGGCAGTAAGGATACTCGCCACCTGCGACATCATCTTCGCGTGTTGTACTTCCATCTCCACCTGAATTTTCGCACGCGCTTCCGCCGCCGATCGGAATGTGGCCTCGTCGAAGTTACCGCTTAACGGATCAGCGGTGTCGTTGTCATGCAGGTCACGCATCTGCTCGCGAAGCGCCTTCGTGCTTTCGTCAAAGCTCTCGTGGATTTTTTTGACTTGCTCCTTCTGTGCGTCTGTCAGGTTCAACCCCGCCAATGGCCCGAACTCACCAGGGCCACCAGGCCCGCCGGGTCCACGATGCCCGAATCCGCCGCGCGGTGGTCCTGGCGGTCCGTCCGGCCGCGGAGGCGGGTTCTGTGGTAGGACAACAACCGCAGTCGCGGCCAACACGATCGCGCCGATTCCGCCGACAATCGCAGATTTTTTCCAATTTAGTTTCACGTCAATACTCCTTCTAAGATGGCTCGACCGAAAGCGATTGTCGCTTTCAAATCTCGATTTGTAGAATTAGTCGCGCGTCACACTACGTCATATGACAGAAATAATCCGCAGATTACACAGATTACCCAGATTGGAACGAAAACAACCAAATGAAAAGGGACGACACGATAATCGTCGTCCCTTCCATTCTAATCTGGGTAATCTGCGGATTAATCTTCTTAGTCTTCTTCTTCTCCGCGAATCCGTCCTTCGTCCTTTGCCTGCTGAATAATCTTCTGCGAGAGCTGTCCCGGAACCGGATCGTAATGCGAGAACTGCATGTGGAACGATCCACGCGCGGCAGTGATTGAATTCAACGTCGATTGATAGTTGAGCATTTCGGACATCGGCACTTGCGCCTTGATCACCTGGTTTTTGCCCCACGTGTCCATACCTTGCACGCGTCCGCGACGAGAATTGAGATCGCCCATGATGTCGCCGCTAGCCTCCTGCGGCGCAATAATCTCAACATCCATGATTGGTTCAAGCAGTGTCGGTCTCACTTTTTCCATGGCATTGCGGAAAGCCTTGCGGCCGGCAGCACGAAAGCTGTGCTCGTCCGAATCCACGTCGTGATATGAGCCGTCGATCAACTGCACTTTGAAATCGACGAGCGGATAACCGGCGATAGCGCCGTGTGAAGCCGCTTCGATGATCCCTTTTTCGATTGCCGGCCGGTACTGCTGTGGGACCGAGCCGCCGAAGATCTTGTCCTCAAAGACAAAACCTTCGCCGCGCGGCAGCGGCTCAAAAATAACTTTGCAATCACCGAACTGGCCGCGTCCGCCGGTTTGTTTCTTATGTCGGCCCTGGACTTCCGCACGCTGAGTGATTGTTTCCTTATAAGGAACTTTTGGCGGATGCAGCATCACTTCGACGTTGTAACGCTTCTTCAATTTCTCAACGATCGTTTCGACGTGGACCTGGCCTGAGCCGGCGAGCAGGAACTCTTTTGTCTGTGCGTCACGCGTAAATGACAGCGCCGGATCTTCTTCCAGGATCTTATGAATCGCGACGCTGATCTTTTCTTCGTCCTGGCGCGATTTCGGTTCGACTGCGAAGGCAATCGCGGCTTCGGGATACTTGACGGGATCGTAAATGATTGAGTGGGCCTTGTCGCACATCGTGTCGCCGGTCTGCGTTTCCTTCAACTTGACGCAAGCGATGATATCCCCCGCGTTGGCTTCAGGAACTTTGTCGAGCTGTTTGCCCTGCATCGTATGCAGCGCGCCCAATCTCTCGGAAAGTCCGCGCGTTGAATTGTAAACGGTTGCATCGGTGCCGACTTTGCCGCTGATGACTTTGAACACATTGATGCGGCCGGCAAACGGATCGGCAACCGTGCGAAAGCAATACGCCGAGAAGAATTCGCTGTTCGAGTATTTGCGCGTTTCTTCTTCTCCTTTTTCGTTCTTTCCGTGTTCAGCTTCGTGATGGGCCGGATCCGGGGCGAACTCCACGATGTGATCCAACAAAGTCGACAGTCCGGCCAGCGTAATCGTGGAAACCGCGAACACCGGACACAGTTTGCTTTGCGCGATCGCGTTCGTGATGTTAGGCAGCACGTCGGAATCATCCAGTGTGCCCTGTTCGAAATACTTCTCCATCAAAGCGTCGTCGGACTCGGCCACTAACTCGACCAGGCGTTCGCGAGTCTTATCGACCACGTCGCGGCCCTCCGCGGGGATATCGATCTCTTTTGCTTTGCCGTGTTCGTCGAATTCATACGCTTTCATGTGGACGACGTCGACCACACCCTTGAAGTTGTGTTCTTTGCCAATCGGCAGCGTAAAGGGAACAATCGCTCGCTTGAAAACGTTGTGCGCGCTGTCGAGCGCGATACCGATGTCTGAATGCTCTTTGTCTAATTTGGTGACTACCATCATGCGGGGCAGCATAAACTCATTCGCATAATTCCAAACTTTTTCCGTTTGTACTTCGACACCCTTGACGCCATCGACGACCACGACGCCACAGTCGGCAACGCGCACTCCGGGTCGCGCGTGCGACACAAACGCAGCGTATCCCGGCGTGTCGATCAAATTGATTTTTGTTTCTTTGTGTTCGAGGTTGGCGAGTGCGGTGTTGAGTGTGATCTTGCGGGCGATTGAATCTTCATCGTAATCGGTAACGGTCGTGCCTTCGTCGACCTTGCCCCAACGATGCGTCGCGCCGGCGACGTGGAGAAGAGAACTAATCAGTTGCGTCTTCCCCGCGTCGCCATGTCCAATGACCGCAAGGTTGCGAATGTGTTCAGTGTCGTAGACTTTCATAAGAGCGAGTTAGTCCTTTCAGAGATCGAATTCCCGCGAGACATCCCTCGGTTTTCATTGCGAATGAAAAGGCAGGATTGACGGCGGATTGACGGCTAATTTATCTGAGCGCTAAGGGTAAAGGCAAGTTCGCTTTCCGGCGTGATCTTCGTTCGAAAAACAGGTGCGCCAGCGCGAGAGAAAGGATCGCAACCGCAAGCCAAAAGAGCCGGTAAAGCAAAATCCTTTTGGCTCCTAAGAGCAAATCTGCGTAAGTCCAGAGCCGGTACATCATTGGGTTGTACAGCCAACGGTTGTAGCCAAGGTTGTAGAAATAGAACAGACCTGCCGCCGTCCCAATGCTGACGACATAAGCGAGATACCTGTTTCGCAAGATGACATTCAACAGAAGCGAGAAACCGGTGACAAAAACGGCGCCAGGCACAAGGATGATTCCGTAAACTCTCAAATAGGCAAGCAAATCGATTGGAGTATGGCTTCGCAGCATCTGAATCGTGACGGCGGCAACACCAACTATCGTGATGAGACCCAACAACAATCCGAGTGTCGCCAGAAACTTTGAGAGCAGCAGCACGTTGTTCGGAGCCGGCGTGGCCCACAAAACAGGTTCAATCCGCACTTCGCGATCGCGATGCATTGCTTCACCTGTGTAGAAAACCGCGATGCCAATCAGGAATATCAACATCAACTTTGCGGTGTTCGTCGCATAAGCCGCGGACTGAGAGACGTCCGGAGGAATGTTATAAAACGCCACTTCCAGAATAGAAACAAAGATAGCCAGCGGCATGACCACCACCAGACTTCGTTCGGCGCGCAACAGCTGGCACTCAACGCCTAACGCGGCGATTAATTTGTGTATGTTGGCGCCAAGTCCCTGGTTTATCGTCTCGACTTCGGGGATGAGCACGTGGGCGGTGAGCGCGCCGGTCGAGTGCGCCGGCTTCGCGAGTTCATCGATGAGTGTGGAGCTGTCGGGGTAATAGACGCCCCCGGTTGCGGTCGAAAGACTGAGGACTGAAAACTTTTCCGCGGGCCCGGAGCGCTCGGTGGTTGAGAAGCGCCAGTACAGGATCGTCAGACAAGTCGCCGCAAGGAGGATCATGCCCACACGGTTGATGATTAGGTTTGAGTCGTAAACGATTACCAGACGATTCAGCACCTCGGCGCTTCGCTTGTAACCCCAGGGATTACCCCAGTTCATCAGCAAAGGATCCAGAACCACCCGCCAGGTGACCGGCAACTTTTTTAATAGAACAGTTTGATAGCTGATGTAGAGCGGGTAAAACGCGAGTCCAAGACCATAAACAATCTTGGCACTGCGCGTCAGAGCGCCGACAGTAAAGTAGATGGCGGCCAACAGCAGATGCGAGATGGCCACGAAAACCAGAAAATGTTTCGGGTAAAGAAAGAATTTCTTTTCCTGCACCACCATGCCCTGTTTGGGGACCCACTGAAGCGCAAAGAACATGATGGAGAAAGCCGACTGGCAGCACGCCAGCACAAAGAAGTTCCCGAAAAACTTTCCCAGAAGATATTGGCCGCGGGTCACCGGCTTAGAGAAAATAAGCGGCTCGACGCCGGTGCGAAAATCCCTGATCACGGGATCGGCCATCATCAGCGCGGTATACAGAGGTAAGAATAAGAAAGAGTAACCCGGGAGCACGCCGGCAATGAAGAAATCGGCGTTCGTGGCCCAACCTTGTCCCGTTGCCGGGCCCTTGGCCCACCAGAGAAGCGCATTACCCGCACACAGAAGCGCGACTACGTAAGGCGCGACGCGCCTGGAGTTGAGGAGCAACTCGTTATAAGCAATTGCTGCAGATGCGCGGAATGAATTGATCGTGATCATCTACAACTGATTCACAACTTTGAAGTAATAGTCCTCAAGCGTTGCGTTCACCACTACAAAGGATGGCCCGGGATTTCCGTTTTCCGAGAGTACGCGAACCCGAGTACTTCCGCCGGCGATTTGCTTCGAAATCACTTTCCCCTTTGTTTCCAGGCTGGCGACTTGTTCACGGGGCACGGTCGCCTCCCAAATGCGGCCTTCGAGTTCTGTCAGCGCGGCTTCGGTTGAAGTCGCGGCCACAATCTCACCACGACGGATTACTGCGAAGCGGCTGCAAATATTCGAAACGTCCGAAACGATGTGAGTGGAAAGCAGAACGAGCGTCTTTTCGTCGATGCTCTCTGCCAAAAGATTGTGAAGCCGTGCGCGTTCTTCCGGATCCAGGCCTGCCGTCGGCTCATCAACAATGAGAAGTTGGGGATTTCCGATCAACGCTTGCGCGATTCCCACGCGCTGACGCATGCCGCCGGAAAATCCGCCGAGTCGCCGGTTACGTTCGGCTGATAGATTCACCTTTTCCAGCAGGGCATCGACGAGCGCGCGCCGCTCTTTCTTTTCAATAACTCCTTTGAGCTTCGCAAAGTAATCAAGCATCTGTGCCGCCGTGAGGGTTGGATAAAGGCCGAAGTCCTGCGGTAGATAGCCGAGCATTTTCCTGGTTGCGGCCTTGTCCGCAATGAGGTCGATCCCGTTCATCTCAGCCGTACCTGAATCTGGATCGAGCAACGTCGACAGAATCTTCATCAGCGTTGTTTTGCCTGCGCCGTTCGGACCGAGCAATCCAAACATCCCTGACGGAATGTTGAGAGAAACATCCTTCAAAGCCTGCACGCCGCTGGCGTACGTCTTGTCGAGATTGGTGATGTTTAGCATTTGTCTGTGAGCAGATAATGACCTTTAGACCAAACTACGCCCCGAATGTTCCTGTTTGATTCGTTGTCCGCATGGGCGCGGTATTGTATCGTCCTGCCGGCATAAGACAATTCTTCAGATGAATTCTACGAAAAAGATCGAAGTCTACACTGACGGACAGTGCAAACTTTGCCTCTGGATGCACGAGCACGTTGCGCCGCTCGATCGCAATCGTCGACTCGAGTGGCTCGATTACAACGATCCGGAGATCCTGAAGCGCGCCGCGCCGCATACGCGCGAACAGATGGCGGAAGAGATGCACGTTCGACTCAACGACGGGCGCTGGTCCAAAGGTTACTTCGGCTGGATTGAAGTGATTCGAGTGTTGCCGCGTTGGAAGTGGCTCGCACCGATAATGTCTGTCTGGCCGTTCACAAAATTGGGACCGTTTTTATATCACTGGCTCGCTTCGCGTCGTTACACTTTATTCGGTGTGCCTCCGCCATGCGACGCCAGCGGCGTGTGCAAACTACATCAGTAATTGACGCGTTTTGGGCAACTTGACTCGCTCGTAAGGCATCTCAAAATCGACCCGGACAAAGAGAAAAAGAAATGGATCAGGCAGAAGACAGCGGATCCAGAGGTAAGATTATGTTTCGAAGAATTTCCTCCATCATTTCTGCGTTGGTTTTGCTGGCTGTGTTCAGCGCGACACAGGTGTCAGCGAAAGAAGCCGACGCGGCAAAGGTGCGCGTGCCGGTGAATATTGCAATCTTGATTCAGGATGATTTGACCTCGCAGGTTGCAAATGAAATCGGCGTGACGAAAGAATTCATTCGCTCGTTGCCGGAAGGTTCGCGGGTGATGGTTGGGTACATCACTAGCGGCAACCTGCAAGTACGGCAATCGTTCACGACTGATTTGAACAAAGCGGCGAGCTCACTGCGCATCCCGCTGGCGAGCACGTCGGCTTCATCGTTCAATCCGTACATTGAAGTCATCGAAGCCTTGAAGAAGTTTGATTCGACCGATGCACACAACGCAGTGTTGTTGATTTCCGACGGGCTCGATACTTCACGAGGTTTCGATTCGACCGCAGCCGGGCACACGCTGGACATCGATCGCACGATCAAAGAAGCGAACCGGCGCAACGTTTCGATTTACTCGTTCTATGCTCCATCGGTAGGGCTCACCAGCCGCAGTCGCTTAGCCGCGAGCTACGGGCAAAGCTCCCTGAATCGCGTTTCGGACGAGACGAACGGCCGCGCGTTCTTTCAAGGCATCAGCGGATTTGTGACCTTCGACTCGTACTTCAAACGTTTGCGCGACGAGTTGAATCGACACTACGCATCATAATTACCCGTCCAAAGCAGGAGATCGCCGCGGAAATTTCAACTTTCCGCGGCGGTTTTCTTTTTGCGCAAAACTCTGGCGCTGCCGCGCGAAGCAGTGGTAAATTATCTCTACATTTCGGGCCACTTATGTCGCACGGAAGTGGCCTAACCCATGACGCTCCGGAAAGTTGCACGCTCTCTTTCTTCGTCAGGCGGCGGACGCCGCGTCGCCTGCGTGACATCTCGCCGCAAAACGCAATGACTGACAACAAAGGCCGCGAATACTGCCTAATCGTGGAAGGCGCTTATCTGACTGAATCAGAAGCCGAACACGCCTTGCGCGATCCATTCATCGAGGATTGGGTTGAGCAAACTGGGCACTTCAAAGTCCACAACATGGACGACATTCAAGTTACGCCCGGCGTAACGCTTGGTTCGTTGGGCGTCGTGATGCTGGACGAGCGCGTCTTTGAGATCGCCGCCGTCAATCCCGACCACCCTTTGACTGAGCACAAAGCGAAAGGTGTCGCAGAAGCGCTGCGCCGGCAGGACATGTTCGACGAGATTAGTGTTGAGGCGCGCGAGGATGAGTCGTCTTGAGCTGGAACTGGAACCCGCAAACCTGGAAGACATCGACGAAACTCCTGCTCGGCTTCGTCACGGTTTGGCCCGTAATATACATTGTCTTGTTCATCGTGCTGATATTCTCTGGGGTTGTGCTGGCTTCGATATTTGGCGAACGAGAACAAGCAAATGGCACGGATTTGGATCTGATTCAACTAGAGCGAAAAATTCAAGAGGGCCAAATCAGTGTGCTGCGAATCTCGTCGAGAGAAATTGAGGCGATCGATCGCGACGGGCGTCACTTCAAAACGTACGTGAGTAATGAGTCGACGCGTGAAGAGATCATCCGGCAAGCGCGCACCACCGACCCCAACGGTAATCCAAGGGTCGCGAAGGTCGAAGAAAACAGCGGCGAACCGCCAGCTGAACGTCTGCTGCCATTTGGATTCGGGTTGTTCTTCCTTGTTCACATGCTCACCATCCTGTTGACGTTTGCGTTGATGCCTTTGTACATCGTTCTCGCGGTCAAGAGCCCTGAGCACGATCAAACGATGAGGATTGTATGGGCGGTGTTGGTGGCTACGATGGGAATGCTTGTGATGCCTGTCTACTGGTACTTATACGTCTGGCGCAAACCGAAGACCACGCCGCCAGCTGGACCAACTAGCGCATGAATTCAGCAGAAAAGAAATTTGTCAGTGGCCGCGTCATCGTCGTCGTCGGCGATATCACGCAGCAGGACACGGACGCGATTGTGAACGCTGCCAACGCTTCGCTGATGGGCGGTGGGGGAGTCGACGGCGCAATTCATCGCGCCGGCGGCGATGAGATTCTTGCCGAGTGCAAAGAGATTCGGCGCACACGCTTTCCGAATGGACTGCCCACGGGCGAAGCCGTGATCACGACCGGAGGAAAGCTGCCGGCGCTCTATGTCATCCACACCGTCGGCCCAATCTATGGTCAGCACGATGGCAAGGAGGCCGAGCTGCTTGCGAACTGTTATCACAATTCGTTGACTCTGGCCGTTGAGAAGAACCTGACATCCGTCGCATTCCCCGCAATTTCGACCGGTGTGTTCGGCTATCCACAAGCAGAAGCCGCGAAGGTCGCGTCAAAGACTATCGAAAACTTTCTGAGCACGGATCATCAACTGAAGGAAGTGCGGCTCGTGTTTTTTCAAGAGCGCGATGCGCGAGTGTTTTTAGAAAATCAGCAATTCAGTGAGTGAGTGTCAGAAGCCCGAGCGTGAGCGAGGGCAAGAATTGAGAGAGGTCCGTTGATAGGTAAAGTGTTCGCCGGCGTTTGCCCTCCGTGACGGTCGGGCTTCTGACGCGAGGGTTTGACGTAACCGCGCGTCTTCTGCAAAATCACTCCTTCCTTTTGGCGGCGTTCGCCGCCTTACTTTGCTTTATTCGTGAACTTCATGATCCCTGACATCGAAAACGAAGTTAAAAACCAGGAACCTGTGCGTGGTCGCGAATTGCCGACGACACTGAAGTCACTGGAAAAACTTGCCTGGAATTACAGGTGGAGCTGGGCACCCGACGGTCCGGAGATTTTTCGCGATCTCGATCCGGGACTGTGGCAGCAAGTGGAGCAAAATCCGAAAGCCCTACTAGCACAGATTTCCGATCTACAGCTGACGCAAATGGCCGCCGATCCGGCCTTCGCCGATCGCACCGAGCAACTGGCGAATCAGTTCGACACTTATATGAGTGATGCGCAGCCGTGGCCAGGCTTGAAGGCGTCGACGCGCGTAACGCCACAAACCCCGGTGGCTTATTTCTGCGCAGAGTACGGCGTGCACAGTTCGTTGCCTCTCTATTCGGGTGGTTTGGGAATCCTCGCCGGCGATCATTTGAAGTCGGCCAGCGATTTGAATCTGCCGCTGGTTGCCGTCGGGTTGTTCTATCGCTTCGGTTATTTTCGTCAGAGCGTAACGACCGACGATTGGCAGGCTGAGACGTACAAGGAAACATATGCGGATGAGCTGCCGGTTGAGTTGGTGACCGACGAAACGGGCGCACCTGTCAGGATAGAAGTTTCGATGCGCGGACGCGTGGTGCAGGCGTGCGCGTGGCGCGCTAACGTCGGACGCGTGAAACTCTATCTGCTCGATACAAACGTTCCGGAAAACAACGAAGTCGATCGTTTGATCACGGGCCATCTTTACGGCGGCGATCGCGAAACGCGTTTGGTGCAGGAGATAATGCTCGGTCTCGGCGGTGTGCGTCTGCTGCGCAAGCTCGGATTGCAGCCGGGGCTCTTTCATCTAAACGAAGGTCACTCTGCGTTTTTGATTCTCGAGTTGGCGCGCGAAGTAATCGAAAGTGCGGATGTTAGCTTTACCGAAGCCGCCGAAGAAATACGCGAACGTTGCGTCTTCACCACGCATACGCCCGTGGCGGCGGGTCACGATGAATTCAGCGCTGAACTAATCAAGCTCGGTTTCGGTAACTGGCACGAAACGGCGCTCGGCCTGTCACTTGAAGAGTTTTTGGCGCTCGGCCGAATCAAAGCTGGCTCGGACGAAGCGTTCGGTTTAACACCGCTAGCGCTGCGGATGTCGCGCTCAACCAACGGCGTGAGTCGGAAACACGGCGAGGTGTCGCGCCAGCTTTGGCAGAAGATGTGGCCTGAACTGACTAACGATCAAGTCCCGATTATTTCAGTCACGAACGGCGTGCATCCGGCAACGTGGGTGGGTCCCGCGATTCGCTCGGTTTATCAGGAAGTCACCGGCGAAGACTGGTTGGAAATGGCTCGTCACGCGAGCGCCTGGTCCGTGGCGATGAACAAGATTTCCGATGCCGAGCTTTGGCAGGCGCACAATTTGCTGAAGCAGCGACTGGTGGCGTTCATTCGCGATCGATGTTTCGATGCGCGGCTCGCGCGTGGTGAAAGCGACGAACATATCGAAGCGGCTCGAACGATGTTCGATCCATCAGTGCTGACGATTGGATTCGCACGGCGCATCGCCGGCTACAAACGTTGGGACTTGCTTTTGAGCGATGAAGAACGTCTGACGCAACTCCTGAACGATGCCGAACGACCGATTCAATTTGTTTTCGCCGGCAAAGCGCATCCACATGATCAAGGCGCGAAACTCGTTTTGCAGAAACTTCTAAAGTGGCAACGTGATCCTGCCGTTCGGCAGCGCGTCGCGTTCATCGAGGATTACGATCAGGAAGTCGCGCGCCAGCTTGTGCAAGGCGTTGACGTTTGGATGAATGTGCCGCGTCGTCCGTATGAAGCGTCCGGGACGAGTGGGCAGAAGGCCGCGATGAATGGCGTTCTCAACTTTTCAGTCCTCGACGGGTGGTGGCTCGAAGGCTACGACGGCCAGAATGGATTTTCGATTAGCGATGTGAGCGAGCTCACCGACGACGAGGCCGATCGGCGCGACGCGGCGTCGATGTTTGCGGTGCTTGAGGGCGAAGTTATTCCACGATTTTATGAACGCGACGCGGCCGATATTCCGAGAGCCTGGGTCGCGATGATGAAGCGCGCGGTGCAGACGCTCGTGCCGGCATACAGCAGCGATCGCATGGTCGCCGAATACGCGGAGAAAGTTTATTGAAGTTGTACGCCAGCCCGCCCAGGCTGTCGCGACGAAAAGCTGCAGGCTAGCAGCCTGCAGTACGTTTCGTTGTACACTAATCCCCACATGAAGTTTTGTCCTGCCTGCAGTAGTAAGTTCGACGACAACGTAAGTTTCTGCCCAACAGACGGCGAGGTGCTGGAGGAAGATCCACATTCGTTCGTCGGCAGCGTTCTTGACGGGCAGTATCAAATCGAAGCGTTGCTTGGCCGCGGTGGCATGGGCGCCGTCTATGGCGCGCGCCACATCCTGCTCGGTGATCGCGTCGCGATCAAAATGCTGCCGCCAGAAATGCGCAGCAACACTGAGTGGCTGCGTCGATTTCAGCGCGAAGGCCAGGCCGCCCGCCGCTTTCGTCATCCGAATGCAGTAACTGTTTACGATCTGCGCACGTCGAGTGACGGTACGATCTATCTCGTCATGGAGTACGTTGAGGGCACGACGCTCGATGCTGAATTGAAACAGCGCGGCCGGTTCTCTCCCGCTGAAGCGCTCGCGACCTTGAAGCCGGTCATCAGCGTGCTCAACGCGGCGCACGCGATGGGCGTAGTCCATCGCGACCTCAAACCTGAGAACATCATGATCGGCGGGCCCAGTACTGGCGGTGAGCCGACGGTGAAATTGCTCGACCTGGGGATAGCAAAGTTGCGCGAGGTGGCCGGTGCTGAGAGGACGGGGAATACCAATTTGACAGTTGCCGGACAGATGCTCGGCACTCCCTACTACATGTCGCCCGAGCAATGGGGCGAACTTTCCGAAGATGGGAACTCCGACATCGATGGCCGCGCGGACATCTACAGCCTTGGCGTGGTGTTCTACGAGATCGTTGCGGGCAGGCGACCATTCAGCGGCATGACGATGGTCGAGTTGCGCAAGCAACATGTGAGCGAGACGCCGCGGCCGCTGTACGAAGTGAATCCGAGCGTCCCGATTAACTTCAGCAAAGCGATCCAGCGCGCGATGTCCAAAGATCGCGGCCAGAGGCAAGCGACTGCGGGCGAATTGGAAAAGGAATTGGAAGCTGGTTTAGATGGAGTGCAGGCCGTCAGCGCTGTGATCCCGGCAACAATTGTGGGAGCTGCGCATACTGATGATCGATTCATGACTGCGGCTGATCGGCCGGCCACGCCGACGTTTGACGACTCGCCGGCGCAGACCGTGGTCGATGGAGCAGTAGAGTCTTCGCCCGGCGCGTCGAGTCAGGCTGCGACGATACCAACCGTTGTGGTCAGCCCGCAAGAGTTGGCAGCGCGCGAAGCGGCGAAGGCTCGCGAAACGCCGCTGGCAATTCCGCACGTTCAAGTTGAGCGGCCGGTCGGAAAGAAACGTTCATTGCTGGTTCCCATCGGCGCAGTCGTCATTGTGTTGCTGCTGGTGGTGGGCGCCGGTGGTTTCGCGTTGATCAAATATCTGAGTTCTCATTCAAACGGAAAGCCGTCCGCCGCCAACGCAAACACAAGCACTGACGTGTCTGCGCCGATGCACGAGGTGGCGCGTTATTGGATCGAAGTCAACGCTGAAGGCGCGGATGGCGCGAATCGTGCCGGCGACTTGATTAAGATGCGGTCAGGGCAGGAGTTTAAGTTTCATTTTTCGCCCAGCGATAACGGATACCTGTACATCATCGGACCGGGGGCGAAAAATGCGCCCACGATTTTCCTGTCCGCACAACCAGGTGCCATGTCAGGTCTGGACACCAACGAAGTGAGAAGCGGGACGGATTTCACTTTTCCGTCTGACTCAATTCTGAAAGCAAACTTCATCAGACTTGATGAAACGCCGGGAACGGACGAGTTCACCTTTGTCTTTTCGCCTTCGCCAATCAGCGCACCGGCTTTTTTTGCGGGTCCTTCGCAGCATCCGCTAACATCTGAGGAACTGAAACATTGGGACAGTTTTCTGGCGCAGGCAAAGGCAAACGCCGCAACGATAGAGGTCATCAAAACCGGCGCGTCGCCCCAAACCACTGTGAAAGTGGCGCAAAACGGGCCTGAAAATGCGTCCGTCGTTTTTAGCGTGCGAATCGAGCACAAGTGAAAGCTGGAGTTTCAGGTTTAAAAGTTAAGCTGCACATTCCGTGGAGTTGATATGAAATTGAAGTTAATCGTCGCTGTTTCAGTTCTGTCGATCTTGTTTGGGGTCTTCATTGTCAGTGCGCAGCAAGATGAAGAGGTGCGCGGCGCGTTCCTCGACAGTCGTCCAAAGACAACGAATCCCAATGCCCCGCCGCGCAGCAATCGACGAAGGCCGGGTAACGCAAATGCCAATTCCTCGGCAGGCGTCAAGATTAAGACGACGAATTCGAATACCGGCACCAAAACAGCTGGCGCTAAAAAAACCTATGCCGCAATCGGTCTCGGCTACACCCTGTTTATGCGCGAAGCCGCGGGACGCAGCATCCGTGTAGACCCGGCCCGGGAATTTCGTACGGGCGATCGAATCCGTCTCGCTCTCGAACCGAGCGTCGATGGTTATCTGTACATCTTCGACAGTGAAGATGGCGGCGTGCCGAAACTGATTTATCCGGATGCGCGGTTGAACGGTGGCGACAACTGGATCGAAGCGCACGTCCCAGTTGAGATCCCATCGAGTGAAGAGCCCGACGAACGCTTGCGATGGTTTGAGTTTTACGGACAGCCCGGCGGTGATCGAGTTTATATCGTGCTTACACGCGAACCCTTACCGCTTGTGCCGACCGGCGACGCGCTTGTGGCCTTCTGTGGCGCGAAGGAAAACAAATGCCCATGGGAACCGCCCGCAGCGGCGTGGGCGCAAATTGATGGCGCCCGCAATGCGCAAGTGAGGGTCGCGAAGACGGACAACTTCGGGCAGGCCCAAACTGAACGTGAGCAGGTCGCGACGACGCGGGGCATTGGTTTGGACCAATCGGTTCCTGCGCCGTCAGTGATTCGCATGAACGCGTCAACCAGCGCCCCCATTTTGGTGACGGTGCTGGATCTAATCCACAAATAACGTATGCCGCACCAACGGCACCGAGACGGACAAGAGTAATCAAATGAAAATAACTTCCTACAAAGTCATTGCTCTGGTGATTCTAGTTCTGGTCCTAACGATCGCGTGGTACCCAAAATTTTCCACCGCTGCCCGCACGCATGATTCTTTGTTTCCTCAGCAGAATGACCAGTCATCAGCGTTATCTCGCGGCAGAACGCTGCTGAAACAAGGCCACGCCGACCAAGCGCTCACTTATCTGCAAAACGCGCTTGACCTCTACACCCAGGCAAAGAACGAGCGTGGTATTGCTGCGGCGCGCGATGCGCTTGGCGATCTTTACCTGGTACAAGGGCAATACAAAGTCGCGCTCGATCATTACGAAAAGGCATACACGGCGTTTTCGGCCGCCGCCGTCACTGATCAGAAAACGTCCGCTGCTACAACTACAGTAGCGAGTCAGGCAGGCGCGACAACCGGCGCTGCGGCGGAAACGGCCGCCAGCACGGCTGACAACGGCTTTAATGCGAATCTAATGCTGGCGAAGATCGGCGATACGAATTATCGGCTGGACCAATTGTCGGACGCGGGCGCGGCTTACGCGCGCATGACCGTGAAGAAACCAGAGAGCGCTGCCGCAAAAGTCGGTCGCCGGTTTGGAGGTCTGGGTGGAATCGTCAGCGGCATCTCGACGGGCCGTCCGTCCGTGGCAACTCCGACAACCAGCGCGGTAAGTTTCCTGGAAATCAAAAAAGAGATGGACGAGTATCGCATCGCGATCGTCTATATGACGTTCGAACTCGGAATGGGTCGAATTGCCTTCGCACAAAACGATCTGGTCACGGCGAAAAAGCATTTCGACAACGCATTGAATGCCGGCGGCGGATCGCTAACCGTGATTGCGAGCCTTGGCCAGACCAGACGGTTTCGCACAGCCGCCCGCACGAGCCTTGCCGACGTGGCGTTGAAAGAGGGACGGTACAAAGACGCTACCAAGTTATACGAAGCGGCGCAGAAGGGCGCTGAGGACGACAAGCGTCTCGATCTAATCTGGCCGGCGCAACGCGGTCGCGGCCGCAGCCTTTGGTTACAGGCGGCACAGGAAAAAGACAGCGCAAAAATGCGCGAACAAGCCGCTGCCGCATATCGCGATTCGCTGAAAACGATCGAGCAGATCCGCGCGGGCAGTTTGCGCGCTGATGAAGCGCGTAGCACGTTCCTCGCGACCACTAAAGACGTTTACGACGAAGCGGTCAGCGCATTCGCTGAAATGGCGTTGCTAAACTCGACGCCCGGCGGCGCATTGTCCGGGAAAGCTTTGGAGTATGCCAGTGAGGCGCTACGCATTTCTGAACAGGGCCGTGCGCGCTCACTGCTGGACATGCTTGCCGAAGTAAACGCGCAAATCACCGAAGGTATACCTGCCGATTTGCTGAAACGTAAGCAGGACAATCTCAACCGTCAGCAAGAGATCGCGGCTCAACTCACGGGCGTCAGTTTGGAGGCGGATCAGAAAGCGAAGCCGTCGGACCTGGAAAAAGAGCTGGAGAGCCTGCAGACCGATTTTGATCAAATTGAGAACCAGATTCGCACTTCCAGTCCGCGTTATGCGTCGCTGACGGCCACCGAACCGATCTCGTTGGCGGACATCCAACAAAAGGTTCTGGACGACAACACGGTTCTGTTCGAGTACGCGCTCGGCAACGATGCGTCATACCTGTTTGCAGCGACGCGCGCGGGCATGTCAGTTTTCAAGTTGCCCGCAAAATCTCAATTTACTGAGGCGGCGACAGCCTTTCGGGAACAGATGATTCCTGCAAGCTTGGCGCGGTCGATCGTTAGCACCAATGTGCCCGAGCAGCAGCGGGGCCTCGGACTGTCGCAGGCTGCCCCCGAAGAAGTTGCACAATTTGCAGGTGCCTCGAACGCCCTTTACAAGCTCGCCGTTGAGCCCGCCGCTGCCTTAATTGGTGACAAGCGTCTGCTGATTGTCGCAGACGGTGCTCTTAACTACGTTCCATTTGAAGCCTTCGTAAAAACGAAAAGCGGAGCTGACTACGCGTCTCTTGATTACCTGATCAAGTCGAATGAAATCGCTTATGCGCCTTCCGCGTCGGTGGTCGCGGCAATTCGGGGGAGTGCGCCGACTGCCAGGGAAGGTGCAAACACGGTCCTTATTGTTGCGGATCCGGTTTTTAATGCTGATGATCCGCGTTTGAAAGGCGCGCGCGTTGCCACCGGTTCGAGTGAAGAGCGTGGGGTTGGCCTGGCGCTCAATAGCGCAGTGAGTGACATGACAGGAACAGATTCCAGTGCAGGTGGGCTACGGCTTGCGCGTTTGCCGGGGACTCGAGCCGAAGCAGAGGCTATTGCTGCTATCGCCCGGGCGGGCGGCGCAAAGTCGGAGTCGTGGATCGATCTGGCGGCAAATGAGGAGAAAATCGACAGTGCGGATGTTGCGAACTATCGTATTGTCCACATCGCCACGCACGGTTTACTCGACATCGAGCGGCCGCAATTCACCGGCGTTGTGCTTTCCCTGGTCGGCAACACGAAGGCTGATGGGTTCTTGCGCACTGACGAAATATTCAATCTCAAGATGCGGCCGTCGCTGGTGATGCTTTCGGCGTGCGAGACGGGGCTCGGCAAAGAGAAACGCGGCGAAGGCGTTATCGGCCTGACACGCGCCTTCATGTACGCGGGCGCGCCGACCGTCGGCGTTAGTCTGTGGTCGGTGGCCGACAAATCGACCGCGGAATTGATGACTGACTTTTACAAGCGACTGCTGTCAGCCGGCTCGCATCCTGTTGCCTCAATGCGCGATGCCCAATTAGCAATGATCAACGGAAAGAAATACAGCGCACCATTTTATTGGGCGCCCTTCGTGCTGGTCGGCGAGTGGAAATAGAAGACACGTCGGGCGTGCATTTATTCAAAATTGGCAGACCCACAAAATCCGGTTGTCAACGTGTGGAGTTCTGATTAGAATTCGCGCTGTCAACGTCCTGGAACCATGTCCAACACCCCGGAACAGAGAGCTGTTCAGAAGACACGACTGGAACGGCTGGCCGCGCATCAATCGAATTATTGGATTGGGTTCGTAAGCGATCCGGCCACGGCCATCTTCTTTGTGGTTTGGGACGCTTGGGTATTACATGCCTCGCCGGCATGGCTTGTCCTTTCCTAC
>Ga0207675_100002005_pt1 | contig 20311 bp, 20 predicted proteins | sample KBSSwiS42_FD_184305 | JGI IMG/M metagenome (GOLD analysis project Ga0207675, IMG submission 184305) | Switchgrass rhizosphere microbial communities from Kellogg Biological Station, Michigan, USA - KBS Switchgrass S4-2 (SPAdes) (version 2) | ecosystem: Host-associated > Plants > Roots >...
ACGTCGTCGGCAAGACCGAGGACCAGGCCCGCAAGCTGATCCAGGACGCCGGGTTCGAGGTCAGCGTGGTGCGCGACTCGACCACCAAGGCGAAGAAGGGCACCGTCCTCGACCAGAGCCCGCAGGCCGGCAGCAAAGAGGACAAGGGGCGCACGGTGACGATCGTGGTCTCGTCGTTCGAGCCGCCCTCGCCGTCGCCCTCGCCCACCCCGTCACCGAGCGCCTCCGGGTCGCCGTCGCCGACACCTTCGCCGACGCCGACACCGACGCCGACACCGACGCCCTGATCGGTGACCTGACCCGGTCAGCTCGGGGTCAGCGGCCGGGCGTAGCGCAGCTCGAGGGTGCCCTGGTAGCCCGGGACATCGACCCGGTTGGAGGCCGACACCTCGTAGCCGAGGCCATAGCTGTCGGCCACGGTGCGGTAGGCGTCGATGTAGTCGGAGCGGTCCAGGGCCGAGAGCAGGTCGCCGGGGTCGCCAACGGCCTCGATCCGGTACGGCGGCGAGTACGGCACGTTGTGCAGGATCACGGTTGGGCCGGCGCACTTGATGCCGGTGGTGGAGATGATCCGCTGGTCCATGATCGAGATCGCCTCGGCACCACCCAGCCAGAGCGCGTTGACGACCGCCTGGATGTCCTGCTGGTGGACGACCAGCGTGTCGCCGGGGGGCTCACCGTCCTTGGCCGCCTGGTCGAGCACCTCCTGCGGCGCGTCCTGCAGGGTCACGGTCACACCGGGGCCGGAGACCGGCCGGAGCCCGGACGGGCCGCGCAGCTCGTCGACCCGGCGCTGGAGCCTGGTCACCTGGCTGTCGCCGACGCCGCGCGAGAGCCGGTTCACATCGCCGTTGAGCGCGGCCAGCCGTTGCTGGAGCGCGTCGGTGTCGGTTCGTTGGCCACGCACCAGCGTGCTCAGGTCGGTGACGCTCGCGGCGCGTAGGTCGCTGCCCTGGGCGTCGATCGAGCTGGTCACGAACAGCCCGCCTGCCACGGCGAAGGCGCCGAGCGCGAGCCAAGGCCAGGGCCGCCGGGCCGTGCGTCGAAGCCGGTGACCGAGGCCCGGTCCGGGCGACGGGTCGTCGGGCGTGTCCATGGGGTCTCCTGCATCGGGGCGGCCGTTGTCTACGCTAGCCGACACGTCCCCACCGCTCAGAGGAGTCACCCGTGTCCAAGCCCCATGCCCGCCAGACCGAGCTGAGCGGCGTCAGTGGCTACGAGACCTCGATCCCGCGGTGCCTCGTCGCGGCTGGGCTGGTCGTTGTCGGGATCGTCTGGATCATCGTCTACGTCAACCTCGCGATGGATGCCGCGCACCACGACGCCGGGTCGGGGCTGCCCGCGCCGTCGAACCCGCTCCCGCTGATGGCCGACCTCGGCGACTGGAACTTCACGATCGGCTTCGGCCTGATCTTCCTCGGCCTGATCGTCTCGGCGAACAAGAAGACCCCGATGGGCCGCGGTCGCGGTGTCGTGATCGGCATGCTGGGCTGCTTCCTGATCGGCCTGATCTGGGTGGTGGTCTTCTACTTCGTCGGCAGCGACACCTCGATCCCCGTGATGCGCAGCCTGGGCCAGAAGAACCTGATCCTCGGCGTCGCCTTCATGGCCGTCGGGTTCGCGTTCGCCACCAAGTGGGAGTGAGCATCATGCCTTCGGCAAACAGCGCTAGTTACACGCGTGTAGTTCTCCACAGGGTTGTCCACACCTGGGGATAACTCTCCCGATGCCGGCTCAGCCGAGGACCACGGCCTGCGCCGCGATCACCACGAGCGCGACCACCAGCACCAGGGCGATCCCGGTCCACTGGATCACCTCGCGCCGCTTGCGGGGGGCGTAGACGATGATCGCGGCGGTCAGGGCGCCGCCGATCAGGCCCCCGAGGTGCCCCTGCCAGGAGATGCTGCCGGTGTTGTAGAACGTGAACACCAAGTTGAGGCCGAGCCAGAACAGGATCTGGCGCAGGTCGGCCTTGACCTTGAAGGCGACCACGACCAGGGCGCCCATCAGGCCGAAGATCGAGCCGGACGCACCGAGGGTCTGGCTGTTCGGGTTGCTGAGCAGCATCACCGCCGCGCTGGCGGTGAACGCGGAGACGAAGTAGACCGCGAGGAAGCGCGGCCGGCCCAGCACCTGCTCGAGCATCGGGCCGAGGAAGTAGAGGGCGAGCATGTTGAACCCGAGGTGCAGCACGTTCTCGTGGGAGAACGCCGACGTGAGCACCTGCCAGTAGGCGCCCCCGGACACACCCTCGACCTCCTGGAACCCGCGGGTGCTGCTCTGGGGGAGCAACGCGAGCGCGTCGAGCACTCGCCCGCCTCCGGACCTGATCGCGAAGAACCCGACCAGGTTGGCCGCGATCAGGGCGAAGGTGGTGGCCATGGGGTTGCCGGTGAGGCGCTTGCCGCCGTACACCGCCTTGCCCTGGCGCGTGCTGCGTGCGCCCTCCTTGACGCAGTCGGGGCACTGGAAGCCCACCGACGCGTCGCGCATGCAGTCCGGACAGATCGGCTTCTCACAGCGCTGGCACCGGATCCAGGTCTCCTTGTCCGGGTGCCGGTAGCAGACCGGCACCTCCGCGGGCGCTCCCGCAGGGGTGCCGTCGTCGGGGGACGTGCTCAGCTGCGGGTCACCTCGACCGACTCGATCACGACCGGCTCGGCGGGGCGGTCGCCGCGGGCGGTCGGCGACGTGGCGATCGCGTCGACGACGTCGCGGCTGGCCTGGTCGGCAACCTCGCCGAAGATCGTGTGCTTCCCGGTCAGCCAGGCGGTCGGCTGCACCGTGATGAAGAACTGCGAGCCGTTGGTGGCCGGGCCGGCGTTGGCCATGGCCAGCAGGTAGGGCTTGGTGAAGCCCAGCTCGGGGTGGATCTCGTCGGCGAAGGTGTAGCCCGGGCCTCCGGTGCCGCTGCCCAGCGGGCAGCCGCCCTGGATCATGAACCCGTCGATCACCCGGTGAAAGCCCAGCCCGTCGTAGTACCGCTCACCGGAGCGACCCGCGTCGTCCCGGTACTCCTTCGTGCCCTCGGCCAGCCCCGTGAAGTTCTCCACCGTCTTGGGAGCGTGGTTCGGGAACAGGTTGAGCACGATGTCACCACGGTTCGTCTTGAGCGTGGCCTGCAGGTCCGACATGGATCGCCTTCCGTTGGGTTGCAGCGATCTTCCCACGACGGCCAAGGTGCCAGACCCGGGGTCAGGGCCCACACCTGCGGGGGTTTCGTCCACCGTGGGGTACGGGCAGGATGGGTGGAGGAGACCATCTCCCCCAGACGAGAGGACGACATGTTCGCCAATCAGGGCAACAAGACCCTTCGGGACCAGGTCGAGGACCTGGCCGTGCGGATCCAGCCGCACGTCGAGAACGCGATCGAGCAGATCACGCCGGTCCTCGAGGACGCGCGCGACCGCGCCGGCGCCGCCGCCGGTGACGCCCGCGAGAAGGCCGCGCCGTACGTCTCCGACGCCCGCGACAAGTTCGTCAAGGACGTGGTGCCCGCCGTGACCGCCGCCGTAGCCGCGGCCGGCGAGAAGGCCGAGCCTATTGCCGACGAGGCCCGGCGACGCGGCCGCGCGACGGCCGCCGCGGTCAAGGGCGAGATCGACGCCCCCAAGCAGGGCTCGAAGGTCAAGACGGTGGTCGTGTTCGGCCTGCTGGCCGCGCTGGGGGCGTTCCTGTACAAGATGTTGAAGGGAGACGACAAGAGCACCGCGTGGCAGTCGTCGTACCAGCCGGCACCCGCTCCGACCCCGCCCACCCCGGCGCCCACCCCGGCGCCGAGCCCGACCGCCTCGGCCCTGGACGACGCCGGCGGCGCCAGCCCGGATGAGGCGGTGGCCGACGCGGTCGCCGGCGAGAAGGTGCACGAGGTCACCACGCCGGACTCGCCCGTCGAGGAGACCGACGTCAGCGCCGAGCCCGACCCGAAGGCCCCGCAGGTCTGACCACTCAGGCCTGCTGCCGGGTCCGGGAGAACTGCGCCCGCGGCAGGTCCGTGGGCCGGTGCTCCTCGACCCAGTCGTCGATCAGCTGCCACCAGTCGAAGAGCCACTCGATCTGGTCGTCGTGCCCCGTGGGGATCTCCGCACGGGGCACGCGCCACCATCCCATGCTGATCTGCTTGTCCATCGGTAGGGAGTGCCACACGTCGCGCAGCGTCAGCACGTGGTCCATACCGGTGTGCGCGACCAGCAGGACGTCCGCCTCGGGCGCCGCCGCCAGCGCGGCCAGCAGGCCGCCCGGCTTCGGCGCGAGCACGTGCTTCATGCGCTCGGCCCGCCGGGCCATCCGCTCCATGCCCAGCCGGCGGAGCCGCGTGATCGCGCGTGCGCGCCGCTTCGGCGTGAAGTTGCCGCCCTCCGGGAAGATCACGAACGCGTCGTTCTCGTCGAGGTTGCGGGCGAGGTCGGCGATCTGGGACTCCACGTCCTCCCCGACGCCCGGGTTGGCCCGCACGAACCGGCTCGGTAGCCGGTGCAGCAGGATGCCGACGGCCGGGTCCCAGGCGAGGGTGTCCTTGAGCACGACGCGCGGCTCCCGGCCGTACCAGTGCATGAGCGCGTACATCAGCAGGAACGAGTCGCCCGGACCGGCGTGCCGGCAGCACACCAGCAGTGGCTCTCCCGGGAACGCCGCCGGCGAAGGCCCGACCGTCTCCACCTTGAGCCGCAGCACGCGGCGGGCCTCGCGGAAGAAGACGACGAGGTAGGCCTGCACGATGTCGTAGTGCACCCGCTCGAACCACGGCCGCCGGATCCAGAGCCCGAACCCACTGGCGATCCAGAGCCCGAACAGCTCGACCAGGATGATGCTCTCCAGGGTCAGGTGCAGCACCATCACCCAGATCAGCCGCACCGGGCGCAGCCACCGCGGCACGAACGACGCCGCGAAGCCGGTGCCGATCAGCCAGAACGGGATGGCCGTCCACATCAGCGTGGTCAGCGCGATCACGACCGGGGCCAGCACGAGCCGCCGGAACAGCGCCGCGATCATCTCGGGGTCCCCGCGGGATCGTGGGCCTGCGAGCGATCTTCTGGGGTGTTCACAGATCCTGCTCGGCGAGGTAGGCGCGGCTGGCGGCGTACGACGCGGCGATGTGGCGCTCGACCTTCGCGAAGTCGCGGTAGGCCAGCGGGTTGTCGTCCTGCGACGAGCCGCCGGCCGGGAGCACGTGGGCCTCGACCCGGTCGGGGATCTCGGCCATCTCACGGTGGAAGCGGTGCCGGCGCGCGATCTCGAAGGACACCCGCGCCACCTCCCACGGCCGGCGGGGAACGCTCAACGGGCGGTCGATCCGGCCGACCTGCAGCACGAACACCCGGTCGGCGCCCTGCGAGACCGCCCGGCCCACCGGGATCGAGTTCACGATGCCGCCGTCCAGGAAGTGCTCGCCGCCGACCTTCGCGGGTGGCAGCAGACCGGGTACGGCGGCGCTCGCCATCACCGCGTCGACGACCCGGCCCTCCGTGAACCAGTGCTCCGTGGCCCGCTCGATGTTGGCGGCACAGCACTGGAACTCGACAGCCAGGTCGGCGAACGTGGTCTCCCCGAACTCGGCGAACAGCCGCTGGCGCAGCGGTTCGGAGTCGTGCAGGTGAGTGCCGGTCGACAGCGCCCGCCGGGCCTGGCGCAGCGGCCCGTCGGCGTACACGTCGCGGCCCTCGGACGTCGAGCGCCACAGACCGAGCAGTTCCTCGACCACCGCGAGGCTTGGGTCGCGGGCGAGCATCAGCCCGTTGAGCGCACCGACCGAGGTGCCGAGCACCAGGTCGGGCCGCACATCGCGCTCGAGGAGCGCGCGGAGCATGCCCACCTCGAGCGCGCCCAGCAGGCCGCCACCGCCCAGGACGAACGCGGTGCGGCTGCCCTCCGCCATGTCAGACCCGGGCGCCGGACGTCGGGCCCCCGGTGGCCGGTCCCCCGCTGGACGACCCCCCGCTGGTCGACCCCCCGCTGGTCGAGCCTGTCGAGACCACCTCGGGGTGCTCGGCGCGCACCCGCGCGGTGGCCCGGCGCTCCGCCCAGAAGCTCAGCACCGGCACCGTGCCGCACAGCAGCGTGACCAAAGTGAACGTCATCGGCCAGCGCGCCCGTCGGGACAGCAGGAACGCGGTGACCAGGAAGATCATGTAGAGGTAGCCGTGGGCGATGCCGAGGTACGTCGTGATGAACTCGCCCGTGCGCTGCGGGCCGGTGCCATCGGCTGCGAGGTACTTCAGCGGGACGCCGACCAGGATCAGCACGATCAGCAGCACGCCGACGACCGTGGCCATCACGCGGTAGCGGTTCAGGGCACCTCTCACGCCGACGACGGTACCGGGGAGTCCGTCACGAGCTGGTCCCGACACCATCGGAACCAGACCACCAGCGCGAACAGCCCGAACACCCACCACTGGAGCGCGTAGAGCAGGTTGCGCAGCGCCGTGAACTGGGACGGCTGCGGCACGTCGGTCGGCCTGACCGTGGCCAGCCCGGTGCCGGGCTGCCGGGAGATCACGTAGCCGCTGTACAGGTCGCTGTCGATCCGCTGCACCAGCGAGCCGATCCGCAGCTCCGGGAGCACGTCGTCGTCGGGGTTCTCGTCGACCCGCCCAGAGCCCTCGCCGTACTGCAGGAAGCCGGTCACGTCGGCCCGGCCCTCGGGCGCGGGCGCGGAGGGTGTCGGCGACCAGCCGCGCACCACCAGCATCGCCGAGCTGGAGCCGTCGACCAGCAGCGGGCTGACCACCCAGTAGCCGTCGCGGCCCTCCCGCACGCGGTCGGAGACGTAGATCGTGCCGTGGTCCAGCCAGCGCCCGCTGAAGCGCACCGGCTGGCCGAGCTCGCGCCCCGGGAACGCGGAGTCGCCTCCCATCACGCTGGTCAGGGCCTTGGGTGCGGCGTCGACGAGATCGCGCGCGGCGGCCTCACGTCGTACGTCCCAGGCATGGAGCTGCCAGAGCCCGAGCCCGATCGCGAGCCCCACCGCGACCAGCATCACCAGGTGCCCGCCGAGGTACTTCGGGTGCAGGAGGCGGGTCACTCGTTCACTCTAGGATCAGCGCCATGAACCGGGTGCACCACCTCAACTGCGCGACCATGGCTCCGGCGATGAGCATGGGCGGCCGGCTGACGCCCCCTCGCGTCGTCGCACACTGCCTGCTGCTGGAGGGCGACCGGGGGCTCACCCTGGTCGACACCGGATTCGGCACCGACGACCTGGCGGCGCCCGGCAGGCGGCTCGGCCTGGGGTTCGTGAAGGCGATGGGGCTCGCGCTCGACCCGGCCGAGACCGCCATCTCGCAGGTGCGGGGGCTGGGGTTCGCCCCAGACGACGTGCACGACATCGTGCTCACGCACATGGACCCCGACCACGTCGGCGGGATCGGGGACTTCCCCTTGGCCAAGGTGCATGTGCACGCCGACGAGCTGGCCGCGGCGCAGCGCCCGGAGCTGGCCGAGCGTGGCCGTTACAAGAAGGCACAGTGGGCGCACAACCCGTCGTGGGTGGCGCACCAGGTGGCCGGCGATGACTGGTTCGGCTTCGGGTCGGTCGGGGTCCTCGGCTCGGGCACCGACGACGACGTGCTGCTGGTGCCACTTCAAGGCCACACCCGCGGCCACTGCGGCGTCGCCGTACGACGTCCGTCCGGCTGGCTGCTGCACGCGGGCGACAGCTATTTCTTCCGCGGCGAGAAGGAGACGCCCCCGTCGTACTCGAAGGGGTTGTCGTTGTTCCAGACTCTGATGCAGCGCGACAAGAACCAGCGGCTGGTCAACCAGGAGCGGCTCCGCACCCTCCACGCGGACCACGGCGACGAGGTGACGATGTTCAGCGCCCACGACGCCAGCGAGCTCGACGCCCTCGCAGACGCCGATGAGTGACTGCGCCGTCAGCCCGTGAGACAGAAGGGGTGCCCGGCCGGGTCCGCGTAGACCCGCCAGTTCTCCCCCTCGCCGGGAAGCCTGGTAGCGCCGAGCGCCAGCACCTTCTCCTCCAGCGCCGCGATCTCGCGGTAGTCCACCTGAACATCAAGGTGCACCTGCTGCGGGTGCGCCGGGTCGGGCCAGCGGGGCGCCGTGTAGTGCGCCACGTTCTGGAACATCACCTGCTTGCCCCCTGTGCCGATCAGGGAACCGACATCGCCCTCGTACCGGATCTCCATCCCGAGCGCGTCCGCGTAGAAGTGGCTCAGCACCTTCGCGTCCGGACAGTCGATGGTCACCGCGTAGATCGACATGGTCGGCTCGTCGCCCCGACACAGGTCGAACGGGTGCCCCGCCGGGTCCATGAGCGTGTGCCAGCTCTCGCCGCGGTCGAGCCGGGTGGCACCAAGCCCCTCCGCCCGCATGGCCGCGGCGTCGATGTCGGCGACGCGTAGGTCGAGGTGGAGCTGCTGCGGGTGTGCGGGATCCGGCCACCGCGGGGGTACGTGGTCCGGAGCCAGCTGCACCGCCACCCGCCAGCCGTCCGGCGTGCCCAGCGTGATCCAGTCCTCCTCGACGTCGGTCCTGGTCCAGCCGGCCAGCGCGACGTAGAAATCCGCGAGCCCGGTCAGGTCGGCCGCGTCGAGCACCACCGTCTTGAGCTTTCCGATCATGGTGATCCCTCCGGGACGTGGTGGAGCCAAGGGGACTCGAACCCCTAACCCCCTGCTTGCAAAGCAGGTGCGCTACCAATTGCGCCATGGCCCCTGTCGGTCAGGATCAGGCCTTCTGCACCGGGTCCGTGGCCTCGTGCCAGAGTGCCTGCTCCTTGTTGGCGTCGTCCATCTTCTTCTTGGCGACCACGCCGGCGGCGACGACGAGCGTGATCAGCAGGATCTTCTTCACTGAACCTCCAACGAGCGGATTTCGGGCAAGCACCAAGCCTAGGGGGTCGGTCCGCGCTCCCAGAAACCGGTCGACCAGAGCTGCCGGGTCTGGAGCACCCAGAACCAGGCGAAGAGCGCGATCACCGCGGACTCCACCGCGAAGAGCCAGTGCTCCCAGCCGAGGACCAGGTACGCCGCCGCGCCCAGCACGATGCTCGCCACCATGCCCTCGGCCACCAGCGCGTAGCGGTTGAGCCACGGCCGGGTGCGCCGAGTCGGGTCCGGCCCGAGGCCGAACAGCCGGGCGTTGATCACCGCGACGGCCACGAAGCAGCCGAACATCGGGATGGCGGCGCCGTAGTGGGCCACCCTGACGAAGAAGTCCCGGTCCACGGCATACGTCACGGCGACCACCAGATACACCACCACACTCACACCGGTGCCCCAGGCGAAGACCCTGCGCTCCATCTCCGCCGGCCCCTGCCGCTTGAAGTACGCCGCCACCAGCAGTGCCGCCGCGCCCATCACCAGCAGCGCGAACACGTTGTTCGTGACGTTCTCGTTTACCCGCGCCGCCCGCACCGGCGTCGAGCTGCAGGCCGCCTCGTAGGGCGTCGGGACGAAGGCCACCACCGGCATCAGCATCCCGGCGACGTTGAGCAGCAGGTCCTCGGTGTCCGTGCTGCCCTTGATCACGACCAGGCACGCCCCGATCGCGACGAGGGCGCCCACGAAGACGCCTTGCGCGGGCGTGTAGTAGTACCCACTGATCGACTTCTGCGCACAGTCGAACCCGACCGCCGCCGCCTCCCGGAGCACCGAGGCCGCCAGCAGCAGCACGAGCATCACCATCGCGATCCGCAGGTAGCGGTAGGTCTTGACGATGCTGTGGCGAGTGCTGTCCACGGGACCTCGCTGGCAGTTCGGGTGGGCCTAAGAGGACTTGAACCTCTGACCTCTTCCTTATCAGGGAAGCGCTCTAACCGTCTGAGCTATAGGCCCGGGGATGGCCGCGCGAGACGACCGACGAGGAAGGTTACCGCACCGGATGCGGGCCGACCAAAGCGGTCAGTTGTCCTCTGCCAAGGTGACCTCGATGCCGCCGAGAAGCGTGGCGGCGAGGTTGTAGAGGAACGCCCCGAGCGTCGCGATCGCGGTCAGCAGCACCACGTCGACGGCGGAGACCAGCATCGTGAAGCCGAGCACGCGTCCGGTGCCGATGTAGTCCTGCACCCGGAAGTCGTTGCCCATCACCGTCTGCACCGTCGAGTTCAGCGAGTCCCAGACGCCGGCGGCCCCGAGCACGCTCCACACGATCGCCACGGCCACGATGGTGACGATGCCGAAGGCGATCGAGAGCAGGAACGCCGTCTTCATCACCGACCAGGCGTCGAGCTGGACCAGCCGGAGCTGGGCCTTGCGCGGCCGGCGCCGCGGGCCGGCCTTGGCCGGCGCGGCGCTGCCCTGGCGCCCGGTCTGGCGGCCACCTGTCGGATGGCCCGCTCCGTCATCGCGCGACGAGTCCGGCGTCACCTTCTCCACGGCCGGCTGCGCGGCGCCGGAGCCCTGTTCCGCGACGCGGCTAAAGCCGCGACGGGCGGTGCCCGGGTCGCTGTCGGTCATCACGGCTCCTCGGGTGACTCGGATGCGTCATCGTCACCGATTGTTGCATCCGGAGCCGGATCGGCCACACCCTCCGCGTCCACGGCAGTGGCCTCCGGGTCGCCGCCGGCCGCCTGGATCGCCTCGTCGACCGCCTCCTCGACCTCCTCGGCCTTCTCCACGCTCCGGGCCACCACCGCAACCGAGTCACCGGCCTTGGGCGTCACGAACTTCACGCCCATCGTCGACCGGCCGGTCGGCCGAAACGCCTCGTCGATCGGGCTGCGGACGACCTGGCCGCTGCTGGTCACGCAGAGCACCTCGTCGCCGTCGACCACGATGAACGCGCCGACCAGGTTGCCGCGCTCCTCGTTGTCGAGCTTCATCGCCTTGATCCCGATGCCGCCGCGCGACTGGAGCCGGTAGTCCGTGATCCGGCTGCGCTTCGCGTAGCCGCCGTCGGTGATCGTGAAGACGTACTGCGGCTTCACGGTCTCGACAAGCTCGACCGCCGGGGACTCGGACTCGGCCGCTTCCTCGGCTGCCACCTGGTCGGCACGGATCACCGACATCGAGAGCAGGTCGTCGCCCCCGCGGAACTTCATGCCCTGGACGCCGGACGTGGCCCGGCCCATCGGCCGGAGCTGGGCGTCGTCGGCGCGGAACCGGATCGCCTGGCCCTTGCGGGAGACCAGCAGGATGTCGTCGTCGGCGTCGACCAGCTCGGCGCCGATCAGCTCGTCGTCGTCCTGCCGGAAGTTGATCGCGATCACACCGGCCTGGCGCGGGGAGTTGTAGTCGCCGAGCCGGGTCTTCTTGACCAGGCCGGAGCGGCAGGCCAGGACCAGGTACGGCGCCTGCTCGTAGTCGCGGATCGCCAGCACCTGCGCGATCTGCTCGTCGGGCTGGAAAGACAGCAGCCCGGCCACGTGACCGCCCTTGGCGTCGCGCTGCGCCTCGGGCAGGTTGTAGGCCTTGGTGCGGTAGACCCGGCCGGCCGTGGTGAAGAACAGCAGCCAGTGGTGGTTGGAGGTCGCCATGAAGTGCTCGACCACGTCGTCGCCGCGGAGCGTGGCTCCGCGGACACCCCTGCCGCCTCGCTTCTGCGTGCGGTACTGGTCGGCCCGGGTGCGCTTGGCGTAGCCGCCGCGGGTGATCGTGACGACCAGCTCCTCGTCGGGGATCAGGTCCTCCATCGAGAGGTCGCCGTCGGCCGCGATGATCTGGGTACGGCGGTCGTCGCCGTACTTGTCCACGATCTCGCCCAGCTCGTCGCCGACGATCTGCCGCTGCCGCGCCTCGTTGGCGAGGATGTCCTGGAGGTCCGCGATCCGGCGCTCGAACTCGGCGAGGTCGTCGATGATCTTCTGGCGCTGGAGCGCGGCCAGGCTGCGCAGCTGCATGTCGAGGATCGCGGTCGCCTGGATCTCGTCGATGTCGAGGAGCTGGATCAGGCCCTCGCGCGCCTCCGACGCGTCGGGGCTTCGGCGGATGAGCGCGATCACCTCGTCGAGCGCGTCGAGCGCCTTGGCCAGACCACGCAGGACGTGGGCGCGGCGCTCGGCCTCCGCCAGGCGGAACCGGGTGCGCCGCTGGATGACCTCGATCTGGTGCGCCACCCAGTTGCTGATGAACTGGTCGATCGTGAGCGTGCGCGGCACGTAGTCGACCAGCGCCAGCATGTTCGCCGAGAAGTTGGTCTGCAGCTCGGTGTGCTTGAGCAGGTTGTTCAGCACCACGCGGGCGACCGCGTCGCGCTTCAGCACGACCACCAGCCGCTGGCCCGTGCGGCCGGAGGAGTCGTCGCGCACGTCGGCGATGCCCTGGACCTTGCCGTTGTCCGCGAGCTCGGCGATCTTGAGGGCCAGGTTGTCGGGGTTGACCATGTAGGGCAGCTCGGTGATCGAGAGGCAGGTGCGCCCCTTGCTGTCCTCGTCGACCTCGATCACCGCACGCTGGGTGACCGACCCGCGGCCGGTGCGGTAGGCCTGCTCGATGCCCTCGCGGCCCACGATCAGCGCGCCGTTGGGGAAGTCGGGGCCCTTGATCCGCTGGATCAGGGCGTCCTGGAGCTCCTCGCGGGTCGCGTCGGGGTGCTCGAGCGCCCACCGGGCGCCGTCGGCCACCTCGCGCAGGTTGTGCGGCGGGATGTTGGTGGCCATGCCGACGGCGATCCCGGCCGAGCCGTTGACCAGCAGGTTCGGGTAGCGCGACGGCAGGATCGTCGGCTCCTGCGAGCGGCCGTCGTAGTTGGGCTGGAAGTCGACGGTGTCCTGGTCGATGTCGCGCACCATCTCGAGCGCGAGCGGAGCCATCCGGCACTCGGTGTAGCGCATCGCGGCCGCGGAGTCGTTGCCCGGTGAGCCGAAGTTGCCCTGGCCGTGGATCAGCGGAGCGCGCATCACCCACGGCTGTGCCAGCCGGACCAGGGTGTCGTAGATCGCCGTGTCGCCGTGGGGGTGGTACTGGCCCATCACGTCGCCGACCACGCGCGAGCACTTGGAGAAGCCGCGGTCGGGCCGGTAGCCGCCGTCGAACATCGCGTAGAGCACCCGCCGGTGCACCGGCTTCAGGCCGTCGCGGACGTCGGGCAGGGCCCGGCCGACGATGACCGCCATCGCGTAGTCGATGTAGGCCCGCTGCATCGAGGTCTGCAGCTCGATCGGCTCGACCCGGCCACCTCCGCCTGGTCCGGCGAGGTTGTCGGTCATCTCCGTCATGCTCTGTGCCCTTCGTCTGTTCGGTGGTCGAGCCTGTCGGGACCGGCATCGAGATCTCGACAGGCTCGATCACCGGGAAGCATGGTCAGATGTCGAGGAAGCGAACGTCCTTGGCGTTGCGCTGGATGAACGAGCGCCGCTGCTCGACGTCCTCGCCCATCAGGACCGAGAAGACCTCGTCGGCCTGCGCAGCGTCGTCCAGCGTGACCTGAAGCATCAGTCGCTGCTCGGGGTTCATCGTGGTCTCCCACAGCTCGTCGGCGTTCATCTCGCCGAGACCCTTGTAGCGCTGGACCGGGTTCTCCTTGGGCAGCTTCTTGCCGGACTCGAGCCCGTCGCGCGTGAGCAGGTCGCGCTCGCTGTCGGAGTAGACGAACTCGTGCTCGGCCGGCTTGTTCCAGCGGATCCGGTAGAGCGGCGGCTGCGCCATGTAGACGAACCCGTGCTCGATCAGCGGCCGCATGAACCGGAACAGCAGGGTCAGCAGCAGGGTGTTGATGTGGTGGCCGTCGACATCGGCGTCGGCCATCAGCACCACCTTGTGGTAGCGCAGCTTGTCGAGGTCGAACTCCTCGTGGATGCCCGTGCCGAGCGCGGAGATGATCGCCTGCACCTCGGTGTTGGCGAGCACCTTGTCGATCCGCGCCTTCTCGACGTTGAGGATCTTGCCGCGGATCGGCAGGATCGCCTGGACCCGCGGGTCGCGGCCCTGCCGTGCCGAGCCGCCCGCCGAGTCGCCCTCGACGATGAAGACCTCACACTCCTCAGGGTTGGTCGACTGGCAGTCGCTGAGCTTGCCGGGCAGGCCACCGCCACCGAGGAGGCCCTTGCGGGAGCGGGCCAGGTCACGGGCCTTGCGCGCGGCCAGCCGCGCGGATGCTGCGGCCATGGCCCTGCGGATGATGTCCTTGCCCTCGGCGGGGTTCTCGGCGAGCCAGTGCCCGAGCTGGTCGTTGACGATGCGCTGCACGAAGCCCTTGGCCTCGGTGTTGCCGAGCTTGGTCTTGGTCTGGCCCTCGAACTGGGGCTCGCCGAGCTTGATCGAGATGATCGCGGTCAGGCCCTCGCGGATGTCGTCGCCGGAGACCCGGTCCTCGCGCTTCTTGATCAGCCCCCACTCCTCGCCCCAGCTGTTGACCAGCGACGTGAGAGCGGAGCGGAACCCCTCCTCGTGGGTGCCGCCCTCGTGGGTGTTGATCGTGTTGGCGAAGGTGTGGACCGACTCCTGGTAGGAGGTGTTCCACTGCATCGCGACCTCGAGGCTCATCTGCTGCTCGAGGCCCTCGGGCGTCGACGCCTCGAAGCTGATCACCGTCGGGTTGGCCTTGTCCTTGCGGCGGTTGAGGTGTTCGACGTAGTCGACGAGACCGCGGTCGTAACGGAACCGCCGCTCCATGGCGCCGCCTTCGGCGCGCACGACGTCGACCTCGGTGGCGTCGGTCTCACCTGCACCCTCGTGCTGCATCGGGTCGCCCTCGAGTTCCTGCGCGGACTCCTCCGCGTGCAGGCGCTCGTCACGCACCACGATCTCGAGACCCTTGTTGAGGAAGGCGTACTCGCGGAACCGGCTCGAGATCGTCTCGAGGGAGTACGTCGTGGTCTCGAAGATCGCCTCGGAGGCCCAGTAGGTCACCGTGGTGCCGGTGTGCTCGCCCGGCTCCATCGGGCGCACCTGCTCGAGCGGACCGTCCGGGACGCCGATCGTGAAGCTCTGGCGCCACTCGTGGCCACGGTTGCGCACCTCGACCACGAGGTGGCTGGCCAGGGCGTTGACGACCGAGACACCGACACCGTGCAGACCGCCGGAGACCTTGTAGCCGCCGCCACCGAACTTGCCGCCGGCGTGGAGCATGGTCAGGGCCAAGGTGACCGCCGGCAGCTCCTGGCCGGGAGCCGTGTCGGTCGGGATGCCGCGGCCGTTGTCCTCGACACGGACAGCACCGTCGGAGGTCAGGGTGACGACGATCCGGTCGCAGTGCCCGGCGAGCGCCTCGTCGACCGCGTTGTCCACGATCTCCCAGATCAGGTGGTGCAGGCCGCGCTCGCCGGTGGAGCCGATGTACATGCCGGGGCGCTTGCGCACCGCCTCGAGCCCCTCGAGCACCTGGATCGCACTGGCGTCGTAGCGACCGTTCTCCACGGCGTGTCCGGAGGCCCTCTCCGCCGCAATCTCCTGGATCTGGGTGACGGTCTCGCTCTCGTCGGCCACAGGTGGTTGCCCTCTCTGCTGTTCTCGAACCGGTGCACGGTGCTGCACACACGAAGGGCCGCTCAGGAGGTGGTGCCGAAGCACCGGAAGCGGGTGAGCGACCTGTGCTCAGTTTACCCGTCAGCGGCCTTGAATCACGCATGGGTCCACAGGCGAGGGGGGATATCGGTGCGGAAGGTGCCCTCACGGGCCAGAAACCGGCGGTTGCAGCGCCGAACGGGGCCGCGATGAGGGGCGGGTACGGCGGGACGGCGCCCAGATCGGTCAGGGGGCCGCTCCGGGACGGGCCCGCCGTTCAGCCGTACGTGTCGCGGGGCCCCCGGCCCCTGACCCGCAGCCGGCCCTTGCGCCAGCTCGGGCCACGGGGTCCCTGGACGTCGATCACCCGCACCGTCTCGTCGCCGAGCTCGTCGTTGAGCCGGCGGACCAGGGAGCCCGCGAGCAGCGTGAGCTGGGTGGCCCAGGCGGTCGAGTCGGCGCGCACCACGAGCCGGCCGTCGGCGAACGACTCGGGTTTCGAGTGCTCGGCGATGTCCCGGCCGACGATCGCCGACCACCGGGCGAAGACCCCGTGCACGCGCAGGTCCGTGCTCCAGCCCTGGTCGGCGACCAGACGCTCGAGGGTGACGTCGATGGTCTGGGGGTCCCGCTCGTCGGGGTGCGCGCCGCTGGCCCGTCCGGGCTCGTTGCGGCGGGCCTGGTAGCTGCCGCCGGTGCCGCCCTTGCCCCGTCCGGGCAGCCGTCCGGGCAGCCGTCCGGGCAGCCGGCTCGTGCGTCCGGCCAGTCCCCGCGCGATGGTGCGAGCCAGGTCGAGGCCCTCGTCCCGGCGCGCGTCCTCGTCCGGGGGCTGGTTCGCGGCCGGGTCGGCCGGGGCGTCACTCATCGCGGGTCACCGTCCCGTCTGCCACCGTGTAGCGGGTGCCCCTCAGCGCCACGGGCACATCGTCGGCGACGGCGGCCGTGACCAGCACCTGCTCGGCGTCTCCGACCAGCTCCGCGAGCTGCTGGCGGCGACCGGTGTCGAGCTCGGCGAAGACGTCGTCGAGGACCAGGATCGGGTCGTCGCCCGTGCTCCGCAACAGGTCGTACGACGCGAGCCGCAGCGCGAGCGCGAAGGACCACGACTCCCCATGGCTCGCGTAACCCTTGGCCGGCAGGTCACCGAGCGAGAGCACCAGGTCGTCGCGGTGCGGGCCGGCCAGGCTGATCCCGCGGTCGAGCTCGTCCCCGCGCAGGCGTTCCAGCTCGGACAGCAGTCCCTGCTCGAGCTCGTGCTGGTCCGCACCGGCAGCCGCCGGGAACGAGCAGCGGTAGACCATCGTCGCGTCGTCGCGGGTCGCCCCGCGGGCGACGGCCTCATACGCCTTGCCCACCAGGGGGCTCAGATCCGCGACCAGCCGCATCCGGGCGCCCACGATCTCGGCTCCGAGGCGGGCCAGGTTGGCGTCCCAGACCCCGAGCGTGCCCAAGGGACCACTCGGTCCGTCCGCTGCCGACGACGACCCGAAGCGAGTGGGGCGGCGGGCGCTCTTGAGCAGCGAGTTGCGCTGCTTGAGCACCCGGTCGTAGTCGGTGCGCACCCCGGCGTAGCGCGGCTGGAGCTGGACCAGCAGGTCGTCGGCGAAGTGCCGGCGCTCGGACGGGTCGCCCTTGACCAGCGCGAGGTCCTCGGGAGAGAAGACGACCGTGCGCACCAGGCCGAGCAGCTCGCGGGCACGCGGCAGCGGCGACTTGTTGATCCGGCCGCGGTTGGACCGGCCCGGGTTGATCTCGATCTCGAGCACGGCCCGGCGTTCGTCGCGGATCACGGCGGCCCGGACGACGGCCTGGTCGGTGCCGGCACGCACGAGCGGCGCATCTCCGGCCACCCGGTGGGAGCCGAGCCGGGACAGGTAGTCGATCGCCTCGACCAGGTTGGTCTTTCCCTGGCCGTTGCGCCCCACGAACGCGGTCGCCCCCGGCCCCAGCTCGAGGTCGAGGTCCGACCAGGAGCGGAAGTCGTGCAGCGTCAGCCGGGCGACGTGCACGGCGCCGACCGCAACGGCCGAGGTCCGGGAGGCACGGCCGGGCTCACGCCGGGTTCTGGTCGCCGCCGGGCGGCGCCTCGGTGCGCACCGCGTGCCCGCCGAACTGGTTGCGCATCGCCGCGACCGCCTTCATCGCCGGACTGTCGTCCTGGCGGGACACGAAGCGCGCGAAGAGTGCCGCCGTGATCGCCGGGAGCGGGACCGCGTTGTCGATCGCCGCCTCGATCGTCCACCTGCCCTCGCCGGAGTCGTCGGCATAGCCGCGGATGCCGGCCAGCGCGTCGTCCTCGTCGAGCGCGGCGACCAGCAGGTCGAGCAGCCAGGACCGGATCACCGTGCCCTCCCGCCAGGACCGGAACACCTCGGTCACGTTGTCGACCTCGTCGACGGCCTGGAGCAGCTCCCAGCCCTCGGCGTAGGCCTGCATGATCGCGTACTCGATGCCGTTGTGGACCATCTTGGCGAAGTGCCCGGCGCCCACGGCCTCGCCGGCGTGCACCCAGCCGAACTCGCCCTCGGGCTTCAACGCATCGAAGGCCGGCTGGACCTTGGCAACGTTGTCCTTCGAGCCGCCGGCCATCAGCGCGTAGCCGTTCTGCAGGCCCCACACCCCGCCGGAGACGCCACAGTCGACGAAGCCGATGCCCTTCTCCGCCAGCTGGTCGGCGTGCTCCTGGTCGTCTGTCCAGCGTGAGTTGCCGCCGTCGACGATCACATCGCCCTCGCCGAGCAGCCCGCCCAGCTCCTGGACCGTCTGGTGCGTCGCCTCGCCCGCGGGCACCATCACCCAGACCACCTTGGGGCTGGGCAGCTTCCCGACCAGCTCCTCGAGGCTGGCGACGTCGCTGACGTCGGGGTTGCGGTCGAAGCCGACCACGGTGAGCCCGCCGTTGCGCATGCGCTCCCGCATGTTCTTGCCCATCTTGCCGAGCCCGACGAGTCCGATGTCCATGCGTGTCTCCCTCTCGAGTGCGGCGTTGTGGGTGGGCGGCTCAGGAGAGCAGGCGGCGCGGCATCAGCAGGTAGCGGAAGTCCGTGTCGGCGTCCCCGTCGAGGGCGCCCGTACCTGAGATTACGACGGGCTTGGAGGCCTGTGTAAAGGCCAGTTCCACGAACGGCGCCTCGATCACGGTCAGGCCGTCGAGCAGGAACTGCGGATTGAAGCCCGTGGTGATGTCCTCACCGGTGATCGACGCCTCGATCGACTCCGACGCCATCGCCTCGTCGCCGCTGCCGGCATCGAGGGTCAGCACCCCGTCGCTGAAGGTCAGCTGCACGGCCGTGTTGCGCTCGGCGACCAGCGACACGCGCTTGACCGAGTCGACCAGGGCGACCCGGTCGACGCGGGCCGTCGTCTGGTGCTCCTGCGGGAACAGCGAGCGCACCTTGGGAAACTCGCCGTCGAGCAGTCGGGTCGTCGTACGACGGACGCCGCCGCCGGCGGAGCCCTCGAATCCGATGATGCCCTCGCCGGCACCGGATGAGGCCAGCGCGATCGTGATATCGGTGCCACCTGTCAGTGACTTCGCCGTGTCGGCCAGCACCTTGGCCGGCACCAGCGCGGCGGCAGTGGTGTCCGCGGCGCCCGGAGACCAGGTGAGCTCGCGGCTGGAGAGCCGGAACCGGTCGGTCGCGAGCATCGCGATGCCTTCACCCTCCATCTCCAGCCGGACCCCGGTCAGCACCGGCAGCATGTCGTCGCGCCCGGCGGCGGTGACCGCCTGGCTGACCGCATTGGCGAAGAGTCCGCTGGGCACGGAGCCCCGCGCCTCGGGCATCGTCGGCAGCGACGGGTAGTCCTCGACCGGCATCGTCTGCAGGCTGAACCGGGCCGACCCGCAGGTCAGCACCACCTTCGGACCGTCGATCGCCATCTCGACGGTCTTGCTGGGCAGGCTCCGGCAGATGTCGGCGAGCAGCCGGCCGGAGACGAGGGCGCGACCCTCGTCCGTCACGTCGGCGTTGAGGGTGGCGCGGGCCGAGGTCTCGTAGTCGAACGTCGAGAGCTGCAGGCCCTCGCCGCCGTCGTCGAGCGGGCCTGCCTCGATCAGCAGGCCGGCCAGCACCGGCGCGCTGGGGCGGATCGGGAGGGCGCGGGCCGCCCAGGCGACGGCATCGGCGAGGACGTCACGTTCGACGCGGAACTTCACGACTGGTGTCTCCTGGAGTGCGGGCGTTGAGGCTCGTTGGGGTGGCTGATCCTGTCACGGAACATCCGGCTGCTGGTGGGTTGTCCCCAGGAACCGGAGCAGCAGGTGTTGTCGGGTCGAGGAGCAATTACGGAATTAGTAGTCGTAGTAGGTGCGGTGGACTCTGTGGAGAACCCATCTTTGCGCAGGTCAGGCAGCGTGGGAGCGCCCACAGGGCCTGTGGAGCGGCGGTGCACGCGCAGATGCTGCCTGTGGACGGTGGGCCGGCCGACGCGGGACGGCCACAGTTCGTCCACACTCGCGTCACAGGAACTCGTGTCGTTTCCACCGGCCTGTCCCCAGCCTGTGAGGTGCGGTGCCGGAGTGCTCAAGCCTGCTTCGCCTGCTGCTTGACCCGTGTGGTCAGCTCGGTCACCTGGTGGAAGACGTTGCGGCGCTCGGCGAGGTCCTTGCGGATCCGGCGGTCGGCGTTCATCACCGTCGTGTGGTCACGGCCGCCGAACTGCTGGCCGATCTTGGGCAGCGAGAGGTCGGTCAGCTCGCGGCAGAGGTACATCGCGATCTGGCGCGCGGTGACGAGGGCGCGGGTGCGGCTCGGACCGCAGAGCTCCTCGATCGAGAAGCCGAAGTACGACGCCGTCTGGGCGATGATCAGGCCGGCCGTCACCTCGGGGTCGCCGCCCTCGGGGATCAGGTCCTTGAGCACGATCTCGGCCAGGGTCAGGTCGACCTCCTGGCGGTTGATGCTGGCGAACGCGGTGACCCGGATCAGGGCGCCCTCGAGCTCGCGGATGTTGGTCTGGATCCTCGA
>Ga0207675_100002006_pt1 | contig 20298 bp, 21 predicted proteins | sample KBSSwiS42_FD_184305 | JGI IMG/M metagenome (GOLD analysis project Ga0207675, IMG submission 184305) | Switchgrass rhizosphere microbial communities from Kellogg Biological Station, Michigan, USA - KBS Switchgrass S4-2 (SPAdes) (version 2) | ecosystem: Host-associated > Plants > Roots >...
GCTATGCGATCGGGGAGCCGGGAATCCTGCGCCGCGGAACCCGAGGGCCGCAGTTGCGCCCGTGCCTCGCGGACGAGGCCTCCGGACGCCCGGCGACCGCCTTCCGCTCGTGCCGTTCCAGGCCGAATTTGGCGGGGGTCGGCCCCGTCCGCCAAGCCCCTCGTCGGCCGCGCCCAGACGCTCAGGCCGCGGACTCGGCCGCCTTGACGTGGTCGGCGAGGATGCCCGGCAGTTCCGTCACCGGGCTGCGTCCGAAGCCGCAATACGCGGCCAGCCCGAATTCTGGCAGGTACTTGCGGGCCAACGCCACACGCTGCCGGAATCGCTCCATATTGTGGATCGCGCCGAGATAGACGCGCGCGCCGCGCGGGTTGAGCTCCTTGAGCGGTGCGAAGAAAGCCTCGTCCTCGGTGTCCAGCAGCGGGATATGGATCCAGTCCACCCGCCGGCCCGATGCCTCCAGGAAGGCATTCGCAAGCTTCACGGTTTCGCTCAGCGTCTCCGGTTGAAAGCGCGGCCAGCCGCCCAGCGTGCCGAAACAGAGGTGATAGCCGAGCGCAACGTCCTCGGGGATCCCGGGGGAGAGATTGCGCACTTGCGCGACGTTGCGCTCGATCATGCTCTCCCGCGGCAACTGCGGAATGGCACCGTAAGCGTCCTGCACTTCGGTCGCGCAGTCCCACTGGATGGCGAGTTCCTCGGCCGGAATCTTTTCAACGATCTTTGCCAGCTCGGCGCGCAGCGCGGCTTCGAAGCCCGGCTTGATCTTGTCGAGGTCGCCTTCAACCGGGAAAACCCGCGGTGGCAGCGCGCTGTTGACCATCGGCATCGAGACTTGAAAGCGTAGATGGCGAGGCAACACGCCCTTTTCCTTCAACGTCCGGAACACGAAGTAGGAATTGACGGCGTCGCGCGCGAAGCCGAGGCGCCAACCCGGATCGCCGAAGCGCACGCGCTCGACCCCGTCGCGAACCTTGAACTGCCACCGGTCGGAATTGTCGTGGGGGTTGAGCCGCTCCACGCCGTTGTCAGGGCGTGGGTGCGCGAGAATGTCGAACTCCGGATGACCCGCGAACACCTGGTAGTGGATGCGGCTGATCCAGTGGCTGCGCGGCCCGACTTCTCCGTCGGGCACCGCGCTCAGGAAACGGCCGAGCGGCGCGCCGAAGGTCTCGAACACGTCCTGCGGCGTGTCGAGGGGAATGCTGCCAACCAGCAACAGCTGCTCGCTCACCGATGTCACCTGCTTCCCCCCTGCACATACGTCGATCGCGATGTCGCGGTCTGTACCGGGAGCGACGACGTCGGATTTCCGATCGGCTGCTACCGAGGATTGATTGCCGCCCCAACGTCCGTCACCGTGGCGCCAGTACCATCACCACCTGGCGGCCTTCGAAGCGCGGTTCCTGCTCGACTTTGGCGAGTTTGGAGGTGTCGTCCTTGACGCGATTGAGGAGCTGATAGCCCAGTTCCTGATGCGCCATTTCACGCCCGCGGAACCGCAGCGTGACCTTCACCTTGTCGCCCTCTTCGAAAAAGCGCTGCATGGAGCGCATCTTCACGTCGTAATCGTGGTCGTCGATCATCGGCCGGAGCTTGATCTCCTTGACCTCGACCACCTTCTGTTTCTTGCGGGCTTCCGCCGCCTTCTTCTGCGCTTGATATTTGTATTTGCCGTAATCGAGAATTTTGCAGACCGGCGGGGACGAATTGGGGGCGATCTCGACGAGATCAAGCCCGGCCTCCTGCGCCTTGTCCAAAGCGATCTGGATCTCAACGGGCCCGTGATTGTGGCCGGTCTGGTCGATCAGTTGGACTTCGCGAACTCGAATCTCCTCGTTGATGCGCGGGCCGTCCTTCGGGGCGGGCTGCGCGGGTCTCATTGGGCGACGAATGGCTCTGCTCTCCTCATGTCGTTGCAACGGCCTGCTACCGCAGGTCCCCAAAGGATCAGTACAAAACGGCCATAAGTCAACGGCTAATCGCGGTACACGGCGGCCATTCCCGTATTCCGGGCGGTGCTTCTTGCCGCGGGCCGGGAGCGACCTAGTGTCCCGATTCCGAAGTTCGCATCATTATGCGGCGCGCTCGCTTGCGAACTTCGGAATCGAAGGACACTGGCAACTTATTGACCTAGTGTGGCTTTGGTTCAGAAGTCCGCATTTCGGACTTGCCGCGGAGATGATGCGGACTTCTGAACCAAAGCCACACTAGTGGCTCGCGATGCGCATTGAAACGCGCCCGCGCCCCTAAGTGTCGAGCGCGAGCAGCGACGTGTAGACCGCGCGGGTGGCCACGGCAACGCTCCGTGGGGAAAACATGTATTCCGCGAACTGCCGTGCGCGCACCGCCATCGCGTGGTAGGTGGCATCGTCGAGGGCAAACGCGGCACTGATCGCGTCGGCGAATTCCTTCGCGTCGCCAGCCTTTGCCACCCAGCCGGTGCGCACGTTCTCCGGTATTTCCGGCGGCGTCGCCACATGTTCCGGCAAAATTCCGAGGTCGGCGGTGACCACCGGCCGCCCCATGGCTTGCGCTTGCGCCACCACCCGGCCGAGGACCGGCGGCGCGATGGCGGGCACGACCACGGTATCCGCGGCGGCAAATGCGGCCGGCAGGTCGCGGCAATGGCCGATCAATTGGATGCACGCCTGGACGCCTTTGGCCTGGGCTTCGCTCGCGATGAAACGCGCATATTTGCTATGGGTCCGGTGTTCGCCGGCGAGCACGAAGACGAATCCACCCACCCCGTCATCAAGGAGCGCACGCGCGACGGCGGGCAGCATCAGCTGACCATTCCAGGGGGCGACGCGCCCCGGGACAAGCAGGATGCGCGCGTCGTCCGGAATCTTCCAAGTCCTGCGTAATGCCTCGACCCGCTGGTGATCAACGGTCGAGGGGTCGAACGCGGCCATGTCGATCTGGCGTGGAATGACGGTGAGCCGATCGGGCGTAAGCTCGTAGCGGGCGACCATTGGTGCCGCTGCGAAATTCGACGGGGTAATCACCCGGTCGCCGCGTGCGAGCGCCCCCGTCCAGTATGCCCGCAGTCCCGATGTGACCGGGACGTCGGGCAGCGTGGTGACGAGCCAGACCGCGACCTGGGCCGCGGCCATGCTGGCGATCCAGGCGCCGCCAACGCTCTGGGCGTGCACGATGTCCACCCGCTCGGATGTGACCAGCTTTTCAAGGGTGTGTGCGCTACGCCGGAGCTTGAGCGGATTGGCCGTGGCATTCACCATTGGAACCCATTCGCCGCCGAAGGCCTTGAGTTCGGACCCGAGAGGCCCATCCTCGGCGGCGATGAGCGCGCGGGCGCCCGATTGCAGCAGCGCGGCGGCGACGGTGAGCGCGGCGCGGGCCGAGGGCTCCTCGCGCAAGGCCGGCACGATCTGCAAGATAGTCGCGCCGGCCAATGTGCGCGGCGGAGCGTGCGTGTCGTCGCTTTCGTTGCTCACGGAGCTTACTTCCTCGGTCGTCACCGGCCTAAATCCCGCAAGGTGCGCTTGCATTCAATGGCGGCATGCGGCGAAAACACGGCACGGCTCGGCCTGCAATGCAAATGCACCCCCACCCCCAATCCAGACCCCGCAAATGCCCGATCTTTGCCTGAAATTCTTGAGTGTTGGAACTGGTATTGCGGCTCGCGGCATCGCCGTGCGGGCGCGCGACGGATCGCCCCCGGGCCTGTTCTGGCTCGGGGGATTCAAGTCCGACATGAAAGGCACCAAGGCGCAGGCCCTCGACCAGTGGGCGCGGGACCATGGCCGCGCCATGACGCGCTTCGACTATTCCGGTCATGGCGAGTCCGAGGGCAATTTCACCGACGGAACCATCGGCCGATGGCTTGAGGAAAGCCTGGCCGTATTCGATGCCTGCTGCCGCGGACCGCAGGTGGTGATCGGCTCCTCCATGGGCGGCTGGCTCGCTTTGCTGCTTGCGCGGGAGCTGGCGCGGCGCGTGCAGACAGATCCCGGCTTGGCCTCGCTCGTGCTGATCGCGCCCGCGGTGGACTTTACCGAAGAACTGATGTGGAAGCGCTTCCCGCCGGAGATCAAGCGTGAGATCGAGCAGACCGGTGCGTGGGCGCGCCCGTCGCAATATTCCGATCAGCCCTATCTCATCACCCGCAGCCTGATCGAGGAGGGCCGCAGTCACCTCCTGCTCGACAACATGATCGAAACCGGTTGTCCGGTCCGCATCCTTCAGGGTGTGCAGGATCCCGACGTGCCGTGGCAGCACGCGGTCGAGCTCAGCTCCCGGTTTGCCCAAGACGATGTCGTGCTCACCTTGGTCAAGGACGGAGACCATCGCCTGTCGCGGCCCGAAGACATCGAGCGCCTCATTGCGGCGGTTGCCGAGTTCTAGTGCACGTCCCGCACGGCATTCGCATCAGACCAGACCAGCTACGCCGGCGCCGCTGGCCTGGCCACGGCGAGATGATCGCCGGCTTGATGGAGCGCGCGCAGGCCGTCGCGGTACGTGGGGTAACGCAGTTTCACGCCGAGCACGTTCTTGAGTTTGCTATTGCGGGCGCGGATGCAGCCATCATAGAAGCTCAGCGCCAGCGGTGAGAGCAGCGGGCCGGCCTCCGAATAGGGGATCTCCGGCGGAGCATCGATCCCGAGCAGACGCGCTGCAAATGCGATTTGATCGGTCGGCGGTGCCGGCTCATCGTCGACCACATTGAACACACCGTCCGCCTGCCGCTCGAAAGCCGCCTCGATCGCCTGCGCGATGTCGTGGACGTGGACGCGGTTCGATACATGGCCCGGCTTGGCGATACGATGGACCGTGCCGCGCAGAAGCCTGATCATTCCGTTCTGTCCCGGGCCATAGATGCCGCCGAGCCGCAGGATCGTCACCGGCATCTTCCGCCGTGCTCCCAGCGCCTGCCAGGCGAGCTCCGCATCGATGCGGGCGTGACCGCGGCGGGCATGCGCCGGAATGACCGGCGTCGTCTCATCGATCCAGGCGCCGCCGCTGTCACCGTAAACGCCAAGCGTCGAGAGATAGACCACGGAGCGCAGGCGCGGCGCCTCGGCAATCTCGTCTGCGAACGCCGCCAGCACCGGGTCACGGCCCTCCGCCGGCGCCGCCGATATGAGCAGCGCATCCGCCAGCGCGATGGCGGCGGTGAGTTGCCGTGAAGTGGCATCGAACAGCAGCATCTCGACCGATCGGTCGCCAAGCGATTCGCGGCCGAGTGCAGCGGCGCGCTCTTCGCTGCGGGTTGTGGCAACGACGCGGTCGAAGCGGGTACCGAATTCGGCGACATAGGACCGGGCGCAGTAGCCCAGTCCGATACAGAGGAGCGTGGGCATCAAGCCGCGGCCGTCTGGAGCGCGGCCGTCCACTCTTCTTCGACCAGAGGCTCGCTCTCCTGCGGCCGCCGCGCCGCGGCCAAGGCCGCGAGCCGTTCGGGCGGGAGCAGCCGGCTCAGTGCCCACACCGCCGCGCCGCGCACCAGCGGCGAAGGGTCCGCCAACAGCCGGACGGCGTCGGTCGCCAGCGTTGCGTCGCCGGAATTGCCGATCGCGACCAGCACGTTGCGCACGAAGCGATCGCGTCCCGCGCGCTTGACCGGCGATTTCGAAAACATCTTTCGAAACGCCGCGTCGTCGAGACGGACGAGGTCGGCAAGCCGGGCGGCGTGCAGCTCATCGCGCGACGCCAGCCGCATTTCATGGCCGGCCTGCGCAAACTTGTTCCATGGACAGACCGCCAGGCAATCATCGCAGCCGTAGATTCGGTTGCCGATGGCCGCGCGCAGTTCACGCGGGATGGGACCCTTGTGCTCGATGGTGAGATACGAGATGCAGCGGCGCGCATCGAGCCGATAGGGCGCGGGGAACGCGGCGGTGGGGCAGATGTCGATGCAGGCGCGGCAGGTGCCGCAACAGTCCGTCTCCGGCGCATCCGCCGGCAGCTCGAGCGTGGTGAAGATCGCGCCGAGAAACAGCCACGATCCGAACTGCCGCGAAACAAGATTGGTGTGCTTGCCCTGCCAACCCACGCCGGCGGCGGCGGCGAGCGGTTTCTCCATGACAGCCGCGGTGTCGACGAACACCTTCACGTCGCCGCCGCCTCGTGCGATGAGCCAACGCGCCAGCGCCTTGAGCCGCGGCTTGATGATGTCGTGGTAGTCGTCGGCCTGGGCGTAGACGGAAATGGCGCCCCGGTCGCGCTTGCTCAGGATCGCCAGCGGATTGGCGTCCGGACCATAGTTGAGCCCCAGGATGATGACGGAGCGCGCCTGCGGCCACAACGCGCGCGGATCGCCCCGCCGCGCCGCAGTCGTTGCCATCCATTCCATGTCGCCGTGAGCGCCTTCGGCCAGGAACTGCCGCAGGCGCTCGGGCGCGAGCGGAATCGAATCGGGTCGCGTGATGCCGACGGTGTCGAAGCCGTGATGACGTGCGGCTGCGACCAGCGCTGTTTTGAGTGCCGCCGGATCACTCAGAAGTCGAGGTCCGCGTACGTTTCCGATGGCGGAATTCCGGCCAGCGTCTCGGCCAGCAGCGGACGGAACGAGGGCCGCGACTTTAATTGTGCGTACCAGGTCTTCGCCGCCTCGTCTTCGTTCCATGGCACGTCGCCCAGATAGTCGGCCGCCGACAGGTGCGCGGCCGCCGCGAGATCGGCGTAGCTCATCCGCGGGCCCGCCAGCCAATCGCGCGTGCGCACCAGCCAGCCGATATAGGCCAGATGATAGCGCATGTTCTGGCGAGCCGCACGGATCGCGTCGGTGTCCGGCGATCCTCCGCCGGCACTCACCGGCATCTGCCGCTTGTACAACCGCTCCATGGTGAGCGGTCCACTGACCTCGGCAAAGAATTTGTCGTTGAACCAGTTCATGAGCCGGCGCACTTCGACGCGCGGCCCGGGCTCGCGTGGCAGCAGGCGCTGTTCGCCGAACTCGGCCCCTCGCGTTTCGTCGAGAAATTCGGCGATGATCCCGGGGCCGGGAACCGCGGGATAACCTTCCTCCACCAGCACCGGCGTGGTGCAGTCGGGGTTGAGGGCCAGAAACTCCTGGCGGCGCTCCCACACGCGTTCCTCGACCATCCGCGCGGTGACGCCGTACTCGCCGAATGCCAAGCGTACGAAACGCGAGTGCGGGCAGAATGGGTGATGAAACAACGTCAACATGCGGCTTTAAGGATTGCGGCGATCTCGCGGCGCGTGGATCCCGCGGGGACGGTCAAATTAGGTTGCGCCGGGCCCTCTGATAGAGCCCGGGAGCAACCTGTGCAATCTTCCCCGTTCCCCGTTGCTCGCGGGTTAATGATGCGGGAAAAGCGCAGTCGCCAGATCTCCCGCGCCCGGTCCTGCGCGGCGCCCGTACCATCGTCCTGCCCGCGGAGTCCGTCATGTCCCTCGACCTGTTCAAGGCATTCGTCCTCGGCGTCGTCGAGGGCCTGACCGAGTTCGTGCCGGTATCCTCGACCGGGCATCTCCTCCTGGTGCAGCAGTTCTTCGGCTTCGATGACGATGATTTCGGCAAGACCTTCGCCGTGCTGATCCAGTTCGGCGCGATCCTGGCGCTGTTGTCGATATATTTTTTCCGTATCTGGCAGCTCGCGCTCGGCATGTTCAAGGATCCGGCCGCGCAACGGTTCATCATCGGGGTACTGATCGCATTTCTGCCGGCGGCGCTGGTCGGCGCGGTCGCTCACGACTTCATCAAAGCGGTATTGTTCAACGTCTGGATCGTCTGCTTCACCTTGATCGTCGGCGGCGCCATTCTGCTGTGGGTCGATCAGATGGATCTCGATACCCGCTATCACGACGCCACCAAGTTTTCATTGCCGATGTATCTGGGCATAGGTCTGGCGCAGTGTGTATCCATGATCCCCGGGGTCTCGCGCTCGGGCGCCACCATCGTATCCGCCATGTTGCTGGGTGCCGACCGGCGTTCGGCGGCGGAGTTCTCGTTCTGGCTCGCGATGCCGACCATGGCGGGTGCCTTCGCCTATGATCTCTATAAGAGCCGGGGACAGCTGAGCATGGACAATTCGATCCTCGTGGCCTTCGGCTTCGCGGTGTCGTTCATTTGCGCCTGGATCGTGGTGAAGACGTTTCTCGGCTACGTGCAGCGCCATGGGTTCGCATTGTTCGCATGGTGGCGCGTCGTGGTTGGATCGCTAGGGCTGATCGCGTTGGCGCTCGGCTACTGACGACGGCGTTGCCACTAGCGTTGTGAACAGCGGCGGCGTCCGCCCGCCTCGCTCCTATCCGATTACCTCGCGCGTCACTGCCCGGACGTCGCACGTGCCGGTCAGCGTCAGCGCCACCTCAAGCTCGGCGCGGATGATGTCGAGCGCCTGACGCACGCCCGCTTCGCCGTTCGCCGCGAGGCCGTAGAGGTAAGCGCGTCCGATCATGCAGCCGTGCGCGCCACGCGCGAGCGCCTTGAGCACATCATGGCCAGAGCGGATGCCGCCATCGAACAGCACCTCGATGCGGTCGCCCACGGCGTTCGCGATCTCGGGCAAGGCGCGAATGGTGGAATGCGCGCCGTCGAGTTGCCGGCCGCCGTGATTGGATACGACGATGCCGTCGACACCCGCGGAGGCGGCGGTCTTGGCGTCCTCGACGTCGAGCACGCCCTTGAGCACCAGCTTGCCCGGCCAGAGGCTGCGGACCCATTCGACGTCGCGCCAGCTCAGCGACCGGTCGAAATTCTGGTTCGACCAGGCGCCGGCCTTCTCGATCCCGACGCGGCCCTTCAGATAGGCCTCGACATTCCCGAACGTCTTGCGCCGACCGAGCAGCACCTTGAGGAGCCAGGCCGGTTTCGTGGCGATGTCGAAGGCGTTGCGCGCAGTCAGGCGTGGAGGAACCGTCAAACCGTTCTTGATGTCGGCGTGGCGCTGGCCGCGCATGGGGAGATCAACCGTCACGAACAGCGCAGAGCATTTTGCCGCCCGCGCCCGTTCGATCACCGATTGGCTAAAGCCGCGATCGCGGAACATGTAGAGCTGGAACCAGAACGGTTTGCTGACCGCGCTCCGCACGTCCTCGATCGAACAGATCGACATGGTGGACAGGCAGAACTTGATGCCGGCGGCTTCGGCCGCGCGGGCGGCAAGCATCTCGCCATCACCATGGACCAGGCCCGTGAGCCCGGTTGGCGCGATTGCGAGCGGCATCGAGACCGCCTCGCCCAGCATTGTGGAAGCAAGCGATACCTTCGATACGTCGATCAGCACGCGTTGCCGCAGCCGGATGGCGTTGAGTTCGTCGCGGTTGGCATTGAGCGTGAGTTCGTCATAGGAACCGCGCTCGACGTAATCGTAGATCGCGCGCGGGATTTTTCGCCGCGCGATCCGCCGCAGATCCTCGATATTGGTGATGATGGCCATTGCCGGTGCTGGAAATCAGTCGTGGGTCATCGGAATCGCAAGTCAGATCACCGACACCGGCCCCTGAAACTGGCCGGTCTTGCGGAATCGCCACAAATAAGACGGCACGATCGCCGCCATGGTGACCGGATCGACACCGAGCGCTTCCAGTGTACGTCCTTCACGTTTGGCCGCGTCCGAGACGACGCTGTTGTGACGCAGGAGCTCGACCTGGTCGGGGGTCAGCAGCGGCTTGGGCATCAGCTGCAGCAACGACGCCTGAAATTTAGCGAGCCCGAACGGAAGCGGCACCAGCAGTCGGCGTCGCTCGATCGTCGCCAGCACGAACTGCATCAGTTCCTTGAAGCTGCGCACCTCGGGGCCACCGAGCTCGTAGATCTGGCCGTCCTGGGCACGATCTTCGATCGCGGCAACGACGGCGCTTGCGACATCCCCCGCGAACACCGGCTGAAAGAGGGTATGGCCGCCACCCACCAGCGGAAGCGCCGGGGAAAAGCGGGCAATCGCGGCGAACTTGTTGAAAAAGTCGTCCTCCGGGCCGAACAGGATCGAAGGCCGCAGAATGACGGCCGACGGCACGGCGGCGAGCACCAGCTTCTCGCCGGCCGCCTTCGAGCGCGAATAAAGCGATGATGCCTGCTCGTTCGCGCCGATTGCCGAGACGTGGACCATGCGCGCGCCGAAGGCGGCAGCTGCGAGCGCGACCGCCTCGGCGCCGAAGGCCTGTACCGCTTCGAACTTCTGCCGTCCGCGCTCGAACAGGATGCCGACAAGGTTGATCACCACGTCGGCGTCGCGCGCAGCCGCTTCTACCGAAGCCGGGTAGCGCACATTGGCCTGCACTGCGTGGATCTGACCGACCCGGCCCAACGGCTGGAGGTAGCCCGCGAGTTCGGGCCGGCGCACGGCAACGCGAACGCGATAGCCGAACTTGGCCAGCGCGCGCACAACGTGGCGGCCCAGAAATCCCGAGCCGCCGAAGACGGTGACCAGCGTTTCGAGGGGGATGGCGGTCATATGTGCTCAGTCCGGTCGGGCGCGGAATACAGGATCGCTCTGACGCTGTACAGGGCCGCCTTACGCCCATTTGACAAGCCCAAACGGTGGTCGCTGCCCATTTGACAACCCCAATCCTGCTCCGTACCTATCGCCGCAAAGCCCAGGTGGCGGAATTGGTAGACGCACTAGTTTCAGGTACTAGCGCCGCGAGGCGTGGAGGTTCGAGTCCTCTCCTGGGCACCATACTCATCCCTGTTATCGCCGGTCGGTGAGCCGTCATGACCATTCGCGTGCACCGCGGCGACCTGCCGGATCTGTCGCACTATCGCGCCGGCGCCGTGGCCATCGACACCGAGACGATGGGGCTCGATCCCCACCGCGATCGGTTGTGCGTGGTGCAACTGTCGCCTGGGGACGGCACCGCTGACGTGGTCCAAATCCCGGCGGGCGCGAGCGAGGCGCCGAACCTGACGAAACTGCTGGCCGACGGCGGTATCCTCAAGATCTTTCATTTTGCCCGGTTCGATCTCGGTGTGCTGCAGGAGCGGTTGGCGGTCATGGCGACGCCGGTCTACTGCACCAAGATCGCCTCCCGGCTCGCCCGCACCTATACCGACAAGCACGGTCTCAAGGATCTCGTGCGCGAAGTCCTGGGGATCGAGGTGTCGAAGCAGCAGCAGTCCTCCGATTGGGGCGCCGATGCGCTGACCGATGCGCAGGTCGCTTACGCCGCCTCCGACGTGCTGCATCTCCATGCCCTGAAGGAGAGGCTCGATGCCATGCTCGTGCGCGAGGGTCGCGCCGACCTCGCGGCCGCGTGCTTTCGCTTTCTGCCCGACCGGGTACGGCTGGACCTCGCGGGGTGGGCGGCGGAGGATATTTTCGCCCATTCCTAGGGTCGAAGATCGGCAAAGCGTACGAATCGGGTAACTTTTTCCCGCTATTTCCACAATGGGGGCGGTTTCTTCCGCCTTATTCTTGAGCGGCACTGCCGCGTCCGGGCCATATTTGGGCGCGACGATGGCGAGCCACGGGGGTAGCATCGCGTGGGGGAGCCGCCTGATTCTCGTTCGGGCGGATGGGGCTCGGGGATGAACGCTTTGGCGGCTGTGTCGGACGGCAACCAGCGAGGAGCGCATATTCTGGCGCGATCGGGACGCTCCGATAGCGCGCGGGCGTTCCGGGCGGCTGTGCGTCACAGCCGGCATGTCCGCATCTTGCGGATCGTAGTCCCGCTCAGCGTGGTCGCCGTTGTGGTCGGAGGGACCGCATTCACGATGTTGGTCAAGCCGTTGCGGGTGCTGACCGGCGCGAACGTGGATGTCGGATCGCTGGTCGTTTCCGGTACCAAGATCATGATGCAGCAGCCCCGCCTCGCCGGGTTCACTCGCGACAACCGCCGCTACAATATGATTGCGCAAGCTGCCGCTCAGGATCTCACCAAACCGGACGTGGTCGAGTTGCACGGCATCAATGCGACCATGGAAATGAAAGACGGGTCCGTGTTCGAGACGACGGCGAAGGCCGGGCTCTACAACTCCAAGACCGAAAATCTGACGCTGACCCAGGATATCGTCGTGACGTCTTCGAGCGGCTACAAAGCCTTTCTGAACGAGGCGGTGATCGACGTTCGGGGCAGCAGAATCAAGTCCGAGAAGCCGGTGGAAGTGAAGACGGCGACCTGGACGATCAATGCCAATGGAATGGAGGTCGCCGAGTCCGGCGATGTCATGCGCTTCGACCGCGGCGTATTCGTTACCCTCCTGCTGGAAGGCAAGGGTCCCGTCATGACCAGCGACGGGCGCAAGCCATGAGCGCAGGACGGCCGGCTGGATGGCGAGCGCTTGCCGCGCTGGCGGTTGCCGTGGGGCTGGCGGCCTACGGCTCCGACGCGGGCGCGCAGCAAAAGACCCAGGGGCCGCCGAATGCCCTGCAGGGCTTCTCGCAGAATCGCGACGAGCCCGTGAAAATTCGGGCAGCATCGCTGGAGGTGCGGGAGAAAGACAAGCAGGCGACGTTTACCGGCGACGTGCACGTGCTGCAGGGCGATACCGAGATGCGCTGCAAGCTGCTCACCGTCTTCTACGAGGAGGAGACGGGGACGCGTAACGTCAAGGCGGCTGAGCCCGGCCCTGGCGGCGACAAGCAAATCAAACGGATCGAGGCCAAAGGCAGCGTGGTTGTGGTCCAGAAGGATCAAAACGCAGCCGGAGATGCCGCCATCTTCAACATGCGTGAGAATACCGTAACCCTTATCGGCAACGTCGTGGTCACGCGCGGCGCCGACATCCTGCGGGGCCAGCGCCTGGTGGTCGACCTCACCACTGGCGTGTCCAAGATGGACCAGGGCCGGGTCGAGGGCTTGTTCCAATCCGGTCCCCGAAACACACCTTCCGACCCGCGCAACGCTCCCGAGAAGAAATGAAACGAGTTTGGTCGGCGGACTGCGACCGCCGCAGTATGCACCGGCGGATCAGGTCGGTGCGTGGGGTAGCGCGCCATGACCCCACGGAGTGCGGCCATCGGCGGCTCGCGCAAGTTCTTGATCGGCAGGCCCGAAGTCCCCATCTTGGCAAAGGGTTGACAAGGCGATCCGAGCCGTTCCAATCGGCTGTGTTGCGCGCAGACACTGGACGGCGCAGTTGAACTCCGGGGCCTTCGAGGGCAGAGGCGTGCTCAACATCCTCGCGTTGTTTAGACACCGCCGCGCGCCTCGACGGACACGAAAACCCAACGGCAGTTCGCAGAGCATGGATCTGACCGCCCTGGGCGGGCCGATTTCGTCGGCCCGTGGAACCGTCGCCAAGGCATCGCCAACCAAGCCGCGTCCACGCCAAGATGCCGCCGCGAGCCGACAGCAGGGCGCGCAAGGCTACCTAGCCGCGCATAATCTCCAGAAGAGCTATGGCGGACGCAGGGTGGTCAATGGCGTCAGCCTCTATGTCCGCCGCGGTGAGGCGGTGGGCCTGCTGGGGCCGAACGGGGCGGGCAAGACCACCGCGTTCTACATGATCACCGGCCTGATCAAGGCGGAGAGCGGCCAGATCGAGCTCGACGGGCACGACGTCACGCATCTTCCCATGTATCAGCGGGCCCGCCTCGGGATCGGCTATCTCCCGCAGGAAGCGTCGATCTTCCGTGGCCTTAATGTCGAGGACAATATCCGCGCGGTGCTCGAAGTGGTGGAGCCCGACCGTCGCCGCCGCGACGACGATCTCAACGCGCTGCTCGAAGAGTTCGAGATCACGCGGCATCGCAAGACGCCGTCCATCGCGCTGTCGGGTGGCGAACGTCGCCGGGTCGAGATCGCCCGGGCGCTGGCGAGCCGCCCCAATTACATGCTGCTCGACGAACCGTTCGCCGGCATTGATCCGAAGGCAGTGGTCGAGATCCAGCGGCTTGTCCGGCGTCTGACCAATCGCGGTATCGGCGTACTTATCACCGACCACAATGTCCGCGAGACGCTCGCCCTCACCGACCGGTCCTACATCATCTATTCCGGCCAAGTGCTGATGGAGGGCCGTCAGGACGACATCGTCAACGATCCGGAGGTCCGGCGCCTGTACCTGGGTGACGACTTCCGAATTTAGATGTTCTCCCCGCTATTCTGGCTCCGTCCCCCCTCTTAGCGAGAACTGTTCAGAACTGGTGTACACCGGGCCAATAACCGGATAAGCAAGAATTGGACCAGTTCATAGCGCGCTCACGGATTGATGATATCGATCGGCCCGCGGCGCGCCAGTTAGGACGACATGGCGCTTTCCCAAAGACTCGAAATCCGTCAGAGCCACGCGCTCGTGATGACGCCGCAGCTGATGCAGGCCATCAAGCTGCTGCAGCTCTCCAACCTGGACCTTGCGGCTTACGTGGAGGGCGAGCTCGAGCGCAATCCGCTGCTGGAGCAGATCGGGGAGGGCGACGGGGAGGCGGACCCGCGGACGCCGGATCGCGAAAGCCCATCTTTTGAGCAGGCCGCCGCCCCTGACTGGCAGAACGGCAGCCCGGACAGAAAGGATGGCGTGACCCACGAACGGCTCGGTGCCGATCTCGAGGACGTGCCTCCCGCCGATTCCGATGCCGCGACGTCGCGCTCGAACGGCGAGGCGCCGGCGGGGTATTCCGACTGGGGCACGACCGGCTCCGGTGGCCGCGACAACAGCGACTACAATCTCGAAGCCTTCGTTCCGGTGGAGACCACCCTGGTCGACCATCTCGCCGGGCAGCTCGCGCTGGCGGTGGCCGATCCTGTCCGGCGCATGATCGGGCAATATCTTATCGATCTCGTCGATGAGGCTGGTTACCTCGTCGGTGATCTGGCGGTGGTCGGCGAGAAGCTGGGCGCCCCGCTGCCCGCGGTCGAGTCCGTGCTGACCATCCTGCAGGGGTTCGATCCGCCCGGCGTGTGCGCGCGCAATCTGCCGGAATGCCTCGCCATCCAGCTCAAGGAGCGCAACCGCTTCGATCCCGCGATGCAGACGCTCGTTGCGCATCTCGATCTGCTTGCGCGGCGCGACCTGGCGGCGTTGCGCAGGCTCTGCGGCGTGAGCGACGAAGATTTGACCGACATGATCCACGAAATTCGCGAGCTCAACCCAAAGCCCGGCTTGGCGTTCGGATCGGTCGTGGTGCAGCCGATCGTGCCGGATGTGTTCGTCCGTCCGGGTCGCGCCGGCGGCTTCATCATCGAGCTCAATTCCGACACCTTGCCGAAGGTGCTGGTCAACCAGAGCTACCATGCGGAAATCGCCAAGACCGCGAAGAACGACAAGGACAAGACCTATCTCGCGGATTGCCTGCAGACCGCCACGTGGTTGATCCGCGCGCTCGATCAGCGCGCCAAGACCATTCTGAAAGTTTCGACCGAGATCGTGCGCCAGCAGGATGCCTTTTTCGCCCGGGGCGTCCAGCACCTGCGCCCGCTCAATCTCAAGACCATCGCCGACGCGATCGACATGCACGAGTCGACGGTCTCACGGGTCACCGCCAACAAGTACATGGCAACGAGCCGGGGCATTTTCGAGTTGAAGTATTTTTTTACCTCGGCGATAGCGGCGGCGGACGGCGGCGAGGCGCACTCGGCGGAAGCCGTGCGTCACCGCATCAAACAGTTGATCGATGCCGAAAGCCCCGCGCAGGTGCTGTCCGACGACACCATCGTGGAAAAGCTGCGCGAGGCGGGAATCGATATCGCCCGACGGACCGTCGCGAAGTATCGCGAGGCCATGCGCATAGCCTCCTCGGTGCAGCGGCGGCGGGAGAAACAGACGGCCATGGGCCTCGTGCCCTGAAGTCCGCTCTGTGATATTCTGTTGCGGCGTGCTCTGCTGAGAGAGCCGGCTTCGTTCGAACGATGCATGCCGCGGAGGTGCGGCAAGCCGGTCTGCGTGCGTGATCAGGATCGTCGACCAGACTCCATCGGAGGTCGATCATGCCATTTCGCGTCTCGGGCAAGAATATCGATATCGGGCAGGCGTTGCGCGCGCGCGTCAATGCGCGCATCGCAGAGGTGACGGCGAAGTATTTCGACGGCGGATTTTCCGGCCACGTCACCATCGGCAAGGAAGGCTTCGGCTTTCGCACCGACTGCGTCGTCCATCTCGATTCCGGTATTGTGCTCGAAGCCGATGCGCTCGCGGCGGACGCTTACGCCAGTGCCGACCAAGCCGCCTTGCGTCTTGAAAAGCGTCTGCGCCGCTACAAGCACAGGCTGAAGGATCATCAGATGGCGCGTGCGGGCGGCCGTCCGCATGACGATCGTGCGCCCGATCGGGCTCCAACCAGCGCCCCGAGCTATGTCATTGCCGCGCCCGAGCACGACAGCGAAGAGGAGGCGACGCAGTGGAACCCAGTCGTCATCGCCGAATCGACGGCCGCCTTGAAACGGCTTTCGGTCAGCGAAGCCGTAGTGGAACTCGACATGAGCGGCACGCCGGTCATGGTCTTCCGGCACGCTGGACATGGCCGGATCAATCTGGTTTACCGCCGCGCGGACGGCCACATCGGCTGGATCGATCTCCCGTCCATCGAACAGGACGCCCATTGACGGCCAACCAGCGCCTACTTATGGTCCGCCGCCTTTGCGACGGCGGCCCCTGCTGAGCTCCCAGTTTTCTGGAACAGATCCATGTTGCTCACCGATCTCGTCGCGCCCAACGCCATCATTCCGGCGCTCAGGGTCAACAGCAAGAAGCAGATTCTGCAGGAGCTGACCGCCAAGGCGGCCGAACTCTCGGGCCAGAGCGAGCGGACCATCCTCGAAATCTTGCAGCAGCGCGAAAAGCTTGGTTCAACCGGTGTCGGGAACGGCATCGCCATTCCACATGGCAAGCTGCCAAAGCTGAGCAAGCTGTTCGGATTATTCGCACGACTCGAAAGGCCGGTTGATTTCGAGGCGCTCGATGGGCAGCCGGTCGATCTCGTATTCCTGTTGCTCGCGCCGGAAGCCGCCGGTGCCGATCATCTCAAAGCGCTGGCGCGAGTTGCACGCCTGCTGCGCGATGCCGAGGTCGCCCGCAAATTGCGTGATTCACGTGATGCGGAGGCGCTCTATGCCGTGCTCGCGATGCCGTCGGCGAGCGCCGCGTAACGCGGATGTCCGACGAGGCGGACACGACAAAGGCCGATCGACCCTCGTCTTGAACGATCTTCCGCTTTTTCAGTGCAGGCTGACGGTCTCGATCTGCTGGCTGGCGGCATCCGCCATGACCGCTTCCCGGCTGTCGGCGAGCAGGATCGGCGTGCCATCCGCGGCGTGCAACACGAACACGCAGTGACCAGCCGGCAGTATCGGTGCGTCGGCACAGAGGAAGGCGACCTCCTCCGATCGGATTGCTCTGATATAGGCGACGCGGTTCCCACCCAATGCCGCGAGTTGCTCGTGCGACATCGTGGTGCGGTCTGCTGCGGGCCGATCGAACATGACACTGCTCCTCGCGCTTGAATTGCGCGAAGAGCAGTATCTGCGACTTCGACCGTCCTGGCTGTGTTATGGATCACACAGTCAGCCCGAATGTCGCGCCGGGACGGGAAAGCTCTCCAGAACCTTGGTTTTCGTGGTGATTTCCGCTGTGTCCCAAATCACACAGCCGGACCCAAATGCTCGACCGGGCGGTCGGCGGGGCGCCCTTTAATGCACGCTGACGGTCTCGAGCTCCTGGCTCCAGGCGTTGGCAATCGCCGCTTCGCGGCTATCGGTCAGCATGATCGGCGTGCCGTCGGCGGCGTGCAGCGCATAGAGCAACGTGCCGGGCGCGAGCTGCGGCGCCTGCGGGAATTGCCGTTGCACGTCCTCGGCGCGGATCATCTTCACGTAAGCGATCTTGCCGCCGCCCAAAAGCGCCAGCGCTTCGGGTGAGATCATGGGTTCTGGGAAGGCGATGTTATTGTTCGTCATGGCACTCGACTCCTTGCTGCTTCTAACGCGTCGAGCCCTGTTCGGGTTCAATCGGTGTCCGTGATGCTGATGGTCTTCACGATCCGTTCCGGTTCTGGCCGGACGAGATCGATCGCCAAAAGCCCGTTCTTGAGGTCGGCACCCAAGACCACCATGCCGTCAGCCAGCACGAACGTGCGCTGGAATTGACGCGCGGCGATGCCGCGGTGGAGATAATGGCGCTCCTTGTCATCCTGCTGCCGTCCACGAATGACGAGCTGGCTCTCCTCGACCGTTACGTCGAGCTGGTCGCGGGTGAAGCCCGCGACTGCCAGCGTGATCCGCAGGCGGTCGGGTTGGCCGTTGGCACGAGCGATCCGCTCGATGTTGTAGGGCGGATAGCCGTCGGCAGCCTTGGCAACGCGATCGAGCGCACGCTCGATCTCGTCGAACCCGAGCAGGAATGGGCTGGACAAAGAAGGAACTCGGGACATGGTCTCAAAGCCCTCGTAAGCGACTTTGACGGGGCCCTTGCGGCACCCCCTCGACCGTCCGACGGACGGGTTTTCCACCCTCGGTCGGTCCCGCTCAATATGGGGGGTGCGCGTTAAGGCTTCAAGAACGGCCGCCCCGGGGCCCCCAGCCGGCTTCCAGCCTGCTTCGGGCGCGTCCTGCCTCCGGCGCGGGCGCGCTCGCGCGGCGCCACGGATTGAGCCGCAGGCGCGGGCACAGTATGGATCGGCGGATTACGGTCCGGTCAAAGGAGTGAACCTTGCGCATTGCCATCATGGGTTCGGGAGGCGTCGGGGGCTATTTCGGAGCCCGGCTCGCCAAGGGCGGTGCGGACGTTCATTTTGTGGCGCGCGGCAGCCACCTCGCGGCCATGCGCGAGCGCGGCCTCGCGGTCGAAGGCGGGCCGGAGGCCATCCACCTTCCTAGCGTGAACGTGACTGACGACCCGAAGACCATCGGTCCGGTCGATCTGGTGATGTTCTGCGTCAAGCTGTGGGACACCGAAGACGCGGCCCGGCAACTCCTGCCGATCATGAAGCCGGAAACCGGCATCATCTCGTTTCAGAACGGGGTACAGAAGGACGACATGCTGCGGCCGATCTTCGGTGACAAGGCGCTCATGGGCGGCGTCGCCTATGTCGGCACCAATATCGGTCGGCCTGGAGTCATTGCCCAGACGGGCCCGCTGCAACGCCTGGTTTTCGGCGAATACGACGGTCGCCATTCGCTGCGTGTCGAGACGTTCTACGAGGCCTGCAAGCGGGGCGGCATCAATGCCGAGATCAGCGACGATGTCCGCCGCTCGATCTGGGAGAAGTACGTGGTGCTGGTTGCGATGTCCGGCGCCACCACCGCCATGCGCAGCACCATTGGCCCGATTCGTACCAACCCGCTTGCACGGGAATTCCTGCTTGATCTCGCGCGGGAGGTGGTCGCCGTTGGCCGTGCCCATGGCGTGCAACTGCCCGCGGACTACGCCGAGCAGCGCATTCCGTTCTTCGACGGCTGGCCGCCGGAAATGACCACGTCCATGCACCACGACCTGCAGGGTGGCAAACCGCTCGAGGTCAGCTGGCTCTCCGGTGGCGTGGTCGATCTTGGCTTGCAGGTCGGAGTGCCCGCGCCGATGAACCGCGCCGTGCGCGACATATTGATCCTCCATGCGGATGGCGGCGAGGCCAAGCCGGCACACGCGGCGCAGTCACACTGATCGAGCTCGCACTCGCGTCATTTCGGCACTATCAGAAGACTTCCTTGCTCGTCGGGCGCATTGCGTCACGCTCCCGCCAGCTTGAACAGCTTGATTGCATTCGCGCGTCCGATCTTGCGGCGATCGGTTTCGCCGATCTCTGCCTTGTCGAACCATGCGGCGGCCTCGCCCATGTCCTCGAACGGATAGTCGACCGAGAACATGACACGGTCGACTCCCAGCTCCGCCACTGCGTCGATCATGGCAGGCGTGCTGAAGTGACCTGACGTTGTGACGTGGAAGTTGGCGCGGAAATAGTCCGCCACCGGTTTGCGCGCAGCGTATTTGTGCGGCGCCTTCATCCAGGAATTCCGATTGTCGATACGCCACAGATAGTACGGCAGCCCCTCGCCGAGGTGGCCGAGAATGATCTGCAGCCGCGGCAACTCGTCGAACAAGCCGCTGCCAATCAACCGTAGCGCGTGTACCGCGGTCTCGGCATGGAACGCCCAGTTCGGTCCGAGCAGCCAGTCGTGTCCTTCGTAACCGCGCACCGATCCCGGCAAAGGATTGCGCGGATGCAGATAGAATGGAACGTCGAGCCGTTCGACCACGCGCCAGAACGTCCGGTATTGCGGCAGATCGTAATACACCGCGGTGTCGGGCGATCCGACTTGCGAGAACCCGTTGACCAGGGCGCCTCTGAAACCGAGGTCCTTGACGCAGCGCTCCAGCTCCGCCGCCGCGTTGTCCGGGTCCTGCATGGCCAGCGCCGCAACGCCCACGAAACGATCCGGCCGTTTGGCGATCTCCCGCGCCAGGACGTCGTTTGCCTCGCGCGTCACCTCTGTCGCCCG
>Ga0207675_100002007_pt1 | contig 20297 bp, 13 predicted proteins | sample KBSSwiS42_FD_184305 | JGI IMG/M metagenome (GOLD analysis project Ga0207675, IMG submission 184305) | Switchgrass rhizosphere microbial communities from Kellogg Biological Station, Michigan, USA - KBS Switchgrass S4-2 (SPAdes) (version 2) | ecosystem: Host-associated > Plants > Roots >...
TCGTTGTTAGTTCCAACGAACACCATTCCACCTGAGACTACTGCATTGCCGTAGGTCTGCGATCCGAGTTGGGCGATCCATTTAACGTTCTTCTTCTCTTTGACGTCCCAACTAGTTGGCAGTCCTTTCATGTTGGAAACCATATTCCGATCCGGCGTGCCGCCCCACATCGGCCAGTCGCCGGTGCCTGGGTCAGCGGCGGTCGCAGTTGGCAGAAGGCTGCTTGAATCAGGCAAAAGGCAGAAGGCGGTCGACAGTGCCACTAACGTTAACGCGCCAAAGAAAATTGGTAGAGCTTTGCGACTCACCGGTTTTGTTCTCAAAATTCTTTTCATGGCTATTAGTCCAGTCTTCTATGAAAGCGGCCTAGTTGTTTCGATAGACCTTGAGATTGTCAAAATAGAGTTCCGACAACGCGCTACCAAAAATGCCTGGTGCACCCTGACGGTTGGGTATTGGATCGATGCGCTCGATCATCCATGTGGAAGGTTCAGTCTCACTCGTCAGCCAGACTTTGCCGCGTGCTCGGACTGTGCCATCAGGAAGATTTTGCACCTCGAGCTTCATTCGATACCACGTATCGGGTTTCCATGCGAAAGGAATTGTGACGGTCCGGGCGATTTCAGGTTGCCACGGTTCAAGGTGCAGCATTTGACTGTTTCCATAGAGAACCAGGGCATATCGTTGAGCGATAACTCCGCCGTCGCCCTGCTGCCGTCGCTTTTGCGTCGCGTTAATGTCAGCTTCGACCGTGTAGTTAGACCAGTCTGATGGACCGAAGTAAGCGCGGGCGCGACTCAAGAGTGAAGAGCCCTCGGTAGTCTTCACGAGCACCTTGGCGCCATTCATCTCCCTGACAGCAAATTTGAGAGTAGCATTTACCCAGGTGGCGGGGACGCTGTTGGGCGCCATGCTTTCAAAGTTTTCACTCCAGGGCAAAGGTGGGAAGACTCTGACGCTGGCCGCGCCGCTAAGATTTCCTACGGTAGCCTTGACCATGCCAGCCTGGAAGGTTGAGTCAGTTGGAACTGTTAATTCACCGTTCGAAATTGTTCCCTTCAACTGATCGAGCGACCAGGTGGCGCTTGTCTCTTCGCGTATTAACCGACCCTGTTCATCAAACAAGCGAACGTGAAAATTCACCTTGTCACCCGGTTTCAATATCAATTCGGTTGGGTAGACCTGGACACTAGTCGCTGGTCTGTTTGGATTTGGTAGTCCTTCAACCGGCGCTGGTTGATTCGTTGTGCCTTTGGTCTTTTTGCCAATGCAGTAGAGATTGGAATCGCTTACTAAATAGACCCTTCCGTTGGAGACCGCGACAGAAGCAACGATCGCTTCCGGCAGCGCCTCGGTGCCGAGTTGATCCTGATCGAGGATTTCGCAGCCCGTAGCACTCGGCTTCAGGATGAAAAACTTTCCGTTTTCGGTTCCGAGATATAGTTTTCCATCCGCCAGAACTGGCGAAGCTTTTTGACTTGTGCCGAGGTTCTGGAGCCACAACTGTTTTCCGTTTGTGACATCAAACGCCCCAATGTTGGCGCTGTTGTCTACTTGATAAAGTCGCTCACCATCCAGTACTGGAGAAGAGAAGCCGCCCTGCCAACCGTACGTCGTCCACTTAACCTGTTCCTTCTTGATGTCGCCCTTTGCGGTTGCATCCACCGCGGTCATCATTCCCATGTCCGTTGAGCCGAGGTTCTCTTCACTGTGCGTGAGTATCGCGTAGTTACCAAAGAGAACGGCCCCGGTATTCAAACCTCGTTTACTGATCTCGTATTTCCATACTGGTTCACCGGTCTGCGGCTTGATAGCGTGGACGACGCCGTCGCTCGCACCCTGGATGAGCAAACGAGTTCCATTTACGTTTGCGATGATTGGTGCTGCGTACGTTGTGTCGTATGGCCGTCCGCCCGGCGCACTAACCCAGATCGTCTGGCCAGTTCTTTTGTCGAATGCAATGAAGCGGTGGGCGCCGCGTGCGTGTAGACCCCACTGGAAAGTAACCCCACTTATGATCACCAGGTCGCCGTCGATAAGTGGCGAAACTGTACGACCACCGTGAGTTGTCAACAGACCAAAGTCTTCACCAAGCGATCGCTCCCAAAGAACTTTGCCATCACGCGATATTCCCAGGAGCGTTCCGCCGACACCGAAGGCGTAGACGTTTCCAGTTGCCGGATCACCAACGGGCGATGCCCAACCAACGCGATGAGGTGGCACGTCGCTCAGGTAAACGTTGAAGCGATGTTCCCAAATCAGCTTGCCGGTGTCAGCGTCGAAGCACATCAGTCGTTCCTGCTCGGCAGCACCCTTACCAGCGGTGTTTTGAAGATAGACGCGACCGTTCATCACGATGGGAGCTGATCGTCCGCCGTAAGGAACTTTCCATGCTACGTTTTGACCCGCCGGCGACCACGATGTCGGCAGCCCCTTTTCAAGTGAAATACCGTCCCGAGCGGGGCCACGCCATTCAGCCCAATCGCTGGCATGGGTTGGGATGATTAAGAGGAGCAGTGCAGTGACATTCAGGAAAATGGAGATGAGTTTAGTCATTTTGGAGTTCCTCCCACTTCGGATGAAGGAGGTGATCAGCGAATGATAAAAGAATACAAAGACGTGAACCGCTGCAACCCTAAAGATGTAGAATACGTAGCACCGAGTTGTAGTGATTCAAGATTTTCTGACACCGACGTAGTTCAATTTACCATTCAACGGTTAAGTCCTAAAAGCGCGGAGGCGATGAATGAGTGTTCGACACCTGATTGTTCTTCTATGCATTCTCCTCGGGATTTCAGTTTTTGCGTTTGGGCAAGCCTCAAAGCAGGAGCTGAACGACCAGCTTTACGAGGCTGTGCGCAAGGGTGACGCGCCTGCGGTCACGGCGCTGCTCGACAAAGGCGCAGACGTCAATGCGAAGTTTCGTTATGGCGCTACGGCTTTGTTCAAAGCAGCCGAACGCGGTCACCTTGAGATCGTAAAGATTCTACTCGCTCGCGGTGCCGACGTTAGCGTGAAAGATACTTTTTATAACGCTACTGCCATGACGTGGGCCATGGATGGCGGGCACGTCGAGATTGTGCGCGAACTGCTTGAGAAACAGCCTTCGAGTGTTGACGATGTTTTGATCACGGGCGTTGGAGAGAACAAGCCTGACCTGGTCAAGATAGCCTTGGCGAAAGGCGGCTTATCGAAAGAGACGCTGACCACGGCCTTGTATATGGCTGGCCGCGATAAAGACTCAGCGCAGACTGCAGATCTTCTGAAAAAAGCCGGGGCTGTTCCTCCGCCAGACGTCGATGCTGCAACCTTGCAGTCATATGCAGGCAAGTACAAAGGCGACAATGTTGAAGCGACTGTAAGTTTGGCCGAAGGTGCGCTCGTAGCTGTCATACCGGGTCAACGTCCACTCCAGTTGATGCCGATAGATGCAACAACTTTCAAGCCGCTGTTCGTCGACGGAGTGTCAGTTCGATTTAAAGTAGCCGACGGCAAAGTCACTGGACTGTCATTGACGCGGCAACAAAACACGACTGAGTTAACAAGAGTCAATTAAGATCGTACAAAAGTACCGCCTTGGAGTGCGGTGGCCCGGCACCGCTTTGGTAAAGCAAGATTCGAATTGCGAGTGAGCGATTTACCAAAGCGGTGCCAGACCACCGCACTCCAAGCCAAAGTGGAGGACGTTTATGAAACGCTTCGCATTTTTGTTCCTGGTTTTGTGCACCGTCCCTTTCGTTGCCAATGGTCAGAACTGGCCGCAGTTTCGTGGGCCAGGCGCGACTGGAGTAGTTGAAGGACGGCCTGCACCTGTGAAATGGGACGCAGAGAAGTCGGTTAATACGGTATGGAAGACCGAGATTCCCGGACTGGCTCATTCGAGTCCGGTTATTTGGGGCAACAAGATTTTTATTACGACCGCAGTCACTACTGGTGCAAAGGATGAGACGAGGTATGGACTCTTCGGCGACGTTGCCCCGGTCAAGGATGATCCCAAGCATGTATGGAAGGTTTACGCGCTGGATAAGCTAACCGGCAAGATTCTTTGGGAGCGCGTCGCCTACGAAGGTCTGCCAAAGGTCAAGCGACATCCGAAATCGACCCATGCCGATTCGACTCCCGTAACGGACGGAAAATATCTCATCGCTCTTTTCGGGTCGCATGGTCTTTATGCCTACGACCTCGACGGCAAGCTGCTCTGGAAACAGGATATCGGAATGCTCGACTCCGGTTGGTTCTACGATCCTGATTATCAGTGGGAACACGGCAGCTCGCCGATCATTTATCGTGACCTGGTAATCATTCAAGCCGATGTTCAGAAGGACTCTTTTATTGCGGCTTACAGTCTGAAGAACGGAAAACTGGTTTGGAAAACTCCGCGAGAAGAAGTTTCCTCCTGGGGGACGCCAACCATCTACGAAGGGAAGACGCGAACTGAACTGATCGCAAATGGATCGAAAGCGATTCGCAGTTACGATCCTTTGACAGGTAAAGAACTGTGGCGTCTTGGTCCAAACTCCGAAATAACAACACCTACCCCATTCGTCGCGCGTGATCTGATTTACGTCACCAGCGGTTATGCGCCGATCCAACCAATCTATGCTATTCGACCTGGAGCTACGGGCGACATCTCGCTGAAAGACGGCGCGGTCACTAACACCTTCATCGCGTGGAGCAAACAGCGTGGTGGCCCCTACATGCCGACGCCGTTGGTTTACGGAGACTTGCTCTACACCTGTTCGAATCAAGGAGTCGTGACCGCATACAACGCCGACACTGGAGATCGACTTTATCAGGAACGGCTGGGTGGTAAAGGTGGGGCCTTCACGGCATCGCCAATAGCTTCGGACGGCAAGTTGTACTTGATGAGTGAAGACGGTGATGTATTCGTCGTAAAGACCGGTCCTAAATACGAGTTGCTGTCAACGAACCCGGTCGGTGAAGTAATGATGGCAAGCCCGGCGATTTCGGATGGGTTGGTTATTGTTCGAGGGTTGAAACACGTTTTCGCATTTGGCCAAGCTGCCACTTCAACGGTGAGGAACTGACATGAAATCATTTGGGCGTTTTGTTGTTTCGCTGACGCTACTTCTGTTCTTAGCAACTTTTCTTGTCCAGTCAAGGGCAGGGGCTGCCACCGAAGGGGCCTGGCCACAATGGCGTGGACCCTCGGGACAGGGAACCTCGAATGAGAAAAATCTCCCGGAGCAGTGGTCGGCGAATGTAAATATCAAATGGAAAGCCTCGATTCCCGGGCGCGGTCATTCTTCTCCAATCGTTTGGGGTAATCGGATTTTTCTGACAACAGCCATTGAAGGCGAAGTGGTTCCAGGCGCCAAAGCCGTGAAGCACATGGACGGCGATAAGGAGTTTATCCATCCAGATAGCGTGGGTGCCGATCATAAACACCAGTTCAAGGTCGTCTGCATTGATCGCGGAACCGGCAAAATTGTCTGGTCACAAACAGCCTTTGAAGGAACGCCCTTCGATGATCGTCATCGAAAGAGTTCTTTTGCTTCGTCAACACCAACTACCGACGGAAACTATGTCTACGCGTTCTTCGGATCTGAAGGACTGTACGCGTATGACATGAATGGTAAGTTGGCGTGGAAGGCCGACCTTGGAAAGTTAGCGACCTTTGGTATGGGAACCGGGACGTCACCGGTTCTTTATCAAAACCTAGTGATAATCCAATGTGACGAAGAGAACGGTACTGCGTCGTTTGTGATTGGAATCGATAAGAAGAGCGGAAAAGAAGTGTGGCGAACACCGCGAAAAGTACAGGCGAGTTGGTCAACGCCACTATTGGTTCAAACTGCAAAGCGCGCTGAATTGATCACGAGTGGCAACGAGTTTGTTATTTCGTACGATCCCAAAACCGGCAAAGAGTTGTGGCGTCACAAGGGGGTCGATAGCAACGCCATTCCTTCACCTGTCGCGAATGACAATCTAGTTTTCATCTCAGCCGGCTTTCCGGCCAAGATAGCTATGGCAATCACACTTGGCGGCAACGGTGACCTGTCGGATACGGTGGTTTGGAAATATGCGAAGGGAACCGCCTACGTGCCGTCGCCCATTCTTTACGGAGACTATTTATATCTGACTTCCGATCGGGGTGTGTTGACGTGTATCGATGCGAAGACGGGAGAGGTAAAGTACGAAGGTGGTCGCGTGCCGATTCCCGCAAGTTTCACAGCTTCGCCTGTGGCCTTCGATGGAAAGATACTCCTGACGAGTGAAGATGGAGACACCTTCGTAGTCAAAGCCGGTCCGAAACACGAGATACTCGGCACGAACTCTGTGGGCGAACCCGTGTACGCATCGCCGGCTGTGGCCGATGGCAACATCTTTATCCGTGGCGAAAGAAATCTCTACTGCATTGGGAGTTGAGGCTGGAACATTTTGAGGCTGGGTGCGTCTAAGTTTCATCCGCAGAGTGCGCGGATTACACAGCGAGGCACAGCTGCAACGTTGTGGTTATGAAGTCAGTACCACTGCGCGGTAGCGTGTGGCTCTTGAGTGAGTATATGTTCTTGGAAATCATCGAGCCACACGCTACCGCACTGTGGTACTGACTTCATCGCCACTGGATCTCAATAAGTCTGTGGATGATTGTTTTTCGCCGCGAGTTTCTGGAGGGTGCGGAAATGTTCGAATCAAAGTTACCCCAGCCTAAACACCTCTTAATTGTCATCCTGGGTATGCTTTTAGTATTCGCTGGCTGCAACAAAAACAAGAACGAAGAGCAATACGCCGCGGTCGAGCAACATCGAGCTCAGCAGCAACAGGAAGCACAGGCCACAACTGCGTCGAGTCCCGCGATTGCAAACGCCCAGCCAAGTCAACAAGCTGGTCAACCATCTCCGACAAACGCTTCAAGTGCTCCCGCCCCAACCAAAAACTACTGGACAAACTTTCGCGGTCCAAACCGCGACGGGCGCTACGACGAAATGGCTGTGCTAACAAATTGGCCAGCGCAGGGATTACCGCTCGTGTGGAAAGAGCCAGTAGGTATCGGCTATGCGTCAGTCTCTGTTGCTGATGGCCGGGCATATACGATTGAACAGCGACGTTCACAGGAAGTTGTTGCAGCGTACGATGTGAATACTGGACGCGAAGTCTGGATCCAATCGTGGACTGCCGCGTACACGGATGAAACCGGCGACGGTCCACGAACGACGCCAACATACGATGATGGATGGTTATATGCCCTGGGTGCTACCGGCGAACTTCGTTGTTTGAATGCGAAGACAGGCGCCGTGCGGTGGGGCAAGAATATTTTGAGTGACAATGGCGCGGAGAATTTGCAGTGGGCGATGGCCGCATCGCCGTTGATTGTTGACGACAAGGTAATCGTTCTTCCTGGCGGTTCATCTGGCAAATCAGTCGTGGCCTATAACAAGCAGACAGGAGCCCCGGTTTGGAAAGTTCAGAACGATCAACAGGCGTACGTGTCTCCGATGTTAGTGACGTTGGCAGGACGCCGGCAGGTTTTGGTTGTTAGCTCTTCGCGTGTATTCGGTCTGGTTCCTGAAGATGGTTCGTTGCTTTGGAGTCAATCATGGGACACAGACAATGGCATCAATGTCTCGCAACCCATCATCGTCGATAAGAATCGCTTCTTCATTTCGTCAGGGTACGGCAAGGGCGCGGCTCTGATGGAGATTGCGAGTTCGGGTAACAGCTTTCAGGCGAAGACGATTTGGACAAACATCAATATGAAGAACAAGTTTAATAGCTCGGTTCTTCACGAAGGATACGTGTACGGGCTGGATGAAGGCATTCTCACTTGCCTTGACGTGAACACGGGTAATCGTAAGTGGAAGGGTGGGCGTTATGGCTACGGCCAAATCATCGCCGCAAGTGGCCACTTGATCGTGATGAGCGATTCGGGGGAATTGGCGCTGGTTAAAGCAAATCCCAATGAGTACACAGAAGTCGCTCGATTCGGAGCGCTCGACGGGAAGACGTGGAATTACCCGGCCATCGCAGGTGGGCGTTTGTTTGTCAGAAATTCGAAAGAGATGGCTGTTTACAAGATTGCCGCCGACTAATTCGATTTGCGCGAAAAGATTCGTTTCGCCTCGTACGAGCCGTTTGGCCCATCAACAAACGACGCGATTGTTAGTTCACCCTCTCCGGTGAAGGTCCACTTCTTTACGACTTGAGTCTGGGCTGTTCCTTTAGGCGTTTCAGTCGTCGTAACTTCCGTTACCAAAATTCCGTCGCCATTTGGCAGCCACTTTGCGGTGCGCTTGCCCTTAGGTCTTGGCGCGTCTGCCGGAGCGTTAGGTGGAACGGGAGGCGCGAAGTCGTACTCCTTACCGTCCAAAATGTACGTGTCGTTTACGGTGCGTTCGTTACCTGGCTGAATCAACTTCGTCTCGACTTCGAACTGATCGGCAGTCTGCTTCACCGTCATCGTTTGCTGCATGTTTCCAGGAAGGCCGAAACTGCGCGCTCGATCCATTATCCATGCGCCATTGAAGTCAGGCTTGGCCGCGGCGAATGCCAGATAGCTGAGCGCCAGAAGAAGCGAGCAGCAGAGAAATAATTTACGCATCATCTTTGACTCCAAATGTCCGATAGGCTTTAGCTTATCGCTGACTTAATCAATGGCGTCCTTCGCTGGGCCAACGACAAGCTAAAGCTTATCGGACACTCTACCAACCTTAACTATCGAAAGTAGAGGCGCTGTCATAAACGTTGTTGCCAGCGCCATTATCACCATCATAGCGAAGATGCGCCCCGAGAGAATTCCTAAATCGTATCCAATATTTAGTACAACCAATTCGATCAAACCACGCGTGTTCATGAGGACGCCGATGGCAAACGAGTCGTGCCAACTCATCCGTGTCCAACGGGCCATCAACATGCTTCCCACTAGTTTCCCAAATACAGCCACGATAATGATTGCGAGACATGTTAACCAACTACTCAAGTCGTTCAGTAGAGTGATTTGAGTGCGCAGTCCCGTGAAAACAAAGAAGAGTGGCAATAGCGCCGCCGCGCTGAATCCCTCGATCCGTTCCTTGAGAAAGGTTTGTACGCCGGTGGTTGAAGGCATGACGACTCCGGCTAAGAAACCGCCAAACAGCGCGTGAATGCCAATCGTTTCGGTAAACCAGGCGCACGCTAAGGCAAACGCTACTATTCCGGACAAGGTGAGTTGCGAACGTGTCGAGGACAGAATGCGTTTCTCAATTAGCGATTCCACGCGCGGCTTGATGAACAAGAGCATTACAGCGATAAAAAGAAATGTTAGGCCGATGGTCAACAACGCCTGCGAGTATCCAGTGGACTTAACAATCGCGATTACCACAGCGAGGATGCACCAGGCTGTCACGTCGTCTATTGAAGCGCATGCTAATGCAGTAGTTCCCAGGGGCGACTGAGTCAAACCTCGATCTTTCAAAATTCGCGCCAGCACAGGGAAGGCAGTAATGCTCATTGCGATGCCCATGAAGAGCGCAAATGCAGTGAACGAGGTCTGGTCAGGTGCAAGCGAGGTATAAAGAGACAGAGACAACGCAGCGCCAAGCAGAAACGGAACCACGATGCTCGCATGGCTGACCATGATCGCCGACGAGGCTTTTTCTTTCAGGTGCTGGAGATCCAATTCCACGCCAACAACAAACATGAAAAGCACGACGCCGATTTGACTAAACACACCGAGCGTCGTCATAGAAGTTGCCGGGAAAAGGAAAGCTGAAGCCTGGGGCCACAACCACCCTAGTAGCGATGGGCCGAGCGCGATCCCCGCCACCATCTCACCCATGACCGGTGGCTGATGAATACGTCGAAATATCGCGCCGAAGAGTTTGGCGACAACAATAATGAGAATGACTTGCAGAAGCAGGACACTGACTGGACTTTTGTCACTAGATTTCGCGGTTGGTTGAGCAGACTGTGTACTTAACGCATTACCGGCACTCCCCGACTTATTCAGCTTGGAACCTGCGGCAATGATCAACCAAAGGCCCACTCCGAAGATGATCAGAAGAGCCAGGTAATAGAGATAATTGGTAGACTGACTGCGCTTGGATGACAATAGGGGCCTCGACTGGGGTAGTTTTCTAGCTGAATTCGAAAGTAAGGCGCTTTCTCTCGCAACCTAGTGGCGTTGAAGTCAGTACCACTGCGCGGTAGCGTGTGGCTCTGGACCGGGTATAGCGATTCTCGACAATTCAAGCCACACGCTACCGCGTAGCGGTACTGACTTCATCATCCCGCGAACCGGTAAGCGGTTGCCTTGAAACTCTTGAGACCCGACCACGTATTAGTCTCTCGCGCAAAAATTATCAATACATCAAAATATAGCTCTAATTGATCCGCGGTCGCATGCATGCTAATTTCTAAACTTGAAATCCTAGACGGCCAAAGTCTACGTCTACTCGACCCGGGTGTTTCAGGATAAGTCTCCAGAATTTCGGAACATTAGCAATAATCACACAGTCAACATAAGGGCTCATGACGAATACGTCTCAGACAACTACGCAAGTTGGGAACTACTTTGTTTCAAACTACCCGCCGTTTTCACAATGGAAGCCTGACTTCGTTGGCGAGGCAATCGAAGCACTAGACCAACCAGCTCGCACGGATGAGCCATTCGGCCTCTATTTGCATATTCCATTTTGTCGCAAGCGCTGCAAGTTTTGTTACTTCAAAGTCTACACCGATAAGAACGCCAACGAGATCGAAGTTTACTTGAATGCTCTGATTAAGGAAGCGGAGTGTTACGCGCGCACACGAGCCTTCCAGGGTCGGGAACTGAGATTTGCATATTTTGGTGGGGGCACGCCGTCTTACATTAGTGAACGGCAGCTCGAGCATTTAGTCGAAGGATTGAATCGCCACGTCACCTGGAACAACGCCGAAGAAGTCACGTTTGAATGCGAACCAGGAACTCTGCGTCGATCAAAGTTGGAGACCTTGAAGAACATCGGTGTCACACGCTTGAGCCTCGGCGCCGAACATTTCGACGATGAACTCCTGGCGGCCAACGGTCGTGCACACTTGTCAGCTGAAATCTATGACGTTTACGAAACAGCCCGCCAGGTGGACTTCCCGCAGATCAACCTCGATTTGATCGCCGGAATGGTAGGTGAGACAGAAGCAAAGTGGCGCGATGCGGTTCGTAAGGCGCTTGAGTTGCAACCTGACTCCGTGACGATCTACCAGATGGAACTGCCTTACAACACGATCATCTCGCAAGAGATTCTCAAGGAAGGCAAGGAATCGCCCATCGCAGATTGGCCAACGAAGCAACGTTGGCTGAATTATGCCTTCGATGAATTTCAAGCTGCTGGTTATCAAATCGCGAGCGCTTACACATTAGCTACCACGAAAAAGCCCTGCCGCTTCATCTACACCGATGCGTTGTGGCATGGTGGCGACATGATTGGTTTAGGTGTGTCGTCCTTCTCGCACTTTGGTGGTGTGCACTTCCAAAACGTACACAGCTTCGAGGAATACATTTCACTAATCGAAAAGAACGAATTGCCGTTGCTGCGCGCGTTGACACTAACGACTAAGCAGAAACTCATTCGCGAGATGATCCTACAACTTAAGACCGGCGCGCTCGACCTTCAATATTTCGAACGTAAGTTTGGGGTAGACGTGTGGGACGAGTTCAAGCCCGTTTTTGAGCAACTTGAGCGAGGTGGCTTTGCCGGACGTGACAGTGCGCGGATTGCCCTGACTCGTACGGGGATCTTGCAAGTCGATCATTTCCTATCTGAATTTTTTGAACCAGAGTTAAAGGATGTACGGTACGTGTAGAACATTTATGGAAACAAAAAATAAGTACGACGTAATTGTTATTGGTGGCGGGCCTGCGGGAAGCACGGTCGCGAGTATTCTCGCTCGCGAAGGTCGCAAAGTGGTGCTCTTTGAAAAGGAGCGGTTCCCGCGTCATCACATTGGCGAGTCACTGATGACTGACACTTACCTTACGTTTGAGCGAATGGGCCTGCTCGATAAGATGAAGGCTAGTCCATTTGTTAGAAAGTACAGTGTGCAGTTTGCGAACCCTGCGGGTAAAGAGTCACGACCATTCTATTTCTTTGAAGCGCTTCATCATGAATCCGCGGTCACCTGGCAAATAACGCGTGCCCAGTTTGACTTGATGTTGATTGAACATGCTGGAGAGCAGGGTGCCGATGTGCACCAGGAAACCCAGATCAAGCGAGTGCTGTTTGACGGCGATCGTGCTTACGGCGTCGAAGCATTGATGACTGATGGTACGTTGCAGACATTTGAAGCGCCGGTAGTTGTTGACGCAACGGGCCAATCAGCGATGCTCTCAAACAAGTTTGGTTGGCGTGTTCGTGATCCAAAACTAAAGAAAGCAGTTCTCTATTCGTACTTCAAGGATGCGCATCGTGAACCGGATTTGAATGGCGGCGCGACACTTGTGCTCCGGACACCGCTCGGCAGTAACGGTTGGTTCTGGTACATCCCACTCGAAAACGACATCACCAGTGTCGGCGTAGTTGCGGATCCTGAGTATCTCGTAAAGGGTCGTGGTCAGGATCTGGCCAAGATCTTTCAGGAAGAGATCGACAAGGTGGAATCAGTTAGACGACGAGTTGAGGGTGGAACGCGCGTCGATAAGATCTATTCGATACTCGACTACTCATATCGGTCGACACATAACGCGGGCGATGGCTTCATCCTCATCGGCGACGCTTACGGCTTTCTCGATCCGATTTATTCATCTGGTGTCTTGCTAGCTTTAAAGATGGCGGAATTGGCTGCTGACCGTATTCACGATGCCTTCGCCAATAACGACTTCTCAGCGGCCCGGCTCGGACAATCACAGGAGAAACTCGATAAGGGTATTGAGTCGATGAGGAAACTCGTCTACGCGTTTTATAACGAGGGCTTCAGCTTCTCGCAGTTTCTCAGGAAGTATCCGGAGCAGAGAGTAAACATCATCACTTTGTTGATGGGTAACGTCTTTAAGGATGGCGTTGATGAGATCTATGAGCCAATGGCGGACTTTGCTGTTATCCCACCACCGCTTTACGAACAACTCAACGGTGAAGCTGTACACCTACCAACAACACCATCACCAGAAGTCATGTCAGCGAAGTACCAGGAATTCGACGATCGCGCTGTAATGCACGAATCCGGCGACTAAGGAGTCAGTACCACAACGCGGTAGCGTGTGGCTCAGGAGTTCACCGCTTTGAGCCACACGCTACCGCGTTGTGGTACTGACATAAGTTAGTGTGGTACTGACCTCACAAAGCTAGAACAACAATTTCAAGCCAAATTGAATGTGTCTTGGATCTTTGGCTGAACTGATGACGCCAAACGTCGGCGAACCAAGGAAGCTATCCGGTAAGTTGAAGTTTGGATGATTGAACAGGTTGAAGAACTCCGCCCGAAACTGAAGGTTGACTTGTTCCGTAAAGTGGGTGTTCTTCACGAGCGAAAAGTTGACGTTGTTATAAGCTGGCCCAGCCACGATATTCCTTCCCGCATTTCCAAAAGTCCCACGCGCAGGAAACACGAAAGCCGAAGTATTGAACCATCGTTCAGGTGTTTGATTACTCAATTCAGGATTACCTGCAACGTTGGGCCGATCGTTTGCCCCGAATCCGAGAATTGATCTACCAGTGCCACTGTTGTCGATATCTGAAAGTAGAGCGACCGTAAATGGTCGACCTGATTGCATCGTTAATATTCCGTAAGTTTCCCAGCCAGTTAGAAGTGTCGTCGCTAAACCCGAATCCGATAGATACTGTCGACCCTTTCCGACGGGAAAGAGATATGAATAACTGACAGAAAGCCGATGCGGAACATCGAAATTAGATCGTCCGCGTTCGGCCCTGACGTTGTAGCTGTTCTGCGGAAAGTTTGGATCACCGGCGCTGCTAAAGAAGTTCGACGCGTCGTCTATCGACTTCGACCAGGTGTAGGAAACAAGTCCTGAAAAGCCTTTAGTGAGTCGTTGCTGAAAACGAGCTTGTAATGCGTGGTAGTTTGAATTCGCACGCGACTCCAGCAAGTTAATGTCGTCAAATCTCGGATTGGGCCGCGGCACAAATGGTAGTCCTGGTGGTAACGCGCTTGGTTGTGGCTGGTTGATGTCGCGGGCGGTCAAAAGCTTCGTACCCTTCGAACCGACATACGCGACTTCCAGCACACCCTTCTCACCAATCTGCCGTTCGACATTCAAGTTCCAGTGCTGCATATAACCAGTTCGCAGATCCCTTTGCAGTGCGAGCGCTGAGTCAGGCAGTGGAAAAGGGAAGAAGCTTGGAAATGGATTGTTCAGCGTTAGAGGTAGACCCGGCAGCGAAAAGAAGATGTTGTTATCGAAGTAGGGCGAATTGAAGTACAGCGCTTCCGCAGGAGCGAAAGGCGACTGATCGTAATAGACGCCATAGCCACCGCGGAGAACAGTCTTCTGATCTTTTCCGACGGTCCACGCAAAACCCACCCGCGGTGCAAAGTTGTTTCTATCCGGGTCATAGCCGCTGCGCGGCATTCCATTCGTTCCCACCTGGACGAGTGTTCCAGTTGCGACGTTGTAAAGGTTTGCCCGATCTTGGGCGTCGACTGCTGGAGTGTTGTACTCGTAACGCAGCCCAGCTGTGATAGTGAGGTTGCGTTTGATCCGGAAGCTGTCGTTGATGAAGAAATTATAACTTTGTGTTCGGATGTGCTGCGGGTTGTCCACCCTTGCTACGCTCGTTAACAGTGGAAAGCCCAACAGTAAATCTCCAAGCGCGTTTCCAGTGATCTGTCCGAATGGCGAGAACTGCAAACGACCGCGCGACTCGACGTCGCGAAATGCGTTCTGCTGTGAAAAGCGCAGGTCTGCTCCAAACTTGATTACGTGGTTTCCGTGAACATAACTTGCATTGTCCAGGACCTGGTAGACATTTGTGACGCTGTTCTGCGGATTGTTTCCTTCGTCGCCAAGCGGCGAAAACCCGGTGATGGTAATAAAACTGAGACCCGCATCTCGCTGTTGAGGAGAAACAGTGGGAAGTCCGACGCTCGCATTGAGCACACTGGCCTGCTGCGTCACTGAAGAAGCCACTCGACTAAACGCCAAACGCGTTTCGTTGACGAGGGACGGACTAAGAACCCAGGTCAAGGCGGACATGAAATTTTGGCTTCTGCGTTTCACTGTATCGCCAAAACCGGCGACCGCGGATAAGGACGGCCCAGTGAATGGTTCGAAGAGATCTCGGTCGCCAAAGCTGTAACGAAACGCCAGGTCCATCTGTTCGGTGAGCCGATGATCTACACGAACATCGAAACTGTTGTTGTCGTCACGCTGCGTTGGCGACGAGACAAAGTTTTGCAGTGGGACGTTTCGATTTGGCAGTGGATACAGCGCTGCGATTGCTCGCCCGACGTCGTTGATTCGTTGCGACGGAATCTGACCTAGTGGGAAGGGCTGCTGCGTAAAAGGATCAATCGGAATTCCAAACAAGCTTTGACTGAAGTTGCCGCGACGTTCCTGGTCGGTCGGCACGTTTGTTACGCGGGTAATGCCTTCGCGCGAACGAGTTCCTTCGTAATCGGCAAAGAAGAAGGTTTTGTTCTGCTTGATTGGCCCGCCGATCGAGCCGCCGAACTGGTTTCGAATGTATTTTGGTTTTGGCTCGTTTGCCGGGGCAAAGAAGTTTCGCGCGTCGAGGGCGGCGTTTCGTAGAAACTCAAACGCTGAACCGTGAACATTGTTTGATCCCGAATTGGACACAACGTTGACTTGAGCACCAGGGTTACGACCAAACGAGGCATCGTAAGTACTCGTTAGCATTTCGAATTCGCGAATAGCTTCGACCGAGGGCCGAACACCGAATGTGTTGAGCTTGGGATCGACGTTGTAGACGCCGTCGAGAAGAAAGTTGTTTGCATCTTCGCGGGCACCGTTGACGCTGAAGGCGAAGTCGCCGCGTACTGAACCTGCTGATCCGGGAGCAGCAGGAACGGCGCCTGGAACTAGTAAACTCAACTCATAAAAGTTTCGGCCATCAAGCGGAAGGCCGGTGACTTGTTTGTTGTCGATAACGGTGCCGAGCGCAGGTGAGTCTTGTTTGAGATCTCGGGCATCAACGTTCACCCCAAAATAGTCGGCGTTGATAACATTAAAATTGATAATTACTCGGATCTCTTGGTTCACTGAAACATAAACTGTCTGATCCTCTGGCTTAAATCCTGTTGCCTTCGCAGCCATTCGGTACGAACCCGGTTTCAACGAGGATATTGAAAATTCACCGTCTGAGCCGCTTTGAGTAGTGCGAGTCTCCTGCGTTTCATCGTTCGTTAGAGTGATTTCAGCGTCGGGAATAGCAGCACCATTGGGATCAACAACGGTTCCGCGAATGGTTCCTCGATACGTTTGAGCGCTCACTGAAACGAAAGAGATCATCAACAAGCAAAGGGGAACTAGAAGGCGATTGATTGACTTCAAGGCTTGATTCTCCGGATTTCCGAATTGTTGGATAACTTCCAGTTTTTCCTAGACTCTGAAACTATGAGTTGAGGGATTCTAAAGAGTTATGAGTTTAATGCAACCTTGTCCGATAGGCTCTAACCGTGGTGACCCTGATTTCGCGACAACCACCCACAAGGAAGCTTCAACGAACTCACGACAAGCTAAAGCATATCGGACAATTTACTATTCAAACTTAGAAACTGATTGATAGAATGCGAACGTCCAAAGCGAATGCGTCGCAATCAAATATAGAGAGATTACGGCAAAAGCCTTCCTTGAGTTTCAGATCTAGGCGCTGAAGTTGTCCATAATCAGCGCGCATTTGAAACGAAGTTGGTCGTAGTTCATTCGCAAGCGCTTTCGGACGTCCGCTCTTTTATCCCGCAATCGTTTTGGAGGCTTTGATGGCTTGGATCATTTTTGCTTTAGGTGCCGCACTGGCCTGGGGGCTATACGGACCAGCTTTACACCAGGGACAAGTTCAACTCGGGAGTCCGATGCGCGCACTCCTTTGTGTGGGGGTTGCATACTTCTTAATCGGCGTTTTGGTTCCTGTAGTGATGCTTTCGTCACAGGGCCAACTGAACGGCTTCAACATGAAGGGCTCAATTGCGGCAACGATTGGCGGTGTACTCGGTGCGCTCGGTGCGGTCTGCATCATCTTCGCCTTCCGAGCTGGTGGCCTACCGACGTACGTCATGCCTCTCGTCTTCGCGGGCGCGCCAGTAGTGAACGTGATTTCTACGATGGTGCTTCATCCGCCGAAGACATCGCCAAATCCGTTGCTGTATTTAGGATTCATTTTGGCAGCTACCGGCGCAGGACTGGTTCTGTATTTCAAACCGGCGTCGTAAGGTCTTGTGCTGTGACTTGTTGGTTCCAAGTAGACATCGTAGCAGTAACACGACGCGCTAGCGTGTGGCTCAAGACGCTGAGCTGCTTTAGTTGACTCAATACCAAGCCACACGCTACTGCGTTGTGGTACTGACTCAGTCATTGCGTTCGTGAAGAAGGAGATCAAATGAACACGAAAGACTTCCGAGCCCTGATTGTTTTGGCCGCCATCGTTTTCTGTTTCTCCGAAGCGAGAGCTCAAGACTGGCCGCAGTGGCGAGGACCGAATCGCGATGGCATTTCGAAGGAGACAGGACTTCTCAAGCAATGGCCGGCGACGGGACCTGCTTTGGTTTGGAAAGCAACTGGAGCGGGCGGCGGCTATTCTTCTCTTGCTATTTCCGGCGGTCGAATCTTCACGATGGGCGTGCGTGCTGGTCGCGAGAATGTGATTGCATTTGATGTCGCAACTGGAAAGGAATTGTGGGCCACACCGCATGGAGCGGTATTCAGCAACGATCGTGGTGATGGACCTAGAGGCACACCCACTGTTGATGGTGATCGACTCTACGCGCTTGGCGGTAATGGTGATCTTTCATGTATGGACACGAAGACTGGCAAAATAGTTTGGACTCTCAACATTCTCCAGAAGTTTGGTGGTGAAAACCCGAAGTGGGGCATCAGCGAATCGCCACTCGTAATTGGTGAAAAAGTTTTGGTGAACCCAGGTGGGCCAAACGCATCGGTCATGGCACTGAACAAGAAAGACGGCACCGTCATCTGGAAGACCCAGAGTGACCAGGCAGGTTATTCCTCAGCGATGCCTGTTCAGATTGGCGGCACGACACAGATTGTATTCTTCACCGACCAGCGCGCACTGGGAGTTGATCTCAAGGACGGCAAGTTCCTTTGGTCTTATCCGAAAGCGTCCAATAACGTTGCGAACGTGGCCACTCCGATTGTCAGAGGCAATCGTGTTTTTGTTTCTTCTGATTACGGCACCGGCGCCGCGCTTGTCGAAATCAAAGCCGACGGCACCGCGCAGGAAGTTTACTTCACGAAGGAAATGCGAAATCACCACAGCAGCTCGATTCTCATAGGTGACTATCTCTATGGCTTCTCCAGCGGCATTCTGACCGCAATGCGTTTTGATACCGGGGCAGTTGCGTGGAAGGATCGAAGCGTAGGCAAGGGCTCACTTGTGTATGCAGACGGAAATCTTTACGCCTTCAGTGAAAACGGAGTAGTGGGACTCATTGAAGCAACGCCAACGGGCTATGTTGAAAAGGGAAGATTCAGAATTCAGCAAGACTCATTACCAACGTGGACCCATCCCGTGATTGCGGGCGGCCGACTTTACTTGCGGGATCAAAATACGATCTATGCTTACGACGTGAAACAGAAGTAAGTGGTTTTAGCCGCAGATTTACGCAGACAAACGCGGATCAGAAAGTAGAAGGTCAAGGGCGCTTACCTGCCTAAACCTTTTCTGATCCGCGTTTATTGCCTAAATTTGCGGCTTATTTGTTTTCGTTCTATTTTGCCTTTGAGTTGGAAATGCAGTAGAGCGTGCTTGCTCCGCGAATTAGGATGCTCCCACTAGCGATCGCCGGTGACGCGTAGACTGGCTCACCGAGTGGATTAACGTAGAGAACTTCAGGGGTTGATCCAGCCTTGATTATGAAACTGTCTCCGTCCTCACTCACTAACAGGATGTTTCCATCAAACGCGACTGGAGACGCTGTGAAGTGAGTCGCCACCGGCATTCGTGACTGGTAAATCACCTTGCCTGTAGCTGCTTCCAAACAGGTTATTGCTCCTGCATCTGTTAGCAAATACAAATAGTCGTTGTAGAGAATAGGAGAGGGGACATAGGCCGTTCCCTTGTCGTAGCGCCAGACGACGTTAGGTGTGTTCGTTAAATCACCTGATCCCCCGAGACGAATCGCGAAGGCGCGTTTGGCGTCGCTGCCCGCAGTTACAAAAACAAGGTCTCTTCCTGCCACAGGACTTGGAATCGGATTACTATCTACTCCCGGGGCGCGCCAAAGTTCCTTTCCAGTTCCAGGATCGTAAGCGATGATCTTGTTGGGCCCACTCGTTACAAGTTCGACTCGCTGACCGAAACGAATTAACAGAGGTGTGGCCCAACTGCGACGTTGGTCTCGCGCTGCACGCCATACCTCCTTACCAGTTTTCTTATCAACCGCAGCGATGAAACTTCCTTCGCCGTATTCCTGATCACACTGGAGAATAATGAGGTTGTCAAAAAGGACTGGCGATGTTCCGTGTCCCATTCCCCCTTTGGCTATTCGACCGAGCGATGATTTCCAAATTTTCTTACCGGTGAAGTCGTAGCAGTAAAGACCTTCAGCTTCAAAAGAGATGTAAACGAACTTACCGTCAGTGACAGGTGTTGTCGATGCGTAGGTGTTCTTGCGATGACGATTATCGTAAACGGTTCCTTCGTAGACAGTTTTTTCCCAGAGCAATTTCCCTGAATCCAGATCTAGACACAGCAGTTTCAGTGTGTAGCTGTGATCTGCGCCAACACTGTCAGGATGTTTGTATTCTTCGCCTTTGCGATAGTGCCGGACGGCTTCTGCACCTGGGACGACAGGGCCTTCAATGGATGTCGTCAGGAAGACTCGTTTGCCCCAGACTATCGGTGACGAATGGCCGCGACCTGGAATAGGCGCCTTCCAACGAACGTTTTTGGTTTCGCTCCACTCGGTGGGAAGTCCAGTCTCGGAAGAGATGCCGCTGGCGTCAGTGCCACGCCACTGCGGCCAGTTGGTTTGTGCCAACGTGGAGTGCGCGACGCAGACTAGGAGAACGAGGGCTATACAAGTCCGAAGATTACTCAGATTCATGGATGGCTTTGCTCAAAAGTCAGAATTAGCCTCAGTCAGGAGTCTTCTATTCGTGTTGATTAGTGTGGTTTCGTGGATCGTCTTGGGTTTTACGAAAGAACAGGAGCGATCCACGAACTCACACC
>Ga0207675_100002009_pt1 | contig 20295 bp, 17 predicted proteins | sample KBSSwiS42_FD_184305 | JGI IMG/M metagenome (GOLD analysis project Ga0207675, IMG submission 184305) | Switchgrass rhizosphere microbial communities from Kellogg Biological Station, Michigan, USA - KBS Switchgrass S4-2 (SPAdes) (version 2) | ecosystem: Host-associated > Plants > Roots >...
CCATGGGAAAACAGGAGGACTTCGTGCTCCGGGCGCTCGAGGAGCGCGACGTGCGATTCGTGCGACTGTGGTTCACCGACGTGCTCGGCTACCTGAAGTCCGTAGCGGTGGCGCCCGCCGAGCTGGAGGGGGCGTTCAGCGAGGGCATCGGCTTCGACGGCTCGGCGATCGAGGGCCTGGCCCGGGTGACCGAGGCCGACATGCTGCTGAAGCCAGACCCCGGGTCCTTCCAGATCCTGCCCTGGCGCGGTGATGGCCCGTCGACGGCGCGGATGTTCTGCGACATCGCGATGCCCGACGGTTCCGCGTCGTACGCCGACCCGAGGTTCGTGCTCAAGCGCACGCTGTCACGCGCGGCGGAGGACGGGTTCACCTTCTACACGCACCCGGAGATCGAGTTCTACCTGTTCCAGGGCAAGCCCGACGCGGGTGCGAGCCCGCAGCCGGTCGACCGCAGCGGCTTCTTCGACCACACGGCGCAGAGCGCCGGCTCCGACTTTCGGCGCGAGGCGATCACGATGCTGGAGTCGATGGGAATCTCGGTCGAGTTCAGCCACCACGAAGGCGGCCCCGGCCAGCAGGAGATCGACCTTCGCTACGCCGACGCGCTGTCGACGGCCGACAACATCATGACCTTCCGCACCGTCGTGCGTGAGGTGGCGCTGAGCCAGGGCATCTGGGCCACGTTCATGCCCAAGCCGTTCACGACGCACCCGGGCTCGGGCATGCACACGCATGTGTCCCTGTTCGAGGGCGACCGCAACGCGTTCTTCGAGGCTGGTGCGGAGTACCAGCTCTCGAAGACCGCACGGCACTTCATCGCCGGCATCCTGCACCACGCGGCCGAGATCACCTGTGTGACGAACCAGTGGGTCAACTCCTACAAGCGGCTGATCGGCGGTGACGAGGCCCCGTCCTACATCTGCTGGGGCCACAACAACCGCTCGGCGATGGTGCGCGTTCCGATGTACAAGCCCCACAAGGGACCCTCGACCCGGATCGAGCTGCGCACGATCGACGCCGCCTGCAACCCCTACCTCGCGTTCGCCGTGGTGCTGGCCGCAGGCATGAAGGGGCTGGAAGAGCAGTACGAGCTCCCCCGGGAGGCGGAGGACGACGTCTGGTCGCTCACCGACTCCGAGCGCAAGGCGCTGGGGCTGCAGCCGCTTCCGAAGAGCCTGCACGACGCGATCGCCGTCGCAGAGAGCTCTGAGCTGCTCGCGGACACGCTGGGCGAGCACGTCTACGACTTCTTCCTGCGCAACAAGCGGACGGAGTGGGAGGAGTACAGCGGCCAGGTGAGCGCGTTCGAGCGCGACCGGATGCTGCCTGTTCTCTGAGCCCCTGCTCGGCCGATTCTGAGTATCTGAACGGATCCGCCGACCCCGGAGTCGGCCGTGACGGCAGGCGCCTCATGTGCGTAGTCCCCGGCCGCCGAATGCGATAGACCATCAGCGGGCCCCCGGCGTGACCCGGCATCTCGGCGCCCGCGACTTCCCTAGTCGAGTTGCCGCTTCCCCAGCGGTGCAGCGCTCGGGAAGTGGCCGGATACCACGGGACCGTGGTAATCAGCCCGCACCCGACTCACTACATTGGCCCGGTGAGCAGACAGGGGTCGGTGGTCACCTCCGGCAACCTCGTGCGCATCGGCTTCCGCGACGGAGACCGCGCCGCCGCCGGGCTCCGCGGGCTGGGGGAAGGGGCCGAACCGCTCGCGCCGCTGCTCGCGCGGTCCGCCGACCCCGACCAGGCGCTCGCCGGCCTGCTGTCGCTGATCGACGCCGTCGACGAACCGACCGACCTGGTGGACGCCCTCGGGAACGACGAGGGCACGTCGATGCGGCTGTTCAGCGTGCTTGGGATGAGCCAAGCCCTCGGCGACCACCTGCGCCGGCACCCGGAGCACTGGCGTGAGCTCACCGACCCCACGCTGGGGTCGGCACGCACCGTGGCCTTCGCCGTCCGCGCCGGGCTGATGGAGGCCGTCGGCGCGGACCCGTGGGCCGCCGAGCCGCTCGCCACGCTCGAGCACCGTGCGGCGGGTGACGCGCTGAGGGTCGAGTACCGCCGGGTCCTGCTCCGCCTCGCCAGCCGTGACCTCGCCCACCACGTCGACGTGGACGACATAGCCGCCGAGCTCTCGGACCTGGCCGCCGGCACCCTCGACGCTGCGCTCGCCGTGGCCCGGTCCAAGGTCGGGGACGCAGCAGCCGACTGCCGGCTGGCCGTGGTCGCGATGGGCAAGTGCGGCGGCCACGAGCTCAACTACGTGAGCGACGTGGACGTGATCTTCGTGGCCGAGCCGGTGGACGGCGCCGACGAGCAAGCTGCCCTGCGCGGCGCCACCCAGCTCGCGTCGACGCTGATGCAGGTCTGCTCCGAGCAGACCGGTGAAGGAACGATCTGGCCGGTGGACGCCGCGCTCCGGCCCGAGGGCAAGTCGGGGCCGCTGGTGCGCACGATCGCCAGCCACGCCGGCTACTACGGGCGCTGGGCCAAGACCTGGGAGTTCCAGGCGCTGCTCAAGGCGCGGCCCGTCGCGGGCGACCGTGCCCTGGGCGAGGAGTACGCCGCCACGATCGGGCCGCTGGTCTGGAGGGCGGCGGAGCGACCCGGCTTCGTCGAGGACGTCCAGGCCATGCGGCGACGGGTGATCGAGAACATCCCCGTCCGCGAGGCCGGACGCCAGCTCAAGCTGGGTTCGGGTGGGCTTCGCGACGTGGAGTTCGCGGTCCAGCTGCTGCAGATGGTGCACGGCCGCGCCGACGAGCATGTGCGCTCGCCCACCACCCTCAGCGCGCTCGCCGAGCTGACGCGCGGCGGGTACGTCGGCCGCGCTGACGGTCAGGCGCTGCACGACGCCTACGCGTTCCTGCGCAAGCTGGAGCACCGGATCCAGCTTTTCCAGCTGCGCCGCACCCACGTCGTACCGGACGACGAGCTCTCGCTGCACCGGCTGGGCCGCTCACTGGGCCACCTCAAGAAGCCTGTGGAGGAGCTGGAGAAGGAGTGGGGCCATCACCGTCGGGAGGTGCGTCGGCTCCACGAGAAGCTCTTCTACCGACCTCTGCTCTCGGCGGTGGCGCGGATCCCCGGCGACGACGCCCGGCTCTCCACTGAGGCGGCCCTGGAACGGCTCGCGGCCCTCGGATATCTCGACCCCAAGGCCGCGCTGCGGCACATCGAGGCGCTGACCAGCGGTGTATCCCGCACGGCCGCGATCCAGCGCACGCTGCTCCCGGTCATGCTCGAGTGGTTCGCCGACGCCCCTGACCCCGACGCCGGCCTGTTCGGCTTCCGGCGGATCTCCGACGCCCTCGGCGCCACCCACTGGTACCTCTCGATGCTCCGGGACGAGGGCAGCACCGCGCAGCGCATGGCGCAGGTGCTCGCCACCAGTCGCTATGCGACCGACCTCCTCGAGCGTGAGCCCGAGGGCGTGAAGATCCTCGGTGGCGAGAAGAGCCTGGTCCCACTGGACCGGGAGGCGATCCAGGCGGAGATGACGGCCAGCTCGGGGCGCCGTGACGACCGGCTGGCTGCGATCGCCAGCATCCGGGCGATCCGGCGTCGCGAGCTCCTGCGGGTCAGCGTCGCCGACCTGTGCGAGCCGTTCGGGGTGGCCGAGGTCGGCTACGCCCTCACCGCGATCACGAGCGCCACGCTGGAGGCTGCCCTGGAGGTGGCCACGCTCGCGGTCGAGTTCGACCGCGGCGCCGAGCTCCCGACCCGGATCGCGATCGTGGCGATGGGGCGGTACGGCGGTCACGAGCTGGGCTACGGCAGCGACGCCGACGTGATGTTCGTGCACGATCCGCTACCGGGTGCCGACCCGCAGCAAGCCTCGAGCATGGCCAACGCCGTCGCCAACGAGCTGCGCCGGCTGCTCGCGCTGCCGGGCACCGACCCGGTCCTCGAGGTTGACGCGGCGCTCCGGCCCGAGGGCAAGCAGGGGCCCCTGGTGCGCACTCTCGAGTCCTACGAGGCCTACTACGCCAAGTGGTCCGCGGTCTGGGAGGCGCAGGCGCTGTTGCGCGCCGAGGCGGTCGTCGGTGACGACGACGTGCGTCGCCGGTTCACCGCGATGATCGACCCGCTGCGCTTCCCCGAGACCGGGCTTTCGGACCGGGACGTGGTCGAGATCCGCCGGATCAAGGCACGGGTGGACGACGAGCGGCTCCCGCGCGGTGCCGACCCCGCGACCCACTTCAAGCTGGGCCGCGGCGGCCTAGCCGACGTCGAGTGGACGGTGCAGGCGCTGCAGCTCAAGCACGCCCACGCCGTGCCGGAGCTGCGGACCACCAAGACGCTCGACGCGCTCCACGGGTGCGTCCAGCACGACCTGCTCGGGGTGGGCGACGCCGACGCGCTGTCCCGCGCGTGGCTGGCGGCGAGCCGGGCGCGCAACGCCACGGTGCAGGTGCGGGGACGACCGACCGACCAGCTGCCGCGTGATGCCCGGGAACGCGCCGCCGTCGCCACGATTCTCGGGTACGGCGTCGGTGAGGCCGACCGGATGCTCAACGACTACCAGCGCACCGCCCGCCGAGCCAGGGCCGTCGTGGACCGGGTGTTCTGGGGCTGAGAGTCCGTCGTGTCCCGGTGTCAGCCGCGGTTGGTGAGGGGTCCGAGTGGTGGACGGTAGGTGCTGAGTCGTTGCTCGTAGTAGGCGCTGCTCCGGCCGAAGATCCCGGCTTGCGCGAACGCGAGCGCCTTGACCTTGTCATCGGCGGTCAGGATGCGGTTCGCCATCGCCCAGTCGAGGACGCCCGCGGCGACGACGTCCCACTGGTTGCGGGCGACGAACACGTCGCGCGCTTGCCGCACCTCGGGTGGCATCGCGGCGCGGTGATCGCGGTACAGCCTCTTGGACCACTCCGTCGCGGAGACTCCTAGATCCCTACCCACTCACCCAACATCTCACAGCGTGTGAAACCGGGACGCGGCGATCGGGACAGAACGGTCAGTCGCAGGTGACCTCCAGCCGAAGCACCGCGGAGACACGGCACCGGGCGACGGTGTGCCTGACCAGCGGTGTTTCATTCAGGGCTTGGGCTTGGGCTTGCCGTCGGGGTGGCGCTCGCCGCGGACGTCGGCGCCTCAGCCGGGGCCTCGGCGATCGCCTTCTCCAGGGCAGAGATGGTCGCGGCGTCGACTGCGCCCGTCGGCTCGACACCGAGCTCGGTCTGGAACTCCCTCAGCGCCGCGCTCAGCGCAGGTGTCCAGGCTCCGTCGACCGGGCCGTCCCAGTACCCGGCGAGCTTGAGAGTCTGCTGCACCGCGGCTGTGGACACCAGGGCCTCCTGGGCGGCGGCGCCGCCTTGGGCCGCCACATCGGCGTCGAGGGCGTCGGCGGTGGCCTTGTCGACGGTACCCGTGCTGGGCAGGCCGTGCGCTTTCTGCAAGGTCTCGACCGCGTCGACGGTCGCCGGACCGTACACCCCGTCGACGGCGCCGTCGTAGTAGCCGGCGTCCCGCAACGCGGTCTGCAAGGCCGTCGTGTAGCCGCGAACCGCCGCCTCGGCCTGCACTTGCTCTTCGTCGGTGAGACATCCGGCGTCGGAGAACAGGCGCAGCCAGGACATCTCCAGCGCCACCGCGGCAGCGTTGAACTGAGGCGTTGCCCGCGACAAGGGGGTCTCATCGGTGATGCCCTGCTGGGCGGCGCTGAACTCGGACTCGGCCTGGTGGACGCGGTTGACCGTGGCCTCGGGCGCCAGCGGCTTCGGGCTGGTCGTGCCGGACGGCGTGCTCGCGGCCGCCGTACCGGGGTCCTTCGCCGCGGCCAGGGCGGCCTTGGCCTCTGCCAGCTCCTGCGTCGCCTCGACGACTTCCTGCTGGGCCGCGACGGCCGCTTCGGCGTCCGAGAGGGCATCCTCACGAGGTCGCTCCAGGTCGGTGCCCGCTTCCTTGACGTCGCCGACGGTGGGGGAAGTCTGGCTCAGCACGTCGCCGTACCGGTCCAGTGCCGTGATGTAGGTCTGGCTCGCGTCACAGAAGTCTGCCGACTTGCTCGTCAGGTCGGCCTTGGCGTCCGCGAGGTCCTTCTCCTTCGCCGAGACCCGGGCCTCGGCCACCTTGAGCGCGCCGTTGCCTTCCGTGTCGCCGCCACATCCTGCGCAGGCCAGCATGACCAGTGCCAGGGCGCCGACGAGGCTTGGCCGCCCACGGTCACCCGGGACTCTCCGTGGCCGTGCCATGCCTAGCACCCTCGGTCTCCTCATGAACGTCGGACTGCCGACATTGCCGTACGTGTTCTCGGTTTTGCGCCGCGAGCGACGCCTGTGCCGCAAGGTATGTCTGCTCGGACGTGGCGTCATCCTCCCCAGCGGGTGAAGCGTCGCGTGCCTCCACCCCGGCACCGCAGGGTTGGCTGTCTCCTTCCGAGCCGCAGACCCCGGAGCAGACTCTTGGGTGCGGGTCGTTCAGACCCTGTCAGCGCGCGCGGCTAGTCGGAGAGGTGCGCGGGCCGGCGGGTGATCCAAAGGTGCGGAGGACGTGTTCGAGGGTCGAGGCGAGCAGCTCGTGTGTTGCCTCTCGGGTGGCCTCTCCGCGTAGCCAGCGTCGGGTCGCGGCCCGGTTGAGACCGGTCCAGCACTCCAGCGCGTAGTGCAGACGCGGGGAGTCCTCCGCGCTGTCGGCGTGGAAGGCCGCCAGCTGCGCGACCGCGCGGCGCACCAGCTCGGCGACCACACCCCGCACGTCGGGGTCGGCGATGTCCTCACCGGGTGCGATCGTGCCGAGGTAGAGCGTCCTGTTCACCTCGGTCCAGTCCAGCCAGCGCGACACCGAGTCCGCCACGCGCGCACGCCGGCTGCGTCCCAGCGGGGGCCTTAGCTGCTCTTCGCGGCCGGCAGCGAGCCGCTCCAGCAACGCGAGGTAGACCTCCTTGCGACCGCCGAAGTAGTGGTGCACGAGTCCGCGCGCAACACCGGCGGCCTTGGCGATCTGGTCGACCGTGACCTCCTCGTAGCCGCGCTCGGCGAGTAGCCCGTTGGCGGCGTCGAGGATCTGGTCGCGCCGCGTCGCGGGGTCGAGGCGGTGGTACTTCCGCTCTGTGCTCACGGGGCCACCCTACGGAAATTTAGCACTCCGTCAACAAGGCGACCGCCACGTCGGGTATCAGTTTCGTTGTGCCCTATGCGGGGCTGGGTGACGTCCCAGCCCGTCTCGGCGACATCCGCCGCTGCGGGTACTACGACCATGGTTCGAGTGCGCAACAGACCACACGTCGCTAATGCTTCATGCAGGCCCAAACCGGGCACACCCCCAGCCACTTGGAGTCATCATGTCCCGCACATCTGTTCGAGCCTCGGCACTCGTCTCCGCTGTCACCGTCGCGTCCCTCATCGGGCTGGCCGGACCTGCCTCGGCTCAGGGAGGTTCGCCGGACCCCGTCCCCACACCGGTCGGCCTGGACTGCTCCACGGTTCGCCCCGCCGACCCCAACATCGCCGTCAACTACGCGGGCGACGCCGGCTGCGTCGGCATCCGCGTCTCGGGTCCGGGGCTGAGGCTGGCCTGGGTGGTCGTCGCCAAGGGTTGGACCTACGTCGTGAAGTCCAACGGCACGGGAACGAACAGCCGCGTCGAGCTGCGGTTCAGCAATGCCTCTACCGGCCAGAAGGTGACCTTCCGGTACGAGCGCGGCAAGACCGTCATCAGCTGACCGAGGTCGGCGAAGGCGAGGTCGACCGCGAGGGCCTCGAACCACCTTCGGTACTGACGTCGTTGCATCGATCTTTCGCGTCGCAGCGATGTCGCATGGGCGACACGTTGCCAGGGTGGGAGGCGTGGTCCTACGGTCGGATCGAGGTGATCCTATGAGCGACCTGCTGGACCCGACCTTCTATCGCAGCGCGAGTGAGGCCGCTTCCGCTCCAGCCGAGCGACTGGCCTACGTGGTTGCATTTGACCGCACTGGCAACCAGCCCGACGCGCTGACGGTGCTCGACGTGGACCCGAGCTCCCAGGACTACGGCCGGGTCGTTGGTTGGGTGGACTCGCCGGCTCTCGGCGACGAGTTCCACCATTTCGGTTGGAACGCCTGCAGCAGTGCGTTGATGCACGAAGGCCACGACATGTCCGGCCTCGCGCGGCGATTCCTGCTGGTCCCGGGAATCCGCTCGTCGAACGTCTACGTCTTCGATACCGCGGCCGATCCGAGACAGCCCACGCTGCACAAGACGATCTTGGCTGCCGACCTTGCAGAGAAGGCCGGATACTCCCGCCCGCACACCTTGCACTGCGGGCCCGAGGGAGTGTTCATGACCTGCCTGGGTGCGTCGGAGGGCGACGACGGCCCGGGCGGCATCGCGCTGCTGGACCACAGCACCTTCGATGTCATCGGCGCCTGGGAGAAGGAGCGCGGGCCGCAGTACCTCGCCTACGACGCCTGGTGGCACCTGAGGCAGAACACGCTGATCAGCAGCGAGTGGGGCACACCGGCGATGATCGAGGACGGCCTGGTTCCCGATCTACTGCTCGGGAAGAAGTACGGCCACTCGCTCCACTTCTGGGACTTGGCGGCCGGCACGCATGTACAGCACGTGGACCTCGGTGCCGAGAACCAGATGCCGCTGGAGCTGCGGCCCTCCCACGACCCTGAGGCCACCTGGGGCTTCGTCGGTGTGGTGGTTTCCACCGAGGACCTCTCCGCGTCGGTCTTTCGGTGGCACCGCGACGGCGACCAGTGGCGCGCGGACAAGGTGATCTCGATCCCCGCCGAACCGGCCGACGCCGACCTCCTGCCTCCCGCCCTCAAGCCGTTCGGAGCCGTTCCGCCGCTGATCACCGATATCGACCTGTCGGTCGACGACCGCTTCCTCTACGTCTCATGCTGGGGTACCGGTGAGCTGAAGCAGTACGACGTCTCGGATCCGGCTCGGCCACGCGAAGTCGGCTCGGTGCACCTCGGCGGGATCGTCCGTCGGACACCGCACCCGTCGGCACCGGACCAGGCACTGGCCGGCGGCCCGCAGATGGTCGAGGTAAGTCGCGACGGAAGCCGGGTCTACTTCACCAACTCGCTGTACGGCTCCTGGGACGACCAGTTCCATCCCGACGGCGTCGGCGCCTGGATGGCCAAGCTCGACATCGACCCCGGAGGGGGCATGAGCGTGGACCATCGGTTCTTCCCGCATGGGGACGAGTTCCGCGGTCGCCGTGTGCACCAGGTCCGCCTGCAGGGCGGAGACGCCTCTTCCGACTCCTACTGCTTCAGGTAGTCGGTAGCGTGCTGCGCATGCCGATCAAACTCGAGAACGTCGGTATCGCCGTACGCGACCTCGAAGCCGCAATCGCCTTCTTCACCGACCTCGGCCTGACCACCCTCGGCCGCGACACGGTCAGTGGCGAGTGGACCGACACCGCCGTCGGCCTCGACGGCAACCATGCCAACATCGCAATGCTCCAGACGCCGGACGGCAACGGTCGCCTCGAGCTCTTCGAGTACATCCACCCCGACGCGATCGAGACGCAGCCCACACAGCCCAACGAGATCGGGATGCACCGCGTCGCCTTCTCCGTTGACGACATCGACGAGGCCCTGAACATCGCCGCGAGACACGGCTGTCACCCGCTGCGCGGTGTGGCCACCTACCGAGACGTCTACAAGCTCACCTACGTCCGCGGCCCCAGTGACATCATCGTGATGCTCGCCGAGGAGTTGAAGAAGGGCTGAGCGCGAGTCGGTCCACCGCCAGGCGCTCGCGTCGTGCTGCGTCAGCCGTCCTGGTCAACCCTGCGGCCGCCACGGCTCGTGCTCGTGCGAGAGCCAGACCTCCTGAGGGTGAAGGGCGCGGACCAGTCGCTGGCCCTCGGTGCGCGGCTCGTCGAGCTCGGCGAAGAAGACAGCCATGTCGCCGCCGACGACGACTGCACGCCCGCCCTGCTCGACGACGACCACCTGGGAGCCTCGTGTGTGGCCTGGCGCCGGGACGAGTCGGAGCCCCGGCAGCAACTCGAGCGCGCCGTCGACGGGTACGTAGTGCACGCCGGGCGCATCGACCCACTCGCGGATCGTGTAGTCGTCCTCGCTACGCGCGTCGTCGAGCTCCCGGCGCTGAACGTAGATCGGCCTGCCGGTGAACAGGTGGTTGCCGCCACAGTGGTCGAAGTGCAGGTGTGTGTTGACAACGATGTCGATGCTGGCCAGGTCGAAGTCGGCCTGCGCGCTCAGTGGGATCACGCGTGGATCCATGTCGGCCACCGCCGGGTGAAGCTGCGTCATGCCGGTGTCGACGAGCACGCGCGCGTCCGGATGGTCGATCACGTGCACGTAGACCGGCATCCGCTCGCCCTCAGCTAGCAGCTCCGCCACCAGCACCGGGGTGACGGTCGGCGGCGAGACCCCGGTTCGGGCTCCCTCAGCCTTTGGAGATCGTGGGTCACCCATTTCCGCCAGCTTGTGCGGTTGCCTCGTAGCCGGCGCAGTCGCCGTACACGATGGTCATGAACCTCGCCATGCTTGCTCGTCTCCCTCGATGTTGGTGCGCCGGTGGGCGGCTATCACTACGACTTCGTAGTCGGGCAGAAGTCATCGGTCGGATCCGCAGGTTTGCCAGCCCTCCGCGCCGTCCACACGTAGGTGCCGCACTCGCTTCGGACCAGTCCACCGGCACGGTCGATGGCCTTGCGCAGCGCCCTCTGTAGCGCGCTGAGTCGCGGCTCCTCCAGTCGTGCGTGGTCGCTGAAGGTCGCGAGCATCGATGTCCATCCGACTGCGTCCAGCACGCGCGGCCAGCGGTAGGTGGCGTTACCGAGAGAGCGGAAATCGGCACTGCCCTCGAACGGATCGGTGTCCTGTGAACCGGTCGGATCCCGCCCCACGGCGGTCAGCTCCGGCGCGTGGACGCGATACACAGCTTCAAAGTCCGCAAGCTGGGCCTGCTCTACGACGTGGTAGTTCCAGAAGAGTGCGACCGTCCCGCCGGGGACGACTACCGAGGCTGCCTTGGCCAGCCCGATCGCCGGATCGACCCAGTGCCAGGAGTGCCCTGCGGTCAACAAGTCGTATGTTCGTCCAGCTGGCTCCCAGGACTCGAAGGAGGCGACCTCGACGGGCACCTGGTGACGCCGGGCCACTTCCGCCATGCGCCCGTCGGGCTCCACGCCCAGCACAGGCAATCCGCGCCCCATGAGGGCTCTGGCGACCTTTCCGGTCCCGCATCCCACGTCAAGGGCACTCGACGGTCGTCCCGACATCAACGCATCGATCAGAGCTGAGGGATATCCCGGCCGATACCGGTCGTACAGCTCGGCTGCTGAGCCGAACGACGCGGCCCGATCCCGTTCGTCATGCAGTCCATCCAGGGGCACGCTCCGATTCTGGCACCCAGGATCGCCCCCTCATGGCCGACAAGCGGCTGGCGGTTCGTGAGGACGACGTCGGCGGGCGATGGTTCTCGGTTGCTTCTGGTTGTCACTCTGAGGTCGAGGTCGAGGTCCTCGATCGCGGGTAGTTGGTGGTCATGCGCTTGTCCGAGCCTGTCACCTTGGACATGCGTCGTTCCTGCACTTTCCGACCATCCCAGCTGTGCTCACTCGGGTACGGGGGCCGGTGTGCTTGTCAAGCTCACCGCCTGCCGACCAGCCTCACACGACCGGCAGGGACGGCAGATCCTTCCGCAGCCGGTCGGCCGTGCGCAGCGCGAGCGCGGCCAGGGTCAGGGTCGGGTTGGCGGTGCCGACCGTGGGGAACAGCGACGACCCGGCCACGTACAGGTTCCGAATGTCGTGGGACCGCCCGAAGGCGTCGGTGACCGAGGTGTGCGGGTCGTTGCCCATCGCCGTGGTGCCCATCATGTGACCGGCACCGAACGGGAACCCGACGTGGGTCCGGTCGGTGGCGTTCAGCGCCGTGAACAGCCGCTCGTGCAGCTCGGTGGCCACCTTCATCCCTTCTCGTACGTACGAGCCGATGGTGAACGCGATCCGCGGCCTGGGGATGCCGATAGCGTCCCGGCGGTCGAACGCCGGGACGATCCGGTTCTCCGGGTTCGGCAGCTGCTCCATCAGCGAGCCGAACCGGAACTCCCTGGACACATGGTCGCGCCAACGCCGCGCCAGCTCGGCACCGCCCTGACGGAGACCCACGAACGGCTTACCGTCCGGCTGGGCGGTGAACTCGAAGGTGGGGTCGCCGATCGGAAACTTCCAGCCGTCGTTGCCGACCTCGACCCGGAACGCCGAGCGCAGGTCGCGCCGACCGGACTGCCGGGTGGACTCGATCCCGGCGGTGGAAAGTGGTCCCCGCTGGCCGAACACCGGCTGCCCGGACAGTGCGTACGACAGCTGGATCGGGTGGTCCATCAGGTTCCGGCCCACCTGGTCCGAGGAGTTGCCAACGCCGTGACCGCCGTTGGCGTTGAGCATGATCTTCGGGGTCTCGATCGCGTTCGCCGCCATCACCACGGCACGGGCTAGCACCGTCTCGTCGGTGCCGTTGGGACGCCGGTAGACCACACCACGCGCGGTGCCGTCGGTGTTGAGCAGGATGTCGTGCACGACCGCGTCCGGGATCAGCTTGGCTCCGTGCTCGGCGGCCTGGTCCAGGTGGATCAGCGCGTCGTACTTCGCCCCGATCGGGCAGATCGGGATGCAGTTGGAGTTGCCGACGCAGTGGTGCCGGTCGTTGAAGGTCTCGGTGTTCCGGGCCTGCGGGGTCGACTCGACCTTCAGGCCGATGGTGCGGGCCGCCTTGTCGATCACCGAGTCCAGGTAGGAGGTGGGCACCCTCGGCATCGGGAAGCCCTTCGACCGGGGTGAGCCCTGGTCGTTGGCGCTGTCCCCGGCCACACCGATCGCGTACTCGGCCTTGACGTACCACGGCTCCAGGTCGGCGTAGCTGATCGGCCAGTCGACGCCGACCCCGAACAGGGTCTTCATCCGGAAGTCGCTGGGCAGCAGCCGCGGGGTGGTGCCGAGCCAGTGCCAGGTGGTGCCGCCGACGATCCGCTCGTAGGTGGAGCCGAACGGGTCCGGGCCGTCCTGGATGAAGTAGCCGGTTCCGGGTACTCCGATCTCCAGCACGGTGGGGTGCGGAGCCCAGGCCGTGTTCGGGTAGGGCGACTCTGGGACCTTCGCGGTCGCTGCCCGGAACACCTCCACCGCCTCGTCCCGGTCGACCGGCGGACCGGCCTCCAGGATGGTCACCTTCGCTCCGGCCTTGGCGAGCTGGAAGGCCACCAGCGCTCCGGCGACACCGGAGCCGACCACGACCACATCGGTGCGGATCATGACGGCTTCCTCTCCCAGTCGGGGAACCCGAGCGGGGTGGAGGACACCGCCGCGAAGTCGACGGTCTCCCAGGCCAGCGCTTCGAGGTAGTCAGCGGTCCGGTCACCGACCAGCCCGGAGTACCAGTACACGAGGACCTGCTGGGCGGTGGCCGCGTTCCGCGGATCGTGGAGAGCACCGGAGGCGAGAATCGCGTTGAACGTCTTCGGGTCGCCTGCCCGGACGGTGACCTGGACCAGCTTCTGGATGTCGGCCGGGTCGAGTGCGGCCAGGTACTGCGCGCCGACCTCGTCGCGGAGGCTGAACTCGTTGTCGGTGAGTGCCTCGCTCAGTTCCATGAACTCGTCCAGGGTGACTGGACCGGTGGTCACTGCCTCTGCCACCGAGGGAAGGGCTGCGACCAGCGCACCCCCACCTGCCATCGCGAATACCTGTCGTCGGGTGGGGACAATCGGGGGGGCCATGTCTCTACTCCTGCCTGTGGTGGCCCCCAAACTAGCCCTTTTCGGAAACTTTCGGACTTTCCGGGCTGATCCGTGGGCGGCCGAGCGAGCCTGAGAGGGCGCACGCCGTTCCCTGCATGGTTCCTGAGCTGTCTAGGTCATCTGATGGACCGGACGCCGCGCGCACCCAGAACACGACGATGCAGGCGCCGACGACGCCTGCGACGCCGGGGGCCTGGGAGCACCATAGGCGAGTGCTGCACGCTGACTTCGTTGGGCGACCGACCAAATTTGGGGCGGGCTCAAAGCAGGCCGAGCTCGGTGGCGTGCCTGCGTATGGCGTCGCTGTCGGCCGCGAGCACGAACGGTACGTCCTGGTCCCACGCTCCGGAGACCTTCTCGACGCGACCGTCCCCCGGGTCCAGCCGCACTTCGCGGATGTAGACCGCCAGTATTCGCCCTGGGTATGCCCGGACAATGTCCGCGTAGATCTCGGGGTCCTTCTCCCCGGAGTCGCCGATGAGGACGAAGGGCAGTCCAGGGTGGACGTCGAGGATCTCGGCGATGCGGTCGGTCTTCTGCTCGCGGCCCGCAGCAGTGCCGAGCAGGTCGCGCAGCAACACCGGCCCCGTCGGGAATCCGCGGTGCCGCAGAAACGCCACCAGGAAGGCATGCAGGTTCCAAGGGCTCGAGGAGACGTAGAAGGTCGGGTTCAATCCGGCCGCGAGGTCGCGGTACAGCTCCGGTGCTCCCGGGAATGCGGTCCGCGTCAGAGCGGACCCAGTGAACGTCTGGCGAATCATGTGACCGACTCGCTGAACACCGGTCTCGAGGATCGTGTCGTCGATGTCAGAGAGGATCCCGAACCTCGCGCTCAGCTCTGGCACCCGCACCTCCACGGGCGTGGTGTACCGGCCGGGCAACCCCCGGTACTCACCATCAAGCTCGACTGTGCCGGTGGTCCACGGCCTTGAGAGCCTGTCGGGGTCCGGGCGGAGGCTGGCGAGGAAGTAGCCCTCCGCATCGGTGGCGATCACGACCTCCGCGTCCGCGACAGCCACGCGCAGCGGCACGCCGGGCAGCTCGTCGGTCACGAAGTTCCGCAGCATGCGACGAACCGCCTCACCGACCCTCTCACTCTCCACCGCCGCAGAAGGCAGCGGGTCGTCCAGCACTCGGCCACGTACCACCACCCCCTCGGGGCCGCCGTGCCCCATGTACGGCTCGACCCGAAAGTGGGCAGGCGGGCGCGAGCTGGCCCGTCGAAGCCGAGCCACGTCCCAAGCTCGCTCAAGGCTGACGACCCAGCCGCGCGCACTCATGAAGCCACCGTATGTCCGTGGCTGACGCCGAGGCGGTTCATGTGGCTACCCCGAGGCGAGCATTGCGGTGACGAGGGTCTGGGTGGTGGTCTCGTCGGGAGTGGTCACCAGCCAGGCGAGGTCGCCGCTGACCCACCCGAGAGCGTGCCCGGTGAACGTCGGATCTCCCTCGGTGCCGTCGATGGTGCAGGTGAACCACCAGGCCTGCTTCGGGTCATAGACTCCGCCAAAATCGATGTCGGGTCCTCCGCCGTAGCGTGAGCGCGGAGCTGTCCCGGCGTAGCTGCCCTTCTTGCATGCGAAGCCCATCCCGAACATGAAGGACAGGACCGCGGTGGGGTCCTTGACTTCGTTGTCGGTGCCCATCACGTACGCCTCAGCACCGTTGGCGCTGGGGCCATACAGCACTCCCGCCGAGTTGCCGACGTAGTCCGGGTGATGCGCGGCCATGCCGACGATCTCGCGTGGCATACGTGCGAAGAGTGGTTTGGCCGATGCAAGAGTGCCTGGCCACTGCGCCGTGTCGACTCCCATCGCCCGGGCAGCGCCGCGGGTGGGTGTGGCGTTCGAGGGCTGAGAATCGGTGGCCTTGTGTGGTGTCGTGGAGGCGGCTGGGAGCGAGGTTCTCGGCGAAGGGGAAGAGCCGGCGTTGCCTTCCTGCCCGCACCCGCTCACGAGCAGGACCGTGGCCGCCAGAACCAGCGGTATCGACTTCCGATTGCCCGGACGTGAAGCAGACCTGCTGCGAGAAGTCAGTCCGTACGACGGGGGCGGCGACGCGCGGTAGTGGTCCTCCGGCGAGGCACCGGTCCGCTCGGCGCCTGTGGAGGCAAACGCCGACGCGGTCAGGTTGCGCAGCTGCCGGCGCCTATCGGGGTCCCAGTCACTGTTCATGGTCGGCTGTCCTTAGAGGCGGTCGAGGACGGCAGCGGCCATGGCGTCGTAGCCCAGGCTGGTCGCGTGAATGTTCGGGGGACTCCAGCTGCACATCCACGTGTAGGCGCAGACCGTGGCGACGTTCCGGGGCACTCCGGCGGTGGAGGTGCTGCCGTCGTAGGAATTGAAGGCGGTGGCCACGTCCGCGACCCGCCCTCGACCCCCGGTCGCGGCGCCGGTCGCATTGAGCAGGGTGGTGTTCAGCTGGGCTTGCAGCGCACTCGTGAGAGGGACCAGCGCTCGCCGGGAGGGGTCGAAGAACAGCGCGAGGTAGGGGTTGTAGTAGTTGGTGACCACGATCGGGACATCCGGCGCGGTGTCATGCAGGGCACTGAGGATGGAGCGCATGTTGTGGTCGACGACGAGGAGCTGACGCTCGGCGCAGGCCCTGACATCCGCCGTCGACAAGCACGGTGTCACGTCGTTCGACCCGAGCGTGACCGTGACCAGGCGGGTCGTCCTCCGGTGGGCATGTAGGAACTCCACAGCCTCCGCGAGCTGGCTGCCCTCCTCGTAGGCGCCGGAGCAGTGGGTCCCGTCCCGCATGGTCACGGTTGACTCTCCATAGCAGGACAGGTTGACCAGCTTCGTCTTGGGGTGTTCGGCGCGGATCCCGTCCAGGACAGGGCCGACGTAGCCTCCCGAGCGATCCTCGCCACGGTCCGGCTGATATCCGGTCGCCAGCGAATCGCCCAGCGCGAGGTACCAGCCGGTGGCTTGTTCTGGCGGGTCGTCGCCACCGGCGGCGGTCGCCGGCGTTGTCGACGCGGCGGCCAGGACGACCGCGGCTACTCCGGCGCCCAGCAGCCGCCTCGAGAGAATGGATCGCGATGTGTGCATTGGTTCCTCCAAGATTGAGACGGTTGGCGAGGATTCGCACTGCTCACCGTGCCGGGGTTCGCCAGGGCCGGGCATCGGTCTTATGACGCACATCGGCCTGAGCCCCGGTACTCATGCTCGCGGTCGCAGGCCGCGCACCATGGTCCCCGTGGGCCGAATGCGACGAGGCGGTCATAGTCGCCATCCGACGAGTGCGCCCCAGCCAACCGCGCAGTAAAGACCTTCCCCAGCCTGGATCCCCCTCGGGTGGAAGAGCCCGGAGACTGTGTCCCGGCACCGTCTCGGTTCGAGCCCTCGCCTGGCAACGACGGGACTAGGGTCGAGCACGTGCACGAACACAAGCGATTCGACGACGAGGCAGCCACGTGGGACGACGACCCCGGCCACGAGAGGCGGCAGTTGGCGGTGGCCCAGGTCATCAAGGAGGCCGTGGCCCTCGGCCCTCGAATGAGCGCCGTTGACATTGGCGGTGGCACCGGTCGCCTCAGCATCTTGCTTGCCGACCTGGTCGGCTCCGTTGTCGTGACCGACCCCTCCGCCGGAATGGTGCAGGTGGCACGGGAGCGGATCAAGGCGGCCGGGCTCGGTGACCGCCTGCGCGCTGTTCAGGCAGACCTGACCACAGACCGGCTCGATGGGTCCTACGACGTGGCGTGGAGCTCTATGGCGTTGCACCACGTGCAGAACCTGGATGGACTCTTGCGGTCCGTGGCGAGGCTCCTGGTGCACGGTGGTCGGCTGTTGATCGCAGACCTCGACGAAGATCCCAACGGGGCCTTCCACGCGGACAAGGTCGACTTCGACGGGCATCACGGATTTGACCGGCAACGCCTTGCCGAGCAGCTGGCTCGCGCCGGATTCGGCGACGTCAGCTTCGTCGACGCCACGACCATTCTCAAGGATGACCGCGAGTTCGGAGTATTTCTGTGTACGGCGACCAAGGTGCATGAGCAAAGCGGCAAAGTCTGAATGGGTCAGGTCCGTGGGTAGCAGCCCCGGATCCCCGCCTCTTCAGAGGCCCTGTGAGCACTCGGTCAACGCGTGGGGTCGACCATGGTCATACCTGCGAGAGTCGCCCGATCGAAGCGCGGCAGCAGCGCGGCCGCATCGTCGAGCCCAATTGTGCGTTCGATCAACCGTTGCGGCTCAAGGATGCCTTGCTCGATGAGCGCGAGCATGGCCGGGTAGTCGGCCGCGGCCATCCCATGACTCCCCAGGAGATCGAGTTCCCAGCCGATCACCCGAGCCATCGGTACTGCGGGGTCACCCTCGACGGGCGGCAGTAGCCCGACCTGGACATGGCGACCCCGACGGCGAAGGCTGAGGATCGCATCAGCACAGGCTTGCTCGCCGCCTACCGCATCAACGCTGACGTGACTGCCGCCGCGCGTGAGGTCGGCGACCGCCCCCGGGATGTCGCCGCCGTCGGCCCGCACAGTGTGCTCCGCGCCGAGCTCGGAGGCGACAGCGAGCGCCTCGGGATTCCGGTCCACCGCAACCACCCGGGCACCGAGCGCACGGGCGATCATGACCACGCTCAGTCCAACGCCGCCGGCACCGACCACGGTCACCCACTCTCCCTCGGCGACCCGTGCACGGCCGACCAGAGCGCGGTACGCGGTGGCGAACCGGCATCCGAGGCTCGCCGCGGCCGCGAAGTCGACCTGGTCCGGAAGGCCCACCAGATTCGTGTCAGCATCGTGCAGCGCGGCGTACTCGGCAAACGATCCCCAATGGGTGAAGCCCGGCTGCTGCTGAGCCGGACAGACCTGAGCGTCCCCGGCCCGACACCACTCACACCGACCGCAGCCGCAGACGAACGGGACCGTCACCCGATCGCCGACCCGCCATCGGCTGACCTGCTCGCCGACCTCGACCACCACCCCGGCAAGTTCATGACCCGGCACATGCGGGAAGACGATCGCCTCATGGCCCGCCCACGCGTGCCAATCGCTGCGGCACACTCCGGTGGCCATCACCCGGACCACAGCCCCGCGGACCGGGGCCGCGGGCTCGGCTACCTCCCGAACCTCGGGCTGGGCTCGAACGGCATCCAGGACGACGGCGCGCACCGGTACAGCCTGTCAGTCAGGAGTCTCAGGTCAGCGGTGGGGGCTCGGACTCCACGCTTTGCCGCGAATCCAGCGCCGGTCGAGGCGCGTCAATCCAGCCGCGAAGGTGCGCCCAGAAGGACCTCGCCACCCGCGAGAACTCCTGAGCGTTCAGACCCGTGGCTGCGCGGCCGTGGCATTCTTGACGCTCTGGCGGCTGCCCCACCGACCCGTTCCAACGCACCCACCCACGCGAGGAGACCCGGTTGATCTTCATCACCGCAAAGTTCCGCACCAAGCCCGAGCACGCCGAGGCCTGGCCCGAGATCTCTCGGTCGTTTACCGAGGCCACGCGCGCCGAGCCGGGCTGCCTATGGTTCGACTGGTCTCGGAGCCTCGACGACCCGAACGAGTACGTGCTCGTGGAGGCCTTTGCCGACGAGGACGCTGGCGGCGCACACGTCCGGTCCGAGCACTTCGCGACGGCGCAGCAGGAGCTGCCTTCCTACCTGGCCGAGACGCCGCGGATCGTCAACGCGAGCGTGCCAGGCACCGAGTGGTCCGAGCTGGGCGAGCTCGCGGTCTCCACCTGAGGAGCGAGAGACGGATGAGGCCTGACTGGCCTCCTGGCGGGTGCGGTCAGGCCCGTCGCATTCAGCGTTAGACGCAGCAAGGATGCAGCGGCTGCGTACACGCAGCTGGATGCTGCATTGATCGCGGCCAGCGGCAGGGCCAGGGTCCGCAGTAGCCGGTGCCCGACCAGGTAGCGCAACCCGTCGACCAGCTCACGTCGCAGAGGAACGAGACGGTGGCCGCTGCCCACACGACCCAGAAGGGACGTGGGAGCGCGGCCTCGGGGCGGGTGCGGCGGGTTCGGGTGGCGATCAGCCGCATGGTGGGACGGTGCCCGCGGGGTCGGGATTCCGCATCAGCGCGTCGAGGTGCCTGGCGAGTCACTCCATGCCGGCCATCAGGGCGTGGGTGTCCCCGCCGCCCACGCCCTGATGGTGCCTCCCCCGGCAGTGCATACCTGTCGTGGGCTAGCAAGCCCAGCTCGGGTCGCACCAGAACAGGAACTCGTGAACGACCGCGTTCAGGCTCCCGGCGGCGGTGACTCCGTAGACGTTCACGAAGTCGCCGTACGACGGCATTCGGACACCCGCGGGGAACGTCACCGGGACCGCCGCCAGGGTGGCACCGCAGAAGGTGTCGGCCGGGTAGCACGGCGAGCCACCTTCGACGGTGATCGTGGCGCCGTTGACCGCGGTGACTTGAACTCCCTGCAGGACGACGCGACGACCGAGCCCGTACGCGGTGGCGCGCACGTAGGAAAGATGCGCCGGGCAGTAGCCCTCTCCGGCGAACTGAACCGGTGCGGCGGTGCAGGCCTCAGTGCTCGGCGACGTTGTGCTGCCGGTCGGCGTGGGAGTGGGAGCGGAAGGGCTCGAGGTCGCGGGAGTGGGG
>Ga0207675_100002010_pt1 | contig 20289 bp, 17 predicted proteins | sample KBSSwiS42_FD_184305 | JGI IMG/M metagenome (GOLD analysis project Ga0207675, IMG submission 184305) | Switchgrass rhizosphere microbial communities from Kellogg Biological Station, Michigan, USA - KBS Switchgrass S4-2 (SPAdes) (version 2) | ecosystem: Host-associated > Plants > Roots >...
CACGTCTGCGATGCGCCGCTCGAACACTTTCAACGTTTCCTCGACCTGCCGCTCGAGCGACACCCACACGTACATGGTGATGCCGAAGCCGAGCTTCTGTTCGTCGAACTGCGCGCTGTAGCCGGTGATGTAGCCCTCGGATTCCAGCCGGCGGATACGCCGCAGGGTGGGGGTGAGCGACAGGCCGATCTGTTCGGCCAGGTCGCGCCAGCTGATGCGGCCGTCCTTGGAAAGGATCTGCATGATCTTGGAGTCGACCTTGTCGAGCTTTTCGGTTGTCATGGTTCACAAATTTGGGGTTTTTGGGTGCAAAGATGCTAAATGGCGCGGCCATATAGTCAACAATTGGCAAAAACGCGCTCCCAATAGTGCGATAGGCTACGCATCACGTAACTATATGACTGGTATCAGGAATTCATGACTCGCCATCGTCCCGTGTCCGTGTCCTTCGAGTTCTTCCCGCCCGGCGATGAGGCCATGGCGAAGACCCTGTGGGCATCGATCAAGTACCTCGAACCGCTGAATCCGAGCTTTGTGTCAGTGACTTATGGCGCGGACGGTTCGACGCGCGAGCGCACCCACAACGTGGTGTCGCGCCTGCAGGCCGAGCATTCGCTCAATTGCGTGCCACACCTCACCTGTGTGGGCGCGAGCCGCGGCGAGGTGCTCGACATCGCCCGCCGCTACTGGGACCAGGGCATTCGCCACATCGTCGCGCTGCGCGGCGATCCGCCGGCCGGCACCGAAAAATATGTGCCCCGCGCCGACGGTTTTGCCTACGCGGCGGACCTGGTCGAAGGACTCAAGACGGTCGGTGATTTCGAGATCTCGGTGGCCGCGTATCCGGAAAAACATCCGGAGGCGTCGAGCCTCGAGGCCGATCTCGGCAACCTGAAGCGCAAGATCGACGCCGGTGCGACGCGCGCCATCACGCAGTTCTTCTACGACACCGACGTGTTCCTGCGCTTCCGCGATCGCTGCGCGGCGCGCGGCATCGACGCGCCCATCGTGCCGGGCATCCTGCCGATCACGCGTTTCCCGCAGATCACGAAGTTCGCGGCGCGCTGCGGCGCGAGCATCCCCGACTGGCTGGAGCATCGCTTCGACGGGCTGGAGGACAACCCGGAGACGCGCAAGCTGATCTCCGCGGCGGTGGCCATCGAACAGGTGCACACGCTGCAGCGTCACGGCGTCGAGCAGTTCCATTTCTACACGCTGAACCGCTCGGAGCTGACCTACGCGATCTGCCACGCACTCGGCGCGCGCCCGAAGCAGCTGGACCGGAAGGCGGGCTGATGGCATCGCAAGCTGAACGCGTCAAGGCGCTGCGGGAGTTGTTTGCCCAGCGCATCGTGGTCCTCGACGGTGCCATGGGCACCATGATCCAGCAGCACCGGCTCGACGAAGCCGCGTATCGCGGCGAACGTTTCGCCTCGTGGCATCGCGATCTCAAGGGCTGCAACGACCTGCTGGTGCTCTCGGGCTCGAAGATCATCGCGGATATCCATCGGCAGTTCATCGACGCCGGCGCGGACATCGTCAGCACCAACACCTTCAACGCGACGTCGATCGCGCTCGCGGACTACGGCCTCGAGTCGCTGGTGATCGAGCTCAACCGCGACGCGGCATTGCTCGCGCGGCGCGTGGCGGACGAGGCGGGCGCCCGGCTCGGCCGGCAGGTTTTCGTGGCCGGCGCGCTCGGCCCGACCAATCGCACGGCTTCGATTTCGCCGGACGTGAACGATCCGGGTTATCGGGCGGTGAGCTTCGACGATCTCGCAGCGACTTACGGCGAGGCCACGCGCGCGCTCATCGAGGGCGGCGTCGACGTCATCCTCATCGAAACCATTTTCGACACGCTCAATGCCAAGGCGGCTATCTACGCGGTGCGCGCCGCGATCGACGCCTCCGGCATCGACATCCCCATCATCATCTCCGGAACGATCACCGATGCCTCGGGGCGCACGCTCTCGGGCCAGACGGTGGAAGCGTTCTGGGCCTCGGTGCGGCATGCGCGGCCCATCACCATCTCGCTCAACTGCGCGCTGGGCGTGAAGCAGCTGCGGCCGTATGTCGAGGAACTCTCGCGGCTGGCGGACACGAATGTCGGCGTGTATCCCAACGCCGGCCTGCCCAATGCCTTCGGCGAATACGACGAGGCGCCGGCCGACACGGCCAGTGTGCTCGGCGATCTCGCGCATCACGGGCACCTGAACCTGGTCGGTGGCTGCTGCGGCACGACGCCCGATCACATCCGCGCCATCGCGGACCGGGTGCGCTGCGAGCCGGTGCGGCGCCAGAAGCCGCGCGATCCGCAGCTCAAGCTCTCGGGCCTAGAAGCCTTCAACAAGACCGCCGAGATTCCGTTCGTGAACGTGGGCGAACGCACCAACGTCACGGGCTCGGCCAAGTTCCGCAAGCTCATCGAGGCCAACGACTACCCGGCCGCGTTGTCCATCGCGCGCCAGCAGGTGAACGATGGCGCGCAGGTCATCGACGTGAACATGGACGAGGGCATGCTGGATTCGGAAGCGGCCATGGTGAAGTTCCTGAACCTCATCGCCGCTGAACCGGACATCTCGCGCGTGCCGGTGATGATCGACTCGTCCAAGTGGTCGGTGATCAAGGCGGGCCTGAAGTGCATCCAGGGCAAGGGCGTGGTGAATTCCATTTCGCTCAAGGAAGGCGAAGAGGCCTTCCTGGAGCACGCGCGCGAGTGCATGAACTTCGGTGCCGCGGTGGTCGTGATGGCCTTCGACGAGAAAGGCCAGGCGGACACGCTGGAGCGCAAGGTCGGCATCTGCGAGCGCAGCTACAAGATCCTCACCGAGAAGCTGGACTTCCCGCCCGAGGACATCATCTTCGACCCGAACATCTTCGCGATCGCGACCGGCATCGAGGAGCACAACTCCTACGGCCTGGCGTTCATCGAGGCGGCACGCGAGATCCGCAAGCGCTGCCCGCACTCGCACGTGTCGGGCGGCGTCAGCAACGTGTCGTTCTCGTTCCGCGGCAACGAGCCGGTGCGCCAGGCCATGCACTCGGTGTTCCTGTACCACGCCATCCAGGCGGGCATGGACTTCGGCATCGTGAATGCCGGCCAGCTCGCGATCTACGCAGACATTCCGCAGGAGCTGCGCGATCGCGTCGAGGACGTGATCCTGAATCGCCGGCCGGACGCCGGCGAGCGCCTGCTCGAAGTCGCGACGACTTATAAAGGGGAGGGGAAGGAGAGGGTCGTCGACCTGGCCTGGCGCAACCTTCCGGTGACGGAACGATTGAGCCACGCGCTGGTGTCAGGCGACGACCAGTTCATCGTCGAGGACACCGAGGAGGCGCGCCGCGCGGCCGAACATCCGCTGCACGTCATCGAAGGCCCGCTGATGGACGGCATGAACGTGGTCGGCGACCTGTTCGGGTCCGGCAAGATGTTCCTGCCGCAGGTGGTGAAGTCCGCGCGCGTCATGAAAAAGGCGGTCGCGCACCTGATCCCGTTCATCGAGAAGCTGTCGACCGGCAAGCAGCAGTCGAACGGCAAGGTGGTGCTCGCGACCGTCAAGGGCGACGTGCACGACATCGGCAAGAACATCGTGGGCGTCGTGCTCCAGTGCAACAACTTCGAGATCATCGATCTCGGCGTCATGGTGCCTTCCGAAAAGATCCTCGAGACGGCGATCCGCGAGTCCGCCGACATGATCGGCCTCTCGGGCCTCATCACGCCGTCACTGGAAGAAATGACCCACATCGCGGCCGAAATGCAGCGCCGCGGTTTCAAGGTGCCGCTGCTGATCGGCGGCGCGACGACTTCACCCGCGCACACGGCGGTGAAGATCGATCCGCAATACGACGGTCCGGTGGTGTACGTGAAGGACGCTTCGCGCGCCGTGGGCGTCTGCCGGCAACTGGTCACGCCGGAGATGAAGCCCGCGTATGTCGCGGAAGTGAAGGCGGAAAACGTGCGCCGCCGCGAGCAACACGCCGGCAGGAAGGTGAAGGGCGTGCAGATGACGCTCGGCCAGGCGCGCAACAACCGCTTCCGCGCCGACTGGGCTAACTACACGCCTCCGGTGCCGCGTTTCCTGGGCGCCAAGACGTTCAGCGACGTGCCGCTGGCGTCATTGGCGCCGTACATCGACTGGATGCCGTTCTTCAACGCCTGGGAGTACGGCGGAAAATTCCCGGACGTGCTGCAGGATCCGTTGCGTGGCGAGTCGGCCCGCTCCCTGTACAAGGATGCCCAGGAGATGCTCGCGACGATCCTGCGCGAACATTGGCTCACGGCGCGCGCGGTGGTCGGGTTCTTCCCGTGCAACAGCATCGACGAGGAGATCGAGGTGTACAGCGACACGACGCGTTCGCGCGTGTTGTACCGGCTGCATCACCTGCGACAGCAGAAGGGCAAACCCGCGGGTCAGCCGCACTATGCGTTGAGCGATTTCATCGCGCCCAAGGACTCCGGCAAGGTCGACTACATCGGCGGCTTCGCCGTGACCTCCGGCATCGGCATCGAGAAACATCTCGAGCGGTTCGCGAAGGCGCACGACGACTACAACGACATCCTGCTCAAGTCGCTGGCCGATCGCCTGGCGGAAGCGTCCGCCGAAGCGCTGCACCTGCGCGTGCGCCGCGAGCTCTGGGGCTACGCGCCCGAAGAGCGGCTCACCAACGATCAGCTGATCGCCGAGCAATACCGCGGCATCCGCCCGGCGCCGGGATATCCGGCCTGTCCCGATCACACCGAGAAGGGCACGTTGTGGCAGTTGCTGGACGTGGAACGCGCCATCGATCTGCGCATCACCGAGAGTTACGCCATGTATCCCACGGCCGCGGTGAGCGGCTGGTACTTCGCGCATCCGGACGCGCGCTACTTCGCGGTCGGTCCCATCGATCTCGACCAGATGCAGAACTACGCCGCGCGCAAGGGTTGGACACAGGCCGAGGCGCGCAAGTGGCTGATCTCGAACCTCGAAGCTCGCGCGCAGGATCCGCACGACGAGGCCGCCTGAAAAATGGGGACATTCCTCATTTTCCTGTAACAATCCACCCCCCAGGCTCGCCGGCTGACCGGCAGGGATTGTTACGAGAAAATGAGGAATGTCCCCATTTCCCTGCTGCTCATCGTTGCCTGCGTTTTCGCGAGTGCAGCGGAACCGCCCGCGAAGCCGGCTGCCGCTGTCGAAAAAGGTGTCGACAAGAGCCTGCTGGAAGCCATGGCGCTGCCGGCCGATACCCGGCTGATCTACCGCGACGAGAACGGCAAGGAGATCACGGCCGCGCAATTCGCCAAGCGCACGCAGGAAGAAGGCGCCTCGTTCGAAATGAAACGCGACGAAGCCGCCGGCAGCGCGACGCTCACGCTCAAACCGAAGCTCACGCCGGCATCGGAAGTGGGTGCCATCGCGCTGCTTCCGCCGCTCGACCTGCATGATCTCTTTGGCCGCCGCATCCGCAATCTCGATCTTGCCGGCCGCCCGACGCTCATCAATTTTTTCTTCGAGACCTGCGTGCCCTGCATCAAGGAAGCGCCGGTGCTGAATCTCTACCGCCGCCGGCACATGGAGTTCAATTACCTCGCGATCACGCCGGACGGCGCCGAAGCGGCCCGGCGTTTCGTGCAGCAGCGAAACTTCGACTGGCCCGTGGCCTACGACGGCCAGCCGTTCATCGACGCGATGAAGGTGACGGGATATCCGACCTACGTGCTGGTGGCGTCGGACGGCCGCATCCTCGGGCGTGGCACCGGCATGGACCCGCGCGACATGCAGGACCAGAACCGCGCGCTCGGCGAGTTCGAGAAGTGGGTGAGCGCGCGTCTCACGCGCCGTGACTGAGGTGGTGTCAGGCGGGGAAAACGGGGAAAACTCTGCCGGCTCGCGTCCATCTGAGTTTTCCCCGTTTTCCCCGCCTGACACCGCCAGCGCCGCCAGCGCGCTGCGCTTCTGGGTGAAGCTGGGGTTCATCAGCTTCGGCGGACCCGCCGGGCAGATCGCCATCCTGCACCAGGAACTGGTGCAGCGACGCCGCTGGATCTCCGAGGGCCGCTTCCTGCACGCGCTCAACTACTGCATGTTGCTGCCCGGTCCCGAGGCGCAGCAGCTCGCGACCTACATTGGCTGGCTGCTGCACCGGACGTGGGGAGGACTCGCCGCGGGGCTGTTCTTCATCCTGCCGTCATTCTTCATATTGGTCCTGCTGTCCTGGCTGTACGTGAGCCTCGGCAAGCTGCCGGCCGTCGCGGCATTTTTCTTCGGCATGAAACCCGCGGTGGTGGCCATCGTCGCGTTCGCCGCCTGGCGGATCGGCAGCCGCGTATTGCGGAATGCAGCGCTGGTCGCCATCGCCGTGCTGGCCTTCGTCGCACTCGCGGTGTTCGCGGTGCCATTCCCGTTGATCGTGCTGTCTGCTGCGTTTCTGGGCGCGATCGGCTCGCGCCTGGCGCCGGGCAGTTTCCACGCGGCGGCACCGGCGCATGCGGAGGGATCCGCTGCGCTGATCGACGATCACTCCGCACCGCCGCCGCACGCGGCATTTTCCTGGGGCCGCCTGGTCTGGGTGCTGGTGGTGGGTATCGCGCTGTGGCTTGCCGCCCTGGCGCTGCTGGTGGCGCTCGAAGGGGGCCACGGCACCTTGTCGCGCATGGCGGCGTTTTTCACCAAGGCTGCACTGGTGACATTCGGCGGCGCGTACGCCGTGCTGCCGTACGTGAACCAGGCGGCCGTCGAGCAATATGGCTGGCTCACCGCGCCGCAGATGATCGACGGACTCGCGCTGGGAGAAACCACGCCAGGGCCGCTCATCATGGTCGTGACTTTCGTCGGTTACGTGGGTGCATGGACCCACGCGACCACACACGCGCCCTGGCTCGAGGGCCTGCTGGGTGCCACGGTGGTCACCTTCTTCACTTTCCTGCCGTCGTTCGTATTCGTTTTTGCCGGCGGTCCGCTGGTCGAGGCCACGCGCGGGCGGCGCTCGTTCACCGCGCCACTGGCCGCGATCACCGCGGCCGTGGTCGGCGTCATCGCCAACCTGGCGCTGTATTTCGCGATTCACGTGTTCTGGCCGGCGGGTCTCGCCCACACGCCCGACTGGCTGTCGCTCACCATCGCCGCGGCCGCGGCGTTGGCGCTGTTCTGGTTCCGTGTCGGCGTCATTCCGGTGATTCTCGCCTGCGGCATCGGCGGCCTGCTGGCGAAGCTGCTGTTCTAGCTAGGCAACACAAGCGTTCGCTTGACCCGGACCTGCCGGATCACGTGTACTTCGGCCCATATGAAAAACCTGAAATGGATTCTGGCTGGATTGATGTTGCCTGCCGCGGCGTTCGCCACCGACGGCGCCGCCGACTGGCGGCCGCTGCTCGACATGAAACTCTCGCAGTTCGACGTGTACCTGAGTTTCCCGGCGAGCGAAATCTCCAACGTGGTCAGCAACTTTTCCGCGCCGATCATGCACAAGCCCATCGGCCTCAATCCGCCGGGGCAAAAGGTATTCAAAGTCATCGATCAGGACGGCAAACCCGTGCTGCACATCACGGGTGAGATCTACGGCTGTGTCCAGACCAAACAGGCGTTCTCCAACTACCACCTGCGCCTGGAAACCCACTGGGGCGAGAAGAAATGGGCACCCCGACTCGATGAGCCGAAGGACTCCGGCATCCTGTATCACAGCCAGGGACCCTTCGGTGTCGATTACTGGAAGTCCTGGGCGCTGTCGCATGAGTTCCAGGTCATCGAACACGGGCTGGGCGAATACTGGGCGCAGGCGAACGGCGCGATGGACGTCCGCGTGGCAGCGCGAGAGTCACGCAACGAGGCGCCGCGCTGGAATCCGGACGGCAAGTGGACCACGTTCGCGGCGCTCGACAATCACGTGCTGGCGGCTTCCGATGAGGAGCGTCCCGAGCACTGGAACGTCCTGGAGCTGGTGTGTTACCAGGACGATTGCGTGCACATCGTGAACGGCAGGGTCGTGATGGCCCTGGCCAACGCGCGCTACCGCCAGACCCTGAAGTGGGTGCCGATGACCGGCGGCAAGCTGCAGATCCAGAGCGAAGCGGCCGAGGTCTTCTATCGCAACATCGAAATCCGGCCGATTTCCGCCATGCCGGAACAGTATCGCCACTATTTCGAGGGCTCGGACGACTGATCGGGTAGTTTGAAGACCAGGCCGCCCTTGATCACCACCTCGACGTGCTCGAGCGTGGTGATGTCGAACAGCGGGTTGCCCGGGACGGCGATGAGATCGCCGAACTTTCCCACCTCGAGCGTGCCGAGGTCGGCATCGCGGCCCATGTAGTGCGCCGCCACCGAGGTCGCGGACTGGATGGCCTGCATGGTCGTCATGCCGTTCTTCACCATGAAGCTGAACTGCCGCGCGTTGAGCCCGTGCGGGAACACGCCTGCATCGGTGGCGAACACCATGGGCACGCCGGCCCGCACCGCCTTGCTGAAAGCCTGGCGCTGGATCGCGGTGGTTTCGAGGTTCTTGCGCAGGAATTCCTCGGGCCATCCCATGCGGCGGCCCTCGGTGTCGATGTAATCGCCGTTGTACACGTCCATGGCCAGCGCCACGTTGCCGCGTTTCAATGCGGCGGCGATGCCGGCGTCGTCCAGATACGACGCGTGCTCCACGGTGTCGACGCCCGCTTCGATCGCCATACGGATGGATTCCGCGCCATGCGCGTGCGCGGCCACTTTCCGGTCGGACGCGTGCGCGACTTCGACCACGGCCGCGATTTCCTGCGGTGACATCTCCGGCGCGCCCGGCACGCCGCCGTAGGCCAGCACCGCGCCGGAGGCGATGACCTTGAGCAGGTCGACGCCGCTCGCGAGGATGCTCCCGGCGCGTTCGCGGAATTCCTCGGGCCCGGTGGCGACGCCGGCATGAAAACGCGCGTTGTCGTTGGGCTCGGTGAAACCCGGCACGTACAGGTCGCCGCCGCCGTGCGGAATCGTGAGATAGGGGCCGCTGACCTGCATGCGCGGACCGACGGCCGCGCCCCGATTGATGACGTCGCGCAGCTCCGTGTCGGCACCCAGCACGTAGGTGCCGACATTGCGCACGCTGGTGAAGCCGGCCCGAAGCGTGGCCGCGGCGTTGTCTTCGCCCTGTTCTTCCGTCTGCCGTGCGCTGCGCGAGAAATACACGCGCAGATCGGCCGTGTCCTCGGGCCGGTCGGTGAGATGCGTGTGCATGTCGATGAGGCCGGGCAGGCAGGTGTAGTCCAGCAGGTCGAGCACCGGCATGCGCGTGGCCGCGGCGGAGCCGCGACCCGAGCCGGGCACGATGCTGGCGATGCGACCGTCGCGAATCACCACCATCATCTGGCCGTGGGCGATATTGCTGACGCCGTCGATGAGCTGGCCGCACTGGATGGCGATGCTGCCGCTGTCCGGTGTGTATGGAACCTGCCGCACGGCAAACTGCTGCCGCAATTCCGGTGGCGGGATGGCGCAGCCGGCGAGCGCCGCGGCCGGGAGCAGGGCGGCGAGGAGTCTGGTTTTCACGCGAGTGGTATGTATTCCTGGTTGTCGAAATCGGGGAGTTTCATGCGGCCGGCGCGCCAGTCGGCCTTGGCCTGCTCGATGCGTTCGCGCTTCGAGGACACGAAATTCCATTCGATGAATCGTTCGCCCACCGGCTCGCCGCCGAGCGCCATCAGCGTCGAAGCCTGCAGGGCGGTGAGCGACGTGTCCTCGGCCTTGTCGAATACCAGCATCTTGCCGGCGCCGAAGCGGCGGTTCTGCGCTTCGATCTCGCCGGCCGCGACGTACACCGCGCGCTCGGAATATTCCTCGGGCAAGGACATGCGTGCGCCGGGCTCGAGCTCCCAGTGTGCGTAGAACAGCGGCGAGTGCGTGGTGACACCGCTGCGAAGTCCCTGTGCCGAGCCGGCGAGCAGGCGCGTGCGGCTGCCGCCGTCCTGGTGCATGGGCAGGGTTTCCGCGCCGAAATGCGCGAAAGACGGCGTGGTCTCTTCGTGCTCGGCGGGCAGTGCGATCCACGACTGGATGCCATGCATCGGGCCACCCGCGGCGCGCGCTTTTTCGAAACGCTCGGAATGCGTGATGCCGCGTCCTGCGATCATCCAGTTCACCTCGCCGGGCTGGATGGCCTGCTGCGCGCCGACGCTGTCGCGATGCATGATCTCGCCGGCGAATAGATAGGTGACCGTGGCGAGACCGATGTGTGGATGGGGCCGCACGTCGACCGATTTCGGGATACCCGGTGAAAAGGTCACCGGGCCGATGTGGTCGAAGAAGATGAACGGCCCGACCATGTGCCGGCGGATGTACGGCAGCACGCGGCCGACTTCGAATCCGCCCAGATCGCGGCGCCGCTGGTCGATGACCTCCATGGCGGAGCGTTTTACAGAGGCGCCGGACCTATCGCAACAGAAATGGGGACATTCCTGATTTGCTAGCAAATGGGGACAGGCCTGCTGTGGCAGCGTCGTCCCCGTTTGCCACCAATGGCCTCACAGTGACTTCAGGAATTCCACCAGTTCAGCCTTCTCGGCCGCGGTCAACCCGAGCGCGAAATGCCCGTCGTAGTGATCCACCACCGCGGCCAGCGTCGCGAAGCGCCCGTCGTGGTAGAAGCCGCCCCGGGTGTGCGTCCACAGGCCGCGCAGCGGCGCCGTGCGGTATCGCTCGTCCGGTGAGCGGCTCGCCTGGAACTCGTCGATGCCGATTTCGGCGCCAGTGTGCATGTTCCAGCCCGGCTCGGTATACAGCGGCGGCACATGACATCCGCCGCACTTCGCCTTGCCGTTGAACACCGTTTCGCCGCGGGACGCGGCGCCGCGGTCGTAACTTCCGCGCGGCGCCGCCGGCACCGGCAGCGTGAGCTGGTAGATCTGCAACGCCGGCAACAGCGGCGTGATGAGATCCTCTGCCGCCTTCACGTGACCGAAGCCATTGCGCGCCGCCACCGGGAATTTCGCGGCGTCATCGAGCCGCGGATCGAAGAAAGTTCCCTGCCCATGCATCTCGAGATTCGCGACGAATGCGTTCCAGTACGGCACGCTGCCCCAGCCGGTCCAGGTGTGCAGGTTGAAGCCCGCCAGCCCGAAGGCGGGCGGTATCAGCACCGACGCGGATTTGCCGTCCGGCCTGAACGCCTTGCCATCGACGAACAGCACCGCATCGAAACGGCCAGGTCCCCAGGAGTTCAGCACGGCACGCACGGTTGCGACGTCCGTGCCCAGCACGGCCGCCACCGGTTCGAGCCGCGGGGCCATCGCCACGATGGCGCCGACGTTCAGATCGCGGTTGGCCCAGCCGTCGAGCCGCCTGCCGATTCCGGGCGCGAACGAGTTGTCGACCGTCGAATGACAGAACGCGCACTGGATACCCATCGACGTGAGCTTGCCGCCGTCGTCGAAAATACCGGTGACACCCACCACCGCATCGAGTTTGAGTAGTTCGAGTGTCGTGGCGGGACTGTCGAGATCGACCTTGCCGCGTGCCAGCGCGCGCAGCAGTGGCCGCGGCAGCGCGTTGACATCGACCTTGAGTCCGGCCGCCAGTGCCGCCTTCGGCGACACGCCCGGCCCGACACCGCCGTTGTCGGCGCCGGCTAACGCCAGGTGTAAGCCAATTCCGTCGCCCCAGAAAGCCTCGTCACCGAAGGTCGAATAGCGAAATGTATTGCGGCCTTCGCGCACCTGCCTGAGGGCGTTGGCCTCGGTAGAGAATCCATGTGGAAAATCAGTGGCTCCCGCTGCTGTCGAGAGCAGCGCGGCCGCCGCGACCGCCGTCATCCATAAAATCTTCATGGCGCATTCCCCAATCCAGAATGTTTGCTCCCGGTGAAGTAATGCGCGGCACGCGGCGAATGTTTCGCGGAACTTGACCTGTGTTAGCCCCGACTGTATTTTACCGATAGGTTAATTAACCAGCAGGTTGCCATGGCGGCCGATCAGCTCAGCAGCACATTCGCAGCGCTCGCCGACCCCACGCGGCGCGCCATCCTCGCGCGACTCAGCAGCGGCGAGGCGTCGGTGGGCGAGCTCGCCGAGCCGTTCGACATGAGTCTCCCGGCCGTCACCAAACATCTCAAGGTATTGCAGCGCGCCGGGCTCATCAGCCGGGGCAGGGAAGCGCAGTGGCGGCCGTGCCGGCTCGAGGCGCGCCCGCTGCGCGATGCCACGTTGTGGATGGAAGGATATCGTCGCCACTGGGAACAGCGCTTCGACCGTCTCGACAGCTATCTGCGAGACACCGCGAAGCGCACCCGCAGGAGAAAGTGAGGAGTTCCATGCACTCGAGTGCCCGCTCCATCAAGCACAGCTCGTTCGTCATCGAACGTCGTTTCGCCTACGACCCGGCGCTGGTGTACCGCGCCTGGGTCACGCCGGATGCGAAGGCGCGCTGGTTCAACGGCCCGCCGGACAAGTGGACCGAGGAGGTCCGCGAAATGGACGTGCGCGTCGGCGGGCGCGATCGCCTGATCGGCAAGTTCGTCGATGGTTCGGAGTCGCGCTTCGAATGCCAGTATTTCGACGTCGTGCCGGAAAAGCGCCTGGTCTACACCTACGACATGTACTGGCAGGGCAAGAAGATCTCGGTGTCGCTCGCGAGCGTGGAGTTCGTGCTGGCGGGCACGGGCACCAAGCTGGTGCTCACCGAGCAACACGCATTCCTCGACGGGTACGAAGATGGCGGCAGTCGCGAGCGCGGCACGCTCGCGCTCATGGACCACCTGGCGACGGCGCTGGGTGGCGGCGACATTCGCCGCGCGGCGGCTCAGGGATAGAGCGATCCGACGTACGCCGCCAGCGCGATCATGTCCTCGAGCTCGAGTTTCTCCACGGTCGGCGCCATCTGGGCCGCGGCTTCGCCGGTGCGTGTGCCATTCTTGAATGCCAGCAGCTGGCGCAGCAGGTAGGTAGGCGAGCGCCCCGCAATGGGCGGAATCCTGTCCGTGCCCTTGAGGTTGGCCAGGTGGCAGGTCGAGCACAGCACCGTCTGGCCCTTGTTGCCCGTGGTCGCGAGCTGCTTGCCGCGCGCGAGCGAACCCGGCGGCACGTAGGCCGTGTATTGCATGAGATCGTCGCGCCGCTGATGGCGCGTGATGTCCGGCGCCACTTCGACGAGCCGGTCGCCGAGGTCTTCGCTGCCGCCGACTTCCATGTACACCCAGTCGGAAGGATCGGCGCGCGGTATGTTGACGCCCTCGATCACGTAGTGGCGCCGCTTGAGTTTCTGCTGCGCGAAGTATTTCGCGCTGGCGTCGATTTCCTCGTCGGTCATCTCGGCGGCAACCGCGTGCATGCCGCGGCTCGGCAGGTAGGACTCGGGCCCCACCGGGGCGCGTTTGCCGCTGCGGAAGTCCTCGAGTTGCTCCTTTATATAGGCCTCCGGCAGCCCGGCCAGCGCCGAATTCTCCGGGCGACCCTGCCCGGTGGGCGTGTGGCAGTAGGCGCAGGCCATGACCTTGGGTTTGCGGCCCTTGGCCACGATGTCGGGCATGGGGCCGTGGGATTCCGGGTGCCAGTCCGGCGCATTGAACGGATCGTTGATGCGCGCCAGCGTGTATTTCTGATTGCTGTCCGGAATCGTCAACAACTCGACGTCGTCGAACTTGGGTGGCTCTTTCGGCGGTTTCTTCTGCAGGCGCAAGGCTTCCTCGGAGACCGGGAACAACCAGTCCGGATATTCGATCACCGGCGGTGTGGCGGCCTTCGTTGGCGTGGCCGGCCTGGCTGGCGTGACAGGTTTCGGCGGCGCCGGTTTGGGGGCGGTCTGCGCGAGAGCGGCCTGGCTGAGCGCGCAGCAGGCGGCGAGAAGGACCAGTCGATTCATGCCACGAAGCATACCCAATCCGCCCGAGATGCCGTGAAAATACCGCGCATGCACCGGCTCACGCGCCGCGCCCTGCCCATGGCCACCGTGGCGCTGGCGCGTTATCTCATCGGCAAGACCCTGGTCGTCGCATCGGCGCGTGGCCGGCTGTCCGGCCGCATCGTGGAGACCGAGGCCTATCCGCCCGGCGATCCCACCGGCTACGCGCGCCCCGGACTAACTACCAGCAACGCGCCGCTGTTCCAGGCGCGTGGCCACGGCTACGTGCGCATGGTCTACGGCAGCTGCCTGACGCTCAACATCGCGGCGGAGCCCGTGGGTGTGGGCGCCGCCGTGCTGATCCGCGCGCTGCAGCCGCTCGAGGGCGTGGAGCTCATGCGGCGCAATTGCCCGGCGGTGCGCGCGATCGATCTCACGCGCGGTCCGGGACGGCTGTGCGCGGCGCTCGGCATACCGCGCGAATGGTCGGGTATCGACCTGTGCGCCAGCGAAAGACTGTGGCTGGAGCGCGGCGCCGGGCGGGCAGAGGTGCGGGTGAGCACACGCATCGGGCTGTCGCGCGATCAGCATCGCCGGCTGCGTTTCGTCGAACGTGGCAGCCGCTTCGTGAGTGTTCCGCCATAATGCCGGCCATGCTTCGATTGTCATGCCTCGTGCTCCTCATCCTGCCGCTGCGCCTGCTGGCGGCGGCGCCCGAGCTCACCGAGCAGAGTTTTCGGGCCACCCTGGGGATCGGGCCCGCGGTGCGGTTGAGTTATCGCGACCTCGAGTGCAAACCGGTCGACTTCAAGGGTTTCGCCGCGGCCATGTCGCGCGAAGGCGCGCATGCAGACGTCGATCGCGCGGACGACGGCTCGGCGGTGACCATGTCGGTGAAGCTGCGGGGCGCGAAGCCCTGTCCTTCGCCCTATCCGCCCCTGGTGGCGATGCCGCCGTTCGATCTCAAGGATCTCGGCGGAATCCGCGTGACGTCGGCCAGCCTGCGTGGCAAGCCCACGCTGATGAGTTTCTATTTTTCGAGGTGTGTGCCCTGCATCCTCGAGGTCGGACCCATCAACCGCTACGCCGCCGCGCATCCGCAGATGAATTTCCTCGCCGTCACCTTCGACGATCCGGCGGAGACGCGCGCCTTCGTCAAGCGATTCGGCCTCAAGTGGCGCGTGGTGCCGGAGGCGCAGGAGTTCATCCAGCGCATGCGCGTCAAGAACTACCCGCTCATGGCCCTGTTCGACGCCAATGGCCGCCTGCTGGGAACCCGGCAGGGCGGCGCCCGCGACGAGCTGGAGGCGGCCAACGTCGAGCCGCAACTGAGACGCTGGGTCGAGGGCCTTTTGAAATAGCCGGCCCCGCGTCAACCGACGCGGGCGTCGTGCGTTAGCCGGAATCATGGCCACGCAAAGAGCACTGGCCGCGGCGATTGCCGCCAATCGCTTCGGCCTCGGCGCGCGGCCGGGAGAGCTGCCCGTGATCGAAAAGGATCCGGAAGCCTGGTTGCACAGGCAGCTCGCCGGTCGCGCGCCCGTGTTGAGCGGCGAGGGGTTGAAACCCTCGTCCGAAACGCTCGAGCGGGCGCTGGAATTGCGCGCGGACCTTGCCGAGGCGCGTCGCGACAAGAAGCAGGGCGACGAAGATGCCGCGAAGGTGAAGGCCGCGCTCAAGCTGCCGGCGCTGTACCGGCCGGTGTACATCGACGAGGCGTACGCCCGCTTCTCGCATGCGATCAGCACCGATCGTCCGTTCCTCGAGCGGCTCACGCAGTTCTGGAGCAATCATTTCGCCGTGTCGATCGACAAGATCGTGGTGCTCGGCGTGGCCGGTGCGCTGGAGCGCGAGGCGATTCGCCCGCACGTGACCGGAAATTTCTCGGACCTGCTGCTCGCGGTCGAGCAGCACCCCGCCATGCTGCTGTACCTCGACAACCAGGCCTCGATCGGCCCCCATTCTCGCGCGGCGAGTTTTCTCGCGCGGCGCGGCAATGCCCAGGGTGCGCGCAAGCTCGACATCAACGAGAACCTGGCGCGCGAGATCCTCGAGCTGCACACGCTGGGCGTCGATGGCGGATACTCCCAGGCGGACGTGACCACCTTCGCCAAGGCCATCACCGGCTGGTCGATCGGCGGTGAGGCGAACAATCGGCGCTTTGCGCGGCTGGGGATTCCGAACGGCGACCCGGGCGAATTCTTCTTCCGCGAGGTGTTCCACGAGCCCGGAGCGAAGAAGTTGTTAGGCCGGAGCTACGGCCAGGACGGCGTGAAGCAGGGCGAGGCGATCCTCGAGGACCTGGCGCAGCGGCGGGAGACGGCGCGCCACGTCTGTAGCAAGCTGGCGCGGCATTTCATCGCCGACGATCCGCCAGCGGCGGCAGTGGAGCACATGACGCGGGCCTGGCTCGACAGCCACGGCAACCTGCCGAAGGTCTACGCGGCGATGCTCGAATCGCCCGAGGCGTGGGTTACTCCATTGGCCAAATTCAAGACCCCCGCGGATTACATCTACTCTTCTTATAGGGCGCTGGCGCTGCCGGCCCAGGACAAGCGGCGCTCGCTCCAGGCATTCGAAGTCCTGGGCCAACGCAACCTGCAACCGGGATCGCCCGCCGGCTGGCCCGATACCAGCGCGGACTGGGACGGCTCTTCGGCGCTCTTGAAACGCATCGCCTGGGCGGACGCCGTGGCGCAGCGGCTCGGCAGCGAGCGCAATGCGCGCGAGCTCGCACCGCAATTGCTGGGCGCCACGTTGAGCGATGACACCGCGAAGGCCATCGGCCGCGCGGAAAGCGCCTCGCAGGCGCTGACCCTGCTGTTGTCAGCACCCGAATTCATGCGCCGCTGAGGGACAGCAACCATGAGCCACTCCATATCCCGGCGCCGGTTTCTCGAGACGACGTTGTTTGCCGGTGCTACCAGTATCGTGGCGTCGCGGCTCGCATTCGCGAACGCGCCTGGCGATGCGCGTTTCGTGTTCGTGTTGTTGCGCGGCGCACTCGACGGTCTGTCCGCCGTCCCACCGGTGGGCGATCCGGACTATGCGAGCTTGCGCGGCCAGATCGCGCTCGCAAAATCGGGCGAGGGCGCGGCCCTGCCGCTCGATGCGACCTTCGCGCTGCATCCGTCGCTGAAGTTCTGCCACGCGAGTTACGCCGCGAAGGAGCTGGCGGTGCTGCACGCCGTGGCCTCGCCGTACCGCGAGCGTTCGCATTTCGACGGTCAGAACGTGCTCGAGAGCGGCGGATTGCGGCCACACCAGACCGAGAGCGGCTGGCTGAATCGCGCCATTTCTGCATTGCAGAAAGGCGGCCAGGGGCAGGGTGGCGTCGCCCTCGGCGCCAACGTACCGCTGGCGATGCGCGGCCCGGCCGAGGTGGCCTCGTGGTCGCCGACGAAGATCTCCGCGCTGGATGACGAAACGCTGGCGCGCATCACCGATCTGTACGCGCGCGATCCGTTGCTGTCGCGGCGCCTGGCCGAGGCGCTGGAGAGCGATGCGATCGCGAACGAAGCGCAGGCCGCGGCCAACGCCGAGCCCGACGCCGACCCCGCGATGACCCCGGAGAACGCCGTCGAGCGTGACGCCAGGGAGAAGCGCAACTTCAATGCTCGCTACAGCGAGGCGGCGCGCGCCGCGGCGGGTTTCCTCAAACGCGAAGACGGTCCGCGCGTCGCCATGTTCGACACCTCGGGTTGGGACACACACGCCAACGAGGGCGGCGCGCAGGGACAACTGGCGCTGCGACTGCGCGGCCTGGATCTCGCGCTGAGTGCACTCAAGGAATCGCTGGGCCCGGTGTGGCGCAACACCGTCGTGCTCGTGGCCACGGAATTCGGCCGAACCGCCGCCATCAACGGCACGCGCGGTACGGACCATGGCACCGGCGCCGCGGTCTTCATGTTAGGCGGTGCTGTGGCGGGCGGGCGCGTGGTCGCCGACTGGCCCGGCTTGTCACGCGGCAACCTGCATGAAGGCCGCGATCTGCGTCCCACGCTGGACCTGCGCGCCGTCATGAAAGGTGTGCTGCACGATCACCTCGGCATCGCCAGCGCCACGCTCGATTCGCAGGTCTTTCCCGGCAGCACGGGCATCACGCAAACCCGGGACCTGATCCGCTCCTAGCTAACGTCGCCGATTGCCGTGCCGCAGCAGGGCGGCATGGATAGAACCAAAGTCCTATGCTGCGACTTCCGCGGGTTGGCCAAGATGCGCCCGCGGCGCTGTTTTTCGCGCCGCAGTCCGCCTGGAGCCAGGGATGCGCGCGCAAGACGCGAGACCGGAAACGCCCGGTACGTCAAGATCGGGACGTCCCAAACAATTCGTGTTGGCCGCGATCATCGTCGTTGCCTGCGCCGCAGCGGGCTACTTCGTGGCTGCGCTGACCAGTCCACACCAGGTTGCGGGATCCAAGAAGATTCCCCCGCAAGTCGTCGAGGGCGACGGCGTGAGCGGACCCGTGTCGATGGTGTGGGTGCCCGGCGGCGAATTCCTCATGGGCAGCGATCATCAGTACGCGAAGCCCAACGAACGGCCGACCCACCGCGTGCACCTCAAGGGTTTCTGGATGGATCGCACGCATGTCACCAATGCGCAGTTCGCCGCGTTCGTGAAGGCGACCGGTTACCTGACAACGGCCGAACGCAAACCCGATTGGGAATCGCTGCGCGTGCAGCTGCCGGAAGGCACGCCACGGCCGCCCGACGATCAACTGGTGCCGGGCGCGATGGTGTTCGTGGGCACCGATCACCCGGTATCACTCGATGACTGGTCGCAGTGGTGGACTTATGTGCCTGGGGCGAACTGGCGCCACCCGCAGGGCCCGGCCAGCGACATCCTCGGCAAGGAAGATCACCCTGTCGTACAGGTGTCATACGAGGACGCCCAGGCCTACGCGCGCTGGGCGGGCAAGCGCCTGCCGACCGAGGCCGAGTGGGAATTCGCCGCGCGCGGGGGCCTCGAGCAGGCGACCTACGCCTGGGGCGATGACTTCCTGCCGGGCGGCAAACCCATGGCCAACACCTGGGACAGCGGCACCCGTCCATTCCCGGTAGTTAGCCCGAAGGCCGGCGGCGCGTCTGGCACGTCGCGGGTCCGGACTTTCCCGGCCAACGGTTACGGCCTGTACGACATGACGGGAAATGCCTGGCAGTGGGTGTCCGACTGGTACCGCTCGGACTACTTTGCGCAACTCGGGGGCAAGGGCGTCATCGACGACCCTCGGGGACCTGCGGACAGCTTCGACCCCGAGGACCGTTACGCCCCGTCCGGCGCGCCCAAACGCGTGACGCGCGGCGGTTCGTTCCTCTGCAATGTCGACTACTGCCTGAGCTACCGGCCCAGCGCGCGGCGCGGCAACGATCCGTACAACCCCATGTCGCACATCGGCTTCCGCCTGGTCGTGAGCGAAGGCGAATGGCAGCGGGTTGCCGGGGGTTCTGCCCATGCGGCGCGGTAGCTGGACGCGCGGCCTTGCGGCGCTGGCGTTCGCCGCCGGCGTCGCGATGCCGCAGGCTGGGGCCGAGACGCAACGAATCGCATCACTGCCGTCATGGAATGATGGCGCTGCGAAGTCCGCCATCGTGGACTTCGTGAAGGCGGTCACCGAGCCGAATTCGAAGGACTTCGTCAGGCCTGCCGACCGCATCGCGGTGTTCGACAACGACGGTACCTTGTGGGCCGAGCAGCCGCTGTATTTCCAGCTGCTGTTCATGCTGGACCAGGTCAAGGCAGCCGCGCCGAAACATCCGGAATGGAAGGACAACCCCGCTTTCCAGGCGCTGGCGGCGCAGGACAAGGCGGCGCTGGAGAAGTTGGGCACCAAGCCGTTGCTGGAGTTGCTCGGTGTCGCCAACAGCGGCATGACGGTGGGTGAATACGACGCGACCATTCGCGACTGGCTCGCGACCGCGCAGCATCCGAAATTCAAGCGTCCGTATACCGAGCTCACCTACGTGCCCATGCGTGAGCTGCTCGATTATCTGCGCGCCAACAGCTTCCGGACTTTCATCGTGTCGGGCGGCTCCGTCGAGTTCATGCGGCCCTGGGCGGAGAAAGCCTACGGAATCCCGCCCGAGCAGATCGTCGGCAGTCAGCAGGAAGTGAAGTTCGACCTGAAGGACGGCAAACCCGTGCTCACGCGCGAGGCGAAGTTCGCCTTCATCAACGATGGTCCGGGAAAACCGGTCGGCATCTACCGGAACATCGGCAAACGCCCGATCGCGGCTTTCGGAAACTCCGACGGTGATTTCCAGATGCTGCAGGTCACGACGGCGGGCGAGGGCAGGCGTCTTGCGCTCATCGTCCATCACGACGATGAGCAGCGCGAGTTCGCGTACGACCGCCAGTCACACATCGGCAAGCTCGACAAGGCGCTGGCTGCGGCGCCGGCCAACCACTGGATCGTGGTGAGCATGAAGAAAGATTGGAAGAAGGTATTTGCATTCCAGGATTAGAAGGAGATGAACATGAAGCTCAGGTTGATCACTCTTCTCGGTGC
>Ga0207675_100002011_pt1 | contig 20281 bp, 13 predicted proteins | sample KBSSwiS42_FD_184305 | JGI IMG/M metagenome (GOLD analysis project Ga0207675, IMG submission 184305) | Switchgrass rhizosphere microbial communities from Kellogg Biological Station, Michigan, USA - KBS Switchgrass S4-2 (SPAdes) (version 2) | ecosystem: Host-associated > Plants > Roots >...
CCTTCAGCCCATGAAGGAGCCTGACGCCAACAGTCATCTCACGCTCAGGGACATCGCCCGCCAGGCTGGCGTAAGCCTCGCGACGGTCGATCGCGTCCTGCACAACCGTCCGGGCGTGCGGCCGGACACGGTCCGCCGCGTCAAGGAGGCGATCGACCGCAACTCCTTCCGGCCACATGTGGCCGGCGCCGAGCTCGCTCGTGGCCGTGCGCGGCGCTTCGCTTTCGTGATGCCGTCGGGGCCGAACCTGTTCATGCAGCAGATCCAGTCCTATCTCGGCGAGATGTCGGGCTGGCTGTCGGCGCGCCGCCTCGCGCTCAAGATGGTCGCGACCGACGTGTTCGACGCCTCCGTTCTCGCGAGTTCGCTGGAGGCCCTTGCCGGCGAGTATGACGGCGTTGCGGTCGTCGCGCTCGATCATCCGGGCGTGCGGGCCGCCATCAACGATCTCGTCGATGGGGGCGCCAAGGTGGTCACGCTGGTCTCTGATGTGCCGTCGTCGCGCCGGCATCATTATGTCGGCATCGACAATATCGCCGCCGGGCGCACCGCCGGCGCGCTGGTCGGCCGCCTCGTTGGTGCGCGATCCGGCAAGGTCGCGATCGTTGCCGGCTCGCAAGGCCTGCGCGACCATGCCGAGCGCATCTTCGGCTTCAATCAGGTGATGGCGTCGGAATTTCCTGGGCTTAACGTGCTGCCCGTGCTCGAAGGGCGCGACGAGGACGAGCGCTCGGAACAGTTGATGTCGCGGCTGCTCGGCAAACATACTGACATCGTCGGCCTCTACAATGTCGGCGCCGGCACGCAAGGCGTTGCCAAGGCCCTGATCGATTCCGGTCGCGAGAAGCAAGTGGTGTTCGTCGGGCACGACGTCACCGTGCTGACGCGCAAGCTGTTGTTGCAAGGCGTGATGGATGCGGCGATCTCGCAGAACCCGGGGCACGAGGCGCGTGCCGCGGTGCGCGTGCTGCTCGCGCTAGCCCGCGGCGAGCCGATCCTGAGCGAACAGGAGAAGATCCGGATCGACATCGTGATGCGGGACAATCTGCCGTAGCCGGCAGAACTGGTTGCAAGACGGCCCGATATGGACAAGGCGACGAAGATCGCCAGCCGGGGCCGGAAGGGAGGACGACGTGTATCTCGGGATGGACATCGGCACGTCCGGTGTGAAGGCGGTGCTCGTGAACGAGGCTGGCGCGATCGTCGCGACGGCCGCGCGCGAGCTTGCGCTCTCGCATCCCGCGCCGATGTGGTCCGAGCAGGATCCGGACGCCTGGGTTGATGCGGCGATCGGCGCCGTCGACGATCTTGCGTCCGCTCATCCGCGCGACGTCGCGCAGGTGCGTGGCATCGGTCTCTCCGGCCAGATGCACGGCGCGACCTTGCTCGGCGAGGACGGCCGTCCGCTGCGTCCGGCCATCCTGTGGAACGATGGCCGGTCCCATGCCGAGTGCGAGAGGCTCGAGAAGCGCTGTCCCTCGCTCCACGCCATTGCCGGCAATCTCGCGATGCCGGGCTTCACCGCGCCAAAGCTGCTCTGGGTGGCCCGCCACGAGCCGGAGATTTTCGAGCAGGTCGCAAAAGTGCTGCTGCCGAAGGCCTACGTGCGCTACCGTCTGACCGGCGAGATGGTCGAGGACATGTCGGACGCCGCCGGCACGCTCTGGCTCGATGTCGGTCAGCGCCGCTGGTCTGAGTCGCTCCTACATGCCACGGGACTCGATCTCCACCACATGCCGCGCCTGGTCGAAGGCAGCGAGATCAGCGCGGCACTCGCGCCCGAGTTTTCGAAGCGCTGGGGCATGGCGAAGGATATCGTGGTTGCCGGCGGCGCGGGAGACTGCGCCGCGAGCGCCATCGGGCTCGGCGCCATCACGCCCGGCGATGCGTTCCTGTCGCTGGGAACTTCGGGCGTCGTGTTTCGTGTCACTGACAGTTTTGCGCCGGCGCCAGCGTCGGCTGTGCACGCCTTCTGTCATGCGCTTCCACGTCTCTGGCACCAGATGGGCGTGATGCTGGCGGCGGCCGCCTCGCTCGCCTGGCTTTCGGGCGTCATGGCGACACCTGCCGCCGCGCTGCTGGCGCCGCTCGGCGAGACCGTCCGCGGGCCGAGCCCGGTCAAGTTCCTTCCTTATCTCGATGGCGAGCGTACGCCACACAACGACGCTGCTGCCAGCGGCGCCTTCGTCGGCCTGCGCGGCGCGACGGGGCGCGATCAGATCGTCCAGGCCGTGCTCGAAGGCGTGGCCTTCGCCGCGCGTGACAATCTCGCGGCGCTCGGCAGCGCCAGCTCAGCGATCGCGGAGGTCGATCTGGTGGGCGGCGGCTCGCGCTCGGCGCTGTGGGCGCAGATCTGCGCCGATGTGCTCGGCATTCCCGTTCACCGCGTCGAGGAGGGCGAGGTCGGTGCAGCGCTTGGCGCGGCACGACTCGGCCGGCTTGCCGCAACCAACGAAAACCCTGCGCAAGTCTGCACGCGTCCACGGCGGCTTGCGAGCTTCACGCCGCGCGCATCCGCCAAGGCCGCCTACGATGAAGCCTATCACCAGTGGCGAAAACTATATCCCGCGCTGAAGGAGTTCTCCCTGTGAATGCGTCACCCAAATTCTTCGGAGCGAGTGCGCCGGTCGCCTATGGCGGCAAGGACGCCAAAAGCCCGCTCGCATTTCGCTGGTACGACAAGGATCGTGTCGTGCGCGGACGGCGGCTCGAGGATCACCTGCGTTTCGCGGTCTGCTACTGGCATTCGTTCTGCTGGCCCGGCGGCGATCCCTTCGGCGGCGAGACGTTCCTGCGGCCCTGGCATCATGGCACGGATGCGATGGCGCTGGCGCGGACCAAGGCCGATATCGCCTTCGAGCTGTTCCGCCTGCTCGATGTGCCCTTTTTCACCTTCCACGACGTCGACGCCGCGCCGGAAGGCGCCTCGCTCGCCGAATCCGTCGCCAACCTCAACGGCATCGCCGATGTCTTCGAACAGAAGATGGCGTCTTCCAAGGTGCGCCTGCTCTGGGGGACGGCCAATCTGTTCACGCATCGCCGCTACATGGCCGGCGCCGCGACCAATCCGGATCCGGACATTTTCACCTATGCCGCCGGCCAGGTACGGGCCGCGCTCGAGGTGACCAACCGTCTGGGCGGGCAGAACTATGTGCTGTGGGGCGGACGCGAAGGCTACGAGACGCTGCTCAACACCGACATCAAGCGCGAGCTCGACCAGCTCGGCCGCTTCGTCTCGCTGGTGGTCGAACACAAGCACAGAATAGGTTTCAAGGGACCGATCCTGATCGAGCCGAAACCGAAGGAACCGACCAAGCATCAATATGATTTCGACGTCGCCACCTGCTACGGCTTCCTGCAGCGCTATGACCTTCTGAACGACGTCAAGCTCAACATCGAGCAGAACCATGCCATTCTTGCCGGCCATTCGTTCCAGCACGAGATCGCGCAGGCGCAGGCGCTCGGCGTGTTCGGCTCGCTCGACATCAACCGCGGCGACGATCTGCTCGGCTGGGATACCGACCAGTTCGCGATGAACGTGCCGGAGCTGGCGCTGGCGTTCCACGACATGCTGAAGGCCGGCGGCTTCACCACGGGCGGTCTCAATTTCGACGCCAAGATCAGGCGGCAATCGATCGATCCGGACGACCTGATCCACGCCCATGTCGGCTCGATGGATGCCTGCGCGCGGGCGTTCCTTGCCGCCGCCGACATGCTCGATGCCGAGGTGCTCACGGCGCCGGTCGCGGAACGTTACGCCGGGTGGGCTGATGCCGAGGGACGCGCGATCCTCGCCGGTCAGCGTTCGCTTGCCGATCTCGCTGATCGCGCGCTGGCACCCGGTTTCGATCCGCAGCCGCGTTCGGGTCGTCAGGAATATCTGGAATCACTGGTCAACCGGTACGTCTGAGCGAGGCTTTAGAATGGAAACCGCAGGTGCAGTCGGACAGCCGGTTCTGGAATTGACTGATATCGGCAAGGAGTTCGGCGCGATCCGCGCGCTGCACGGCGTCGACATGCAGGTCTTTCCCGGTGAGGTGGTCGGCCTGATGGGCGACAACGGGGCGGGCAAGTCGACGCTCGTAAAAATCATCGCCGGCAATTTCCGCCCCACCCATGGCGAGGTTCGCTTCGCCGGCAACGCGGTCCATTTCTACCGTCCCATCGATGCCCGCGCGGTCGGGATCGAGGTCGTCTATCAGGACCTGGCGCTTGCCGACAACCTCACGGCGGCCGCCAACGTCTTTCTCGGCCGCGAGCTCAAGCGCAAATTCGGCCCATTCGCCTTCCTCGACCACAATGCGATGGCGGCGCGCGCGCTGGAGCTGTTCGGCGAACTGCGCTCGGAGACGAGACCGCATGATCTCGTCAAGCAGATGTCCGGCGGCCAGCGCCAGGCGGTCGCGATCGCACGCACCCGCCTGTCGAACGCCAGGCTCGTGATGATGGACGAGCCGACTGCGGCGATATCGGTCCGCCAGGTCGAGCAGGTCCTGAGCCTGATTCATCGGCTGAAAGAGCAGGGTGTGGCCGTCATGCTGATCTCCCACCGCATGCCCGACGTCTTCGCGGTCTGCGACCGCGTCGTCGTGATGCGCCGCGGCGAGAAGCGGGCGGATAAATCGATCCGCGATACCAGCCCCGAAGAGGTCACCGCCCTGATCACCGGCGCAAAGGAGGCTGCGTGATGGCCATGCCCCTCGAAACCCCGATCTCCTTCGCCAATGTCGGCCGCATCAGGTGGTGGCAGCGCGGCATCTTTGCATCCCAGACCGGCTACGTTCTGCTGGCGCTGCTGGGGCTATTGATCGCGATGCATTTCGCGAGTCCCTACTTCTTCACCCAGGGCAACATGCAGAACGTGGCGAAGAACTTTTCCTTTATCGCCATCGCCACCCTCGGCATCACCTTCGTGATCATCACCGGCGGCATCGATCTCTCGGTGGGATCGATGATGTGCTTCTCGGCCATGATTACATCCATGGTGATGTCGGGCCTGTCGACGCCGGGCATGCCCGGCGCGTCCCTGTTCGTGCATCTGGCGGCGGACGGCAAGACCGTGGTTGCCAATGTACCGGGGCTGATCCTGATCGTCTCGATCCTGGCGGGACTTGTCACCGCGCTGATCGTCGGCCTCGTCAACGGCTTCTGCATCGCCGTGCTTGGGCTGTCGCCCTTTGTCACCACGCTCGGCATGCTCTCGATCGTCCGCGGTCTCGGCTATGTCGTCTCCAACGGGCGCGGCAGCTTCCCAGGCGGACCGGACGCCGACTATTTCTACGCGCTGACATCGGGCGATCTGTTCGGCGTGCCGGCGCCGTTCATCTATCTGGTGATCCTCGCGGCGGTCATGGCGATCGTGCTGCATCACACCAGCTTCGGCCGTCACGTCTTCGCGCTCGGCGGCAACGAGAAGGCGGCGGAATTGACCGGCATCCCGGTCGTACGGGTCAAGATCGAAGTCTACGTGATCTGCGCGCTGGCGGCAGGGCTGCAGGGAATCATCGTCTCGGGTTGGCTGGGGTCTGCGCCGGCGAACATGGCGACGTCCTACGAGCTCAACGTGATCGCGGCGGCGGTCATCGGCGGCGCCAATCTCGCGGGTGGCGTCGGCGGCCCGCTTGGGGCCATCGTCGGCTGTGTGCTGCTTGAGGTGATCCGCAACGGCCTCGTGCTCGCGCAGGTCAGCTCCTACTGGCAGCAGACGCTCGTGGGCGTGATCATCATCCTGGCCGTGCTGGTCGACCGCATCCGCTCACGCATCGTTTGAGATTACTCCGGAAGGGCAACGAACGCGTCGTCTATCCGCCTTCTGGAGCATTCAATTGAAAAGGGATAGGCACCAAAGTGTGGAGGGAGCACCAATGAGGAAGATACTTCTCGCCGGCATGGCCATCGCGATGATGGCAACTCCGGCATTCGCCCAGACCTACAAGTTCGTAATCGTGCCCAAGGCGATGAATAATCCGTTCTTCGACGTCGCGCGCGACGGTTGCCTGAAGCGCGCCAAGGAGCTCGGTAACGTCGAATGCATCTACAAGGGGCCGATCGAGCATGAGCCGGCGACGCAGGCGCAGATCATCCAGGATTTCGTTACGCAAAAGGTGGATGGTCTTGCGATTTCGGTCGCGGATGTCGCTGCGATGACCAAGTCGATCGAGGCCGCGACCGCGGCCGGCATTCCCGTCATCACCTTCGATGCGGATGCGCCGGGCTCCAAGCGCGTTGCCTATATCGGCACCAACAACAAGGATTTTGGCCTCGCGCTCGGCAAGCAGTTGCTGCAGCTCAAGCCCGAGGGCGGCAAGTATGCCGTCGTCTCGGGTGGACCCGGCGCCAAGAACCTCGCCGAGCGCGTCGATGGCGTGCGCGAGGCGCTCAAGGGCTCGAAATGGGTCGAGGTCGCGGGCTCGCCGAGCTTCTGCAATGACGATCCTGCGCTTGCGGTCCAGCAGATGGCGGACATGCGCACTGCGACGCCGGACCTGGGGGCGATCGTGCCGATCGGCGGCTGGCCGATGTTTGCGCCCGAAGGCTACAAGGCCTTCGTCAACAAGAACAAGAAGGACATCGAGGCCGGCAAGCTGACGCTCGTCGTCGCCGATACGCTGAAGATGCAGCTCGAACTGCTGCGTGACGGCTACTCCAACGCGCTTACCGGACAGCGCCCGTTCGAGATGGGCGAGAAGGCGATGGATACCCTGCTGGCGATCAAGAAGGGCGAGAAGGTTCCCGAGATCATCTACACCGGCCTCGATCTCGTGACCAGGGACAACGTCGCTCAACTGCTGAAGTAGGAACGTTCCCAGCCCCAACGCTCCTGCGCTACACTCCCTCTCCCGGTTGCGGGGGAGGGAGTGCTGCTTTCGACCTTGCAGAGAAATTGGATGAGCGTACGCGGCTCGACGTCACGGCGATCGGTCTGGGGCGGCAGCAGAAGCGGGATTCCTTCGGACGCCTGCTGCGCTCTGCCGTGGCGGCTCCGCAAGACGATCACTACAAGGGCACGCCCGCCGAGCGTCCGCTATTCGACTTCAGCGACGACGGCGTGATACGCTCGGTTGAGGAAAACCTCCACCGTCGCGCCTCTCGGCTGCAGCGAAGCTCCTAAATCAGCTCTGCACCAAGAGAATCACAAATCCAATTTGCGAGGAATCCCGCCTGCATGATCACATTTTCCGGCAACTCACACCGTCCGCGCACGGCCGTTTTCGATCCAAATTCAGCCGCTTCGATGGACTGCGGAATACTTCCGTGGCGTCGCTTGATCGCATCCGCTTCGCCATCTTCGACGAGCTTGCCGGAAGCATAGGAGCGGATGGCGTTGAGCAATCTATAATTTGTTGTGCCCCCGAAGGGAGTCACTGCAACAAGCGACTTATTGACAAGGCTTGCGAGCCCGTCAATGACTTGCGTATCGTCGACGCCATTATCCGCCGCTACCGCGATGGCGTCCTCAAGCGAGAAGGCACTGGAAAAGGTCGAGAGCCGGCGGAGGATCAATCGCTCAGGCTCGGATAGCAGATCGTAACTCCAGTCCAGCATTGCGCTGAGCGTTTTATGTCTGGGCGGCGCCGTGCGGCGGCCCGTTCGAAGCAGGTTGAACCGATCGGTAGGGATTTCAAGGGTTTCTTGCAGACCCCAAGCGTTGACGCATCCCGCGGCAAGCTCAATCGCAAGGGCAATTCCGTCGAGCCTGCGGCATATTTCGCCAACAACGACAGCATCCGCATCACTCAACTCGAAGCCGTTCCCGCTGGCGGCCACGCACTCGACGAAGAGCTGAACTGCAGGGAATTCCAGCGCGCGCATCGCCGAGAGGCCCGCTTCAGCGGGAGGGCTACCCAGTGGGGGCAACAGATACACAAATTCGCCTTTGACGCGCAATGGTTCCCGGCTCGTCGCCAAAAGATGTACCTGCGGAGCTTCGATAAAGAGTCGCTCGGCCAATGCCGCTGCGGTCTCGATCACATGTTCGCAGTTATCGAGAATCAGCAACATCCGCCGGTCCTGCAGGCAGTTGATCAGCTCGAGAGTTGGATCATCGGTTTTGATGCCAAAACCGAGTGCCGATGCGACCGCGCTCGGTACGAGAAGGGAATCACTTACGGATCCCAGATCGACGAGGCAAACGGCGCCCGCAAAATCTTCCACCAGCCTGTGACCCACGGAAAGAGCAACGGTCGTCTTGCCGATGCCGCCGGTTCCGACGACGGAGACAAAACGCCCAGCGACCAACTGCGCCAGTAGTTGTTGAATCGCTTCATCACGTCCTACCGTTCGAGCCGGGCAATTCGGCAGCTTGCATGATCCATCGTCCACCCGCCGTTCGCCATTCGTCGGCACTGTTGCGCTAGAACGGGAGACGGGTGCTACGAAGCAATAGCCTCGCCCGGAGAGCGTGATCACATATCTTGCTCCCGCCTCGCAATCCCCGAGCGCCTTGCGAAGCGAAGCGACGTGGACTCTAAGGCATCGTTCGTCGACCGCAACATCCGGCCAGACACGCTCCATCAGATCACTCTTGCTGACAATTTTTCCGGCGCGCTCGATCAGAACGGCTAGAATGTCGAAAGCGCGACTGCCGAGACGGAGCGGAGTGTCGCCTTTCTCGAGCCGTCTCTGCTTCAGGTTCAACTTGAATGGACCGAACGAGGTAATGTTGTTCGCTTGAGGTTCTGTCTGGTTACTCGTCTGCATACTCTGGTCCCTTCTCGAGTAGGCAAGGTCGGATAGTTCGGCCCGGAAACCACATCAATAGCTCGGGTCATGAATGGTTGTTCCGGTAGCGAACTGCTCCCTTTGCATGTCAATAGGGAGCGACGATTCTCCCGAGGTCCTGGCGATACTAGTGCCTCGGGATACCGCACCCAACTGAACTTGTGACGGCAAGGCGGACCGAAGGGTGTAGCAGCAGTCCACTTTGGTCCAGGGGACCTAGACCAAAGGATAGTGCAGTATGGGGAAGTCTGCTCTTCGGCCGGTTGGTTGGCTAGGGCTGGAATGTGGCCCGTTCGTGCCATCGAAAGGAGCGGGGCGTGTCGCGGTCGCCAACTTTCACCATGAGGCGGCTAATGCGCTTACAGGCATCAATTGCAAATGACGGGTTGGGAGGGTCCGCGATTCTCTACGGCTTTAAGAGACCTATCCTGTCGACCATTCTAACCAGCTCAGCCAACGATACCGCCTGCATTTTTTGCATCACGTGGCCGCGATGAAGTTTGACCGTCGCCATGCTGATTCCGATGTCCGCGGCAATCTGCTTGTTCAGGCGACCAGCCACCACGTGCTCCAGCACCTCGCGTTCGCGCTGCGTCAATGTAGCGAGGTTCGCCCGGATCTTCGCAACCGAACTCTCCGTCTCGCGGTGGTCGCGGTCCTTATCGATGGCCAGGTGGATTGCATCCAGCAAATCCTGATGACGAACCGGCTTGGTCAGGAATTCGACCGCGCCTGCTTTCATGGCCCGGACCGACATTGGGATATCGGCATGGCCGCTGATAAAGACGACCGGCAAAAATATGTTTTCCGCCACGAGACTATCGTAGAAATCCAACCCGCTTCGCCCTGGCAACCTGATATCGAGGACGAGACATCTGAGGCCGCTCGGAGGATCACTGTCGAGAAACTCCTGAACCGAAGCGAACAGTTTTGTTCGCAAGCCTACTGATTTCAGAAGGCCTTCGAGCGCGTCGCGAATATCCTGATCGTCATCAATGACGATTACGGTCGGCTGAGCATCGTTACGCGAGGTCGTCAATCGAAGTTCCTTTCTTCAGCGCCGGTAACGCAAATTGAAAACTGGAACCAACGGGAAAGCGCGGCGATGCCCAGAGCCGGCCACCATGCGCCTCTACAATCGAGCGCGAGATCGACAAGCCCATGCCCAGACCCTCGTGCTTGGTTGTGAACAGGGGATCGAAAATGCGATCGCCATTTGCCGGATCGAGCCCGATGCCGTCGTCTTCCACCGCAACGAGAACGTCATCCTCGCCATCGCGCCGCGTTTTGATCCTTAATACTCGCCGCTGGTGCTGGAGGCCGCTCATTGCCTCGATGCCGTTCATGACCAGGTTGGCGACAACCTGCTGTAACTGAACCCGGTCCCCCATGATCGGCTCGAGTCCGCGGAACAGATCGGTTTCGACGAAGACTTCATGTCTGGCAAGTTCAGCCTGAATCAATTCGAGAATGCTCTCGATCAAGCCATTCACGTCAAGATTAGCCATTTGTGACGGGGATTTGCTGGCCAGCGCGCGAATGCTCCTGATGATTTCGCCGGCCCGGTGGCCATTTCTGACGATGCGTTCTGCGGCATTTCGCGCTTCGGCAAGATCTGGTTGGGGCCTGGCAAGCCAGCTCAGGCACGTTTCGGCGTTGGTCACGATTGCCATCAGCGGCTGGTTCACCTCATGTGCGATCGATGCGACGAGTTCACCCATCGTTGTCAGCCGGGCAACATGCACGAGGTCCGCTTGAGCATCGCGTAATGCGTCTTCGTTGCGTTTGCGCTCTGTGACATCGATTGTCGTGCCGATATATTCCCGCACTTCTCCGGATTGCCCGACAATCGGCCGGCCTGCGCCGTGTACATATTTGACCGATCCGTCCGGAAGCAAAATCCGGAAATCAAACGCGAATCCGGTGCCGTTGCGGACCGCCGCGTCGAGCCTTTGCTGAAGATAAGGGCGATCTTCCGGGTGCACTCTCTCCTCGAACAGCTGGAAAGTCAGCCCATTCTCCGTCGTCGGATTGTAGCCGAAGATTCGACTATGTTCCTCCGACCAAACGAGCTTTCCAGTCGCGATATTCCAGCTCCAGCTGCCGGTGTGGCTCATTCTTTGCCCTTCCGCGAGAAAGGCTTCGCTCCGTGACAGGTTAGCATAGAGGTAGGCGTTCTCGAGAGAGATCGCGGCCTGCGACGCCAGGAATTCCAGCACCGCGACGTGGTTCGGCGAAAACGCATTCGCCGCCAGGTTGTTTTCCAGGTAGAGAGCGCCGACGAGCTTGGCCTGCTTGATGATAGGTAGGCACAGAACAGACTTGGGACGGCGCTCCTTCACATAATCATCGTCCGACAGCACATCGCTTGCCGTGGCATCGTCCAGGATCAGGCCCTCCCGCGTCCTGACCACATATTTAAGTGCGGAATGAGGGAAGCTGCCCGACGAAATTGACTTGCTCTGAAGCGTGACCTCGATCGTGCCGTGATTAGTGGAGGCTTCCGCCGCAATCTGCGGCTCGTTGTTGTGTAGAAGGATGAGCACGCCCCGCTCAGCCCCTGCATTCTGAACGGCGATTCGCATCAGTGTCTCGATCAGGGAGTCCAGCACGATCTCGCTGGAAAGAGCCTGCGAGGCCTTGAACATCGTTCCGATATCCAGTTGCTCGACGGGCGCGTCGAAGGTCCTGGTCGGAGCCGGCGACGTCGGATAGCTCCGGACGCTCGGGTAGTCGCGATCAAGCTGATGAACCTTGGCCTCGGCACCCCAACGGAGATAACAATTCCGCGCGTCACGGAGATATGTGTCGGAGATTTTGTTGAATCCGCGCGCCATGTAAAACCGTGCGGCGAGTTCATTGGCGATTCCCTCGTTCTGGACGAAGCCGTGTTCGCGGGCCAACTGAATGGCCTCCTCGTACAGGTGCTCTGCGTCCAGGGCCCGACCTTCCAGGCGCGCGATCTCGGCTCCGAGCAGTGCAGCGCGGTCTGCGAAATTCTCGGGGCAGTTCCTTGCCCAGCCCACAATCCGTCCGTGATGTGCGGACAGTGCTTCCAGATGCTGCTGCCGTTGATCAGGGATCGCCGAGTCACAGACCGCCGCCCGCGTGAGTGCGCCGTAGAAATGATATTCAGCCAGTTCGAAGTCCCCGAAGAACGACCAAAAAAAAGGCGCCGCTTTCGACGCCGTCGCGAGCGCGGATGGGTAGTCACCCAAAAGGAAGTGCACTTGCAGCTTGCGTATCCAATAACAACACATGGGCTTTGCCAGCTGGGGATCACTCTCCAAACGCTGTTCGAATTGCTTCTCCACAATCATCGCGTCAGTGACGGAGACAAGATGCGAAGTAGGAACTCTAAGCTTCCGGATCAGCACGAGTTGCCCGGTTATGACATCCATGACGAGGCCGAACTTGGCCTTTCGTGCAAATGCCAGGGCATTCTCGGCCTCCAACTCGACTTCGCCGAGCGGCTCTCCGGCAGCGAGGAGGTTGGTAGCCATGTCAGCAGAGCTACAGGCTGCAAAAAAAAGGTCGCCGGCCTCTTGCGCCGCTTCGAACGCGCGCCGCACCAGGGAACGGCAGGTCGGAAGGTGTTGCATCCATGGCGCGATGTGATTGCTGAAAGTCTGGTACACACGGGCCCGGAAACGATCATACCTCTCGGTTAATTCCAGGCCAACTTTGCTCAAGCGGTAACCGGACTGAAAGTCGTCGAAAACATGGCCCAGATATATACCCAAAGCCACGTAGGCATAGGCCGACGCATCGCTGTTGCCATGTTCAAGACTGAGCGCCGTCATCCGGATGGAGATGATCACCCCCAGATTCTTGCTCTTGCCGCTGAAGGTGGCTGGTACCACAAGTACCGAAAGGACGTTCATGACTGCGTGTTGATCGGCGTCAAGCATTGGCGGCAAGTCAATGAGGGACTCGATCGGGCGGGCCCCAAGTCGCTGCCACAATCCCTCATAGTCCAGGCGGACATCCTCTGCCGTCGGGCGCGGCTGCAGGCGGATGCCAACCCGCCGTAGATACTCCAAGCCTATCTCGAGCGCCCTGTCGCTCTGATCCAAATTGGTGTGCAACATCACACGCAGGCATGTGACGGCGGCTTCATCGACCGGGTTCGCCGCGTGACCCGAAAGCAGCCTGAGCCGTTCTTCCGAGGACGCCAGGTCCCCCGTCAGGTACTCGCATTCGCCTCTGAAGAGTTCGATCGCAAAAGCGAGCCGATAAGTCCTTTGCCATTTGTCCGCCGCAAGTAGCTCGCTTCCAGCGGTCAGAAAGGCCAGCGCCGATGCGTAAGCGGAAGTCTCTCTGGCATGCTTTCCAGCCATGAGATTGAGTTCAGCAACGTGTTCGCGCTCTTCCTGGTCCGTGATCAGTTCGACGCCGCGATCGAATTGGCCGACGATCTCGAAAATGCTCTCCTCAAGTTCTTCCGGCGCCGTCGATGGTGAAGAGAGTGCCCTGCCGATCGTTAGATGGGCCGCCGCCCGCTCACCCTCGCGGATAAGAGCGTAAGCAGCCTCCTGGACGCGGTCATGGAGAAACGTATAAGCGCTGCTCTGGTGGAGGACGAGGCCGGCGCGCACTGCTTCCCAGAAAGCCGCGTGAATCTGCTCCTCAGTTCGTCCGGATACCTTGCTCAGCGTGACGATCTTGCAACTGTTGCCCAGGCACGCCAGCTGCTTCAGAATTTCCTGGGTGACTTTGGGCAGCCGTTGCAGCTTTCCGATCATGAGAGACACGACGTTGTCAGTGAACCCCTTGGCGCGGATCCGCTCTATGTCCCAACGCCAGGCGAGCGTCTCCGGATCGAACCCGATCAGTCTTTCCTCTGCCAATGCGGTGAGAAACTGGATGGTAAAAAACGGATTGCCGGCAGTTTTCTCATGCACCAAATCAGCCAGCTGCTGAACAGCCTTCTTTTCGCAGCGAAGCGCGTCTGCAACCAGGCTGCAGATGTCGTCGCTGCCCAGGGGCGCCAGCACAATTTGTGTGACCCGCGCCCCGGCCAGGCGGGCTGACGCCAACATGCGTGTCAACGGGTGCGCCGAATCTACTTCGTTGTCCCGATAGGCGCCGATCAGCAGGAGATGCTTCACGTCGGGATGCGTGACGAGGTGTCCAAGCAAATCGAGGCTGGCGGCGTCAAGCCACTGCAGATCATCGAGAAACAAGGCAAGCGGATGCTCCGGCCTGGCGAACACGCCGAGGAAGCGGCGAAACACGGCCTGGAACCGATTCTGTCCATCCTGTGGGGGGAGCTCCGGAACAGGTTGCTGCGCTCCGATGACGAGAGCAAGCTCCGGTATCAAATTGACCATCAGTTGCCCGTTGGCACCAAGCGCCTCGAGTAGCGCCGATCGCCACTGGCTGACCTCCGCTTCGCTCTTGGCAAGGATTTGCCTGACGAGAGACTGGAAAGCCTGCGCCAACGTGGCGTACGGGATGCCGCGCTTGTACTGGTCGAACTTGCCAACCGCGAAAAGGCCGCGCGCCGGCGTCAACGATTTATGAAGTTCGTTCACGACCGAGGATTTGCCGACACCTGAATAGCCGGACACCGCCACGAATTCGATCGTGCCCTGCGTCACAACGTGATCGAAAGCTGAGACAAGCGCGCCGATTGCGGCCCCGCGCCCGTAAAGTTTCTCAGGGATGAACAGTCGATCCGAACCGTCGTGCTCGGCTAGTGAAAATGGATCGATACGGCGGTGCGCTTCCCATGCCTTCAGGCAACGCCGCAGGTCCGCCTCGAGACCCGCTGCGGTTTGGTATCTATCTTCGGCGTTCTTCGCCAGCAGCTTCATCACAATGGATGAGAGTTGAATCGGAACCGCAGTTGATCGATTGCATGGCGGAACGGGAAGACGGGCAATGTGGCAGTGGACCCATTCCATCGTATCAGAGGCAGCAAACGGCAATGCGCCGGTGAGCATTTCGTAAAGGGAGATCCCGAGCGAATAGAGATCACTGCGAGCGTCGATTGAGCGGTTCATCCGCCCGGTCTGCTCGGGAGCCATGTAGGCAAGCGTGCCTGCAATGTCCTCGGGCGGCCCGGCAGCCTGCCGCTCGTGCAACAATCGCGACGCGATACCGAATCCAGTGAGCCGGACATTGCCCGCGGCATCGACCAGCACGTTCGCCGGCTTGATGTCCTTGTGAACGAAACCGCTCTGATGGACTTGACCGACAGCTGCCGTGAGTCTGATGGCCAGGCGCAAAAACTGCGCTGGCTCCAGCCTCCGATTGAGCAGGCGACTGAGAGGCTCGGTGCTGTTGTCCTCGAGCACCAGGGTGGCAGACCCATTGTCGCGGATCAGCGCCAGAGGCCGCGCCGCCCAGCTGGGATCGAGGTCGTCTGCAAGCGCGTACTGGTGTTCGAGCCTCTTAATGAGCGTTGGCCGACAGGTGGTAAGCACTAAAACTGAAACCGGATTGTCGCGCTCCCGGGCCCGATGTAACGCAAACTCCCCGTCGTCTCGCAGCGTCTCCAGCTCGTAATCGCTGAGGTTCATTCTCCTTTACCCCGATGATTGCGCCAAACCGTCGTATCAATTGCGCCATAACGGTGGATCAATCGGATAGACGGGCTATCTGCAGGATAACGCTTCCGGAAGCAGCCTTCGACCGCAATTCTTAGGTTTACTTGTCTGTCCTATCAACCGAGCAGTGGCAACTGCTTCGGCTTGGTCGGCGCAGTAATTTTGCGCTAATCGAGTGCCAACAAGGCCATTTTTACTTGGTAGCCCCAAGTAAAACAGCATATTTGCGCAAAAGCAAAAAATAGGCCAAAATTCCCACTTGGCCCCTCCGGCTTCAGCGACATGATGCGCCTACAGCGGGACCGACGGCAATGAAGTTCAACCGAACGTTGCTACTGCTCGTCATTCTCTCGATCGGCTGTCTTCAGCCGACGGGTAGTGCATGGGCCCAAGATCTTGTTGCGCCAGATCGCATCGGCCGCTCTGATGCACCCAAGAGTTTCACTTTCCGCGTTCTAACTGCGCATTCAAACAATAACGCACAACCGAAGTTTGCGGCGGGAATGGCGGAGCTTTACGAAAAGTATGCCCGCAACCATCCCGACTGGCGTGTTCGAATTCAACTAATGTCTCTTCAAATCCCGCAGGAACATGCGCGGCTGCTGGAGCAGGCCCGGAATGGCACCGCACCCGATTGTACTTCAATGGATTCATTCGCGGTCCCTCTATTCATTCACCAGGGCCTTCTGAAACCGATCGAACAATATTTCACGAAGGAGGAGGTCGAGGAGCTCTTCGCTTTCGTCAGGCCCATCGTCAGCGATACCGAGGGCCATATCTATGCTTGGTGGTGGACGACCGATCTGCGATTGCTATTCCGCAATACGGCGCACGTGCCCGACCCACCCGACACCTGGCAGCGAACGAAAGAGGCGGCGCTGGCCGCCAAGCGGACGACCCCAGGCCTTGATGGCCTGCTGTTCAACGGCGGCCGCAACGAGACCACGATGGTCGACTTCCTGCCAAACTTCTGGGCGCAAGGCGGCAAGCTCGTCGACGAAAAGGGTACGCCTGTATTTGGAAAGGAGCCGAACAGAGCCTATCTGCTGAACGCGATTGCTTATTATCAGGACCTGATTAAATCGGGCGCGGCACCGGCCCGTGTCGCAAGCATCACCGACTACAGCGACCTCACGGCATCGGCTATCGCGGGGAGCACCGCCATGATGATCAGTGGCGACTGGGTGATCGGGCAGATGCAGGCGGCGATGACGCCTGATGCTTTCGCAAAATGGGAAATTTCGATGTTGCCCGGGCCGACGGCGGAGCAACGTTCGACGGCCAGCGGCGGCTGGACATTTGTGTCCTTTTCGAAAGATCCGGAGAAGGTGAAGGCGTGCATGGACTTGGTTCGTGAAGTCTACATGGGGCCGGCGGTCGAAGTTCTTCAATTGTTGCCGACACGGCAAAGCGAGTTCGATTCCATGCCAATGTTTCGCTCCGAGATCTATCAGCGAATCAAGCAATATCTGAAAAAGAGCCAGGCGCGACCGGGCTTTCCGATCTACACCGCAATCTCAAACAGACTGCAAATCGCAATCAGCAGCACGCTTTCGGGTTCCCACACTGCAGAGGCCGCCGTGGATGAGGCGATGGAGCAAGTCGCCAAAGTCGTTCCCAAGCCATAAATGAAAATGGCACTGCAGCGTCGGCACTCGGGCAAAGACCGAAAGTCCCCAGGCGCGGCGCGCAGCGCTTTACGGTTCAATCAGGGTGACCATCCCTTCTGGTGGCTTTGTCCTGTCACCATCGTGCTGGCGGTCTTTTACGTCTATCCGGTTCTTGAGGTTCTGCGCACAAGCTTTACAGACGCAACGCTTTTGGACGCGTCTTACCGCTACACTCTCGGTAGCTATCGATCCATCCTGCTAGATCCCGCTCTGTTGCAGATCCTGGAGGCGACCTTCGTTTTCGTCGCCGGCAGCGTGATTGGCCAAACCACACTCGGATTGTTGATCTCGCTGGCTCTTCAGGCCGGACTCAAACGGCGCCTGTTCGGCGTCAGAGCAGTTCGGGTCACCGTGCTGGCGACGTGGGTCGTTCCCGGCGTTGCTTCCGCCATCACGTGGCAGTTGCTTTTGAGCGAAGCGGACTTCGGCTTCTTCAATGCCATGCTGAAGTTCGCCTCGCTGCCGCCCGTCCCATGGTTGTCGGCCCCCTGGATGGCGATCTGGTCTGCGACTGTAGCAAACATCTGGTATGGCACCGCGCTCAGCGTGATTTTGCTTTATGCCGGCTTGCAGACCATTTCCCCCACCTTGTACGAGGCGGCGGCGGTCGACGGCGCGACCGCTATTCAAACTTTCTGGCACATTACGCTGCCAGGACTGAGACCGACGCTTCTGATCACCGTCATCATTGTCAGCGTCCTCTCTCTAAACACCTTTGAAATCGTGATGCCGCTGACCGGCGGAGGGCCCGGGCGCTCAACGGAGGTCCTCGCATTAGCGGCGTACAATATGGTTTTTTATGATTTCAATCTGGCGCAAGGCAGTGTGCTGGCGGTCCTGATGCTGCTCATCAACCTTGCGGTCGCGACGACCTTTTGGCTGTTATTCAGGGGATCGCGTTGAATTATCGCAGCAAGCGGGGGATCACAATCTACATCGCGCTTGCGCTGATCATGTTGTTTTTTTCGCTTCCATTGCTTTGGTTGCTGTCATTATCCATTCGGACGCCGGCGGAAATCCTTGTGAGGAACCTGCACGTCATTCCGCATTCGCCTACGCTGCAAAACTTCGCTCAGGTCCTGAACAATCATCAGTTCCTTGGCTACCTGTGGAATGGTCTCAAGCTTGCGATCATGGGGGCTGCCGGCGCCTGCGTTGTCGCCGTTCCGGCATCCTACGCGTTTTCCCGACTGCAATTCCGGGGCAAAGCTCAATTGCTCTTTTTGGTCCTGGGATTTCAAATGGTTTCGCCGCTGGTGATGATGGTGCCGCTCTATCGCTCTATGCAGGCGATGGGCCTGACCGAGTCTCACTTTGGTGCTACTCTCATCTATATCGCGATGTACGCGCCGATCGCCACATGGACGATGAAAGGGAGCATCGATGCCGTTCCCAGGGAGCTCGATGAGGCGGCGATGATTGACGGTTGCGGTCGTTTACAGGCGTTCTTGCGCATCATACTTCCGGTCAGCCTGCCGGGGCTGGCGTCGACTTTCATTCTAACGGCGATGCTTGGATGGTCGCAGTTCATCGTCCCCTTCATTTTGCTCAGTCAACCCGATATGCTGCCGATCTCGGTCGGCATCTTTTATTTCTTCGGCGCTTACGCTGGTTCGGCGATGCAACTCGTCGCTGCGGCGAGCGTGTTGTCGCTACTCCCGATCATCGTGATGGTCTTCTTCCTCCAAAACTTCGTCGTGGGCGGTTTGACGGCCGGCGCAGTGAAGGAATAGAGGGATGCTTGCGCCATCAAGGTTCCTCCGATCGTTCCAGAGCCGACTTAATGCAGGCGAGCAGATCGTCTTTGGCGACGGGCTTGTCCAGAACGCAAATCACTCCGGCCTTCAGTGCCTGTGCGCGAACGTACTCGCTTGAGAACGCGGTGATGACGATCGTCGGAACTCGCCTGCTGGATTTCGCCAGCTGGTTTAGCAGTTGAAGTCCAGATATCCCGGGCAGTTTGATGTCGGTAATCAGACACGATGTCTGCTCAAGCAGATTGGATTGCAAGAACTCCTCAGCCGAAGAAAATATTTCGGCCCTGAAGCCAAGCGCCTTCAGAAATCCGGCTATTGCGTCACAGACAGCCCCGTTATCGTCGATACAGGAAATAAGCGGGTCTGATATCAAAGCGGCATCCTCGCGACGAGATCAATCATATTGCCCAAACCGGCAATAGCTCAAGCCATGTCAAAGCGTCGAGAGTCGGCTGATAGTCGCGTCTGGATAGACCATGGTCTAGGTCACGACGCCTCCCGTTGCGGCGACGCCTGTCCCTGTCGGAAACCTAATCCGGCTGGCACGTGAGGCTGAATTGCGCAACGCTTCTGTCTTATGAGAGACGCTTACAGCCGGTTTGGTCGGCGCTGGTCATATTGTTCTGGTCGCGGGTCCCCTTGGAAGCTCAGATCCTGATCCTTCGTTATCAGCTTAACATCCAGCGCCGGCATCTGCCGAAGAGACTGGCCTTCAGTGCGATGGATCGCCTGATCTTTGTTGGGTTGTATCGTTTGGTGCCAAGTACCATCAACGCGTTGACGATTGTGAAGCCGGATATCGTCATCCGCTGGCGCCGTACCAGCTTCAGGGCAGGCACAGGTCGCTTCGAAGTTGCCGTCCAGACGGATCGTGCAATCTCGAAATTCGAGACTGAAATTGCGCATACGCTAACGGCGAATTTAGAATCCTGAATCCCAATTTAATAGATGCGCTGCGGTGTCTTCTCCTAGGGTTCGCCTGCCGGACTCGACGGATTGGAGCTACCCATGAACGCGCACAGCACGACCATAGACAGGCGAGAGATGTTGACCGGAGACAGGTCGCGAGCTCTCGTCGATGAGTACGCCACTCTCATCAAGCGATATGTTCTGCTTGAACCGACGCGCGAACAGCAGCTCGCACGACGCTGGCAGGAGCATCGAGACCGCAGCGCGACCGATGCGCTCGTCACCAGCCATCTCCGGCTGGCGGCAAAGGTCGCGCGCCGCTACCAGCGATACGACCTTCCGCTTGCCGATCTGATCGGCGAGGCCAATCTCGGCCTCGTCATCGCGGCCTCGCATTTCGAGCCCGGCCACGGCGCACGATTTTCCACCTATGCCCTGTGGTGGATCAAGGCAGCCATCCACGATTACATCCTGCGGTCGCGGTCGCTGGTGAAGATCGGGACGACGGCCGCGCAGCGGAAGCTGTTCTTTGGCTTCAGGCGCGCGATGAGCAAGCTCGGCGGCGACAGGGCAGGGCTCACGCAGGAGGTGGCCGAGGCCGTCGCGCGTGAGCTTGTGGTCCCCATTCGCGAAGTGATCGAGATGAGCAGCCGTCTGACGGGCGACGTTT
>Ga0207675_100002012_pt1 | contig 20278 bp, 16 predicted proteins | sample KBSSwiS42_FD_184305 | JGI IMG/M metagenome (GOLD analysis project Ga0207675, IMG submission 184305) | Switchgrass rhizosphere microbial communities from Kellogg Biological Station, Michigan, USA - KBS Switchgrass S4-2 (SPAdes) (version 2) | ecosystem: Host-associated > Plants > Roots >...
GCGAATGGGCGACTGGATCGCCTTCTGGGATTCCGAACATTCGATCTACGTCAATGCTCGCCATCGCGACGTGCATTACCGCAGGATTGCGCAGGACATTCGTGCACAGTTGCCACCGGGCGCCGCGGTGCTCGACTACGGCTGCGGCGAGGCGCTGCACGCGGACCTTGTCGCCGCCGTTGCCCGCCGCCTGATCCTGTGCGAGGCCGCTCCCATGGTGCGCGCCGCCCTGGGCCGCCGCTTCGGCAATAATCCGAAGATTGAGGTGCGCGCGCCGGAGGAGATCGCGGCGCTGCCGCCCGGATCGATCGACGTCGTGGTGCTGCACTCGGTCGCGCAATACCTCAGCTCGAAGGAGCTCGACGAGTTGCTCGTCCTGTTCCGACGGCTTCTGGGCGCAAACGGCGTCTTCATCCTCGGCGATATCATTCCGCCGCATGTCTCGGCCTTAGGAGATGCGGCCGCGCTTCTGCATTTTGCCGCGCGCAACGGATTTCTCGGCGCCGCGCTGGTCGGGCTCGGGCGCACCTTCGTCTCCGACTACTGGCGCCTGCGCTCGAACCTCGGTCTCACCCGCTACGGGAAGGCGGCGGTGATGGAGAAGCTGACCCGCGCGGGCTTCTCGGCGCGGCGCGCGCCGGCGAATATCGGTCACAACCCCGCTCGCATGACATTCCTGGCGCGGCCGAAGTGACTCTCACGCATATCAGAGCGTAGGCCGCGCCCGCGCCGCCACGGCTCACTCGCCCTTGATGCCGCCGGTGGCGATCACCTTGGTCCAGACCGCCTTGTCGCGTTTGAGGAATGCGGCGAAGTCCTCGGGCGACCCGCTGCCGGCGACGAGACCGTTGGCAGCGATGTGGTTGGCGATCTCGGGCGACGCGAGGGCACGATTGATCTCGCGATTGAGCACGTCGATCACATCGCGCGACGTCCCCGCGCGCACCATGATCCCGACGAAGCCAACCCCTTCGTAGTCCGGCACGCCCACTTCGGCGACGGTCGGGACGCCGGGCAGCATCGGCATGCGCGTGCTTCCCGTCACCGCCAGCGCGCGCAGCTTGCCGGCGCGCACATGTTCCAGCGCGCCCGGGATGTCGGAGGCCAGCACATTGACGTCGTTGCGCAGCAGCCCAATCAGCGCGGGCCCAAAGCCGCGGAACGGGACATGCGTCAACTTGATGCCGGTGTCCTGCGCAAGCTTCTCCATGGTGAGATGGGGAAACGAGCCGTTTCCGGCGGAGCCGTAGTTCACTTCACCGGGCCGCGACTTGGCGTGCACGATGAGTTCCGCCAGCGTGTTCACCGGCAGCGATGGATGCACCACCACCACCGCCGGAACCGTCACCAGCAGGGCGACCGGCTCGAGATCGCGCTCGGCGTCGTAGGACGTCTTGTGGCCGAGCGCGGGATTGGTGGAGACGTTGGTGCCGACCTGCAGCAGCGTGTGACCGTCGGCCGGCGCCTGCACGACCGCGGTCGTCCCGACGATCGAGGCGGCGCCGGGCTTGTTCTCGACGATGACGGGCTGCCGGAGATGTTGCGTGAGCTTGTCCGCGACCAGCCGCGCGATCGTGTCCGCATTGCCACCCGGCGGGAACGTGACGACCATGTGCACCTGCCGCGCCGGATAGGTCTGGCTCGCCGCGGGACCGGGTTCGAGCAGCATGGCGCTTGCGAGAAAAAGTGCGAACAGAACTCTCGCCATTCGTCCTCCGGCTGGGGTTTGGCATTGCTGCGCGCGAGACGGCACGAGGTGTCTCATATCGCGGGACGCTGCAGCTCGACATAGGATTGGCGGCTGTTGACTGTTTCCAGGTCGAAGCCTGCCGCCTTCTTGAAGCTCGCCGCGGTGTTTTCGAGCTCGTCGCGCGAAAGCACGTCGGTAATGTGACCAAATCCGTCGGGCGCGCGCTCTTCCGCGATCTGAAGCACGGTTTCCAGGCCGAGATTGCGATTGCGGATGATCATGTCGTTCATTGCGGCGATGCGCTGGTCCTGGTAGCGCACGAGCGCCTCGACCGCATCGGCGCTGGCAAGGAGCGAAGCGGCGAGCACGCGGCCATCGACGATCGCCTGCGATCCGGCTTGCGCCCCGACTGGTTGCATCGGATGCGCGGCGTCCCCGATCAGCGTGACGCGGGAAAAGCTCCAGCGCGGGATCGGATCGCGGTCCACGTTCGGCAGCTGCAGCACGCGCTCGGTGCGCGCGAACAGCCCCTGCACGTCGAGCCACGGGTAGCTCCAGCCCTGATAACGTTCGACCGCAAGCGTCTTGTCAGCGACCGTATCCCAGGCCTCGAGCGGCGGCGCTCCGCTGGGTATCTTGGTGTAGGCGAGCCAGTTGATCAGCACCTTGCCGCCCGGCAGCGCCGCGATCGGATAGATGATGGCGCGATGGCTGCGATGGCCGACGACCACCATCGATCGGCCGGTCAGATACGAATCGCCTTCGACGATCCCGCGATAGTGCAGATAGCCGTCGAACACCGCGGCTTCGCCGGGATAGAAGTGCCTGCGCACGGCGGAGTGGATGCCGTCGGCGCCGATGAGCAGATCGCCTTGCGCCTCGCCCACCGGCCGGCCGGCCGGATCGTTGAAATGGGCAAGGACCTTGTCACCGCGCTGTGCGAGGCTGGCGAGCTGATGGCCGGTGACGAGCGCCTGTCGACCCAGACGCGCATGAACGGCCGCGAGCAGGATTTCCTGCAGCTTGCCGCGCGAGATCGAAATCTGCGGCCACTTGTAACCGGCGGCCTTGCCGCGCGGCTCGGTCCAGATCAATTGCCCGTGCCTGTTGTAGAAGGCGAGCTCGGCGGTGAGGATGCCGACGTCGGCGAGCTGTTCGCCCAATCCCAGCGCGGTAAGCTCGCGCACAGCATTCGGCTGCAGGTTGATCCCGTGACCCACGGGCTCCAACTTGGCAACCGCTTCATAGACGCGACAGTCGACGCCGATCTGATGGAGGCTGAGCGCGGCCGAAAGACCCGCAATACCGCCACCGACGATGATCACCCGCATGCGATTTCCTGCAACACCATTTCAGTTCGGCGCGATGCCCGCATCGCGAATGACCGTCCCGTAGCGCGTGTGGTCGGTCACGATCAAGTCCCGGAGACTTTCACTGCCGGCGAAATGGAGATCGTAACCGAGCGGCGACAAACGCTTCTGCACGTCTGGGAGCCTTGTGATCTCGCCGATCTCCTTGCCGACACGCTCGACGATGTCGCGGGGCGTCTTGGCCGGAGCCGCAATAGCGAACCAGACGCCGACGTCGAATCCGGGGAGCGCGTTCTCCGCGATGGTCGGCACCTGCGGGAGAATGGCGATGCGCTGCGCGGACGCGGTTGCGAGCGCCTTCACCTTGCCCGTCTCGACGAATTGAATGACGGCGTTGGGAGTCGCCCAGATCAACGGGATCTGTCCGCCGAGCAGATCGTTGAGCGCGGGCGCCGTGCCGCGATACGGCACGTGGGTGATGTCGATCTTGGCGGCACTGTTGAGCATGGCGGCGGCGAGATGATGCGGCGAACCGACGCCGGGCGTGCCTACCGACAGCTTGCCTGGATTGGCTCTGGCATAAACGATCAGTTCCTTCACGTCCGCCACCGGCAGCGAAGGATGCGCGAACAGCAGGAGCGGCGTGGTGGCCACCTGCGCCACCGGCGCGAAATCCTCGACCACGTCGAACGGCACGCTCTTGTGCAGCCACTTGTGGAGAACGGCGGAAATGTCCAGGAGCAGAAGCGTGCGGCCGTCGGGTGCGGCCTTGGCGGCGTAATCGACACCCGTCACACCGCCCGCTCCCACCCGGTTCTCGACCACGACCGGCTGCTTGAGCCGCTCCTGCAGCCGCTCGGCGAGCGTGCGGCCGATGGTGTCCATCCCGCCGCCGGCCGCGATCGGCACGACCAGCGTGATTGGGCGCGTGGCATCGCCTGCGGGCGTTTGCGCGGAGAGCGGAGCAACGACGCCAATCGCAATCGCGAAAACAGCGGCCACAAGCGCGCGAGCCGAGCCCATTCCTTGTTCCTCCCCGTCCCGCGACCTTGTTATCGTGCCCCTGTCGGGGCCATGTCGCCTGCGGTGACGGTAACCCGCCGCCGTTTCGACGGCAAACGTCGTGCGGGAACGCACGCGTCGCGCCCGATGCCGTCGCGATGCAACCGTTACGGCAAGCCCGCGCCCACCGTGTCGGCCATGACGGCGCCGCGGCCGCCGAGCGGCCTGGCCGGCCCGACGGTGGTGTCGTGCGCGGTCTGGTGCTCGATCTCGGAGTTGAGCTCGGCGCCGACCAGCACCACGATGGTCGAGAGCCACATCCACATCATCAGCCCGACCACCGCGCCGAGCGCCCCGTAGGTGGCGTTGTAATTGGCGAAATTGCCGAGATACCAGGAGAACAGCAATGACATCGCGAGCCAGGCGACCGCTGCGAAGACGCTGCCGACGCTGAGCCAGCGCCACTTCGCCAGCCGGCGGCTCGGCCCATAGCGGTAGAGCACGGACAGCCCGAGAATCATCAGTGCGAACATCACCGGCCAGCGCAGATAGCGGACGATCGGAAGGTCGAGGCTGGTGGGCCCAAATGCGGCCAGAAATAGCGGAAACACGACCACCAGCGAGATCGCCACGCCGACGGCCGCAATGGCGCAGACGGTGAAAAACAGCGAGACCATGTTGAGCCAGATAATTCCGCGCTTCTCTTCCTCGTCGTAGATGATGTTGAGCGCGTCGAAGATCGCCTTCATGCCCGCGTTCGCGCTCCACAGCGCAATGCCGAGCCCCAGGAGAAAGCCGAAAGTGAGCTTGCCGTCGCTCTTGGCCGCGATGCGCGAGATCTCCTCGCCCAGGAGATCAAGGGAACCGGTGGGGACGATGTCGGAAGCAATCGAAAGATGCTTGCTGATCGTCCCCACATTGGCGAACAGCGCGTAGGACGAAACACCGGCGGCGATGGCCGGAAACAAGGACACCAGGGAATAGAAGGCGACGCCCGCGGCCAGCGCCAACAGGCGATCGTCCTGGATTTCGCGGTAGGTGCGGACAAACACGTCCTTCCACCCTCGCCAGGGAATCTGCGACGGCGCACGCGCGCCGCGGCCGCGGCCGCGTTCCACGGCGCGGATTTGCTGCAAGGTCAGCGGCTCCTGCGCCGGCGTCGCGCGCGGCGGCAGCCCCGGAGGCGGCGGTTTGCGGCGCCGATCGTCCTGGACCTTGAGGCCATAGATGATGCCTGCCGTGACCATCACGGACGCGGCGAACCAGGAAATCAGATTGTCCAGACGATGATGACGGACGCGGGGACGGTCGATGCGGGGACTCATGCGGTTACCGGAAGGGGGAACGGCCAATTGGACCGGTCGTCAACGATCTGCGGCGGCATCGGTTTCATGCACATTTGGGCGAATTGGCCGTTGGCGAATTGGCCTGTTGACGCGGCGGCGGGCTGCCCTTCCCTGCCCCGTGATTATGGTCTAAACAGCGCCCGCGCGTGGGGCGGTAGCCTCTGCGCCGGCTGAAGGACGCGCAGCGACGCGCCCTTTTTTTGTGCCTAGTGCGGTGGATTTGAAGTTCCTATCTTTGTAGCCGCAAGCTGGTTAGGAACTTCAAATCCAAAATCCGCACTAGAATCAAGACTTCGCTAGTGTCCCTTGATTCCGAAGTTCGCATCAGAGGGCGCCGCAAGGTTTGCGAACTTCGGAATCGGGACACTAGAGCCAGCCCATCTACCGTCGAGCGACATGCCCAAACGGACCGACATCTCCTCGATCCTCATCATCGGCGCAGGCCCGATCGTCATCGGCCAGGCCTGCGAGTTCGATTATTCGGGCACCCAGGCCTGCAAGGCGCTCAAGGCGGAAGGTTACCGAATCGTCCTGGTCAATTCCAACCCGGCGACGATCATGACCGATCCCGATCTCGCCGACGCCACCTATATCGAGCCGATCACGCCCGAAATCGTCGCCAAGATCATCGAAAAGGAACGCTACGTCGCTCCCGGGGGATTCGCCCTGCTTCCCACCATGGGCGGCCAGACCGCGCTCAACACCGCGCTGTCGCTCAACAAGATGGGCGTGCTGGAGCGCTTCGACGTGCAGATGATCGGCGCCACCGCGCACGCCATCGACAAAGCCGAGGACCGCGAGCTGTTCCGTGAGGCGATGACTCGCATCGGCCTCGAAACGCCGCGCTCCAAGCAGATCAAGACCCTGATCCAGGCGCTCGAGGCGCTCGAGGATATCGGGCTGCCCGCCATCATCCGCCCGTCTTTCACACTCGGCGGTACCGGCGGCGGGATCGCCTACAACAAGGCCGAGTTCATCGACATCGTGGAACGCGGCATCGACGCCTCGCCGACCAACGAGGTGCTGATCGAGGAATCGGTGCTGGGCTGGAAAGAGTACGAGATGGAGGTGGTGCGCGACAAACGCGACAACTGCATCATCATCTGCTCGATCGAGAACCTCGACCCGATGGGCGTGCACACCGGCGATTCGATTACGATCGCACCGGCGCTGACGCTCACGGACAAGGAATACCAGATCATGCGCGACGCATCGATCGCGGTGCTGCGCGAGATCGGGGTCGAGACCGGCGGCTCGAACGTGCAGTTCGCCGTCAATCCGGCGGACGGGCGGCTGGTGATCATCGAGATGAACCCGCGCGTGTCGCGCTCGTCCGCGCTCGCCTCGAAGGCGACCGGCTTTCCGATTGCCAAGGTCGCGGCCAAGCTCGCGGTCGGCTACACGCTCGACGAGATCGCCAACGACATCACCGGCGGCGCGACCCCGGCTTCCTTCGAGCCGACCATCGACTACGTGGTCACCAAAATCCCCCGCTTCGCCTTCGAGAAATTTCCCGGCGCCGAGACCACGCTGACCACCTCGATGAAATCGGTCGGCGAGGCCATGGCGATCGGCCGCACGTTTCAGGAAAGCCTGCAAAAGGCGTTGCGCTCGCTCGAGAACGGCTTCACCGGCCTCGACGAGATCACGATCGAGGGCCTCGGCCAGGGCGACGACAAGAACGCCGTCCGCGCCGCGCTGGGCACGCCCACGCCCGAGCGCCTGCTCAAGGTGGCGCAGGCGATGCGGCTTGGTTTCTCCGACCAGGACATCCATGGCTCCTGCAAGATCGATCCCTGGTTCCTGGCCGAGATCCGCGACCTGGTAGAGACCGAGGCGCAGATCAGGGACAAAGGGTTGCCGACGACGGCCGGCGCCTTGCGGCGGCTCAAGGCGATGGGTTTTTCCGATGCGCGGCTGGGCAAGCTCACCGGCTTATCCGCGGAGGCGGTGACGCAAAAGCGCCGCGCGCTCGGCGTGCGGCCGTCGTTCAAGCGCATCGACAGCTGCGCCGCCGAGTTCGCCTCCCCCACCCCTTACATGTACTCGACCTATGCGCAGCCGTTCGCCGGCGTGGCCGTCTGCGAAGCCGCGCCGTCCGACCGCAAGAAGATCGTGATCCTGGGCGGCGGGCCGAACCGCATCGGACAGGGGATCGAGTTCGACTATTGCTGCTGCCACGCCGCGTTCGCCCTCAAGGAGGCCGGCTACGAGACCATCATGGTCAATTGCAATCCGGAGACGGTCTCGACCGACTACGACACCTCCGACCGGCTTTATTTCGAGCCGCTTACCGCCGAGGACGTGCTCGAGATCATCGAGACGGAACGTTCGCGCGGACGGCTGCACGGCGTCATCGTGCAGTTCGGCGGACAAACGCCGCTGAAGCTGGCCGAGGCTTTGGAGCGGGCCGAAATTCCCATCCTCGGGACATCTCCCGACATGATCGACCTGGCCGAGGACCGCGACCGGTTCAAAAAGCTGCTCAATGAGCTCGACCTGCGCCAGCCGACCAGCGGCATCGCCACGAGCCCGACCGAGGCGCGCGCGATCGCCGAGGCGGTCGGCTATCCGATCGTGATCCGGCCCTCTTACGTGCTGGGCGGACGCGCCATGGAGATCGTGTTCGACGCCATTCAGCTCGACCGCTACCTCGCGCGGCTGGCCAACGATCTCGACCGGCCCTCGGAGCTCGTGGTCTCGCAGAAGCGCCCGCTGCTGATCGACCGCTACCTCTCCGACGCCATCGAGGTCGACGTCGACTGCCTGGCCGACGGCAAGGACGCCACCATCGTCGGCATCATGGAGCACATCGAGGAGGCCGGCATCCATTCCGGCGACAGCGCCTGCGCGCTGCCGCCGCACTCGCTCGGCGCGGATGCGATCGCCGAGCTGGAGCGCCAGACCCGCGCGCTCGCGCTCGCGCTGGAGGTCGGCGGCCTGATGAACGTGCAATACGCCATCAAGGACGGCGACATCTACGTGCTCGAGGTCAACCCGCGGGCTTCACGCACGGTCCCCTTCGTCGCCAAGGTGATCGGCCTCCCGGTCGCCAAGATCGCGGCCCGGATCATGGCCGGCGAAAGCCTGGCGAGCTTCAAGCTCACGCGCCCCCAGTTCGACCATATCGGGGTCAAGGAGGCGGTGTTTCCGTTCGCGCGCTTCCCCGGGGTCGATACCGTGCTGGGGCCGGAGATGAAATCGACCGGCGAGGTGATGGGCATCGACCGCAACTTCGCCATTGCCTTTGCCAAGAGCCAGATCGGCGGCGGCTCGCGGCTCCCGCGGGAGGGCACCGTGTTCGTCTCGGTCCGGGATGCCGACAAGCCGCGCGTGCTGGAGGCGATCCGGCTGCTGGTTTCGCTCGGGTTCCGGATCATCGCCACCTCCGGCACCCAGCGCTATCTCGCCGAACAGGGGCTCCCCGCCAGCAAGATCAACAAGGTGCTGGAAGGGCGCCCCCACATCGTGGATGCCATCAAAAACGGCGAGGTTCAGCTGGTTTTCAATACCACCGAGGGCGCGACGGCCCTTGCCGATAGCCGCTCGCTGCGGCGGGCAGCCCTCTTGCATAAAGTGCCATACTACACCACTCTTTCTGGGGCCGTCGCCGCAGCGCAGGGAATCAAAGCTTATCTCGGGGGCGACCTCGAGGTGCGTACGCTGCAGAGCTATTTCGCCGGCAAGGTCCCATCCGGGGAACCGGGGCCGGCCGTCTGACGGTACGTGTTTGGGACAGGGTTTAAGGTCGCGTGGCCGGACGAAACTTCGGCCCGCGATCGGAATTGTTGTCTCTTGGCTGGAGCGGGAGGTTTGAAGCAGGCAGATGGATAAGATCCCGATGACAGCAGCGGGCTATTCGACGCTCGAGAACGAGCTCAAGCACCGCCAGCAAGTCGAGCGGCCGCGCATCATCCAGCAGATTACCGATGCCCGCACGCACGGCGATCTGTCGGAAAATGCGGAATACCACGCCGCCAAGGAGTCGCAGTCGCACAACGAGGGCCGCATCGCCGAGCTCGAGGACAAGCTTGCGCGCGCCGAGGTGATCGACGTGTCGAAGCTCTCGGGCGACACCATCAAGTTCGGCGCGACCGTGACACTGGTCGACGAAGACACCGAGAAGAAACAGGTCTGGCAGCTTGTCGGCGAGCCGGAAGCCGACGCCAAGAAGGGCAAGATCTCGATCACCTCGCCGCTCGCGCGCGCGCTCATCGGCAAGGCCAAAGGCGCCAATGTCGAGGTGGTGACGCCAAGCGGCGCCAAGGCTTACGAGATCAAAAAGGTCGAGTGGCGGTAAGGGGAACCTGAGCCGCCCGATCCGCGGTCATCGCCGGGCTTGTCCCGGCGATTCCGATTCTCGGACGACACGACTTCTCATAAAGGATCACAACACGCAGGGTTTGACTGCGTGATGAGCCTACTTTCCACGCCCAAGGCCGGTGTTTGATAACTTGCTCTCGTCGGATGGCTCCTTGGGCCGTTTCGTACACCTCAAAAATAGACGAGGGGGGTCAGCATGAAGTTCGGTGTGTTCGACCACATGGACCACGCAGGGACCCCGCTCGGCCAGCTCTACGCCGACCGGCTCCAACTGCTCGAAGCCTACGACCGCGCCGGCCTTCACGGCTATCATCTCGCCGAGCATCACTCGACCCCGCTCGGCTGCGCCGCCTCGCCCGGGCTGTTCCTCGCGGCGGCAGCGCAGCGCACCAGGACATTGCGTTTCGGACCTCTGGTCTATCTGTTGCCGTTCTATCACCCGCTGCGCCTGATCGAGGAGATCTGCATGCTCGATCAGATGAGCGGCGGGCGCCTCGAGCTCGGCGTCGGGCGCGGCGTGTCGCCGTTCGAGACCAAAGCTTATGGCCTCGACTTCGCGCATACCGGAGAGATCTATCACGAGGCCTTCCAGCTCATTCTCAAGGGGCTCGCATCGGACGAGCTCACGTTCGAGGGAAAGCACTACCAGTTCCGCAACGTGCCGATGATCCTGCGGCCGGTGCAGCGGCCACATCCGCCGCTGTGGTACGGGACCACGATCCCGGAGAATGCGGACTGGCCGGCGGCAAACGACGTGAACATCGTCACCATTGCATTGCGTCCGACCGTGCGCCTCATCACCGATCGGTATCGCGCGGTGCGCGCCAGGCTCGGGAAGGCTCCGACCGGCGGTCCGCTTCTGGGCGTGGCCCGCCACGTGGTGGTGGCCGATACCGACGAGGCGGCGCTTGCGGTCGCGCGACGCGCCTATCCGCACTGGCGCGACAGCTTCCGCTGGTTGTTCGCACGCCACGGCGCCGAGCCGCGGATCGCGGGGCTTTATCCGCCCACCTTCGACGAGCTGGCCGCGATCGACAACGGCATCGCCGGATCGCCTCGCACCGTACGTGACTTCGTCGCGGCCGAGGTAAAGGCGAGCGCGAGCAACTACCTGCTGTCATGGTTCGCGTTTGGCGACATGACGGTTGCGGAATCGCTGCGCTCGATCGAACTGTTCGCGCGCGAGGTGATGCCGGCGTTCGCCAATGTGCACGCCGATGCCGCCGAATGAAGCGGCGGGTCCACTGCCGCCCGACGCGATTGCGCATTCGACGGGCAACGTTCAATCGCCGACGGCGCGCGGCAGCTCTCCCCCGGGCGCCGGCAAATCCATGGGCACCATGGCGGCGTCCTTTGAATTGCGCAGGGTCAGCGAGGTCTTCACGTTGCGCACATGGGGCGCGGCGGTGAGTTCGGCGACGAAGGCCTGGAAGGTTTTCAAATCAGGCGCCACGCATTTGAGAACGAAGTCGATCTCCCCCGACAGCATCCAGCATTCGCGCACCAGCGGCTGTGCGCGCACGAAATCCTCGAAGGCTTTGAGGTCGGCATCGGCCTGGCTGGAGAGGTGGACCATGGCGAAGACGGTCACTTCGTAGCCGAGACGCTTCTCGTCGAGCAGCGCGCGATAACCCTTGATGTAGCCGGCCTGCTCGAGCGCGCGCACGCGTCGCAGGCAGGGCGGAGCGGAAATGCCGACCCGGCGGGCGAGCTCCACGTTGGTCATGCGGCCGTCGTCCTGCAGCTCCTTGAGAATCTGCCGGTCGATGGCGTCGAGACGGGCGGCCACGGGCGGCTCCGATCACGTCGTATCGTTTAACGCAGTTTTAGCGAGGTTTGCGATTCTCGCGAAACATTATTGCGCAAAGCGGTAACATAAAACCCCCCAAGACTTCACAAGCCTGTGGCATTCTGGTCTGCATATCTTGCATAGCTGCCCGGAACCCATAAATTGTGGCAACGAACGGTTTCGGACCGGCCCGCCACCCGGCGCATGCCTTGAGGCCCTTGTCCCGGCCAGCCGCTGGAAAGCGCGGCGTTACGAGTGAGAGCACGGTCAGCAGCTAGGTTCGCGCAATCTGCCAACGCCGACTGCATCGAACACCGGCTTCCAGTCTGCTGAACGCGCGCCCGCAAGCGCAATAAGGGTCTTTTCTCGATGGGCAAGATCACCCACGCCAAAGTTGTCATCATCGGCTCGGGGCCTGCGGGCTACACCGCCGCGATCTATGCCGCGCGCGCCATGTTGGACCCCACCCTGATCCAGGGCATCCAGCCCGGCGGCCAGCTGACGATCACGACCGACGTGGAGAACTATCCGGGTTTCGCCGACGTCATCCAGGGTCCCTGGCTGATGGAGCAGATGCAGAAGCAGGCCGAGCATGTCGGAACGAAAATTGTCACCGACCATGTAAGCAAGGTCGATCTTGCGCATCGGCCGTTCCGCCTCGAATGCGATTCGGGCGACCGCTATCACGTGGACAGCCTCATCATCGCGACCGGCGCGCAAGCGCGTTGGCTGGAGTTGCCGTCGGAGCAGAAATTCAAGGGCTACGGCGTCTCGGCCTGCGCCACCTGCGACGGCTTTTTCTACCGCGGAAAGGACGTGCTGGTGATCGGCGGCGGCAACACGGCCGTGGAGGAAGCGCTCTTCCTCACCAACTTCGCGTCCAAAGTGACGGTGGTGCATCGGCGCAACAGTTTCCGCGCGGAAAAGATCCTCCAGGACCGGCTGTTCAAGAATCCCAGGATTTCGGTGATCTGGGATTCCGCACTGGAGGAGGTGGTCGGCAGCGAGAACCCGCTCAAGGTCAAAGGCGCCGTTCTCCGCAACGTGAAAACCGGCGCTCTCAGCGAGCGGGCGACCGATGGCGTATTTATCGCAATCGGCCACACGCCCGCATCCGAACTCTTTGCCGGGCAGGTGGAGATGAAGCATTCCGGGTACATCAAGACCGCGCCGTTCTCGACCGCCACCTCGGTGCGGGGGGTATTCGCGGCCGGTGACGTCACCGACGACGTTTACCGGCAGGCCGTCACCGCCGCCGGCCAGGGCTGCATGGCGGCGCTCGAAGCTGAACGCTACCTCGCCGCACAGGGCGAGGCAGAACCGGCGGTCGCAGCGGAATGAGACAGCGGGTGAGCATGGATTGGGACAAACTCAAGGTCTTTCACGCGGCCGCCGAGGCCGGCAGCTTTACCCATGCCGGCGAACAGCTCGGACTGTCGCAATCGGCGGTGTCGCGGCAGGTTTCTGCGCTCGAACAAGAACTCGGCGTGTCGTTGTTTCACCGCCACGCCCGCGGACTCATTCTCACCGAGCAGGGCGAACTGCTGCACCACACCGCGCACGACGTATTCATGAAGCTCGAGGCCGCCCGGGCCAAGCTGACCGACAGCAAGGAGCGTCCGAACGGCGAACTCAGGGTGCAGACCACGCCCGGCATCGGCATCCATTGGCTCACCCCGCGGCTGGGCGAATTCATCGACCTCTATCCCGACATCCACATCACGCTGATCACCACCGACGAGGAACTCGATCTCGCCATGCGCGAAGCGGACGTGGCGATCCGGCTACGCCTGCCGACGCAGCCCGACCTGATCCAGCGCAAGCTGTTCTCGGTCCGGTTCCACGCCTATGCCTCGCCGGAATACATCAAACGATTCGGCACGCCGCGCGCCCTGGATGATCTCGACAATCACCGTCTTCTGCTGCTCGGCGGCACGGCCGTGCCCAATCATTTCGAGAACCGGCGCTGGCTGATCGAGGTCGCCCGCAATGGAAAGGGCCCGCGCGAGCCCACGCTCACGATCAACAATGTCCTCGGCGTCATGCGCGCGTGTCAGCGCGGCATCGGTGTCGCCCTGCTGCCGGACTATCTGATCGAGGAGAACGGGGCGCTCGTGCAATTGTTCGGGGAATCCGACTCGATCGCGCTCGATGCCTATTTCGTCTATCCGGAAGAATTGAAGTCGGTGGCTCGCGTGCAGGTATTCCGTGACTTCCTGGTGGCGAAAGCGCAGCGCTGGCATTTCTGAACGATAACCTTCGCCATCGAATCCATAATCAATCGCCGCCCTTCCATAACTGGTTGCGACCCCGCATGGCTGGCATGCGACCCTCTGTATTGTATGAGGAAATTGCCTCTGCATACTGTCACTCACTGGCGGCAGTCGGTTGCCCATCCTCCCAGATTGCAATCGTCAATCGTCAGCTGTTCCCCTCTGGAAGGTGATTGTCGGCCCCGCGCCGACGAACTCTGCAAACCGGACCCGCGAGGGTCCGGTTTTCTTTTTGTGCAGATGTCTCTCCGGAACTTCGACGCCGCTCGGACCTTCGACACCGCGTTTTCTTTTGCGCCGTTGCAGACTGCGGTCTTGCGCGCGCGCCCAAGCCGATTTACCTTATGTACGTTCAAACAAACTAGGGAAGAACACCATGGCCTGGACCACTCCTACCCTTGTCGAAATCTGCATCGGCCTCGAGATCAACGGTTACCTCCCGGCCGAGTTCTGATCCTCGACGCATCCGCGTCGTCCTGAATGGGGCGCCTCTCCGCCATCGTGCTTGGCTCGGCGGCGGGGGGAGGTTTTCCACAGTGGAATTGTCGTTGCCCGACATGCCGGTTGGCGTGGGCGGGTGACGTACGCGTTCGGCCGCGCACGCAGGCGAGCCTCGCGGTCACGGCCGACAGCGAAAACTGGGTCCTGATCAACGCCTCGCCTGACCTCCCCCAGCAACTTCGGCAATCCAAGGCGCTGCATCCACGCACCGGAACGCGTGGAAGCCCGATCAAAGCCGTGATCCTTACCGGAGCCGAGATCGATCAGGTTACAGGCCTGCTGAGCCTGCGGGAGCGTGAGCCGTTTGCGGTTTGCGCCACCGGGCCCACGCTCGCCGCCCTCGCGGACAATTCCATGTTCGCGGCGCTGGCGCCCGACGTGGTGAAGCGCCAGGTGGTTGTTCCCGGCACCCCGGTGGCATTTGCGGGCGGTTTGCAGGCCGAACTCTTCATCGTGCCTGGAAAGGCGCCGCTCTATCTCGAGGGGGAGAACCCGCAAACCGCGATCGAGACCGGCGCGAATGTCGGGGTCGAGCTGTCGGCCGGAAGTGCGCGCATCTGCTTCATTCCCGGTGCAGCCGCCGTGACGCCCGCGATGGCGGAGCGAATTGCATGCGCCGACGTCGTGTTCTTCGACGGCACGCTCTTTCGCGATGACGAGATGATCGCGACGGAAACCGGAACCAAGACCGGCCGCCGCATGGGGCACATGCCGATCGACGGCGACGACGGCTCGCTTGCGGCATTGGCGGATGTCGCCGCGCGGCGCATCTATGTGCACATCAACAATACCAATCCGATCCTGATCGAAGGCTCGCCCGAACGCCGTCATGTCGAGCGCAAGGGCTGGGAGGTCGCCGAGGACGGCATGGAGATCGTGCTGTGAAGCTGATGACGCCGCAGGAACTCGAGGCGCAACTGCGCGACATCGGCGCGCGGCGCTATCATCGTCTGCATCCGTTCCACACGCTCCTGCACGGCGGCAAGTGCACGAAAGGCCAGGTCCAGGCCTGGGCGCTCAATCGTTATTATTACCAGGCCATGATCCCGGTGAAGGACGCCAGCCTGATCGCGCGCTGCGACGATTCCGCATTGCGCCGGGAATGGCGCAGCCGCCTCGTCGACCACGACGGCGAAAGCGAGGGCGACGGCGGCATCGCGCGCTGGCTCAAGCTCACCGACGGGGTCGGGCTCGACCGCGATTACGTCATCTCGCTCGCGGGCCTGCTGCCGGCAACACGCTTCGCGGTCGAAGCCTACGTGCACTTCGTGCGCGACAAGACGCTGCTCGAAGCCGTCGCGTCGTCGCTGACGGAGTTGTTCTCGCCGCAGATCATCAGCGAACGGATCGACGGCATGCTCAAGAGCTACGATTTCGTCAGCGCCGACACCCTCGCCTATTTCTCCAAGCGGCCGCCGCTTGCGCAGCGCGATTCCGACTTCGCCCTCGACTACGTCAAGCGCAACGCCAAGACCCCGGACGCGCAGCAGGCGGTGCTCAAGGCGCTCGAATTCAAGTGCGACGTGCTGTGGGCGATGCTGGATGCGCTCTACCATGCCTATGTGGCGCCCAAACATGTTCCACCCGGCGCCTTCGTGCCCAAGGATGGGAGCAGCGCGTGAACGATCCGAGCCCCGCCATCGCCGTCGAGGCGCGCCCGCGATTGCCGCGGGGCGTGCGGCTCGTCCACAACGAGGCGCAGGGCGGCTGGGTGCTGCTCGCGCCGGAGCGCGTCTTCAAGGCCGACCAGATCGCTGTCGAGATCATCAAACGCTGCACCGGCGAGGCAACCTTCGGCGAGATCGTCGATGACCTCGCCAGAACCTATGGCGCACCGCGGGAGAGAATCCTGGCAGACGCCGGCACCCTTTTGCGTGGCCTGGCCGACAAACGGCTGCTGGAACTGTGATATCCTGCGGCGGGTTCGCGCTTGCCAGCGGGAAGGCAGCGCCATACCTAGATGTGATCAGGCCAAGAAGACGCCGACCCCAGGCTCGTTGCCCGGACTAACGAGAGCGGTGGGCGCTGCACGAAGGCAAGCTTGACGTGGCACTGGCCAACTCAGCTCCCCTGTATACGCCGCTTGGCTTGCTCGCCGAGCTGACGCATCGCTGTCCGCTCGGATGCCCCTATTGCTCCAACCCGCTCGCGCTCGACCCGCGCGAGGGCGAGCTCGACACCGCCACCTGGGTCCGCGTGATGCACGAGGCGGCGGCGCTCGGCGTGCTGCAGGTGCACCTGTCCGGCGGCGAGCCTGCCGCGCGGCGCGACCTCGTGGAGATCACGGCCGGCGCCCGTGCGGCCGGCCTCTACACCAATCTCATTACCTCGGCTGTCGGCGTCACCAACAAGCTGCTGGACGCGCTCGCTGACGCCGGCCTCGATCATGTGCAGATTTCGATCCAGGACAGCGAGCCATCGTCAGCCGACCACATCGCCGGCTACGAGGGCGCCTTCGCAAGGAAGCGCGCGCTGGCCGCCGAGGTCGTGCGGCGCAAGCTGCCGCTCACGGTCAACGCGGTGATGCACCGCGCCAACATCGAGCGGATCGGCGAGATGGTCGATCTCGCGCTCGCATTGGGAGCGAGCCGGGTCGAGATCGCACATGTGCAGTATTACGGGTGGGCAACGAAGAATCGCGCCATGCTGATGCCGACCCCCGAACAAGTCGAGCGGGCGGCGGCTTTGGTCGAGGACCTGCGCACGCGTCACCACGGCAGCATTGTCATCGACGCGGTGGTGCCGGACTATTACGCCCGCTATCCCAAGCCGTGCGTGGGCGGGTGGGGCCGACGCTCACTCAACGTGACGCCGGCGGGCAAGGTGTTGCCCTGCCACGCCGCGGAGTCGATTCCCGGCCTCGAATTCTGGAACGTGCGCGATCATTCGCTTGTCGATATCTGGGCGAACGCGCCGGCGTTCAATGCATTCCGCGGAACCGCCTGGATGAAGGAACCCTGCGCGAGCTGCCCGCGGCGCGAGCAGGATTTCGGCGGCTGCCGCTGCCAGGCCTTCGCGCTCACCGGCGACGCGCGCGCGACCGACCCGGTCTGCCATCTCGCGCCCGACCATGCCCGGGTCGCCGAACTCGCCGCGGTTCGCAGCGATACGCCTTACGTCTACCGGCGCATGGAGCAGCCGGGCGGCAAGCAGCGACCCGTCGTCAGGAGCCGGGAAGGACAGACCGTATCCTGACCGCCGGCTGTGCGCTTTGGTGTCCAACAGCCGCGGCCTGATTCCGATTGCGGATGCGCCGCCATCTGGCGACACTGCCGCCAACAAACCAATGTAAGGGAGGATCGCATGCCCATCCGTCCGTTGCCGCCGACCGGTCTGTTGTTTCCGGCAATGTTGGCGATTGCATTGGCGGCGTGGCCGGCCGCCGCGCAGCAAGCGACGCCGACACCGCCGCCGCCCACGCCCAATCAGCCGAATTCCGAGGCCGCCGGAAAGCTTCGCGGCATCAATCCGCCGCCCTTCCCGATGGCAGCAGACAAGCTGCCGGTGCCGCAGCTCAAGGCGCCCAAGGGATTCAAAGTCGAGGTCTTCATGAGCGGCATCCCCAATGCACGCTCGCTGCGGCTGGGCGACAAGGGCACGGTCTTCGTCAGCAACCGCATCCTCGACAAGGTCTATGCCGTGGTCGAGAAGGACGGCAAGCGCGAGCTCAAGACGCTCGCATCGGGCCTGGATCGGCCGAACGGTCTCGCCTTCCACAACGGCACGCTCTACATCGCCGAAGGGACCAAGATCTCGAAGCTCGAAAAGATCGAGGACAACCTCGACAATCCGCCCAAGCCGGTCGTGATCTATGACCAGTTCCCGAACCATCAGTCGCACGGCTGGAAATACATGGCGGTGGGGCCCGACAACAAGCTCTACATCAATGTAGGCGCGCCCTGTAACATCTGCCTGCCGCCCGAGACCAATGCCCAGATCGTACGTATGAATCTCGACGGCAGTGGCTTGGAAACCTATGCGCGCGGGGTGCGCAACTCGGTCGGATTCGATTTCAATCCCGCGACCAAGGAACTGTATTTCACCGATAACGGGCGCGACTGGTTCTCGGAGGATATGCCGAACGACGAGCTCAACCGCGTGACCAAGGCCGGGCAACATTTCGGCTACCCGTATTGCCACCAGGGCGATCTGCCCGACGACCAGCTCGGCTGGGGCCGCTCGTGCAGCGAGTTCGAGCCGCCGGCGGCGCTGATGGGTCCGCATACGGCCGCGCTCGGCATGCGCTTCTACAACGGAGGAATGTTCCCGGCCGCGTATCGCAACACCATCTTCGTCGCGCGCCACGGCTCCTGGAACAAGACCAACAAGCTCGGCGGGGACATCATCGCCGTGAAGCTGAACCCGAATGGCAGCGTGAAATCCTGGGAGCCGTTCGTGACCGGCTTCCTGCAGGACAACAACTATATCGGCCGACCGGTCGATGTGGAGGTGATGAAGGACGGCTCGCTGCTCGTGTCGGACGACTATGCCGGCGCGATCTACCGCATCAGCTACGACGGCCGCCGGGTCGCCCGCCGCTGATCACTGCGCCAAACGCCCGCCGCACCGAGCCGGGGGCGGCTTCGCCTCCTCAAACCGATTGCGCGCGGGGGGCGAAATATCGGACACTGAACGCAAGGACGCTCATCGCGCCGCCTCTCACAGCATGCGGCGACGCGACAATAAGAGACTAATCTTCTGCATCAAGGAGGGACGACCATGACCTACCCATCGCTACGGCAGAGCCTCGTGCTCGCCGGAACTATCGGCGCATTGCTCGGGGCTGCGTGGCCGACGGCCGCCCAACAGCCGGCGCCCGCGCAGCAGGCCGCGCCGTTGCCGCCCGGCTCGCCCTTGATCGGGCGTCCCGACACCGCCGACGCCAAGCGGCTCGCGCCGGTCCCGGCCCCGCCGCTCGCGGCCGCCGCCGACAAGCTGCCGGTCGACAAGCTCAAGGCTCCGAAGGGATTCAAGGTCGAGGTCTATGCCAGCGGCATGCCCAACGCCCGCTCGCTCGCGCTCGGCGACAAGGGCACCGTGTTCGTGGGCTCGCGGCTGCAGGACAAGGTCTATGCCATCGTCGACAAGGGCGGCAAGCGCGAGGTGAAGATCATCGCCTCGGGGCTCTACCGCCCGAACGGCGTCGCCTTCAAGAACGGCACGCTCTACATCATGGAGCTGTCCCAGCTCTCGAAGATCGACAACATCGAGGACAAGCTCGACAACCCGCCGAAGCCGACCGTCATCCTCGACGGCCTGCCGAAGGATGAGGCGCACGGCTGGAAATACATCGCCATCGGCCCCGACAACAAGCTCTACTTCGAGATCGGGCAGCCCTGTAACAACTGCCTGCCGCCCGAAGGCTACGCCACCATGCGCCGCGTCAACCTCGACGGCACCGGCATGGAGACGATCGCGCAGGGCATCCGCAACACCGTCGGCTTCGACTGGCATCCCACGTCGAAGGAGCTGTACTTCACCGACAACAGCCGCGACTGGATGTCGGAGGACCTCCCCAACGACGAGCTCAACCGCATGACCAAGGTCGGCCAGCATTTCGGCTCGCCCTTCTGCTATCAGGGCAACCTGCCGGATCAGGAATTCGGCTGGGGCCGCAAGTGCGAGGAGTTCACGCCTCCGATCGCGCTGATGGGACCGCACACGGCGGCGCTGGGCATGAAGTTCTACACCGGCAATTCGTTTCCGGCGAAGTACAAGAACCAGATCCTGGTTGCCCGCCATGGCTCGTGGAACAAGACCAACAAGCTCGGCGGCGACGTCGTGCTCGTGAACATCAAGAAGGATGGCAGCGCGGGCCCGATCGAGCCGTTCCTCACCGGCTTTCTCGAGAACAACAGCTATGTCGGGCGTCCGGTGGACGTGATGGTGATGAAGGACGGGTCGGTGCTGGTCTCCGACGACTGGAACGGCGCGGTCTGGCGGGTGAGCGCGGGCGGCAACGCCCGCACCGCCACCGCGCGTTGATGGATCGGAGTCGGGGCCGGGGGCGCGAGCTCCCGGCCCGTTCGTTGTAAAGAGCGTTG
>Ga0207675_100002016_pt1 | contig 20240 bp, 15 predicted proteins | sample KBSSwiS42_FD_184305 | JGI IMG/M metagenome (GOLD analysis project Ga0207675, IMG submission 184305) | Switchgrass rhizosphere microbial communities from Kellogg Biological Station, Michigan, USA - KBS Switchgrass S4-2 (SPAdes) (version 2) | ecosystem: Host-associated > Plants > Roots >...
ATCTTTATCGATGCCTCCTGCTGTGTCTCATTTCTACAGGAACTCGATGACTTAAATAACAAGTGGCCAAGTAAACTGATCGCCTATGTCCTGATGCCGGATCACTTCCACTTGATCTGCAATCCGCGCGACGGGAGAATCCGTGAATTCATAGGAGCAGTGAAGAGTCTGGTTGCGCACCGCATTGGCCGCGAGATCTGGCAACAAAGTTTCAAGGCGATGCCTCTTTGGAGTCATTGGATGGTTTGGCAGAAGATTAATTACATCCATGCGAACCCGGTAAAAGCTGGTTTAGTAAAGTCAGCCAAAGACTACGAATGGTCGAGTTTCCATTCGTACTATTCAACAGGTGTTACCTCGCTGACAGTAGCTCGCGAATGGTGGTGGCCCGATGATGCTGAGAAGCTATCGCGAGCAGTTAAGGAGCTTGGGATACGCACCGTAACCAGCGGGGGCAAGCCACCCTTCCTTACCTAGAGGTAGGTATTCTATTGGATTTCTTTTCGGATTCGCTTTACACAACCTTAGCAATCCTCTGATAATCCCGCCAGTTTAGTGTTGTTCAATGACCAAATCGATCCTCTTCAAAAACGGCACGATTGTGACGATGGATGCGAAGGATTCCATCGTGCGCGGCGATCTGTTGATCCGTGACGGGAGAATTGCATCGGTCGGCGAAAACGACGCGAGTAAAATCGACGAAACGATCGACGCGAGTGGGTGCGCAGTGCTGCCGGGGTTTGTGCAGACGCACATTCATCTTTGCCAGACGCTTTTTCGCGGAGCGGCAGATGATCTTTCACTGATTGATTGGTTGAAGAAACGTATCTGGCCGATGGAGGCGGCGCACACACCCAAATCAATTCGCGCATCGGCCCGACTGGGTATAGCTGAGTTAGTAAAAGGCGGCACGACTTGCGCTCTGACGATGGAAACTGTGCGGCACACGGAAGAGGTCCTGCGCGTCGTCGAAGAAACCGGATTTCGCGCTACTGTCGGCAAGTGCATGATGGACAAAGGTGATGACCTGCCGCCGGAACTTCACGAACAGACCCGTGCGTCGATCGATGAATCGTTGAAGCTGATCGACGAGTGGCATGGCAAAGGCGACGGCCGAATTCGTTGCTGCTTCGCGCCACGTTTTGCGGTGAGTTGCACTCGAGAGTTGCTCGCGGAAGTCGCAAAACTGGCACGCGAACGCGGTCTGATGATTCACACGCATGCATCAGAAAACAAAAGCGAGTGCGAAATGGTCGAGCGCGAGACCGGCATGCGCAATGTCGCGTATCTTTATTGGCTCGGAATCGCTGATAAGCACGTGGTGCTCGCGCATTGTATTCATCTCGATGAGCAGGAAATGAAGACGTTGGCGCGAACGAAAACGAACGTCGCGCACTGTCCATCCTCGAATCTGAAACTCGGATCGGGAATCGCGCCAGTCGCGGAAATGCTCGAGCGAGGAATTCCGGTCTCGCTAGGTGCCGATGGTGCGCCGTGCAACAACCGGCTCGACATGTTTACCGAGATGCGCACCGCCGCCTTGCTGCAGAAGGCGCAGCACGGTCCGGAAGTTCTGCCGGCGGCTCGGATGTTGCGGATCGCGACATTTGATGGTGCGCGCGCCCTGGGACTCGCAGAAGAAATCGGCAGCCTCGAGGTCGACAAGCGTGCGGATTTGATTGTGGTTGATCTGAATAATTTGCATGCTGCGCCGGAAACGGAAGTCATTTCGTCGCTTGTGTACTCAGCTCAGGCCTCGGATGTGCGGACCACGGTTATTGACGGCCGAATCGTCATGCGTGACCGCGAGCTGACGACCATGAATGAAGCGGACGTGATGGCCGAAGCGAATCGAGAAGCAGCATCACTAAAACAACGAGTAGGTTTTTGAGACAAGGAAGCGGAAAGCGCGTTACAAAAACCGCGAGTGGTAGCGAGCGGGTTCAAGACGCAACGCCTTACGGCTGGTGAAGAAGAACAATTTCATAATGCGAGTTGATGCTTTGTCCCGCTCGCTACCGCTCGCGGTTCTGTAACTGTTGCCCAACGTGTCGCAAGAAATCCTGAGCATTCCTGCCTTCGCCAAACTCAACTGGAGCTTGCGTGTGCTCGGCGAGCGCGATGATGGCTATCACGAAATCGATACCGTTCTTCAGACGATCAGCCTTCACGACACAATTACCTTCGAACGAACTGACGACAAAACCATTCAACTCTGGTGCGACGATCGTTCAATTCCTTCGGACGAAATGAACCTTGTCCGGCGCGCCGGGGGGGCTCTGCGCCAGCACTATTCGATCGACTATGGCGTGAAGATTCGTTTGCAAAAGCGAATTCCGAGCGAGGCCGGACTCGGCGGAGGATCGTCGGACGCGGCGGCGACTTTGATCGCGCTGGCGCAGTGTTGGGACATTCAACCAACAGCGGACGATCTAATTGCGATCGGAAAAAGTCTCGGCTCCGACGTTCCCTTTTTCTTTTTCGGCGGCACGGCCCGCGCAACTGGACGCGGCGAACAAATTGAGCCGCTTCGCGACGCACCCGAACAACATCTTCTCATGATCAAACCCAACGCGAGTGTTCCGACGGCGGATGCATACAACTCGCTGAATTCGCGCGCCTTGACATCATCGAACGCGAAACCTATTCTGTTGCGTTCGCAGGCGAGCGACGACTCCGTTTCATTTGATCTAAACGCTCTGCAAAACGATTTCGCAGCTGTGATTTTTCAGCTTGAACCGGAAATCGAGCGCGCTAAGAACGCCTTGCTGAAATCGGGAGCCCGCGCGGCAATTTTGTGTGGCAGTGGCTCCGCAGTTCTCGGGATTTTTGAAAATCAGGACGCTCAGGAGCGCGCCATTCAGGCGATCGAACTCGAAACTGGTTGGCGCGCGTTTCCTTGTAAGACGGTTGGGCGCAGCCACTATCGACGCGCGATGAGTACGGCAGGCGATCTTGTCGCGCGACTGTTCGGCGAGAATGCTGGGGCGTAGCCAAGTGGTAAGGCACCGGTCTTTGGAACCGGCATTCGTAGGTTCGAATCCTTCCGCCCCAGCCAAACCTTCCGTGATGAGTAATGAGTGATGCGTTTCAAGCGCTGCTTACTCATGACTCATCACTCATGACTCATCACTGACTTATGAGTACAACCGGCGGGATAAAAGTCTTTTCCGGAAATGCGAATCGCGCGCTGGCAAAGGAGATTTGCCACGAGCTGCGCTGCGATTTGGGCCGCGCCCAGACGGCGCGCTTTTCGGACGGCGAGTTCAATTTTCAGATTGAAGAAAACGTTCGCGGCGCGGACGTTTTCATCGTGCAGTCGACGTGCCCGCCGACCGACTCGCACGTGATGGAGTTGCTGGTGATGCTGGATGCGTTCATGCGTTCATCCGCCGAGCGTTTGACAGCGGTGCTGCCGTATTACGGTTATGCGCGTTCTGATAAAAAGGATCGGCCGCGCGTGCCGATCTCGGCAAAGCTGGTCGCGAATTTGATTCGCGTCGCCGGCGCCGATCGCATCCTGACGATCGATTTGCACGCTGCGCAAATCCAGGGGTTCTTTGATATTCCCGTGGATCACTTGTACGCCGCGCCGGTGATGATTCGGTATTACCAGGAGAATCCGATGCCGAATTTAACCGTGGTCGCGCCCGATACCGGCGGTGCCGAACGTGCCCGCGCTTACGCGAAGCGCCTGGATGCCGAGCTGGCCTTGTGCGACAAGCGACGCGAGAAGGCGAACGAGGCCGAAATCATGAACGTCGTCGGTGACGTTGAAGGTCGTAATTGTTTGATTGTGGACGACATGTGCGACACCGGCGGGTCGATCACTAAGGTCGCGAAAGCGTTAAAAGAAGCAGGGGCGGAACGAGTTGATGCGTGCTTCACGCACCCGGTGCTTTCCGGGCGCGCGGCGATGCACCTGGGCAACTCGCCCATCGACCAGATTGTAGTTACGAACACAATTCCGCTAAACTCTAAGGCAGCGGAACTGAAGAACATTACGGTTCTTAGCATTGCGCCTCTTTTGGCGAAGGCAATTAAGTCGATCCATGAAGAGACGAGCGTCTCTTCGCTCTTCGTATGAAGGGCAAAAACTGAAAAGCTTTTAGCCGTCAGCTCTCAGCTTTCAGTAAACAACTTGAGTTGATACGCGAATGGAACGCATTCGACCGCGTTCTGCTGGCTGAAAGCTGACAGCTGAAAACTGACAGCGTATTTGGAGCAAGCAATCATGGCAGAGAAGAAAGAAATTGTAGTGCGCGCGACATCGCGCGATGGACGTGGAAAAAATGATGCGCGCCGCGCGCGTCGCAATGGACAAGTCCCGGTGACGATCTATGGCGGCAAAGGCGAAACGGTCGCAGCCCTGGCGCCGGCGAGGGAACTGGCGGCGATTCTGCGGTCGGACGCCGGCCGCAACACGATCTTCACCCTGGATGTCGAAGGCGTGGGCCCAAGCGAAGTAATGTTCGTTGATCGCCAAATCGATCCCGTGCGAATGCGTCTGGTTCATGCTGACTTCAAACGTCTGGTGAAGGGCGAGAAGATCGAAACGACTGTGCCGCTGCGCCTGGTTGGTGAGCCTCTGGGCGTGCGCGAACAAGCCGGCGTTCTGGAGCAGATCATTCGCAACCTCGACATTCGTTGCGAGCCGCGCGAGATCCCTGAACACATCGACGTTGATGTTACGAACCTGGGTGTTCATGAGGTGCTGCACGTCTCGGATATTCCGGTCAGTGCAGGTGTTGAAATTCTTAACGAGCCGGACACGGTGATCGCGACGGTCGGAATTGTGAAGGAAGAAGTGGTTGAAGCGCCGCCTGTCGAAGGCGAGGCGCCGGCCGAGCCTGAAGTTATCGGCAAGGGTAAGAAGGAAGAGGAAGAAGGCGAAGCGGAAGAAGCCAAGTAAGAAGGCAAAAGGAAAAAGGCAGAGGGAAAGCGACTTTCGTCAACCCAATTTTGCCTTTTACCTTTTCACTTTTGCCTTATGTATCTAATCGTTGGATTGGGAAACCCCGGCGCTGAGTACGAGTGGACGCGCCACAACCTGGGTTTCATGTTGATTGAAAAGCTGGCTGCGGAAGCAGGCGCGAGGGTGAAGCGCAAAGAGTGTCGTTCGCTGGTGGGCTCGGCAACGATTGAGAATGAGCGAGTGCGGCTGGTAAAACCGCAAACGTTCATGAACCTGAGCGGAGAAGCGGTGTCGTGTCTGCTGGCCAAAGAAGACCTCGAACACGTTTCGAAGTCGTTAATCGTCATCAGCGACGACTTGGCTTTGCCGTTCGGAACGATTCGTTTGCGAGAGCACGGCAGCGCCGGTGGACACAACGGCTTGAAGTCGATCATCGCCGCGGTTGGAACGAACCAATTCATGCGGCTGCGGATTGGAATTCAGCCGGAGCATCCCGTCAGTGATGCGAAGGCTTACGTGCTTGACGAGCTTCCGAAGGCCCAGCGAGAGGAAGTTGAAAAGATCTTAGATACCGCCGCAGCGGCCGTGCATTCGGTTTTGCGGGACGGCATCAAGAAAGCGATGTCGCTGTACAACTCGTAAATGGTAAATCGTAAATCGTGAATAGATTTTCGATTTGAGGCCGCAGCTTCTATTTACTATTTACGATTCACGATTTACTCGTTTTTGGAGGACGAAGTGGCAGAAAAAAGAACTTACGAAGTAGTTTTCATCATCAACCCGGACGCAGAAGACGCGGAAGTGATGCGGCTGACTGAAGCGGTGCAGAAGATCATCACTGATCAGGGAGGCAGCATCACGAAGACCGAGATGATGGGCAAGCGGCAGCTCGCGTACGAAATCAATCACAAGCGCGACGGCATTTACGTCCTGCTCGAGGTTGACGGCTCGGGCGCGGAAATCGCCGAACTGGAACGCCGCATGCGCGTGAACGATCGGATTCTTCGCTACATGACTGTGCGCGTCGACGAAGATCGTCGTCGTGCGGATAAGTTGAAGAATCGGCGCGCGCGTAAAGCCGAACGACGTCCGACCGCCGGCAAGCCCAAAGCACAAGCTGTTGAGGGTGACGAGGCCGAAGCTGAAGCGGCCGCTTAGTTGGTTGTAGCGCAGGCTGCTGGTCTGCGCTGTTAATTGAGCAGCCCGGCAGGCTGCTGCACAGAAGGAAAGACTATGTCTACGAATTTTGACGAGCGCGACAGCGCATATGGTTTTGAACGTGAATACGAACGCGCCGGCATGCCCGGTCGCGCGCCGCGGCGGATGCAACGGCGAAAGATTTGCCGGTTTTGCATCGACAAGGTCGATTACATCGATTTCAAGGATGTGAAACTTTTGCAGTCCTACACGCCCGAACGCGGCAAGATTTTGCCGCGGCGAATTTCCGGCGTCTGCGCCATCCACCAGCGTATGTTGGCTGAGGCCATCAAGCGCGCGCGCAACATCGCATTTCTGCCGTACGCGGCTGACTAACGGTTTTGCCACGGAGACACAAAGGCACAGAGATATGCGCATCAAAAAGCAAACTGCTCAGCCTGTTCTCTGTGCCTCTGCGCCTCTGTGGCAATCACGAGGAATCTGAGAAATGGCACACAAACAAGTTCTATTACGTGAAGACATCGATAATCTCGGCGCGCGCGGCGAAATTGTGCGCGTCAAAGCCGGCTATGCGCGCAACTATCTGCTGCCGCGACAACTCGCCGTCGAAGCGACGGCCAGCAATGTGAAGCAGATTGAAGGCGAGCGCGCCGCGCTGGCAAAACGTGAAGCAAAGGAACGCTCCACCGCGGAATTGCAAGCAAATCAGTTGAAGAGTCTGACGCTGAAATTCGAGCGGAAAGTCGGCGAAGCCGGCGTGCTCTACGGCTCAGTCACTTCCATGGACATCGCGCACGAGTTGCAAAATCAGGGTTATGAAATTGATCGTCGCAAAATCGTGCTGCGCGAGCCAATCAAACGCTTCGGCAATTATACGGTGCCGATGCGCCTGCATCGTGACGTCACTGTTGATATTCCAGTAACTGTGCTGGGTGAAGGTGGCGTGGAAGTGGATGTTGAGGCTCTGGAAGCACAAGCCGCCTCAGCTTCTGAACAACCGGAAGCGGCGGCGTCTGAGGCAAGCGAGTAAGAAAGAGATTTCGTTTGCCCAAGCGCAGCAAATAAAGCAACCCGATCCCTCCCGCGTCTCGCGACTCTGTAGTATAGTTCGCGCCGCAAGAAAAAATTCCAATGTGAATTGATCTTGCGGCCTTATTTTTTCTTTCGTACCACAAGCAATGGCGACCCCTGAACCGATCCGCGACGCAATTCTGGAGAAACCGCTTCCCAGCAGCCCCGAAGCAGAAAAAGCAATTCTCGGCGCGGTGATCCTCGACAACGCTTTGATCGCGCAGGCGATCGAAATGTTGAAGCCGACGGACTTCTATGTACCGTCGCACCGACGCATCTTCGGTGCGATGATCGCTCTGTTCGAGCGTGGTTCGGAAATCAATCCAATCTTGATTGCAGAAGAGTTGCGCAAAGACAACTCACTCGATTCGTCAGGCGGCGTGCTGTTTTTGACTAACCTCACTTATGGCCTGCCGCACGTGACGAGCATCGCGCAATACGCGAAAGTAGTTCGCGGAAAATCTCTGCTGCGACAACTCGTAAAGGTCGCCAACAAGATCACCGCCGAAGCGCTCGAAGAAGAAGACGAGCCACAAAACATTCTCGATCACGCCGAGCATTCGATCTTCGCTTTGGCGGATGAGCGCATTCGCCAGGGCTTCGAACACATTAAGCATCCGGCCGAACGCGTGCTCGAGAAAGCGGAAGCCGTCGAGCACCGCGATTTGGTCGTAACTGGCGTGCCTACAGGGTTTCGCGGGCTCGATTCCCTCACTTCAGGACTGCAGAAGCAGGATTTAGTCGTAATCGCGGCGCGGCCGTCGATGGGAAAAACCAGTCTCGCGCTGGCGTTGGCTCAGCACGCGGCAATCCAAAGCAACGCGGTCGTTGGTATCTTCAGTTTGGAAATGTCGGCCGAAGCACTGGCCATGCGCATGTTATGTTCAGAAGCGAATGTCGACGCGCAAAAGTTTCGTAGCGGATTTCTTTCAAACGATGAGTGGGCGCGGCTCGGCAAAGCGCTCGGTAAGTTAGGCGATGCACGCATCTTCATCGACGACACGCCGGCGATTTCAGTGCTCGAGATGCGTGCAAAAGCGCGTCGCCTGGCGACAGAACAGAAGCAACTCGACCTGATCATGGTTGACTATCTTCAGTTGATGTCGGGTTCGACGCGCCGGTTTGAATCGCGGCAACAGGAAGTCTCGCAAATCTCGCGTGAATTGAAAGCGCTGGCGAAGGAATTAAACGTTCCGTTGGTTGCGCTTTCGCAGTTGTCGCGCGCACCTGAAAACCGCACGGACCATCGGCCGCAACTTGCGGACTTGCGCGAGTCGGGCGCGATCGAACAGGACGCCGACGTCGTCGCGTTCATTTACCGTGAAGAGGTCTACAACCGCAGCGACGACAACAAGAACATTGCCGAGTTGCACGTTGCGAAGCAACGCAACGGTCCGACCGACACCGTCTACCTCGCTTTCCTCAATCAATTCGCCAAGTTCACCGACCTTGAACGGGAAGCATTAGGTCAATATCTCGCCCGCTTCGATCGTTCGAAAGGTTCTCCGCGCATCAATCGCGGTGGCGACGAGTTCTAAAACGTGTCCGCAGATTCCGCAGATTACACAGATTTAAAACAACCCCACCACAAAAGCACGAAGACACAAAGAGGCAAGCACAAGCAAAGCATTCCGTTCTGCTTTGTGACTTTGTGTCTTTGTGGTTAGCTTTTCCTGTTCGACTGCATTACTGATTGAATCAGTGTAATCTGCGTAATCTGTGGATAACTCCGGTCGTCCAACTTGGGCTGAAATTGACCTTGAGGCGCTCGCGCATAACTATCGCGTGATTCGCCAACGTGTCGGTCCGGACGTGAAAGTCCTCGCTGCCGTAAAAGCGAACGCTTACGGGCACGGCGCGGTTGAATGTTCGCGCCGGCTGGAAAAAGAAGGCACGGATTGGTTCGGAGTTGCGTTGCCGGAAGAAGGGGCTGAGCTACGCAATGCCGGGATCACCAAACCAATTCTTTGTCTGGGCGGCAGTTGGAAAGCCCAGGAAGGCCTCTGTATTCAAAAGGATCTCACGCCGGTGGTTTATCGGCTCGACGTTGCCGAGGCGTTGAATCGCGCAGCAGCCGACGCCGGAAAGACGGTCGACATACACGTCAAGATTGACACAGGCATGGGCCGGCTGGGACTCCCCGCCGGCGATGTCGCGGAGTTTTGCGCAAAGCTGAAGCGGTTCGCCAATCTTCGGGTTGACGGGTTGATGACTCACCTGGCCTCAGCCGACGACGAACGGCAAACCGAATTTACGAAACAGCAGCTTCAGCGATTCGGCGCGGCGGTCCAGGCTTTTCGCACGTGCGGGTTTACTCATGGTCATGTTCACGCGGCCAACTCCGCCGGACTGTTTGCATTTCCCGAATCCCGATTCAACCTGGTGCGGCCGGGAGGCTCGCTTTACGGTTTCAGACGCGACGTGCTGCCCGCAAGTTTCGACCAACCGAATCTGCGACCGGTAATGTCGTTGCATTCTCGGATCGAACTTTTGAAGCAAGTCAAGAAAGGCGACAAATTGGGATACGGCGGGACATTTGAAACGAAGCGCGATTCCGTCATCGCCACGATTCCGATTGGCTACGACGACGGTTACCGTCGCGCCTTTTCAAACAAATCGCGCGTGATCGTGCGCGATCGATTCGCGCCGGTCGTCGGCCGAGTGTCGATGGATCTGACGATCATTGATGTGACTGATGTGCCGGACGTCGCTCTCGACGATCGCGTGACCTTGCTCGGAAGCGGAGGCGACTGTTCAATTACCGCGGAAGACCTGGGCCAGCTCGCCGGAACGATCTCATATGAAATCACTTGCGGCGTCAGCAATCGAGTCCCCAGAATCTATCACCGCCAAGACCAAAAATAGATGGCAACCTCAGATTTCAAGATTCAAGTTACTGATGCTGCGAGCGTCACCGCGCGTCTGTATTCCGCGGTGAAAACGGAAAGGAATCGCGTCTCGCTAATTCTGGGTCACGGCGCGGGCGCAAATCAGTTGAGTGGCTTCATGCGCTTGTTCGCGGCAGGTCTGGCGGAACGCGGACTCGATGTGGTTACTTTCAATTTTCTCTACACCGAACAAGGGCGCAAGATCCCTGATCCAGCGCCGCGGCTTGAATCATGTTATCGCGCGGTCATTGACGCAGTGGTCAAACACAAAAAGTTGAAAGGCAATCGATTGGTGATTGGTGGCAAGTCGATGGGTGGCCGCATCGCTTCACAGGTTGCCGCATCCCACCCCGAGGACATCGATGGCCTTGTGTTTCTTGGTTATCCACTGCATCCACCCGGACGCCCCGACAAATTGCGTTCGGAGCATCTGCCGAAAATCAAAGCACCGATGTTGTTTGCTCAGGGTTCACGCGATGCGTTCGGTTCAAAGCAGGAAATCGAGACGCTGATTAAGAAAATGAAATTGTCGGCCGAGCTTTATTCGATCGAAGGCGGCGATCATTCCTTCAAAGTCCCCAAAGCCCTGGGCCCTCAGGAGCAGATTTATACACAAGCGATGGACGCAATAACGGGATGGATCGAGAAGAATCTCAGTCATTAACGCGCCATTAGCTTTGAAAATATTGACATTGCCGAACCTTGCTACTATCTTGCCCGCGCTCTACTGAATACGTGCGCGCGAATCAGGCTCGACGCCGGCTGACGTCACCCACAGCCGGTCAGCGCATAACACTCAACGGTGCGGCATGACTACTCCTTCCAACCCTAAAATCGATTACACGAAAGAAGTCCGGTTTGCCGTTGTGATGTACGGCGGAGTTTCTCTGGCGATCTACATCAATGGCGTGGCCCAGGAACTTTTGCGCATGGTGCGGGCCACCGCCCAGAAAAAGGGCAACACGCGCGAGGCCTTATTGTCGAACGAGCAACTGTCAGGTTCAGAGCGAGTGTATCGGAAATTGAGCCATTTGTTGGCGGATAATCACGGAGACACCGAACCCGCAAACCTGGCCGCAGACATCCCTACGCGATTCGTCGTGGACACGATTACCGGAGCGTCAGCGGGAGGCATCAACGGGATTTTTCTTGCCAAGGCACTAGTCAGAGGACAATCACTGAATCGTATCCAGCAACTGTGGATACAAGAAGGAGCAATTGAAAAGTTACTGAACGACAGATTCTCGACAGATCCGCCGGTGGGTTATGACAAAAAGCCGCCAGCCCTCTTAAACTCAAAGCGAATGTATTTCGAACTGCTGAAGGCATTTGACGGCATGGATGACGTAAAGCCGGGACTCGCGAAATCGAGCGCTGCCGAAGCCAGCGAACCTTTGATCGATGAACTTGACGTTTATGTGACGACCACCGACCTGAATGGCGTCGTCTTGCCAATGCGATTAACCGACGAGGTTATTTACGAGCGGCGGCATAAGAGTGTCTTTCACCTTATCTATCCGCGCGAGAACTATTCTAACGACGGTAATCGACTGCCTGACGACATCGATTTCCTGCCGGAAAACAATCCGTTCCTGGCGTACGCCGCGCGCTGCACCTCTTCTTTCCCCTTCGCGTTTGAGCCAATGGTCCTGGAAGATGTCGACCCCGTATTGATGCGCTACGGCACTTACAAGGACGCGAAGCCGCCCTACTCCGAAACGGACAGTTGGCGGCGTTTCTTTCACGACTATGAGCGAGCTTCGGGCATCGATCACGTGCCACCACAACGGCGTGCGTTTGCGGATGGCGGCGATCTTGACAACAAACCCTTTGGCTATGCGGTTGAGACGCTTTCGCGGCGGCATGCTGACTGTCCAATCTCGAGAAAACTGCTTTATGTCGAACCAGCTCCCGATCATCCGGAAGATGTTCAGGAGAAAGCTGAACGTCCGGATTTCGTCGAGAACGCTATTGATGCTCTCTCAACGTTGCCGATGTACGAGACGATTCGCGAAGACCTGCAGCGATTGAATGATCGAAACCGGCTGGTCCTACGTCTAAATCGCGTTTTGGAGAACGTCGATATTGACGTTGACAAGGCGAAGGGCAGCGCGGGAAATGTCCAGGAGCTGATTGACGATAATCATAAGGAGCTCCGTGAATCGACTGACGACGAGTGGTCCACTCTCTACCTCGACGACATGATCAAACGAAAAGGGCGCGCCTACGCTGCTTACCACCGGCTTGAGATCGCATCGGTGACCGACGATCTTGCGCGCGTCCTAACTCGGGGAGCGGGTTTGAGCGAAGACTCGGATTTCTTCGCCGTCTACCGCAGCTTTTCGCGCGCGTGGCGTGGCATGCGTTATACGGATTACCGGCAGGATCAAACCACTGAGAGCGGGTTGCCGACCTCGGTGAATCCACGTCCTATTAATCAATTCCTTACCAATTTCAACCTGTCATATCCGGTGCGGCGGATCAGTTTTCTACGTAGCCGGATTGAAATTCTCTCTTGTTTGGATGAAAAGAAGTTGCGCGACACCTATAAATGGGCGCGAGACTTTAATTTGACGCAAGACCATTTGCGAGATTTTCGACTGGAACTGCGTCGAATTTATCGTGAGCTTAAGAGGATTGAAACCGACTTGCGTAAAGTCCAGCGACACTTAGTGTCGCGGCCCAAGCCCGGCGACCCAAAGATCCGTCGCGATCGACATAACCGTATTGCCGAGCTTAGCAAAGAGATCGTAAAGAAAATTAAAGGTGGCGTGCTCCCGGATGGCACTCTCAATCCGACCGTAGTTCTCGATCGGTTCATCGCGGGGACGAAACGGGGAGTGTGCGATTCTCCCGAATCCGAATCAGATCGCCGCGCCGAAGCATTTCTGCGGGCGTTCCCCGATGTCTGGTTGAAGATATGTGAGATTGCCGATGAGATTGGCGCTGAAGTGAAGAACGCCCGCGGTGACGCGGATCAGATGTGCTCAACCATTCTGAACATTCGGTCCGCGGAAGGAGAGGAAACAAAAGCGGCGCCCAGTGATGGCGCGGCCCAGGCCCAAGATTGTCTGCGGAATTACTATGTGAACTATGACGATTACGACATGATCATTTTTCCGATCATGTACGAGACAGAAATCGGCGAGCCAGCGCCGGTAGACGTGTTTCGCATCAGTCCTGAGGACGGCACGGCGCTGATTAACGAGCGTGTGGCAAAGTGCCAAAAACTTGCCGGCACAGCACTCGGCCATTTTGGCGCTTTCCTGGAAAAACGTTGGCGCGAAAACGATATTCTGTGGGGTCGGTTGGACGGAGCTGAACGGATAATCAGCTCCGTTTTACCCGCAAACCATCCGCAAAAACCACAATTGATCGCCGAAGCACTGGCGGAAATCGTTTATGAAACGATTGCGGACATGGGGATCGAAGCAACTCACGATCTGCTTTGCGAATCGCTGATGCGAACGGTGTCCGGCGAATGTGACGCCTCGCTGCTCTCAAACAGTGACCCGAAAAGCCCAGGCTTCATCGACAAACTCACCGAAGCTTTTCAGTATTTGGAAATCGCCGTGGATGAGCGAGCGCGTGCCAGACTCGATGCCAAGATCGACAAGGTTGCGTTACAGGATCACTACTTCGCCGTCTTTCCAAAAAACAGCCGGCCGGATCCTGAAGCAACGTTGAAAACTGCGTCGCGAGCGACCACCATCGTCGGCAAGATGTTCGAGAAGCTTGCCGACGATCAGGCCAGCCGCGGAAAGAAGTATGCGGCTTGGGTCACGCGCCTCGGCTTAATTGCGTGGGGCATGGCTGAACTGGCGACGCCGCGTAGTCTCTGGAATCTGATGTTTCGCTATTGGCTGAAACTACTCTACGCGTTCGAAATTGTGATGATCATTGGCGCAACAATTTTAGCCAAACCGCAAGTTTCGCAGTTCGGCTGGACAATGTTCGGTATCACCGCGGCGGTGAATACGGTCGCCTGGTTGATGCACGATCACATGAATTACAGCAGGCGCGTCGCGCGCTTTGTCGTGTCCGTGTTTCTGCTTACTCTCGTCGGATTGACGGCGATTGGCGGCTTGAAAACAGGATCATTCCTTTTCGGCTGGAGTTTTAAAGGCATGACTCCTCTGGGTTGGCTTCATAAACAACTGGACAGCCTCGATTCCTGGATGGCGGCTCATTTGCCGGATCGCGTCTGGACCACAGTGCGCGCCGGGTGGCCGTTAATCATTGCGTTTGCGCTCATCGTTCTGTTGTGGAGAAGGGCGCGAGTAAGAAACATCCAGCCATCCAGGAAGAAGGGGCAGGCAACCCCACCTCTGCGGCAACAGGCAACATGAGTCTTCAGGCAACGCTTTTCAGGCTAACTTGACCGCCTCGCATACTCGCAACCTGGGGTTTCAAGCGTGCTTGAGCCACATTCGTCTTTGATGATGCGGAGCTCCCAACAGGGATGACCCGCCCACCTCGCTAATTCACAGCCCTCAAACGTGGAAGGAGACGTTATGAGATATCGAGGGTACTTCTACTGCGCACTTGCCACGACGGTAAATATCATAATCAATGCGCTTACGTTCGGAAACTACTTGTGGCTTGAGGGAAGGGTTCGCGGAGGTGTCTTCAATAACTGGGGCCGGCGATTTCGTTATCGGCCGCAGAGATTCGTTGAGCCCACTTCTGAAGCCGAAATCATTGAGCTTGTCAAAAACTCGCATCATGTCAGAGTTTTTGGTTCCGCGCATTCTTTCAATGACGGAGTAGTAGTGGATGACGTTCTCGTGTCGCTGGACAAATTCAGCGGCGTTATTCGGAAAGATTTGGAAAAGCAGCAAATCGCTTTTAAAGGAGGAACACGAGTGCGAGACGTAGTCCAGTTTCTATTGGACGATGGTCTCGCTTTCAAGGCGCTGCCGTCTCATGACGCGCAGAGCATCGCCGGAATTCTGTCGACCGATGTACACGGGACGAGTGGAAAGGATTGGGACTGGGGCTTTGTCAGCCAGACGGTCGTCAGTCTCAAGTTGATTGATGGCAAAGGACTGGTCCACGAATGTCAGCCCTCGGATGATCTTTTCAAAGCGGCTATCGGCGGTGTCGGGGCGGTTGGGATCATCACAGAAGTCGTCGTCCAGGGCGTTCCTCGCTTCAATGTCGAGCAGAAATTCGAAATATCCGATCTGTCTTTCGTCGAGAGTAATTTTGATCGCTTGCTGAAAGAGAACGACCACCTAAGTCTTTACATGTTTCCGTTTACTCAGAAATGCCAGATCAGCACGTGGAACAGAACCAAAAAGCCGAAGTCCTTTCTTGGGCCTGTTCGGGAATTCGTGAGTATCTCAGTGGATGCTTTGCTCGCCGCGTGGGCGGGAAACCTGATGGCGTATCTGGGGTGGTTGCCTAAATTATCTTCGGTGACGCATAGCCTGAAAAAAGGGACCGATCTGGTGATGGAGAGTAACAAGGCGTTCAACCGCACAATCTATCATCTTCATCAGGAATTGGAATTCACGGTGCCATGCGAGGACACGTTTGACATGTGCCGCCGCTTCGTGGGGCTCTACGAGAAAATGTATTCGGAGGGGTTGCCCTATGCGCTCTTCGAGGTCCGATTCACTCCACCGAATGATCGGACGCTAATCGGGGCCGGGCATTCGCGTCGCTCTACCTGGATCGATTTGGTCTGTAACGATTCTCACGGATTCGAAAAGTACTATGCAGCCGCCGAAGCACTGATTAAGGAAATCGGCGCGCGACCGCATCTGGGAAAGTACTGCCTAACCTTACACAAGGAAGACCTGCACAAGGTTCACGGGGACAACTTTGTGAAGTTTCTTCAGATTGCGCAGGAACGCGATGCTGAGAAGAAGTTCGTTAACGATTTCACGCAGCGCATTTTTGGGGGGTGACCAACGGCTGGACTAATTTGATTACGGCTTTAGGTCATCGATAATCCTCTTGCCGACACGTAATGACAGTGCCGAGATCGTTAGCGATGGATTGACTCCCAGGGCTGTTGGAATGATCGAAGCATCCGCGATGTAAAGGCCATCGTAAAATGGTTGGTCGCCGGTCTTAGTTTTGTCGAAGACGTGCCCAAACTCATCGACGACGCCATCCGCGGCGGTCTTGGCCATGCGGCAGCCACCCAGTGGGTGACTCACGGGAATTGACTCCGCACCCGCCGCTTTCGCGGTGGCCGTCAGAAACGGGTTGAAGAATTCGAACGTAGTGCCGTCGGGGCGCAGCTTGGCTGAAAGCTGCTTCAGTGAATTGAGGATGGCGACATAAACCGGATCATCCCAAAACTTTTTGCCACCCAGCTTCGAAATGCGCAGCGGCGTTTCGCCTGACCTGCCAAGTCGAAAGACCCCTTGAGCTGACTCGCGACCCATCATCACCAGGCACATTGTGTTCTGGATGCGCTCTTCTTCCGACTTGAAAAAGTCTGCCCGCTCAAGATTGTTACGCCAGATTTCTTTGATGAGCTGTGGGATTCTCATTTTGGCGTAACGGAGAATAGCGCGAACGAGAAGCCCGCCTCCCGCGCCGTCGTCAACGAGTTTTTGCATTAACGGTATGCCTTCGCCGGCAATTGATGCCAGCGCCGGTGGAATGCCCTGATCCTCCAGAGTGTGAAAGAGGTCCGTGTTCGGCGGAACTGTTGAGTCGGGGCCATCTGGACCGGTCCCAGTAACACTATTGAAGTGGGCGAACGATGTGGTCACGGGTCCACGAATCAGGCTGGCGCGTTCTTTGGTTTTCTCAAGGAAAGCAAGGTAGTCGCCGTTGGTTGAAAATCCGACGCCGACTTTATCGCTGAGGTTCGGCAGCGTTCCTTTTTCTTTCGAGCGCAGCATTATTTCGTTCGTGCCTAAACAGCCCGCTGAGACGATTACCCTGTCCGCCGTAACTGTTCGTCTGTCGAAATTTGACGGGTCATCATAGTGACGCTGGATGTACTGAATCTCGTAACCGCCATCAGGTAGCGCGCGAATCACGTCCACTTCGCACAGTGGCGCGACCTTCAGGTTCTTGAATGTTGCGGGCGCGGTTCCATCAGGCTTGCCCAGCGTGGCGAGCATCAACTGTTTGTTCAGAGTATGTCTCGCGCCAGGCAAACAGCCGACATTACAGCGGCTCTGCCGTTCGCAATAATTTGTTTCTTTCGCCTGCGGATAATTGTGTGGAAACATTTCGCCCGGCAAACCGAGCGGACTGTTTTCAGGGGTCAAATCATTTATCGCTAAATCCACCAGGCCGTAGTCCTTTGTCAGCCCGCGCACAGCCGTTTGGAAAACGCGCGCGCGATCCAACCAGTCATCATTCTTCAGGTCCTTATCTTTGTCCTTGTTGTCCAGTGTAGGTCGCTCTGCCTCCGGGGTGATGCGCTTCACGCCGCGTTTATTGGCTTTATTGTTGGGATCTTCCGTCACCGTCCAGTGCGGGTTCAAGCGCGCTGTTCGCGCCGCGATGTTGCTCAATCCGGAATTGACGCTCGCCGGCGGCATCTTGCGATCTGGATCATTGAAAGGAAGGTTGTGGGCTTTTCGGGCTTCCAGCGCAGACAGGACGCTGAAACTGATTGCGTGTCGTGCGAAATTGAAATATTCCTCACGTTCCTCGTCAGTCCATGAAATGGGCCAGCGAGGCTCCTTAAAAATGAAGTCCGGCGGTTGGATGGTGATGTTCGAATAGACGAGCGAACCCCCGCCAACACCGCTGGCGCGAACCACAGTCACTCCGTCGGACTTGCGCCCGAACAGACCGAGAAATCCGCGCGTGCCCAGTGTCGCGAAATCATAGAGTCCATCCTCGTTCCGTAGGCTCTTGAACAGACGCGTGAAGATATTCTCGTCTTTCGTACGGCGGTAGCAGCGACTGAAGATATCCAGAAAGCCGCGAAAGCTGTTATTGGATGACCAGAACTGAACAGGTTGCTTTTGATCTTCCTTCAGAAATTTATACGTACGGACTTCCTTGTCCTGCACCGTGCTGTGCGGCGTGGTCCACCAGGTACCGCGCTCGAGCATGAGGATGTCCTCGCCCTTATTACGATCCTTGAAAGCCTGAGCGAGCGGAATGCCTGTCATGCAACCGCCAAAACCTGTGCCGATAATTACAACAGTGTGATCCCGTTTGATTGTTTGTGACATGGCGTGAGTCTCCAAAACAGAAAGGCTCAGGACCTCGCTATCCTTTAGCCAGGCGCTATTGTTATGGGTCCTTCGATCAAGATCGGCGGTTTGCTCAACCGGGGCACACCGATCGGAAAGATTTCGAGCCTGCCGTCCGGCTTGATGCGCAGGCGCAAGAAGTTTTTGTAATCCTTGATCTTAAGTGATGAAAACGCTTCGTTGTGATGGCGGCGCCAAAGATTCAGGGATATCAGCAGATAGAGACCCATGACGAACGATCCGAGCAGGTGGCCACCGATGTAGAGCACTAACGCGCGGCAAAGCGCTACCTTCCAATTCGTCAAATCCCGAATGCTCGTAACCGCACAGAGTTTGTTCGCGAGTTGCGCTATCCATAAGGCAGCAAAGATATGAGCGCTTGCATGAACCAGAGCGCCCCAAAGGAAACGGAACACTCGACCGCCTTCAGTGAAGTAGTAGAAGCCGATATAAATCGCAACGATCAGCGTCAGACGCGGAGTTGAGGCCGTAAAAAGAATAAAGAGCGGCGTGAAATCCCACTCAACGCTCGTCACGCGCCAGCCGAGCATCAGGTAAAGCAAGCCAGTAAGCACGCCGAACCAGGGATTGATGAACGGAAACAAAAGGTTCTTGAACGTGAGCCAGAAGCAAATCGATGCGCGGGGAAATTGCGATTCTTTCTTCAGCTTGAAGGTGTCGTCATACACAGTGACGGTATCGACGTTTTGGAAATGGGTTGGGTGAAGAAAAGCTCCACCACCACCCGAGACTATCTTGTGCTGGTTGGGATCAGTGGCGTGTTCGTGGCGACGGTAATGGTGCAAGTCTCCTGACAGCGTCAGATAAGCCTTCACTTTCTTCGTCCCGAGCACCTTTTTCCCCAACAAGAATTCCAAGTTGTTCATCAATGTCGGATCACGCTGCATTTTTCCGTAAAGCCAGTCCGGTTCAGGGATGCACACGATCAACCGATCTCCGTCTTTCATCAGCTCTACGATCGAGCGGAAGTACTCCACTTGCGGCCGATCCACATCGTTTTCAAGCTGAGTATCAACCGCCCAAAGCCACCAGCGGTAAGGTAGTCTGAGCGCAAAGTAACTACGTCGTTGTTTGGTGCCCCAACTACCAATGCGGCGCTGCTGGGTAAACTGCCGGAGAAAACTGATCAGCCCGTCGTACCAATCATGATTTCCAGGGATCGCGTACAAATCCCAGAGCGCCGGTTGATCTTCATTTGTGTTTGGGGACGCGGCTTCGAAAGGCGCAACCAATCGGCGCTGATATTCCTGCTTGCTGGCAAACGGATAGATTTCATCGCCGCCAAGCACGAGAAAATTGCCGCGCGGCAATTTTTCGCCAGCCAACTCAATCGAGGGCTTGCTGACCAGACCGGCCATGTAAAAAGTGGAATCCCACCCGTCGGCCGTGTCCGACATGTAATCAAACCAAAAATCGCCGGGCTCGCAAGCGCTGTAATCCATTAGTTGCTCTTGTTTGTCGGCGGCCACCGCTTCTTCGCGTCGGGCGTCAATGCGAGTGCCGATCAGATCAGACACCAGCACTTGGATCCCGGTGTTCATCAATTGCCGTGGGTCGTACCATCCGACCATCGGCAAATGTTTCGGTTCTAATTTTTTTTCGTTGCTCACGATCTTTTCTCCAGTGGAGAATACGCGCCAGGCGATTGAAGAAAAACTGCGTTAGCAGTGGGCCGACTTTTTCGAATGTAAGGACGGCAGAAGCCCAACGAGAGTCGAGCCCAGTTGACGGCGCGCACGATATTCTGGTGCACCATGAAAGTCAACAGTTTGTAGCAAGTTTCTTATCAAGCGTTCCGCGATCGCTTTTTTGCGCGTGACTTGACCCTGCCGCACTCGTGCCGGATCATCTGCTTTCGATTTCAAAGGAGCAGCGATGGAATATCGTTTCGTCCAACTCGACGTGTTTACCGACGAGCCGTTTACCGGCAATGCGCTCGCGGTGTTTCCCGAAGCCGAAGGCCTGACGGACGAACAGATGCAGCGCATCGCGCGCGAGATGAAT
>Ga0207675_100002019_pt1 | contig 20228 bp, 14 predicted proteins | sample KBSSwiS42_FD_184305 | JGI IMG/M metagenome (GOLD analysis project Ga0207675, IMG submission 184305) | Switchgrass rhizosphere microbial communities from Kellogg Biological Station, Michigan, USA - KBS Switchgrass S4-2 (SPAdes) (version 2) | ecosystem: Host-associated > Plants > Roots >...
AGCGGCGAAGCCTTCCTCAGTTCGCTCGACAAGTTCCGGCCCGACTGCGTGGTCCTCGACCTGCAGATGCCGGGCCTGACGGGGCGCGACGTGCAGAAACGCCTGATCAGCATGCAGATCAACCTGCCGGTGATCCTGATCACCGCGCACGACGACATGGTGACCCAGCAGCAATCGCTGTCCGACGGCGCCGCTAACTACCTCCGCAAGCCGCTGCGGGGGGACGTGCTGGTACGCTCCATCAACGAATCCATCGCACGCGCGGCGCAGTCCGCCGGCGTTTCGCAGGCCCACGGGGACCATCGGACCTAGGGCGGATTTCAACTCTCGCCTCACAAAGTTAGCGTGCGCGCATGCTCGCCCAGACCCTGCCGCGGGTTCGCCTGACTGTCAGCATCGTCCTGCTCGTTTTCGCCGGGACCGCGTGCACCGGCGGCGACCATCGCCCTGCCCCACCCGCCACCGCGGAACCGGCGCCGCCGGTTGCCGTGACGCCGGCCGAGGACCGGGGCAAACAAACCGGCGCCGACGCCGCCGCGGCGAGCGCTGACACCAGCGCTCTCGGTCATGTCGACGGCGGTGACGCCGAACGCGCCGCGAGCAGGCGCGGGCATGAGAGCGCGGGCGAACCGGCGCCGGGGGCGACGCCCGGGAGCGGCGGATGAAACTGCGCTTCGCCACGCTGAACACCTGCTCCATGGGCCTGGCATTCGCGGCGGCCCTGTTGTGCTCCGGCTGTGAACCGGCCGCGGGGCCGGCCAGCGCCGATCCCACCCTGTTCGAATCCCCGGGCGCAGCCGCCATGGAGTTCGCCGAGGCGGTGCGCGCCGGCGACATGGCCAGGCTGTCCGCGATGCTCGGCCCGGAGTCCGCGGCAATGCTCAATACCGGCGACCCGGTGCAGGCCGGCAACGAGCGCAAGGCATTCATCGAGGCTTACGACGCACAGAAGCTGCTGGTGCCGGCCGGTCCGGATGCGTTCACGCTCGAGGTCGGCGGCCGCCGCTGGCCGCTGCCGCTGCCGATCGTAAAAACCGGCGACGCGTGGAAGTTCGATACCCGGAGCGGCATTCGCGAGATCGTGCTGCGCCGGATCGGCCGCAACGAGCTCGCCGTCATCGGAGTCTGCAAGGGCCTGGTGGCCGCGCAGAGTGAATACGCGGCGAAATTCGGCGGCTTCGCGACGCGGCTGCGCAGCGAACCCGGCAAACAGGACGGGCTGTACTGGGAAACCCAGGCCGGCGAACCGGAGAGCCCCGCGGGCTCGTTGCTCGCGTGGGCCGAAGCGCAGGGATACACGCCGGGCGCTGCCGGCCATACCGCGCCGTATCGCGGTTATTTCTACCGGCGCCTCGACGTCAAGGATGCGAAACGGGAATTCGCCATCCTCGCCTACCCCGCCGAATGGGGCGCGAGCGGCATCATGACTTTCATCGTGAACGAAAAGGGCGAGATCTATCGCAAGGATCTCGGGGCCGGAACCGCGACCGCGGTCGAGACCATCCAGCGCTTCGCGCCCGATGCGACCTGGACGCGCGAAACCTGAAATGAACAACGCAACGGAGCAATCCATGAAAAAGATCCTGGCACTATTGGCAGTCACCTGTGCGCTCGCGGCCTGCGAGTCCGGACCCAAGATCCGCGCCAACACCGCGCCCGGCGCCAACCTGCAGTCATACAAGACGTATTCTTTCCCGGCGAAACTCGGCACCGACCGCGGCGACGTGCAGACGCCGCTCACCGGCTACTTCAAGGAAGCCGTGCGCCGCGAGATGGACGCGCGCGGCTACCAGTTCGTCGAAGGCGGCGTCGCCGACCTGTGGGTGAACTTCCACGTCGCCGCCCAGGAGAAAACCGACATCCGCAGCACGCCGGCGCCGTACTACGGCGGCTACTACGGTTATCGCGGCGGCGTCTACGGCGGCTGGTACGGCGGCGGCACCGAGGTCGAAACCGTCCACTACAAGGTCGGCACCTGCAACATCGACGTGGTCGACGCGCAGAAGAAGCAGCTGGTGTGGGAAGGCCTCGCCGAAGGCAAGCTCACCGAGAAAGTCCTCAAGGATCCGCGCGCCGCGGTGAATGCCGTGGTGACGGAGATGTACAAGCAGTTCCCCGGACCCCAGCCCGCGGCACCCGCCACGGGTAACTAACTACCGGCGGCTCCCGGGGAGGAGCCGGCCCCGAACTCCCCGTTGCGGGGCCGGCTCGCCGCGATGCATGCTGGCGGCATGAACAAAAGCAGGCTGGTCAACTGGATCTGGCGCGGCGTCGCCGTGCTGGCGTCGATAATCGCGCTGGTGCTCACGCTGCGCATCCTGCAGAGCGAACGGCAGCCGGATCTCAGGCCCTGGCATACCTGGGCGCCGCGCGAGGCGGACGCCGGAGAAATCGCCCGGCTCGACTGGACGGCGTGGCTCGCGGCCGAGGACAAGCTGTTCGCCGACACGCGCACGCACCTGCGCAACGAGCTCGAGCCCGAGGATCGCGTGGCGGCGAACCGTTACTTCGAAGGCAGCCCGCTGTATGCGGCGCATTTTTCGCGTGACTGGAACCGCTCCTACGAGTTGCTGCCCGGCGGCGCGCCGGTGGGTGCGGTGGTGCTGCTGCATGGCCTGTCCGACTCGCCGTACTCGCTGCGGCACGTGGCGCAGAGTTATGCGGATCATGGCTTCGCCGCGGTGGGCATCCGCCTGCCGGGCCACGGCACGGTGCCCGCAGGGCTGACGCGCGCGCACTGGCAGGACTGGCGTGCGGCCACGCGGCTCGCGGTGCGTGAGGCACGCCGCCTCGCGGGTCCCGGCAAACCGCTGCACATCGTCGGATATTCCAACGGCGGCGCGCTCGCCATGCAGTACACGCTCGATGCCGCCGCGGACCCAGGGCTCGAAATACCGTCGCGGGTGGTGTTGCTCTCGCCCATGATCGGCCTGACGCGTTTCGCGCGTTATGCCGGCGTCGCGGGCTGGCCGGCACTGCTGCCGCGGTTCTCGAAATCCGCCTGGCTGGACATCGTCCCGGAGTTCAATCCCTTCAAGTACAACTCCTTCCCGGTGAACGCCGCGCGCCAGTCCTACGAGCTCACGCAGGTGATCGACGCGCAGATCGCGGACGCCGTGGAGCACGGCACGATCAGCAAACTGCCGCCGGTGCTGGCCTTTCAATCGGTGGTGGATTCCACCATCGCCGGTGAGGCGCTGGTGAGCACGCTGTTCGCGCGGCTGCCGGAAAATGGCAGCGAACTGGTGTTGTTCGACGTGAACCGCGCCACGCCCTTCGACATCCTGATGTCGGGGTCGGCGTTGTCGAGTCTCGAGAAGATGCTGCCGATGGGTCCGCAGCGTTATCGCGTCACGGTCATCGGCAATTCCACGGGCAATGCGCGCGCCACGGAAACCTCGCGGCTGCCGGGCGCTGCGAGCGCCGTCACGCGCGCGCTCGACGTCGAATACCCGCGCAGCTTCTTCTCGCTATCGCACGTCGCGATCCCATTTCCACCCGGCGATTCGCTGTATGGCACGGAGCCCGAAGAGGAGAAGTTCGGCGTGCACCTGGGCATACAATCGCCGCGCGGCGAGCGCGGCACGCTGATCCGCGGCGCGGACACGCTGGTGCGCGCGTCCTGCAATCCGTTCTATCCCTACATGGCGGCGCGCATCGAAGAGACCCTGGCGCATTGAGGGACTTCAGGGCTTGCCGGCCGGGCCCGGCGCGGGTTTGCGGGTCTGATCGTCCTGGCGCGAATCGTCCGGCTTGGCCTGCTCCCGCGCCTGCTTTTCTTGTTGCTTCGCTTCCTTCTTCTCTTCCTTCGATTGCTTGTTGGGGTCGACCTCGTTCAGGTTTTTCTTCACGTCGCGCAGCGTGATCGAGCCTTCCAGTGAACGTGCGAACGCGCTCACGAACGCATTGCGCAGCACACTGGAGATGGTCGCGAACAGGCTGGTCCTGGGATTCTCGATGGTGCCGCTGAAGGGAATTCGCGCCGCGGCCTGGTCGGCCTCCGGGTTGGTGACGACTTTCGCGGCAAAATCCAGGAAACCCTCCCACGCGCGACGCAGGGGACTCTCTTCATCCTCGCCCGATCGATGCAGGTCGACGTCCTGGAGAATGGGCTTCGCATATCCCTTGAACCGGCCGTCGGCCGCGGCCATTTCGAGATACAGCTCGAACTTGCCCGCCTCCGCGTCGGCCTTGATGTACTCGCGCAGCCAGGGATTGACCTGGGGCAATTGCACCTGTTTGACCTCCATGTTCACGTCGAAGGTGGGCTGCTTCGCCCAGGGATCCACGCTGCCGGCGACATGTGCCGGTGCGCCGTCGAGCACCTTGCCGTCGAGCCGGAAGTTGGCGAAGGCCTCGCGGTTGGAGTCGGCGACGTTGGTGAGATTCGACACGGAGCCGTGCACGTGCCGCGCGGTGATCGCGTCGCCCGTGCGGATGCCGGGCGCGAGGAATCTGACCGTGCCGTCGCGCACCTCGACCGTGTTGAACCGAATCGGCGAGAACTCCTCGAGCCGTGCGCGCCAGTTCTCTTCCTTGCCGAGCTGCGTGTCGGCTTCCGTCCTGCCCTGCACGAGATTGAGCTGCGGCCGGTCGAACACCGCCGTGGCGACGAACGACCCCTTGAAGAGACTGCGCCACTCCACCGCGAGATCCATGCGCTGCGCCTCGAAGAACGGGGTCGGACGTTTCGCGCCGATCTTCTGGATCACCACATCGTTGACGCTGTATGCGCCGCGCCAGAGGTGGATGTCCACTTCGCCCACGTGCCCGCGGTACGCGCGCAGGGTCGCCAGCTTGCGGTTGGCATAGTCCTCGACGACAAAGGGCAGCGCGATGCGCGCCGCGACCAGCAGCAGGAACACCACCGCGAAGGCGATCACGAACTTGCGTTGACGTGTCACGCCGGAATGTTTGCATCGTCCCGCGCGTGACCCAAGTGGGCTTCTGCCTTACATTGCGTCACCGCATTCCCACCCGGGCGATTGCATGCAGTCCGACAACTCCGAAAAACAGGTCAGCGCGGCGGAACTGGTCGCGCGCTTCGCGCTGGAGCCCCATCCGGAGGGCGGCTGGTACCGCGAAGTGTTCCGCTCGGGAACGCTGCTGTCGACCGCGCGCGGTCCGCGCGCCGCGCTCACGTCCATCTATTTCCTGCTGGAGCGCCACCAGCACAGCCGCTGGCACGTGGTGACGTCGGATGAGACCTGGCATCACGCGGGCGGCGCGCCGCTGGAACTGCTGGTGTATGCGCCCGCCTCCGGCAAGTTGCAGCGCCGGGTACTCGGGCCGCTGCACGAAGGCCATGAGCCGCTCGGCACGGTCAACGCCGGCGAATGGCAGGCGGCGCGTTCACTCGGCGCGTATTCGCTGCTGAACTGCGACGTGGCGCCGGGGTTCGACTTCGAGGACTTCACCTTCATCTCCGCGGTGCCCGGACACGAACGGGCATTTGCCGGCGAGCTCGCCGCGTTCCGGAGCCTGTTGTGAGTCGTCTGGTGAGGGCGTGGCCGGCACCGTTGCTGGGCCTCCTCTGCGCATTCGCCATCGCGGCCGACCGCGACTGGCCGGCCTACGGTGGCGACGCCACCAAGATGCGGCATTCGCCGCTGAAACAGATCAACCGCAAGAATGTCGCACGGCTCGAACTCGCCTGGAGTTACGACACGGGCGAGAAAGGCGACACGCAGACCCAACCCATCGTCGTCGGCCGCGTGGTGTATGGCTACACGCCGACCCACAAGGCCATCGCGCTCGACGCCGCCAGCGGCAAACTACTGTGGAGCTTCGATTCGAAGATCACCGGTAGCGGCGCGAACCGCGGGCTGATGTACTGGTCCGGTGTCGGCGGCGCGCGCGTATTCGCCGCGGTCGACAATTTCGTGTATGCGCTGGATGCGGCCGGCGGCCAGGTCATCGAATCCTTCGGCAAAAACGGGCGCATCGACCTGCGCGAGGACCTGGGCCGCGAGCCCGCCACGCAATCCGTGCGCCTCACGACACCGGGCGTCATCTTCCGCGACCTCATGATTCTCGGCGGGCGCGTCGGCGAGAGCCTTCCCGCCTCTCCCGGCTATGTGCGCGCCTATGACGTGCGCAGCGGTGCCTTGCGCTGGACGTTTCGCACCATCCCGTCGCCCGGCGAGCCCGGCTACGACACCTGGCCCAAGGATGCCTGGCAGTACATCGGCGGCGCCAACAGCTGGCCGGGCATGACGCTCGATGAGAAACGCGGCCTGGTGTACGTGCCCACCGGCTCCGCGGCCGCGGACTTCTACGGCGCGAATCGCAGCGGCGACAACCTGTACGCCAATTGCCTGCTGGCGCTCGACGCCGCCACCGGCAGGTTGCGCTGGCACTTCCAGTTCGTGAAACACGACATCCTGGATCGCGACCTGCCCACCGCTCCCACGTTGGTCACACTGCAACTCGAGGGCAGGAAAAAAGACGCGCTGGTGCAGACCACCAAGCAGGGCTACGTCTTCCTGCTGGATCCCGACGACGGCAGGCCGCTGTTGCCGGTCGAGGAGAAACCGGCACCCGCCACCGACGTGCCGGGCGAGACCAGTCATCCCACCTACCTGCAGCCGAGGACACCCGAGCCCTACGCGCGCCAGCGGCTGACGCCGGACACGCTCACCACCCGTACGCCCGAAGCCAACGCCTGGGCGCGCGCCGAGTTCGCGAAGATGCACAGCGACGGCCCGTTCAAGCCGCTGACCGTCGACATCGATACGACTATCTACCCCGGCTTCGATGGCGGTGCCGAATGGGGCGGCCCCGCGTACGACCCGGACACCGGCATCCTGTACGTGAACGCCAACGAGATGTCCTGGGTGGGTTCGCTGGCGGCGAACGACAAGGGACGCAGCACCGGCAAGACCATCTACCTGCGCGCCTGTGCGGCCTGCCACGGCGACTCGCTCAAGGGTTCGCCACCGCAGTTTCCCTCGCTGCTCGGCATCAACGCGCGTATGACGCAGGCGGATTTCACCGAGCGCGTGCGCAAGGGTGGCGGACGCATGCCGGCGTTCGCGGGGTTGCAGGCCGAAGCGCTGCGCGCCATCGCGCGATTCGTGTTCGACGGCGCAGACATCCCGGCGGGCGAACCGGATCTGTCGCCCATCAACCAGGCGTATCGCTTCACCGGTTATCGCCGCTGGCTGGACCCGGAGGGGTATCCCGCGGTGGGCATGCCCTGGGGCACGCTGAATGCCATCGAACTCCCCAGCGGGCGTTATCTCTGGCGCATTCCCTTCGGCGAATTTCCCGAGCTCGCGGCGCGCGGCCTGGCGGACACGGGCAGCGAGAACTACGGCGGGCCGCTGGTGACCTCGGGCGGATTGCTGTTCATCGGCGCGACCATCCACGACCGCAGCTTCCGCGCCTTCGACAAGCGCACCGGCCAACTACTCTGGAAGGCGGCGTTGCCGTACTCCGCCGATGCCACGCCCGTCACCTACCAGGTCGACGGCCGGCAGTACGTGGCGATCTTCGCCAGCGGCGGCAAGGAACGCGGTGGGTCGGGCGGCGGCGTGTACGTGTCTTACGCGCTGCGGCTCAAACACGCGCAATGAACTTCAGCGACACCGAGTTCATGCAGTAACGCAGGCCGGTCGGATCCGGCCCGTCGTCGAACACGTGGCCGAGATGCGCATCGCAGCGCCGGCACGACACCGCGATACGCTCCATCATCAGGCTGTGGTCGGCGAGCTCGTTGACGTTGGCGCTGGAGATCGGCTTCCAGAAACTTGGCCAGCCGGTGCCGGATTCGAACTTGGTGCGCGAATCGAACAGCGCCGTGTCGCAGCAGATGCAGCGGTACAGGCCATCGGCGTGGTTGTCGTTGTACTTGCCGGAGTACGGCCGCTCGGTACCCTCCTTGCGGGTCACGTAGAACGAATCCTCGGGCAGCAGCTTGCGCCATTCTTCCTCGCTGCGGACGATCTTCGGCACGGTTACCTTGCCCTGGCTCACGCCGGCCACGGAGAAATTCTCGAGGGTGACGTTCGCGGGCTTCGCGGCTGCAGCGGGCTGATTCGCAGAGCGTGCGCAGGCGGCGACCGCCAGCGCAACCGGTGACGCCAGCAGTCCCATGAGAAAGGTGCGCCGCGGGGATTTCGAATCGTGCATGCGTGCTCCTAGCCGAAGGTGAACGAATAGGCCTCGACGTGCGGGTCGAGGAATTCGATGGTGAATTCGTGTTCCTGCACCGCGCCCTTCTGGCGGATGAGCTGGTACAGGCGCTGCTCGCGCACCGTGCCCTGTCCGCCGGCGTCGACGTCCATGCCGTGATCCGCGCCGGGCGCCCGACCATCGAGCAGCACGCGGAAGCGCACCGGCTTCCTGTCCAATCCGGGCCCGAGCACCAGGTGCAGGTCACGCGCGCGGAAACGGAACACGATCTTTCCCGGCGCCGCATCGAGCGTGGCGCGTTCGCCGCTCACCTTCCAGCGGCCGCCGAGCGCCCACTGGTTGAGCGTCAGCGAGGCCGGCAATTGGTATTGCTTCACCGCATTGCGCGCGAACGCTCCGGGTGGCTGGAAATTCTCCGCACGCGCGAAGCCGAGATAGGTCTCGGGCGAGGCGACGCTGGCCGAGTCGGACGCCGCGGACACACCCTCGCCCGCCGCTTCGTCGAGCGGATCCGGCAGGCTCTTCGCGCCGGCCTCCGTGAGCAGCTGGCGAATGGTTCGCTCGGAGCGCGCGTATTTGCCTTCGCCGAAGTGATGGCCGCGGATGCGTCCCTGCGCATCGACGAAATAGTGTGCCGGCCAGAAGCGATTGTTGAATGCCTTCCAGATCGCCAGGTCGCTGTCGATGGCCACCGGATACTGGATGCCGAATTTCGTCACCGCCTGGCGCACGTTCTGCGCGTCCTTCTCGAAGTCGAACTCGGGCGAATGCACGCCGACGATGACCAGTCCCGAGTCCTTGTAGTGCTTGTACCAGGCGTTGACGTACGGCAAGGCACGCAGGCAGTTGATGCACGAGTACGTCCAGAAATCGAGCACCACCACCTTGCCCTTGAGCGACGCGCGCGTGAGCGGCGTTGAATTGAGCCAGCCCGTCGCGCCGGCGAGCTCGGGCATGTCGCCTTCGACCTTCGGCGCCGCGGACGGAGCATTCGCGGACATCATCGCGCCTCCAGGCGCAGTCGGACTCATGGCGGGCGCGGGCGCCATGGCCGGTGCCGAATTCATGGTGGGCGCGGCCTGCGCCGCGCGCGCCGCGGCCGCCACCGTCACCGGCCTGGTGTTGTACAGCGCCGGCAGCACGCGGCGGAAATTCTCCACCTTCGGCAGGTCGTTGAAGGCGATGTACGGCTGATCGGGATGGTTGAGCAGGTAGTCCTGGTGGTAATCCTCCGCCGGATAGAAGCCGTGCAGCCGTTCGACGCGGGTGACGATGCGGCTGGAAAACACCGCGGCCTTGTCGAGCTGCGCGATGTAGGCCTCGGCGATCCGCTTCTGTTCCTCGTTGGCGTAGAAAATCGCCGAGCGGTACTGCGTACCGAAGTCGGGCCCCTGCCGGTTGAGCTGCGTCGGATCGTGCGCCACGGAGAAGAACACCTGCAGGATCTGGCCGTAGCTCACCTGCGCCGGGTCATAGACGATCTCGACCGATTCCGCATGCCCGGTTTCGCCGCCGCTGACGACCTCGTACTCGGCTGTCGCGCGCTGGCCGCCGGCGTATCCCGACAGCACGTTTTTCACGCCCTTGAGATGTTGATAGACGCCCTGCACGCCCCAGAAGCATCCGCCCGCCACGACGGCGGTTTGCGTCCCGGGTGTCTGCACCGGCGAATCGGCGACGGGCGACGGAATCCTGACCGCACCTTCCATCGACGGGTTCGCCGTCGATCCCGCCCCGCAGGCAGCGAGGCTGAAGAGCAGCAACATCGATACGGCAATCAGGCTCTTGGGCATGCAACCTCCAATGTCGGGTACACATGAGACCCGCCGGCGGCACGGATTATTTCGCCCGCCGCGACAACAGGCTAAGACAAATGCGCTCCATCCGCGCCAGCCGTGGCGTATAAAATGCGCCCAAAAGAACAACGACCGAAGGAAGTCGTGATGAAACGGGGAAAGCCATGGGCAAGCCTTCTTGCCCTGTTGATCGGCAGTTCAGTGGCCACGCACGCGGGGGAAAACGGGCCCCTGGATGAACGGTTTTCGATTGGACTCGGGGCCTTCTTCATGAGTTCCGATACCAGCGTGCGCGCCGACGCCTTCGAGTCGGACGATATCGGGACGCCATTCAATTTCGAGGACACCTTCGGCCTGGATGACGACAACGTCTTCCGGGTGGACGCCTCCTGGCGCATGGCCGATCGTCACGTGTTGCGCGCCATGTACTTCCAGAGCGATCGGTCGCGCACCGCAGTGCTCGACCGGGACATCGAGTTCGGCGATGCGACCTTTCCGCTGCATGCCGAGGTGCGCGGTGACTTCTTTTTCGACATCACCGAGCTGGCCTACGAATACGTGTTCGCGAATGGCGATCGCTACCAGCTCGGCGGCTCATTCGGCATCCACAACGCCGGATTCAGGATCGGCCTGCGCGCCGACCTGGCTTCGCCGGGAGGAGCGGCGAGTACCCGGCTCGACGAAGCGGCGAGCACCAACGCGCCGCTGCCCGTGCTGGGGCTGCGCGGCCGCTGGCGCATTGCGGAGGACCTGTACGTCCTGGCCCATGCGCAATACTTCAGTCTTTCGTTCGACAGTTATGCAGGCGACCTCCAGGACTACGAGGCTGCACTGGTGTGGCAGTTGTCGCAGCACGTCGGACTGGGAGTGGCGTACAACCAGTTCCGCACGGAATTGGAAACCCGCGACCGCGAGCATTTCGAAGGGCGCCTGCGCTGGCGTTACTCGGGGAGCCAGCTGTTCATGCGCATGTCCTTCTGAGGCGGGCACACGACTAGCTACCCGCGGGCGCGCACGGCGGCGCGCCCGGCCGCGATTCGACGCCGCACGGTTCCAGGAGCGGGGCCGTCCCTGGCCCCGGGCACGCGATCGACCGGGAGGGTTTACCGATCGCGTGCCCTGCCTGCCCGCCTAAAGCGGCGGGAAAGCATTCCGCAGTAATTCCTCGAACTGCGCCTGGAACCAGTGCCCCGAAAGCGGAGCATTCGGCAAAGCCCCCGTCTCATTGTTGTTGTTGCGCGGATTGCCGGGATTGCCCGGCGCGCACATCGCATCGAAGCCCTTGCCCTCGTCGTTCGGAATGAGCGAGCTCGAGCCGTCGGACTCACCCGGTGGCTTGATCCACACGTAGGCGTCGATGCCCGCGGCCGGCGCGGCGCGCGGCCGTTCGCCGATGCCGGCGCCGGACGGATTGCACCAGTTGCCCTTGTGGATACGCCGATCGACGCGCGACGCATCGATGCGCGCATTGAGATCGGCGAGGGTCGACGCGGCCGTCGGCCGGGCGGGTCCGCCCCAGCCATTGCGCGAGGTGTCGATCAACATGCCGACGCCGGACGGGAAACCTGCGCTCACGGCCTGGTTGCGGAAGGCCTGTGCATAGGTCAGCTCGTCGTTGAACTGGTTGAAGTCGATCCAGCGCGACTGCCGCGTCTGGTCGTTCACCTGGATGAACGGCTCCTGCAAGGCCGAGGTGTTGGCGGTGTTGGTGATGAAGCCATGCACGTTGGCGACCGTGCTGCCCGAGGCCTGCGCCGCGGTCTTCATCATGTCCACCGACGCGCCGAAGTTGTCGGTCCAGCCCAGCCAGCCGTGATGCCCGGCGTCGATGTAGTTGTAGACGTTCGCGATCGAGCCGAGCTGCGCGAGCGCGTAACCGACACCGTTCACGTAGCCACCATTGTTGAACATGGTGTCGCACTGCGGCGTGCCGGTGGCGCGGTTGGTCCGGTTGGTCACGAGGTTCGGCAACGAGTCGATCTCGATGATGGCGACGATGCGCAACGCGGCGTATTCCGGCCGGCGCAGGATGTCGCGGATCGGATTGATGTACTCGTTCTGGTACCGCGGCAGGTCGTTCGGACCGAGCTCGCCGTTGCTGGCGAGTGCCGCGCAGTCCCGTCCCGGCAGATCGTAGATCACCATCTGGAACACCAGCGCCGACGAACCATTGGCGGCGTCCTGCGTCACCGCCTCGTTGAGGTGCTGGACCAGGCCCATGCTGCCCGTGGTCGCGCTGCCGTTGCCGGCGATGGCGCTGATGCGGTCGAACCACACGGCCGTGGGCTGGTTGGCGATGGCACTGCCGCCGCCGGTGGTCGCGGCTGCGCGCCACTGCGGATTGTTGTAGACGGTCGCGCCCACGTACGGGTTGTCGACTCGTCCGGGCGGCGGCGGCGGATTGGGCGCCGTGCGATTCACGGTGATGCTCGCCCCGGTGTAGTTAGGCGCCGAGGCCGCGAAGGTCGAGGTGACCGCGGTGGTGCCGGCTGCCGCCGTGAATGTCACGTTCACGCCCGCCTGCCAGTTGGCACTGGTGAAGCTGATGGTCCCCGGGCTCGAGGTGATCGCGGTGCTGCCGCTGCGCGTCAGTGTGACCGTGACGCTCGCGGTCGTGGGCGCCGCGGACAGGCGCACGTTCGAGGTGCCGGTGGTGGTGGCGCTGGCGTTACCCGCGATGTTCACGGTCGCCGGGTTCACCTGGATCGAGGGTGTCGGCGGCGGTGGCGGCTGTGCGACCACGCTGAACGGAATCACCGCCGTCGCGGCCGACAGGGGCGGACTCGCGTTGTCGAAGGCCGTGGCCTGCGCGGTGTGACTTCCCAGCGTCAGCGTCGACGTGGCGAAGCTGTACGGCGACGTGGTGTCGGTCGACACCAGCGCCCCGTCGATGCGGAACTCGACACGGCTCACGCCGCTGTTGTCGCTGGCATTGGCCGCGAGTGTCACCGGCGAGGACTGCGGAAGCTGCTGGCCGCTGGTCGGGCTGGTGAGGCTCACGGTGGGCGGCGTGTTCGGCGGCGGCGGCGGCGTGCCGCCGTTGCAGGCGGTGCCGTTCAGCGTGAACGCGGTGGGATTGTTGTTGGTGCCGCTGAACGTGCCGTTGAAGCCGACGGTGAAGCTCGCGCCACTGCCGATGCTGCGGTTCCAGTCGGCATTGCTGGCGACCGTTACCTGCGCGCTGCCGGCGGGCTGGCTGAACGATACCGGCCAGCCGTTCTGCAGGCGCTGGCCATTGGGGAAGCTGAAGAGCAGCGTCCAGCCATTGGTGATGGCCGGACCGTTGTTGGTGATGACGATGTTGGCACCGAAGCCGTTACCGCCCACCCAGCTCTGGGTGTAGGTGACCTGGCAGGCCGCTGTCTGGGCCGCCGCGGTCGTCGCGTAGAAGGTCGAACAGAGCGCCAGCAGCAGGGTTGCCGCCGCCGTCCATGTGAAACGCTGTCGCAGAAATCTCATGACTGTCTCCTGGTGTCATGGGACGGCGCCACCCCGCTGCGGATGGCGCCGCCGGTTTGCTCCCCCGCAAAGTCTGTCTAGCTAGAATCCTCCGGTCTGCGTGCGTTGCGTGCCGCCGGTGGTATAGACCACCGTCCATGTATCGCCGGTCACCGGGTGCACCGTGCCGTTGCCACCGAACTGCGCCGCGAAGGTGCGGCCGTTCTGGTTGCCCAGCGTCTGGCCCGCGTTCAGCGACCAGGTGTAGGTGATCTGCGAGGCCGTCATCGTGTTGCTCTGCGCCACCTGGCCACCGACGGTGTTGTACTGGCCGGGATTGCCGACGCCCGTGGTGCGCGCCACGTTGACGGTCACCGTCAGCGCCGTGATGGGCTGCGTGTTGTTGAGGCGCACCTGCAGCTCGTTGAACCATGGGCTGTTGCTGGTCTGCGCGGGCGCGACGGTCACGCCGCCATCCCCGCCGGTGCCACCCGCGGTCGGCGTGCAGCTGGCCTGGTTCGACAGCGTGCTCTCACCGCTCGCGTTGAGCGCGGTCACGACATAGAAGTACTGCGTGCCGTTGGTGAGCCCGGTGTTGTTGGTGAAGCTGGTCGCCGTGACGCCGGTCTGCACGTTGGCATACGGACCGCCGCTGGTGAGCGAGCGCTTCACGTTGTAGCTGGTGGCACCGGAGGACGCCGTCCAGGCGAGCGAGCACTGCGCGTTACCCGCGGTCGATGCGAGACCCGTGGGCGCATTGGGCACGGCACCCGTCTGGATCTGCAGGAAGGCGCTCTGGATGTTGGCGTTGGTCATCGCAAACACGCGGTTGCTGGTCGCGTTTGCGGCCGGCGTGATGGTGTTGTTGGACGTGTTGAGCACACCCACGCGCACCGTGCCGTTCATGGCGTTGACGGCGTTACCGAGCGTCACCGGCCATTGCGTGGGCCCGGTATTCGCGGCGGTGATCGTGATCGGCGTGGTCGGCCAGAAGACATCCTGGCCCGTGGTCGAGACGGTGCGCACCGATACGCGGTCACCCACCACCAGCGTGCGCGGATCGGCCGTGAGCACGCCGAGATCCTGCCAGGTGGTGTTGGCCGCCGGCTGGTGCAGGAACGTCCGCGTCTCGGTATCGGAAGAGTTTCCGCTGGTGATCAGCAGCGTGACCGTCACATCCTGCGCGGCCGGCGGCGTGTTGTTGACGTGCAGCACCGCCTGCGAGGTGTTCGCGCCCGTGATGGTGTAGATCATCCCGGTATTGTTGGGCGCCGACACGCTCCAGTTGAACGCCAGGTTCTGCCCGGTCGACCCGCGGCCGTCGAGCTGGATGTCGCCGGTGCCGGTAAACGTCGTGACGTTCGGGTTCATCACGATGTTGGCGGTGATGACCGGCGGCTGGTTGCCGGAGAACGCTACGTCGACGCAGCCATGGAAACGCTCGAAGGTGGGCGGCGTGCGTCCCCACTCGGCATAGATCACGTGCCGGCCGGTGCGTGAGGGCACCGTGCAGCGCGTGGTGAACAGCGCATTCGGCACGTCGCGGATCACGTTGGGGTTCGCGTTCGGCGTGGCGTCGTTGTACGCCAGCGAACAGAACGGCAGATCCTCGAAGTCACTGAACGACAGCGCCCTGCCGGTCTGCCACACGAAGCCGGGCTTGGTGATCCAGTATTTGAAGTCCGAGGTATCCGAGAAGTGCGGACCCCAGGAGATGCTCCACACGAAGTTGCGCGGCCCGGCCGTCATGGGCTGCGTCGGCCAGTCGATGGGAACGTCCCAGGGCACGACGCGTCCGGGGAAACTCTCCGAGTTGAAGCTGCAGACGTTCTCGCGCGGGCCCACGCCCTCGCGGCCCGTGGTGTGCGTGAGCACACTCATGAAGCTGTAGCCGTCGGTCTGGTTGGTGTTGGGGGCGAAGAAGGCGCCGCCGCACACCGGGAACTGTGCCACGCCATTCTGCACGTGGTCCGGCTTGGTGATGAATCCGCAGATCCAGTTGCGTGAGGGCGGATCCTGGATGAGGCCGTGACCGGATGCCGCCGCGGACAGAATGACGAGCAGGCCAAGGCTGATCGTCCGAATGAATCGGTTCATGTTCTCGCTCCCCTGATGACTTCGATGGTGGGTTCGACGTCAGCGGGAGCTTCTAAGGCGGCTGGCTCCGGATGTGCGGAGTCGAGTGCGGGCGGCGCGATGCGGCGCATCGCGCGAATTTACTTGCATCCATTCAAGTCCCCCTTCCGTGCCCGCGTGCCAGCGCAGGCGGGAGGATGTTAGACACGGATTTTCACGGGATACAACTGGTGCGCACCGCAGCGCGAACGGCATGGACAACGCTGTCATCGGCCAATACCGCCAAACGCGGCGTCGCGCGCGAAGAATCGCCGCGCACATTCATGAATGAAATTTCGTGGACACGAGCGGCGCACGAGGACATGCACTGAGCCAGCGCGCGCGACAATTCATCGCGACATCCACGCGCCTGCGTCCGAGGCAATACGTAGTTGGCGCAGGGAACGCGGGTTGTTAGATCTCGATATCCGTCGCGAGAACGATGACGCCGCGCGTCGGCATGCGAAAGAACTCCGCCGCCTGCGCGCTGCGGCGCTGCAGGAACGCGAAGGCGCGCGCCTTGACCCCGGCGATGCCGGGCCGCGGCCGCGCGCGCACCAGGTGCCAGCCGAGGAAGAAAGAGGAGTCCTCGGCGAACACGTTGAGTCCCTGGCGGCGCGCGCTGCGTAAGGCTTCGCCGACATCCGGGGTTTCCATGAAGCCGAAACGCGCCCGCAGGTCGTACACACCCGGGTGCAGCTCCTCTACCAGCACGCGCGCCAGCGGATCGATGCGCGGCACGCGCTGGATCTCGATGTGCAGGATCACGATCTGTTCGTGGTGCACCTTGTTGTGTTCCAGGTTGCGCAGCAGCGCGGTGGGCACGAAGCCGGACTGGCTCACCAGGAAGACCGAGGATCCGGGAACGCGCGTGGTCTTCGCCAGCAGCTCGGGCAGTTTCTTGTCGGGCACGGCGCGATGTTCGAGCTCGGCGCGCAGCTTCTGGCGGCCGTCGCGCCAGGTGATGAACATCGCGAACATCAGCGCCGCGAAGGCCAGCGGCACCCAGCCGCCGGTGGGAATCTTGGTCAGGTTGCCGACCAGGAAGGCCAGCTCGACCACCAGGAACAGGCCGAACAACGTGCCGACTTTCCACCATGCCCATTTCCAGATGCCGCGCGCCACGATGATGCCGAGCAACGTCGTCACCATCATCGTGCCGAGCACCGCAACTCCGTAGGCCGAAGCCAGCGCCGCCGAGCTGCGGAAGGTCAGTACGAACAGGATCACGGCAACGAACAGGAACATGTTCGCGGCCGGCACGAAGATCTGTCCCTTGGCTTCCTCCGAGGTCTGCAGCACGCGCACGCGTGGCAGCAGATCGAGTTGCACGGCCTCGCGTGTCAACGAGTACGCGCCGGATATCACGGCCTGCGACGCGATGACCGTGGCGAGCGTCGACAGGAACACTAGCAGCGGCAGCGTCATCTGCGGCGCCATCGTATAGAAGGGATTCTCGGCCGCGGCGGCATCGCGAAGAATGAGCGCGCCCTGGCCGAAGTAGTTGAGCACCAGTGCCGGCCACACCAGCACCAGCCAGCCGATGCGCACTGGCCTGCGCCCGAAGTGGCCCATGTCCGCGGACAGGGCCTCGACGCCCGTGACTGCGAGGATCACCGCGCCGAGCACCGCCAGGCCGAGCCCCGGGTGCTGCACCAGCAGTTGCACGCCGTACACCGGGCTCACGGCCTGCAGCACGATCGGTGTCTTGAAGATCGAAACGACGCCGAGCACCGCCAGCACCACGAACCACAACACCATGACCGGCCCGAACAGCCGGCCGACTTTTTCGGTGCCGCGTCGCTGGATCGAAAACAGCACGACGATCACCACCAGGGTCAGCGGCAAGACCGCGCCCGACAGAGTCGGGTCGAGGACCTTGAGACCTTCGACGGCGCTCAGCACCGAGATCGCGGGCGTGATCATGCCGTCGCAATAGAAGAGCGCGGTGCCCAGCACGCCGAGCGCCACCGCGTGCCGCACCCAGGGCAGCGCGGTGCCGAAATGTTTTTGCACCAGGGCGACCAGCGACAACACGCCGCCCTCGCCGGCGTTGTCCATTCTCATGATGACGCCGACGTACTTGATCGTGACGACGACAGCCAGGCTCCAGAAGATGAGCGAGAGTAGTCCCAGGACCTTGATGTCCTGGCCGGGCACATATTCGGCGGAGGACAGTGCACTGCCGAACGCGTACAGCGGGCTCGTGCCGATGTCGCCGAACACCACGCCGATGGCGCCGATGACTGCCGGACGCAAAGCCTGTTGGGATCCCATGAACCACCGAAATCGAAAGCGGGCATTCTACTGGGCCACCGCCGCGCCTGAGTGAATTAATTGGCGCGGCTTTTACGATACCCTCGCTTCCATGCCCGCGGAATTGCACGAAACTTCCCTGATCGCGCTGCTTGCCATCGGCTTCGTGCTTGCATTGTTGTTCGGTTTGTTGGCCAACATGCTGCGGATCTCGCCGCTGGTGGGCTATCTGCTGGCGGGCATCGCGGTGGGTCCGTTCACACCGGGATTCGTCGGCGACGCCGGAATCGCCTCACAACTCGCCGAGATCGGCGTGATCCTGCTGATGTTCGGCGTCGGGCTGCATTTCTCGATCAAGGATCTGCTCGCGGTGCGCACCATCGCCTTGCCCGGAGCGGTGGCGCAGATCGCCACCGCCACCGCCATCGGTTACGCCATGGCGCGGTGGCTCGGCTGGGGTCCGGGTGCGGGCCTGGTGTTCGGCTTGTCGCTGTCGGTGGCCAGCACGGTGGTGCTGCTGCGTGCACTGGAAGAGCGCAACGCCCTGCAGTCCTCGGAGGGCAAGATCGCCGTCGGCTGGCTCATCGTCGAGGACCTCGCCATGGTGCTGGCACTGGTGCTGTTGCCGGCGCTGGCGCCCACGCTGGGAGGCGACGCCGGCCCGGCGCACGGCGCTGACGTGAACCTCTGGCTCGCGGTGCTGATCACGCTCGCCAAGGTGGCCTTGTTCGTGGTGCTGGCACTGGTCGTTGGAACGCGCGTCGTGCCCTGGTTGCTGATGCGCGTGACCCGCACCGGCACGCGCGAATTGTTCACGCTGTGCGTGCTCGCCATCGCGCTCGGCATCGCCTACGGCTCATCCGCGGCCTTCGATGTTTCCTTCGCGTTGGGCGCCTTCTTCGCCGGCGTGATTCTGTCCGAGTCCGAACTGAGTCACCAGGCGGGCAACGATTCGCTGCCGCTCAAGGACGCCTTCGCGGTGTTGTTCTTCGTGTCCGTGGGCATGCTGTTCGACCCCGGCGTGCTGGTGCGCGAGCCGCTCGCGGTGCTGGCGGTGCTGGCCATCATCATGGTCGGCAAGTCGGTTGCGGCCTTCGCCATCGTGCTCGCCTTCCGTCATCCGGTGGGCACCGCGCTGACGGTCTCTGCCAGCCTGGCACAGATCGGCGAGTTCTCGTTCATCCTCGCCGGGCTCGGAATCCTGCATGGCCTGCTGCCGCCGGATGGCCGCGACCTGATCCTCGCCGGCGCAATACTGTCGATCGCGCTCAATCCGGTCACCTTCGCCGGCGTCACGCCGCTGACGCGCTGGCTGGAAGCACGGCCGCGTCTGCTGAAACTACTCGAACGCCGCGGCGCGGATAAACATCGCATCGCAGTCGCGAGCACGACTCACCTGCGCGAGCACGCCATCGTCGTGGGTTTCGGTCGCGTGGGCAGCGCCATTGGCGAGGTGCTCAGGGCCCAGGGCCTGGCCTTCGCCGTCATCGAACGCGATCACCTGATGCTCGCCAGGGCGCAGGCCGCCGGCATTCCCACGCTGGCCGGCGACGCCGCCGCGCCCGGCGTGCTGGCCGGCGCGGGACTCGCGCACGCGCGCATCGTGGTGGTGGCGACGCCCGACGGTTTCCAGGCGCGCCGCATCGTCGAGCTGGCGCGTGAGCTGCGCCCGGGCATCGACCTGGTGGTGCGCACCCACGACGCCGACGAACTGCGCAAGCTCGAGGCGCTCAACGTGGGGCGCGTGGTCATGGGGGAGCGCGAACTGGCGCGCGGCATGGTCGAGTACGCGCTGCGCAGCCTTGGAGTCCCGCCCGAACGCGCGCGCGCTGCCGCGCAGCGCGAGGCGCGGGTCAACCCCGAAGGTACCTGAGGCGAATCCTCCCGGCGTTCCCTCGCATATACTCCGGGCTCATGTTGTCCCCGGCCGAATCCGAAGCCCTGTTGTTGAGCCTGTCGGTGGCGGCACGCAGCGTCGCCTTCAACCTGCCCTTCGCCATCCTCGTGGCCTGGCTGCTGACCCGCACGCGTTTCGCCGGCCGCACCGTGTTCGATGCCTTCGTGCATCTGCCGCTGGTGTTGCCCCCGGTGGTGGTGGGTTACCTGCTGCTGGTGGTGTTCGGCGTGCGCGGGCCCGTCGGCGGCTGGCTGGACCAGACCTTCGGCATCCAGCTCGCATTCACCAGCACCGGCGCCGCGCTCGCCACGGCGGTGATGTCGTTTCCGCTGGTGGTGCGCTCGATCCGCATCTCGCTCGAGGCGCTGGACCGCGGACTGGAAGATGCGGCGCGCACGCTCGGCGCCGGGCCCATCGACCGTTTCCTGTCGATCACGCTGCCCTTGATCGCGCCCGGCATCCTCGCCGGCGCCGTGACCGCATTCGCCGCCGGCCTCGGCGAATTCGGCGCCGTCATCACGTTCGCCTCCAACATTCCCGGCGAGACGCGCACCCTGCCGCTGGCGCTGTACATGGCGCTGCAGACTCCG
>Ga0207675_100002020_pt1 | contig 20222 bp, 16 predicted proteins | sample KBSSwiS42_FD_184305 | JGI IMG/M metagenome (GOLD analysis project Ga0207675, IMG submission 184305) | Switchgrass rhizosphere microbial communities from Kellogg Biological Station, Michigan, USA - KBS Switchgrass S4-2 (SPAdes) (version 2) | ecosystem: Host-associated > Plants > Roots >...
TTCGGCCGCACCGCATTCGACGAGATCCAGCGCGTCGACGCCGAGGCGCTGCTCGAGCTCGCGGACGGTCTACCGGCGACGATTCGCGATGCCACGAAACGCGCGGCATTGACGTACCTGGCGGAGCAAGACCCGGGGCGAGCGCTCGATTACGTCGCGAGCATGGCGCCCGGCGACTATCGCGACGTGCTGTTGATGAGCATCGCGAGGGGCTACGCGCGCAACGATCCCGATGCAGCACTCGCGTGGGCGCGCGGCCTCGAGTCGTCCGGCGTCGTGGACCGCGTGCTGTGGGTGGTCGCGGAGAGCGATCCGCAACGCGCGGTTGACATGGCGTTCGCCGTGGGCTTTCCCGACGCGCAGCTTCAAGCCATTGAAGCGCTTTTGTCGGGCGGCACCGTGAGTCCACGAATCTTCGCGGACCGGTTATTCGCATTGCCCGATTCGCGCGTCAGGGATCGTGCGGTCCTGATGGTGGCGGCGAACTGGATGACGCGCGACCCGGAGACCGCGTTGGAATGGCTCCTCGGCAACGCCGCGCGAATCAACGCGAACACGTTCGGCGAATTGGCGCAGCACCTCTCCGTGCTCGATCCGGCCACGGCCGCTCGTGCGACGAGCCGGATCCCCAACGACGCCCGCCCCGCCTGGTTGCAGGGGCTCGCGCGAGACTACGGTCGCGCCGATCCGAATGGTGCGCTGGCCTGGATCGCGCAGTTCGAAGGCCAACCCGGTTACGACGGCGCGGCGAGCGAGCTCGCGCAGACGTTATCGCAGCACGATCCGCCGGCCGCGGCGCGCCTGCTCGCGAGTGTCGACGATACGGACCGCAATCCGTTTCGCGGCGCGACGGCGGCCGTCGGCTACTACTGGGCGCAGCAAGACCCCGCTGCGGCGGCGCAATGGGCGCTCGGCCTCGGCGAGGATCGAGCGCGCCAGGGCGCGATCGGCGCCGTCGCACGGCGATGGGCCGTCGTGAACGCGCCGGCCGCGCGCGGTTGGGCGATGAGCCTCCCGCAAGGCGCTCTACGCGATACAGCCTTGAGCAACGTGCTCTACGGGATGGCGAGCACGGCGACGCCGGACGGCAGCCTGCTCGGCGTGTTCAGCAGCGATGCCGCGCGCGAGGAAGCGATTCGCAACGTCGTGCTTCATCTAGCAGGCCGCGACCGCGACGACGCGCGAGCTTGGATCGATGCCCACATCAGCGACCCGCAAGAGCGCGAGCGCGCAAGGCGTGCACTGGAAACGGGTGCGTTCAAGCCGCGCCCGTAGCTGATTCAGTCGCGCAGCGCAAATGCGACGAGGTTGTTGCCGGAGATCGTCGCGATGTACTGCTTGCCGTCGATCTCGAAGCTGACCGGCGCGTTGACGATCTGCCCGCCGAGGCTCGCTTTCCAGAGCAGCTCGCCCGTGCGCGCGTCGAGCGCGTGGAAGTAGCCCTCGCGGCCGCCCGTGAACAGCAGGTCCGTCGCCGTCGTCATGATGCCGCTGTCCGTCACGTCGTACTGACGGAAGCTCCAGCGCTGCTGACCCGTTCGCGGGTCGAGCGCGATGACTTCCCCATGCGCGACCGCGTCGGTCCAGTTGTTGATCGGCGTGCGGCGGCCGATCGCGACGCCGGGTGAGTCCGGAACCGGCGTGACGACGCGATGCCCGCCGCCGGCGTAATTGCGGCCGAGCTCGAACTCCTGCTCCTCGCGGCGGAAGAACGACGCGTAGTCGACCCAGGCCGACAGGTAGAACAGCTCCGTCCTCGGGCTGAACGACGGCGAGTACCAGTTCGTGCCGCCCTGGTTGCCGGGCCACGTCGGCGCGCCGGGCGGTTGCGGCGTCTGGATCGGCCGGCCTTTCGCGTCGAGCCCGCTCGCCCAGTTGACCTTGACGAACGGCGTGCCTTGCAAGAACTCGCCGGTCGCGCGATCGAGCGCGTAGAAGAAGCCGTTGCGGTTGGCCCACAGCATCAGCTTGCGCGGCTGCCCGCGCCACTGCATGTCGGCGAGCACCGGAACCTGCACCGAGTCGTAGTCGTAGGCGTCGTTCGGCGTGAACTGGAAGTGCCACTTGCGCTCGCCGGTGTCGGCGTCGAGCGCGACGACGGAATCCGAGTACAGGTTGTCGCCCGGGCGTTGGGCGGGGTTCCAATCGGGGCCCGGGTTGCCGATGCCCCAGTAAGTCAGGTTCAGCTCGGGGTCGTACGAGCCGGTGATCCAGACCGAGGCGCCGCCGTGCTCCCAGTCGTCGCCTTGCCACGTCTCGCTGCCGGGCTCGCCGGGAGCCGGGATCGCGTTGAACCGCCAGACTTCTTTGCCCGTGCGTACGTCGTAGGCGGCGATGAAACCGCGGATGCCGTACTCGCCGCCGCCCGTGCCGACGATCACGAGGTCCTTGATCACGAGCGGCGCCATCGTGACGGAATACGCGAGCTTCGAGTCGGCAACCGTTGTTTTCCAAATCGGTTGGCCGTTGCGTGCGTCGATCGCGAGCAAGTGTGCGTCGAGCGTGCCCATGAACAAGGTGTCGCCATGGATCGCGAGGCCGCGGTTGTTCGCGCCGCAGCAGACGCGCTGGTCGGCCGAGTTGTTGTAGCGGTACTGCCAGAACACGCGGCCCGTTCTGGCGTCGAGCGCGAGCACGTCGTTCGGACGCTGCGTCAGGTACATGATGCCGTCGACGACGAGCGGCGATGACTGCCAAGCGCCGAGCACCTGGCCTTGGAGCACCCACTTCTGTTCGAGATCGCGCACGTTGGCGCGCGTGATCTGGCGAAGCGAGGTGTGCCGTTGACTCGAATACCCGCCCGAGTAGGTCAGCCAATTCTCGGGCTCTTCTTCCGCTCGCACGATGCGCTCCGGGGTCACGTGCTGCGCGGCAGCGTGCGAGGCGCCGAGGATGGCGATGCAGACGAGCGGGGCGAACAAGTGACGGCGCATCATGCTCAGAGCCCCTTTAGCGAAACGAGGTAGGCGATGACGTCGGCGAGCTCGTCGGCCGTGAGCCGATCCGCATACGACGGCATCTTGGGCGCAGTGTCGACGGCGAGCTCGCGCAAGCTCGCCTTCTCGAGCGACAACAGGTTTTCTTGTTCGTCAATGATTTGGACGGTATAGGTGTCTTCGTTTAGACGCCGGCCGTGCAGCGTGCGGCCGTCCTTCGTCACGACGGTCACGGAGCGGTGAATCGGCAGCAGCGACTCGCCGGGGGTGAGCAGCGCGCGCTGCAACGCGGCGAGCGTGCGGATCGCGCCGATGTCGCTCAAGTCGGGTGCGACGCGCGGGCCGAGGCCGTTGACGCGGTGGCACTCTGCGCATCCCGCTTTGCCTTGGAACAGCGCGCGGCCGCGCGCCGCATCGCCGACGCGCACGGAGGCCGACGCGGGATCGAAGCCGGCGCGAATGAAGGCGACTAGGCCCAAGAGCTCCTCGGGCCGCAGCACGAACGCCGGCATCCCCGTGCCGGGCACCCCCGACGTGATCGTGCGCGCGAGATCGTCGTCCGAAGAGGCGCGGCGGAAGCGGCCGAGCTTCAAGTCGATGCCGGGAACCCCGTCGCCGTTGGCGCCGTGGCAGACCTGACACTGCGGCCCGTAGAGCCGCTGGCCGGCTTCGACGTCAGTGCGGCTGTACTGACCATGATCTTGATCAAGGGTTTGCGCGACGATATCAACGTCGAGAGTGACGGCGAGAGAGATCGCCAGCAGCGTCAGAAACACTCGCGACATCGACTCCCCCTCAACGCGCACGCTCGTGCGCGAGAGATTACCCGATCGAGTCGTCGTTGGCTGTTCGCGGCGCGGGCGGATTGCCCGCCCGGTCGCGGCGGCGGCAACTGGGTGCCGTCGAAAACACTCGGCTGTGCGGGGCAGCGACGATCGCTCGTCGCCGCCCGCCAAGTCGAAACGAGCGCAGCTAGTTAACGAATGCCTTCAGGCCCTTAAGCGGCAAAACTCGAACTTTCTTTGAAGCAGGCTTCGCCTTGAACACGGTCGGTTGCTTCGTGAACGGGTTGATTCCCTCGCGCGCCGGCGTGGCGGGCTTCTTCACGACCTTCATCTTGAGCAGGCCCGGCATGGTGAACAGACCGGCGCCGCGGAGACTCTTCTTGATGACGCCGTTCAGCGACTCGAAGACTTTGCCGACGTCTTTGCGCGACAGCTTCGTGTCCTTGCAGATCTGAGCGACGATTTCCGACTTCGTGGGTGCTTTGGCCATTCTCGAACTCCTGGGTAGTGAAAATTGTGCGGGAAAACCCGCGTTTTTTGTGAGCGCCGGCGAAACATACCACAAGCGCGCTCGGAAAAGTCCAGCGTTTTTTTCGCGTCAGCGGTCCGCTCGTACCGGAATTCGAAAGCGTTCGCAATAGCTCTTGAAACGAATCGTCTCGGTCGCGCGGCTCAAGCCGAACTGCTCGAGTGTGTAGCTATGCACACCATGCTTGTTCTTCGGATTTGCGGCGAGAAAATTCTGCATCGCCGTGCGCGCTTGCGTCGTCAGCGGCCAACCCAAGAAATCGTAGACGCGTTCGACCGTGCCGAGAGGATCGGCCTCGATCGATTCGAAGCCCAAGTCGAGGAACTGCGACGGCGACGCGCGGTCGCGCACCGCGAGAAATCTGTCGAGCGCTCGCGCCCAGCGGTCGGCCCAGTCCGCCGCGATCTTCAGCGGATCGGCGCTGTCGCTGAATGCGCGTCGCAACACCGTCGCGTGGCTCGCCATCGAGGCCATGACGCGCAGCGGGTCGCGATGCGTGTGGATGATGCGCGCGTCGGGATAGCGCTCGAGCAGGCCTTCGAGCGCGAACAGATGTCCCGGCGCTTTCAGCACCCAGCGCGAGCCCAAGCTCTTTGCCTGCAGGTGCTGTAAGAAGCGATGGTGAAAGTCGAAGGCGAGTCGCTGCGAAGCGTTCTCGAACCAGTCCTGATACGACGGCACGTCGTGCGTCGTATGGAACTGGATGCTCATGAACGCTTGCGCCGTGATTGCGATGCACTCTTGCGGAAGATCGGCTGCGATCGGATGGATGCGCATGAACTCCGGCGCGAACCGATCGGCCCAGCCGAGGCGCGCGTCGGTCTGCGATCGCGCGTGCGCGATCTCGTCGGCAGAACGCGATGCGGCCGGATACATGACCTCCCAGGTCAGCGGCGCGCGGTTCGCCGCGTCTCCGCTGATGAGCCCGTGCAGGTGAGTGGTTCCGGTCCGCGGCAGGCCGACGATGAAGACGGGGGCCGCGATGCGCTGCTGCTCGATGCTCGGATTCGCCGCTCGCTCGGCTTCCATGCGCAGCAGGTTGTCGAGCAAGCTCACGATGAGCTCGCGCACGGTGATTCTGCCGAGCGTCGTGAGAGCAGCTTCGTCTCGATATGACTTCAAAAGCCGCTCGAGCGGCTCGGCGAAGTCCCACGATCCGTAGCGGCTGACCCCCGCGCGGCGATAGGCGGCGCGGTGCAGCGAATCCAAGTCGAGCGCCGGACGCTCGACGCCGAGCCGGCGCAGCGTGCGGCCGCCCAAGTTCAAGCCGCGCACCGCAGTCTTTACGCAGGCTTGCGAGAAAGTCATCGGTGGGAAAGGGGTTTGCTACTATGCACCGCGCATTTTGGCAGAGGTGGTTCGAGTCCAGCAATGAGCCCGCTCGAGATCAAGTCGCTGATCGTCGACGTGCCGGATTTTCCGAAGGCCGGCATCGTGTTCAAGGACATCACGCCGGTGCTCGCGAATCCGGTTGCGTTCAGCGCCGTGACGGAGCTTCTCGCGCAGCATGCGGCTCGCATGACCTGCGACGCAGTGCTCGCGATCGAGTCGCGCGGTTTCATCATCGGCGCACCGCTCGCGCAGCGCCTCAAGCTTCCGCTGCACCTCGTGCGCAAGCGCGGCAAGTTGCCGCGCGCTGCGATCACGGTCCGGTACGAGCTCGAGTACGGGTTCGACCATCTGGAGCTGCACTCGGACGCGATTCGCCGAGGCGGGCGCTATCTGATCGTCGACGACGTCATCGCGACCGGCGGTACTGCTGCGGCCGTCGCGAGCGTCGTGGCGCAGCAAGGTGCGACCGTGGCTGCGTGCCTGTTCCTCATCGAGCTGAAATTTCTCGCGGGTCGCGAGAAGCTCGGCGACGTGCCCGTCGTCAGTCTGATCACGTACTAAGGCGCGCGCTCAGTAGGAGCGGTTCAGGATGAACTCCGACAGCCACAGCAGCGCGTCCGAGCGGCTGCCGAACGTGCGCAGCGCGTCGACCGCGCGCTGTTGCGTCTCCGCGGCGCGGCGCCGTGCGCCTTCGACGCCGAGCGTGGAAGGGTAGGTCGACTTGTCGTTCCCGGAGTCGCTGCCGGCGCTCTTGCCGATCGTCGCCGTGTCCTGCTCGACCTCGAGCAAGTCGTCGCGAATCTGGAACACGAGGCCGATGTCGCGAGCGAACACGTCGAGACTCGCGCGCTCGTCGGGGCTCGCGCCTCCGAGCTCGCTCGGCATCATGATCGAGGCGCGGATCAGCGCCCCCGTCTTGCCGCGATGAATGCGCTCGAGGCTGCGCTCGTCGATCTGTCGGCCTTCGGCCTCCATGTCGAGCGCCTGGCCGCCCACCATGCCGGCCGGTCCCGCGGCGCGCGCGAGCCAACCGATCATCTTGGCTTGGGCCTGCGGTCTCGCGCTAAGCTTGGGATCCGACGCGAGCACCTCGAACGCGAGCGCTTGCAGCGCGTCGCCGGCGAGGATTGCCGTCGCTTCGTCGAACTGCCGATGCGTCGTCGGGCGGCCTCGCCGCAGGTCGTCGTCGTCCATCGCGGGCAGGTCGTCGTGGACGAGCGAGTAGGCGTGAATCAGCTCGACGGCGGCGGCGATGGGGTCGAGCGTGTCCTCCGCCGCCCCGACGAGCTCGCCGCTCGCGTAGACGAGGAGCGGCCGGACCCGCTTGCCGCCGCCGAGCACGGAGTAGCGCATCGCGTCGAGGAGTCGGTCGGGAACCTCATGATCGGCGCGGAGAATTTCGGCGAGCTTCGAGTCGACTCTGCGGCGATAGTGATCGAGACGCTCGGCAAACGCCTCTGGTGAGGCCCGTGTTATCATCGCGGGCCATCCTAACACCGAAACGGCGCGCCCGGCGCGAGCCCTCGTGGTGACCGAATCGAGCCGAAAAACCCGCGCGTCTTCCGCCGATCTCGACTATCAGAGCGGAATACTGCCGGGCGTTTCTCGCACGTTTGCGCTGACGATTCCGGTGTTGCCTGACGCGCTCGCGCTCGTGACGACGAACGCGTATCTGCTCTGCCGCATCGCGGACACGATCGAAGACGATCCCCAGCTGAGCCACGAGCAGAAGTCGCAGTTCCACGCGCGCTTCGTCGCCGTCGTCAAGGGCACTCAAGATGCCGAGTCGTTCGCGCGCGACCTCGCGCCGCTGCTATCCGATCGCGTGCTGCCCGCGGAGCACGATCTCGTGCGCAACACCGCGGCTGTCATTCGCGTGACGCATGGCTGCTCCGCCGAGGAGCGCGAGGCGCTGACGCGCTGCGTCGCGATCATGTGCCGCGGCATGCCTGAGTTCCAACGCAACAAGAGCTTGCGAGGGCTTCGCGACCTCGACGAGCTCGCGGAGTATTGCTACTACGTTGCCGGCGTCGTCGGCGAGATGTGCACGGAGCTGTTCGCTCTGCATTGCCCCGAGGTCGCCGCGAAGCGCGAAGTCATGCTGCGCTTGGCCGTGTCGTTCGGTCAGGGTCTGCAGATGACCAATATCTTGAAAGACATCTGGGACGACCGACAGTCGGGCGCGTGCTGGCTGCCGCGCTCCGTTTTCGCGCACGGCACTATGGATCTCGAACGGCTCGAGACGTGGCACACGCAACCCGCGTTCCGCGACGGCTTGCACGAGCTGATCGGCGTCGGTCACGCGCATCTGCGCAATGCGCTCGAGTACACGTGCTTGATTCCGAAGCGCGAGACGGGAATCCGCCGCTTTTGCCTGTGGGCGATCGGCCTCGCCGTGCTCACGCTGCGCAAGATCCATCGCAACCCGACGTTCCGCTCCGGCAGCGAGGTCAAAGTGTCGCGCCGCACGGTCAAGGCGACCGTGTTGACCACGAATCTCACGCTGATGAGCAATCGTGCGCTGCGCCTCATGTTCGCGCGCGCGGCCGACGGGCTTCCGCTCGCGCCGGACGCGCTCGCGTCCGCGGCGGGCGGCGAGTTGCCGCGCAGGTCCGGGCGAGTCGATGTCGTTTGACGAGCCCGTCCGGCAGGACGGTGCCTTCACAATTGGATTCGTAGCCGCGCTCGCGCTCGAGTGCACGAGCTTGCGCCGGCAGTCGCCGCGCGCCGAACGCTGGCTCGTCGTCCAGAGCGGTCCCGGTGCCGCGCGCGCGGCCGCCGCCGCGAGCCGCGCGATCGACGCGGGCGCGCAATTGCTCGTCTCATGGGGGCTCGCCGGGGGCTTGGGCGAGGGTGTCGCGCCCGGCTCCGTCATCGCGCCGCGCCGAGTTCTGGCGGCAGGTGAGGCGCCGTTTCTCGTCGATCCGAGTTGGCATTCGCGACTCGCTCTGCTGGCGGCCGAGCTCGGCGTCCATCGCGGCGACCTTCTGACCGTCGCCGAGCCGCTCGAGTCGCCGGCGTCGAAGCGCGCGGCCGCCGTGGCCACGAACGCCGTCGCCGTCGACATGGAATCGGCGGGCATCGCCGCCGTTGCCGCGCGCGCCCGGGTGCCGTTCGTCGCGCTGCGCGTCGTCGTCGATGCCGTAGACGACGCGCTGCCGCCAGGCGCGGGAAATTGGATCGACGAGCAGGGGCGCCGGCGAAAGTCAGCCGTGCTCCGCGCGGTCGTCGATGCGCGCCGATGGGGCGCGCTGCTCAAGCTGGCGAGGCGCTACCGCGTCGCGAGCGGCGTCCTCGAACGACTCGCGCGCTCATTGGCCGCACAGCAGATGCTCGGTGCCGGCGGCGCCGCGTTGCAGGCAGGGAGCTAACGATATGGCGGAGCGGATCGGAGCGTGGCTCGCCGCCTGGGCGAGCGCCGTCGTCGCGCGGCCGCGGCTCACTGCGGCTGCGACATTGGCGGTCGCCGCGCTGGCGGCTTGGTACGCGGCCGGCAACCTCGTCCCCAACACGGACACGGCCAACATGATCGCGCCGACAATCCCGTGGCGGCAGCACTACAACGAATACCGCGCTGCGTTTCCGCTGCGCGACCGCAATCTGCTGATCGTTGTCGACGCGTCGACGCCCGCGCGCGCCGACGAATTCGCTGCGGAGCTGCTTGGCGAGCTGCGCAAGCAGCCGGAACGATACCGAGCGCCGCTGCTCGCCGGCGAAGGCGAGTTCTTCGAGCGCAACGGCCTCTTGTATCTGCCGACGCCGCAGCTCGCGGAGCTGACGGACCGCTTGGCCGCGGCACAGCCGCTGATCGGGTTGCTGGGGAGCAGGCTCGACGGCACGGCCGTGCTCGGCGTCGCGCGCCGCAGCTTGGCCGCGGACGGCGGCGGCACGGCAGAGCTCGCCTCCTTTTATGAGGAGCTCGCGCGGACGCTCGGGACCGTAGACGACGGCGAGGCGTCGGCGTTCGCTTGGGACCGGCTGATCACGCTCGCGCCCGAGCGCGCGGCGGGGGCGCGCCGCATCATCGTCTTGCAACCCGACGTCGACTTCAGCCGCATGCAGCCGGCCGCGGCCGCGATCGCCGACGTGCGTGCGATCGCCGCGCGGCTCGATCCGGCCGGCGAGGTCGGCGTGCGGCTGACCGGCACCGTCGCGATGGAGCACGAGGAGCTCTTGAGCGTGAGCCGCGGCGCAGGATTGGGCGCGATCGCGACGTTGTTCATGGTCGCGCTCGTGCTCTATGCCGCGCTGCGCTCGTGGCGCCTGCTGTTGGCGTCGATCGTGACGCTCGTCGCCGGCTTGTCGTTGACGGCCGCGTTCGCCGCCATTGCGGTGGGGCAGCTGAATCTGTTGTCGATCGCATTCGTCGTGCTCAACGTCGGCCTCGGCAGCGATTACGTGATTCACGTCCTGTTGCGCTATCGCGAGCTCGTAGCCGAAGGACACGCGACGAACGCGGCGCTCGTCGAAGCGGTGCGCGACGTCGGCTCGTCGCTCGTGCTGTGCGCCGTCACGACGGCGGCCGGCTTCTACGCGTTCATTCCGACGACTTTCTCGGGGGTGTCCGAGCTCGGCTTGATCGCGGGCACGGGCGTGTTCTTCGGTTTGTTCGCGAGCATCACCTTGCTGCCGGCGCTCGTCGCCTGGTGGGAAAACGAGCCGCAGCGCTTGAGATTGGCGCCGACCTGGCTCGATCCGCGAATCTTCGCGCCGTTGTCCCACCGGCCGAGACTCGTGCTCGGCGTGACGACGGTCGTGCTCGTCGCGGCGTTCGCCGCGCTGCCGCGCGTGACGTTCGACAGCAACCCGATTCACTTGCGCGATCCCGACAGCGAGTCGGTCCGAACGCTGCTCGAGCTCGCCGCGGCCGGCGAGGCGCCGCTGCTGAATCTCGTCGCCGTCGCGCCGGACACGGCGGCGGCACGCCGCTGGGCGGCCGAGCTCCGAGAGTTGCCCGAGGTGCGCGCCGTCACGACGACCGACTCGCTCGTGCCGACCGAGCAGGACGAGAAGCTCGCGCTGCTCGACGATCTGAATCTGCTGATGGGTACCGACTTCGCAAAGCTCGAGCGCACGCGTTCCGATCCAGGCGCGCTCGCGGTCGCGCTCGGCGAGCTTTACGCGGCGACCGAAGACGTGGCGTCCGCCCAAACGCTCCACGACGCCATCGAGCGATTCGTGGCTGCGGCCGGCAACGACCGTGATCGCAGCGCGGCGATGCTGCCTGCGCTTGACGACGCGTTGACGGCCGGCCTGCCGCGCGAGCTCGAACGGCTCGCCGGCGCGTTGCGCGCCGAACGGTTCGACCGCGCCGACTTGCCCGCCGAACTCCGCTCGAGGTGGATCGCCGCCGACGGCCGCGAGCTCGTCGAGATTGCGCCGGCCGAGGACGTCAGCGGCAACGCGGCCGCGCGCCGCTTCATCGCCGCGGTGCACTCGGTCGTGCCGACTGCCACGGGCTTACCGGTCGTCTACCAGGAGGCGTCGGCGACCGTCGTGGCGGCGTTCGAGCGTGCGCTCACGTATGCGTTCATCCTGGTCGCGGCGATCATCTGGCTCGTGCTGCGCGACTGGAAGGACACGCTGCTCGTGCTCGTGCCGATCGGGCTCGCGACCGTGCTCACGGCGGCCCTCACCTTGGTCGTCGGTATGCCGTTCAACTACGCGAACATCATCGCGCTGCCGCTGCTCGTCGGAATGGGAGTCGACAACGGCATCCACGTCGTGCATCGGATGCGCGGCGAGTCCGTCGATCGGCTGTTCGACACGAGCACGATGCGTGCCGTGCTGGCGAGCGGCCTCACGACGGTGGCGAGCTTCGGCAATCTCGCGTTCTCGTCGCATCGCGGCACCGCGAGCATGGGCATCTTGCTCGCGCTCGGGCTCGTCACGAGCATGGCCGCGACCCTGATCGTGCTGCCTGCTTGGCTCGCCCTGCGTGCGCCGCGAAAGAGTGCCGCGGCATGACGGCGCTCGTCACGGGAGCGAACGGCTTCTTGGGATCTGCCGTCGTGCGCGCGTTGCTCGCCGATGGCTCGGCCGTCCGAGCGCTCGTCCGCTCGGGCAGCGATCGCCGCAACTTGGATGGCCTCGACGTCGACGTCGCCGCCGGCGACGTCACGGATCGCGATTCGTTGCGCCGCGCCGCCGCAGGGTGCAAGTCGGTGTTTCACGTCGCGGCCGACTATCGGCTCTGGGTCGTGGACCCAAAGCCCATGTATCGCGCGAACGTCGACGGCTCCGTGAACGTGCTCGAAGCGGCGGCGGCAGCCGGCGCGGAGCGCTTGGTCTACACGTCGAGTGTCGCCGTGCTCGGCACGACCAAAGACCGAACGCCGGCCGACGAGGACACGCCCGTGACGGCCGAAGACATGGTCGGGCACTACAAGCGCTCGAAGTTCCTGGCCGAGCAAGCCGTCCGCAAGCGCGCCGCGGAAATCGAGTTTCCCGTCGTCACGGTCAATCCGTCGACGCCGATCGGCCCGCGCGACGTCAAGCCGACGCCGACGGGCCGCATCCTGCTCGACGCCGCGGCGGGGCGCATGCCCGCGTTCGTCGACACGGGCTTGAATCTCGTGCACGTCGACGACGTGGCGGCCGGTCATCTCGCGGCCGCGAAGCTCGGCGTGCCCGGCGAGCGCTACATCTTGGGCGGCGACGATTTCACGCTGGAGCGGATCCTCCGCGTCGTCGCGGAGCATGTCGGCCGGCGAGCGAGTACGATTCGCCTGCCGCATTGGTCGGTCTATCCACTTGCAGTCGCGGCCGAAGCGTTGGCGACGCTGACGAAGCGCGAGCCGCGCGTCACGCTCGACGGCGTGCGGATGTCGACGAAGCACATGTATTTTTCGAGTCGCAAGGCGCAACGGGATCTGCAGTATCGATGGCGCGATCCGAAGTTGGGCGTAGCGGAGGCCGTCGACTGGTTCAAGGCAAATGACTATTTCTGAGCAGCAGGGCCGCGCCGCTGCGCGCGCGGGCGCGAACTTCGCGCTCGTCAAGTATTGGGGTAAGGCCGACGCGCGCTTGAACGTGCCGGCCGTCGGCTCGATCTCGATCACGCTCGACGCGTTGTTCACCGAGACCGAGGTCGAGCTCGTTCCCAAGCTGCGCAGCGACGAGCTCGTTCTCGACGGCAAGCGCCGCGACGAGGATCTCGAGAAGATTTCCGCATGTGTCGATCTGCTGCGCAGCAAGGCCGGTGTCGACACGCGCGTCCGCGTCACGAGCCGCAACAACTTTCCGACGGCGGCGGGGCTCGCGTCCTCGGCGTCCGGGTTCGCGGCGCTCGTGCGTGCCGCCGAGGCGGCGTTCGGCCTCACGTTGACTTCGCGCGAGCGCAGCATCGTCGCACGCCAAGGCTCGGGGTCGGCGGCGCGCTCGATCTTCGGCGGGTTCGTCGAGATGCACGCCGGGTCGTCTCCCGACGGCAGCGACAGCTTCGCGGAGCCGCTGCTCGAGAGTGAGGCGTGGCCGCTCGAGGTCGTCATTGCGGTGACGGCCAAAGGCGAGAAGGAGATCGGCTCGCGCAGCGGCATGACGCGCTCGGCGAGCTCGTCGCCGTACTACGCGGCGTGGGTGTCCGGCCAGCCGGCGGACCTCGCCGCGGCACGCGCTGCCATTGGCGCACGCGACTTCGCGGCGCTTGCCGGCGTCGCCGAGCACAACTGCCTCAAGATGCACGCCGCGGCGCTCGCGGCTCACCCGCCGCTCGTCTATTGGAACGGCGCGACCGTCGAGTGCCTGCATGCCGTGCGTCGGCTTCGCGCCGCCGGAGTTCCCGTGTTCTTCACGATCGACGCGGGCCCGCAGCTGAAGGCGGTCTGCGCGCCGGGGGCTCGCGCCGAGGTCGAGCGCGCGCTGCGCGCGGTGCCCGGCGTGCTCGACGTGCTCACGAGCGCGCTCGGGCCCGGCGCGGAGCTCCGCTGAGTGATCGTCGCACGCGCGCCCGGCAAGCTCGTGGCGCTCGGCGAGTATGCCGTGCTCGATGGCGCACCCGCCGTCGTGCTCGCCGTCGATCGGTACGTCGAGGTCACTATCGAGCCGAGCGACGATGGCACATTCCGGTTGATCACGCGGGCAGCCGAAACCACCGAGCGTGCAATCACGCCCGGGCAGCCGAGCGGCGTGCCGCTCGTGGACTTGGTCGGTGCCGGTGTCCGCCTCCCGCGTGCCTGGAACGCGACGATCGACTCGCGCGAGTTGTTCGCCGGCACGCTGAAGCTCGGGCTGGGATCGAGCGCGGCCGTGGTCTGCGCATGGGCCGGCGCCTTTGCCGCTTTCGCGCGAAGCGAGGGGGTCGACTCTGCAGACCCCGGAGTCGGCGCGCTGATCGAGCTGCACCAGGCGTTGCAAGGAGGGAAGGGGAGCGGCCTCGACGTGGCAGCTTCCTACTACGGCGGGGCGATCACGTTCAGTCTCGCGCGTCCCGGTTTGCCCCAAATTGGTTCAGTCCGCCTGCCGAACAGTGTAGGATTCGCGGGTATTTTTGCCGGCCGGTCCGCCTCGACACCCGAGCTCGTAACGCGTTATCGGGCTTGGCGCCGGGATCGGCCGAAGGAAGCGGCGGGGCTGGTCCGCCGTTTGACGGCGCAGGCAGAAGCGGGATGTGCGGCGCTCACAGGGGACGACGCCGCGGGATGGCTCGAAGCGTTCGAAGCCTATGGCCAAGGCCTGGACGAGCTTGGGGCTTCAATGGGCGCGGATATCGTCACGGCCGAGCACCGTGAGATCGGCGTCGAGGCGCGCCGCCATGGCATCGCGTACAAAGTCAGCGGCGCGGGCGGCGGCGATCTCGGGCTCGCGTGCGCGGCCGACCTCGAAGCGCTCGAGGCGTTCAGTCAATCGGTTTTGGATCGGGGTTTTCGAGTGATCAAAGTCTCGCTGGCCGACCACGGCCTTCACGTAGCACAGCGCGGCGCGGGGTGGCAGCGATGAGCGGTGACCGAAGGCGCATTCCCGAGTTCTACAAGATGAGCGTCGAGGAGCGTGTCCGCGCGGTCCACGATCGCGGCCTCATCAACCACGCGGACTTCCGCGCGCTGGCGACGGGCCAGCACACGCTCGATCTCGACTCTGCGGACAAGATGATCGAGAACGTCGTCGGCGTGATGGGCATGCCGCTCGGGCTCGGCATGAACTTGGTCGTCAACGAGCAGCAATACATCGTGCCGATGGTCGTCGAGGAGCCGTCGGTCGTCGCGGCTCTCGGCTCGGCCTGCAAGCTGATTCGCGGCTGCGGCGGTTTCAAGGCCGAAGCGACGGATCCGATTCTGATCGGGCAGATTCAGATCGTGAACCTGGCCGACATGGAGAAAGCGAAGCAGGCGCTGCGCGACCACAAGCAGGACATCATCAACCTCGCCAATAGCCTGCACCCGAACATGGTCGCCCGCGGCGGCGGCGCGCGCGATCTCGAGCTGTTCGTCCATCCGTTGCCGTCGAGCGCCAAGCAAATGCTCGTCGTGCATCTGCTCGTCGACACGCGCGACGCGATGGGCGCGAATCTCGTCAACGGCATGTGCGAGGGTGTTGCCCCGCTCGTCGAGTCGATCACGGGCGGCGAGGTGTTCCTGCGCATCCTATCGAATCTCGCGGATCGCTCGCTCGTGCGAGCGCGTTGCAAGATTCCCATCGAGCACCTCGCGGGCAAGGGATACACGGGCGTGCAGGCGCGCGACGGCATCATCGTCGCGGGCGAGTTCGCGGCAGTCGATCCTTACCGCGCCGCCACTCACAACAAAGGCATCATGAACGGCATCGACCCGATCGCGATCGCGACGGGTAACGACTGGCGCGCCATCGAAGCCGGCGCGCACGCGTACGCCGCGCGCGGCGGCCGCTACTCGTCGCTGACGGAGTGGTGGGCCGACGAGGAGGGCAATCTCTGCGGCCGCATCGAGCTGCCGCTCAAAGTCGGCATCGTCGGCGCGCCGATCGAATCGAATCCAACGGTCGCGCTGAACCTGCGCCTGCTCGGCGTGACCTCGGCCGTCGAGCTCGCGCAAGTCATGGCGGCAGCGGGTCTCGCGCAGAACTTCGCGGCGATTCGCGCGCTCGCGACGGAAGGCATCCAGAAGGGGCACATGACGCTGCACGCGCGCAGCGTCGTCACGGCCGCCGGCGCGCCGAAGGAAATTTTCGACGAGGTGCTCGAGCGGCTGATCCAGAGCGGCGTCATCAAGGTGTGGAAAGCGCAGGAGCTCGTCGCGGAGATTCAGGACGAGCGCAAGCGCGCGGTGGCGGGCCCGAAACGCAAACGCGGCAAGGAAGCTGCGATGGGGGTCGGCTACGGCAAGGTCATCCTGCTCGGCGAGCACGCCGTCGTGTACGGCCGGCACGCGATCGCGGCGCCCATTCCGCTCAAGATCAAAGCGCTCGTCGAGGACTGCGACGAAGGTATCCATCTATTGATTCCGCGCTGGAACGTCGAGTATCGACTCGCGAGCAACCCGAGCGAGCGGCGCTCGTTCGAGCGCCCGGCCGGCGCCTTGCTCGACCACCTCGGCTTGAGCAAGCGCGCGATGAAGATCGAGGTCTTCCCCGAGATTCCTCGCAGCATGGGCCTCGGCGGCTCGGCTGCGTTGGCGGTCGCGATCGTGCGCGCGCTCGACAAGCATTTCGCCTTGCGACTGACCGACGCCGAGGTCAATCGCCTCGCGTTCGAGTCCGAGAAACTGGCGCACGGAAACCCGAGCGGCCTCGACAACACGCTGGCCTGCTATGGTAAGGCGCTGGTGTTCCGCGCCGGCGACCCGCCGCTCGTCGAGCCGCTGAACATCCGCGAGCCTATTCCGGCCGTCATCGGCATGACGGGTCTCGAGGGTCTGACCGCCAAGACCGTGGGCCACGTGCGCGAGGCCTGGCAACGCGACAATAAGTTATATGAGCGGATTTTCGACCAGATCGACGCGCTGACGCTGCGGGGCATCCAGGCCATACAAGACAACGACTTGCCAACCCTCGGCCAGCTCATGAATATATGTCAGGGCATGCTGAATGCCTTGCAGGTATCGACGCCCGAGCTCGAGAAAGTGTGCGCGATTGCGCGCGAGAACGGCGCGCTCGGCGCGAAACTGACGGGCGGCGGCGGCGGAGGCTCGATCGTGGCCATCTGCGACGGCGACCCGGAGCCGGTCGTCAGCGCGATTCGGGCCGCCGGCTTCCAGGCGATGTCCGTCCATCTCGGAGCCGATTTGAATGGCGCGTGAAGAGATCGTCTCGAACGCAAGCGAGCAGCTGATTCTCGTCGACGACCACGATCGCGAGATAGGCTTCAAGGGCAAAGCCGATTGCCATACCGGCAAGGGCGCGCTGCACCGTGCGTTCTCGATCTTCGTCTTCAACGCAGAGAACGAGCTGCTGCTACAGCAGCGCAGCCCGAGCAAGATGCTGTGGCCCGGCTACTGGTCGAACACCTGCTGCTCGCATCCTCGGCGCGGCGAGGTGATGGCGGAGGCCGTCATGCGCCGCCTCAAGCAGGAGCTCGGTTTCGCGTGTCCGCTCGAGTACCTCTACAAGTTCAAATACCAGGCGCAGTTCGGCGCCGTCGGCGCCGAGCACGAGCTGTGCTCGGTGTACTTCGGCCGCTACGACGGACCCGTCGACGTCAACGTCACCGAGATTGCCGCGTGGCGGTTCGTCGGCGTCGAGGCGCTCGAGGGCGAGCTTCTCGCCAAGCCCGAGACTTTCACGCCATGGTTCAAGATGGAGTGGGTGCACATCAAGGCCAACTACCTCGACGGCATGTTGGCGGGCACCGGCACGGACGGCTAATCATCAATCAGGAGTTCGAATGAGTATTCCCGTCGTTCAGACGTATCGCATCGCGCGGTACATCCTCGAGCAGAAGCTCAAAGGCAACAAGCGCTATCCGCTCGTGCTGATGCTCGAGCCGCTGTTCCAATGCAATCTCGCCTGCTCGGGCTGCGGCAAGATCGACTATCCCGACGAAATCCTGCGCAAGCGCATGTCCGTCGAGGACGCGCTGCGCGCCGTCGACGAGTGCGGCGCGCCCGTCGTCTCGATCCCGGGCGGCGAGCCGTTGATTCACAAGGAGATGCCGCAGATCGTCGAAGGCATCATCGCGCGCAAGAAGTTCGTGTACCTCTGCACGAACGCACTGCTGCTCGAGCAGAAGCTCGACCAATACAAGCCGTCGCCGTATCTGACGTTCTCGATCCATCTCGACGGCAACCGCGACCGGCATGACGCGTCGGTGTGCCGCGACGGCACGTTCGACAGGGCCGTGTCGGCGATCAAGGCCGCGCGTGCACGCGGCTTCCGCGTCACGGCGAACTGCACTCTCTACGCCGGCGAGGACCCCGAGGACGTAGCGAATTTCTTCGACTTCACCAACACGCTCGGCGTCGAGGGCGTCATGATGTCGCCCGGCTACAGCTATCAGCACGCGCCTAGGCAGGACGTGTTCCTCGGACGCCGCAAGTCGAAGGAGCTGTTTCGCGAGATCTTCAGGATCGGCAAGAAGCGCGGCAGCAAGTGGCACTTCAACCAGTCGAGCCTGTTCGTCGACTTCCTAGCCGGCAACCAGAGCTATCAGTGCACGCCGTGGGCGAACCCGACCTACAACGTGTTCGGCTGGCAGAAGCCGTGCTATCTGCTCGTCGACGAGGGTTACGCCAAGAGCTTCAAGGAGCTCATGGAAACCACGGAGTGGGACAAGTACGGCGTCGGCCGCAATCCGAAGTGCGACAACTGCATGGCGCACTGCGGCTACGAGGGCACGGCCGTCGAGCACACGATCTCGAGCCCGTTGACGGCGTTGAACGTGTTCCTGTTCGGTCCGCGTCTCGACGGCGAGATGGCGCCCGAGTTGCCCGTGCTGCACAGCGGCGCGCCGGGAATCGCGATTCCCATCGATCAGATCGGGCGCATCGACCGCAAGTCGTAAGAGGTGCCGGTGTTACGGTTTCGGTTCGCCGGATCCGCCGAGCGCGCGCGTTGCGGTGTGGTCGCGAACCGAAACCGTAACACCGGCACCGCATGACCCTGGTGCTCGTCGGCAGCGCGTTCGCGCTGCTGGCGTGGCTCTGCGTGCTCGTTGCGCCGCACCAACCGCATCGCGTGCGCGAGCGGCTCGAGGCGGACCCGGGCCAACCGGACGACCTCGGCAGCGTCACCGCTCTGATCCCGGCGCGCGACGAAGCGGCACTGATCGGTCGCACGATCGCCGCGCTTACGCTGCAGGGCCGCGGCCTCCAGGTCGTCGTCGTGGACGATCAATCGAGCGACGATACGCGCGGCGCCGCCATGCGCGCGGCGGGGCGAACCCTGGCGCTGCGCGTCGTCGACGGCGGCCCGCTGCCCGAAAGCTGGGCCGGCAAGCTCTGGGCGCTCGAGCAAGGGTTGGCCGTGGTCGACCGCCCGCACGTGCTGCTGCTCGACGCCGACATCGAGCTCGCGCCACGGACGGTTCCCGCTCTGCTCGCGAAGCTGCGCGAGCGCGACGCGACGCTCGTCTCGTTGATGGCAGAGCTCAGGTGCGAGACGTTTTGGGAACGGCTTCTGAGCCCGGCGTTCGTGTTCTTCTTCAAGCTGCTGTATCCGTTCGCGCGCAGCAACGACGCGGCCAAGGCGACGGCGGCTGCGGCGGGCGGCTGCATGCTCGTTCGCACGGACGCGTTGCGGCAGATCGGCGGATTTGCCGCGATTCGCGGCGCGCTGATCGACGATTGCACGCTCGCCGCGGCGCTGAAGCGGCACCGCCCGCCGATCTGGCTCGGGCTCTCGCATTCGGTGCGAAGCTCGCGCGCCTACGCGTCGCTCGGCGACTTCTGGAGCATGGTCGAGCGCAGCGCGTTCACGCAGCTTCGCTATTCCGCGTGGTGGCTGCTCCTCGCGACGGCGCTCATGGTCCTGACCTTGCTCGCGCCGCCGGCCGGCGTCGTCGTCGGCGCGGCGGCGGGAAACCTGCGCCTCACGCTGACGGCGGGCGCCGCATGGGTCGCAATCGCCGCGGCTTATTGGCCCGTCGTCTCGTTCTACCGGCTACCCGCGGCTTGGGCGGCGACGCTGCCGGTGGCGGCCGCGCTGTTCCTCGCGATGACTTGGACCTCGGCGGTGCGCTATTGGCGCGGCACTCGCGCGAGCTGGAAGGCGCGCGAGTACGGTCGACGCGACGCGGCGCCTCGGTAATGGGACTCGGGTCGCACCTCCACGGTTGAACGTCGCGGCGTGCTCTTGTAACGTCATCTCGAGATCGGGAGATCCGGAAATGGCACGCGGTCCCGGACAGGACTGGTCCAAAGCGTGGCTGGCAGCCGCCGCGTGTGCGGTGGCCGGCGCAGCCGCGGCTGCGCCCGGCTCTGCCGAGGACGACGCGGCCGCGTCTGCCGACGACCTGCTGAAGATCACCGATCCCCTGCTCAAGAGCATCGCGGAAGAGGAAGCGCAGAACGGTCCCTATTCCGCGAACCTCATCGAGCTCCTGACGTCGCTCGGTCTCGCCTATCAAGAGAACGGGGAAGACGTTCTGGCCCTCGGCGTGCTCGATCGCGCGCTGTACTTGAAGCGCGTCAACGAGGGGCTGTTCGGCATGGATCAGGCCGCGCTGCTGCAACGGCTCATCGATAGCGAGATCGCAATCGGCCGCGTCGACTCGGCGGAGGATCTGCGCGGCAA